>Ga0209648_10001081_pt1 | contig 21715 bp, 24 predicted proteins | sample GraSoi2013_115cm_FD_185830 | JGI IMG/M metagenome (GOLD analysis project Ga0209648, IMG submission 185830) | Grasslands soil microbial communities from the Angelo Coastal Reserve, California, USA - Sample 9_17_2013_115cm (SPAdes) (version 2) | ecosystem: Environmental > Terrestrial > Soil >... | reverse complement strand
TTTTGGGGGAATTTCTCTTTTTCCACATCACTCACTGATCCTGATGTGGTTTTAGTCCCTCGTCTGACCCTCGATCGCTTTGCCAAGGCTATCTGTTACTAATGAAACAATGTACAAAGTCGAGCTTGGGCAAAGAAGATAAATCGAAAAAAGCGCAACTTAAAGAACCCGATGTCCTCAAGGGTATTCTTTACTGGACGGTTCAAGGCGCAATCAAATGGTATGCCCTCGGCGCGCAAGGGCTGCTAGCTCCCGATCCTGTTGTGAAGAGAACACAGGCGCAACGGGCTGAACTGGACTATGTACAGCAATGGCTTGCTGAGTGTTGCGAAGACAACGAAGGCGGTTGGACGGCAAATGAGGATGTGACCGCGAGTTATACAGAGTGGTGCAAAAACAACAATGTGCAATACCCAAAAAGTCCGAAAGGGCTGGCACAATGTCTCAAGGCAAAAGGGTATGAACCTGGGGAGGTGAGGAATAGAAAAGGCGAGGATGGCAAAGTAAAATCGAAAAGAGGCGTGGGCGGTCTCTATGTCTACCCCGACACTATCAAAAAGTGGGGGCGTAACGACCGATGAACATATTACACTTGTTGAAAAATTACACTTGTTACAGGAGAATCTGACTTTTTCAGATTCTCATTTCCATATGGGGAAAGCGGAGGATCAAGTGTAATAAGTGTAATGTGTAATCGGCAATGGAGCGAACATGACACTCGACGAACTTCTGCGCCAGTTACGCGCCTATCGTATCCTGCTTATCAGTGCCAGCGAGGTATGGCCATCGCCCTGGGTGACGGAGTGTCGTGCAGGCAGACATCACGGGATGGCACGGTCTACACCACCTTACTACCCAAAGTACTCCCTTCCTTTGCAAACCGCCGCACCACTGTTATACTGGCAGAAACGAGCAAGCAAATAAGCAAAGGGTATCGAGTGATCAGTCGATAGTGGAGGAAACCATGGCAACACCGCAATGCCTCGTCTTTTATTCATGGCAAACCGACCTTCCCAGCGACAGAAACCGCAACTTTATTGAGAAAGCCCTCAAAAATGCGGCCAAGGTCCTCAGAAACGATGATTCGCTCCAAGTCGAACCGGTGATCGACCGGGATACTGTCGGCATACCTGGATCTCCTAATATTTCCGAAACTATCTTTGGGAAGATCGATCAAGCGCAGGTATTTGTCTGTGACGTTTCCATTATCAATCAGGACACCATCGCCCAGAATCCGGATGCGCGGCCCACCCCGAACCCGAATGTCCTCGTCGAATTGGGGTATGCATTGAAAACGCTGGGAGCCAAGCGTATCATTCTGGTGTTCAACGCTGCCTATGGTAAGCCGGAACAACTCCCTTTTGACCTACGCCCCCGGCGGGTTACCGCCTACCGGATGCCCTCAGATTCTCAAGATCGCGCAATTGAACGCAAACGTTTGGAAGGCGTACTTGTTGAGGCGCTGCGTGCAAGCCTGAGCGAGGTGGATATCCAACCGCCAGAAAAAGCCGTTCAACCCTCGTTACCAGAACAGGCGCGAGCGGCAATCGATACAAACCAAGCCAATCAGATCAGCCTGGTGCGGAAATGTATGGCTGAGCTAGCCGGAAACATCACTATCCAGTCCCCGACATTGGCCTCTGGTGAGTCAGATCGCTGGGACGAACAACTGGTTCAGGCAATCGATGAGTCAGCTGGTATGGTTCTCACCTTCAGCCGGCTGGCTGAAACCATTGCATCAATGCGTGCCGACGAGGCTGCTCAAAGCATGTACGAGGGATTTGCCCGCATTCTCGACCTGTATACCTTTCCACCACAGTTTCAGGGATACCCCAACCAATACAGCCATGATCTCGCAAAGTTCCTTGGGCACGAACTTTTCGTCACCTTCTTCTCCTTCCTGCTCCAAGAAGGTCACTGGAAACTGGTCGCAAACCTCCTTAATGAAGATCTGCAGGCGAGAACCCAAAACTTCGGCCCCACTGAAGATGCGCCGTTTTACGCTCTCTCCCAGGGCGTTCAGCTCCTCCAACATCGCAAGGAGCGGCTGAAGTCAGCACGCATGTCGCTTCACTTTGACATGCTCGCGAAACGACATACGGAAGGTGAGCTTGCGGAGCTTGTCCCGATGGGAGCATTCGCAGAAGCCGATTTCTTTCTCTACCTGCGAAGCCAACTGCAGCCAGCAGCAGCACCGGAGTACCCGCTATGGGCCCCCTGGAGTATGCTCGCCATGCGGCAGCCGCCTTCCTACCTCCGGCGAGCGGTCCATGCTTCCTATGCCGTAAAGCTCCTGGGCCCCCTGGGCGTAAAGGATACCAACAGTCTACGTGCTCGACTCAAAGAACGCACTGACCGGATTGTACCTTGGTGGGGGCAAGGAATGTGGCATTATGCGCTGGCAGGATTCGACTACGACGCCATCGCCAGCCGATGACGCCGCCACTGCATCTCCGGCTTGTTGGATCAGAGGTTCACCCCTCTATGGTCAACACCCTGTTACCAAACATGCCTGCCACATCCGTTGATGTTTAGTAACAGGAGGATGAGCGTTGGTGCAGCGGTAACGATTGCCACTCTGCCTATGGATGCTACCACCAGGACGCCAGATCGTTGCACAGAAAGGAGTCACTCTTTACGGATAAGGCAGTCGTTCAAGTGGGTTTCCAGGAAGGAAAAGTCGCCCATGAAGAAACCCCAAAAAACTCGAAGCACCAAAAGAAGAAGCAATCGCCTGAGTAATGCTGATATGCAAGCACTTACCATGCTTGACCGCCTCGTGGAAGTAGATCGACAGATCGAACAAAAATATGCCCTGCCGTTTCGCGCGCCCCACCAGGTTGCGACCAGTTTACAGCAATCATACTGTTAGGGAGAGTATCCCCTTTCAGAAATAGTTGCTTCTCTCAGATCAGCCTCTGAAGCTCAATGACCGATCCATTGAGAAGAAACGGAGCATCTGTGTAACACTGCTGTGAGCAAGAGCCTGGACAGCATCGCTTCGCTATGCTATCATTCCGCTACACATGAGTGTGTTGGAAGGGAGATGATGGCGATGCGTGCGAAAGGACGAAAGCAGGGCCGTTTCATGGCTCTGAGTGGTCTCACCAAACTGGCAGCTCCTCCAGGAAGTCCGTATCCGCTGTTGATTGTTGATTCGACCGGTTCCCCCGTGTTTTTCTTGTGCGAGTGGTATCGTCGCAAAAAGGCGATAGACCCCGGAAGAACTCCTGATACCTACCTCGACATGGCTTTGCCCTGGGCTGGCTTCTTGTTGCGTCGCGGCTATGCCTGGAATGCTGAGCCTGATCGCTTGCTCGCTTTCCTGGTTGAGTTCCTTCGTGACGATCTGGGCTGTCAGGTTGGCTCCGATGGGCCGCGTGAAGATGGGTGGTGCATCCAGACGACTGGGGCTTCGCCGCTTTCCAAAAGTTCGCTGGGTGTGCTCCTGGCCGCGCTGACCAGCATGTATGAGACGCTCATCAGCGCTGGCTATTACGCGTATCACAATCCCATGCGCTCCGAACGGCTGGTTCAACTCAAACAGGAGCATCTGCGCCACATCAAAAATGCTGGCGCTCCTGATCACGCGGGTATTCGCAGTGAAACGAGAGCGGAAACGAACCGCGCTTACCCGACGAATCAATTTCGGAAGCTTCGCGGGAAGGTCTGGGAACCCCAGGTGGTGTTAGAGCCGGACGCGGTGCAGGAGCGCATGCGCAAAACGGTTGATTACATGATCAAACACGCCACTTTCCAGAGGGACCAGGTGATCTTACTACTCGTTCGACAGACCGGGGCAAGGATCAGCGAAGTCCTTGAGATGACGGCAGGGGGCTACAGAGCCGCCCGGCATGCTGGTCAAGCACTGGTCAAAAACAAGGGGAGCCGAGGGTGCGAGGAAAAGACCATTCACTTTACCACCAGTGTTGAACGACACCTCCTCGACTACATTCGGACTGAACGCGCACAATATGATCCGAAAGGACGCAAGCGGTTGGAAGACCTTGATGACAGTGATCCCCTGTTTTTAACCAGAGGGGGAAAGCCGTACAACCGTCGAGCTTTTTACTATCATTGGAACAGGCTCTTTGCTCCAGCGCAGCACCAGTTCAAGCAAAAGGAGCGTGTGGAGTTCACCGTCCACGATTTAAGGCACCTTCGAGTCACGCGCGTAGTCACCAAACTTCGGAAGGAGGCTTCGGGCGACGCAGCGACGGAAGCTGCACTGCTGGAAGGGTTTCAACACCTCATGGGCTGGAGGAGTCCAGAGACGATGACCACGTACTTGAAGACGATGAACAAACGCCAGGCGATCTCGGCTCTTTTAGAGGATGAGGAGGCACAGGACCGAGCAGCTCTGCTTCCCCTTGCGCCAATTTCTGGACAGAGAGAACCAGCACCTCGCCCTGAGCCTGTTCCCCAGGCAAACATTCAGGCACGTTCACCTGACACCATCACTGATGAGTTCGATTGGTATGAAGACGAGGAATGAGGAAAGACGAGATGTCCCCCATGCAACACAAGATCCCCTCAGATGAAGAGCAGGAAGAAACCGCCAGACCAGAAGCGGGAGCGGCAGAAAAAAACCGTCGAGGCAGAAGTACCGACTGAAGGGAAGTGATATACTCAAAAAGAGAGACGGAAGATCCAAGCAGGAGGAAGGCACATGAAACCAGCCCGAAAGTTTGCTCAGGTGAGCAGACGGTTTTATCGTCCAGAACAGTCGCACTGTCCTCTCTGCCAGAGAGGGTTACGGCGGGCAGTGACCGGCTCACGAGCGCACGGTGATCACGCTGAAAGCGGTGGTCAAACTGGTTCACGCCGGCTACCGCTGTCCCGATAGCCAATGCGCGGGACACCAGCGCACCTATCGCAGTGTGAAGGCAGATGCCCTGGCATTACCGTGGTTTACCTATGGATTGGAGATCGTGCTGCTGGTAGGACGGTTGCGCCTGAGAGAGCACCAGACGGTGGATGAGATCCATCAGGCATTGACTTCCACGGCTCAAGCCACTGGGGGTGAAGATCGCGCGGCGGGAAGTGCTCTACCTGTTTGAGGCCTACTGCACGTTGTTGCGAGCGTCGAGTTCGGCCAAAGACGATGAGGAGTGGCTGGAGCAGGTAGAGAAGAATGGAGGGATCATCGTGTCGGTGGACGGCATCCAGCCAGAGAAGGGCAACGAGACGGTCTACCTGGTACGCGATGCGCTCACCGGACGGGTGCTTTCCGCCGAGAATGTGACGTCATCGGAGACCGCGGTGATGAAGGCCCTGCTCGCCCCGGTGGTGGCGGTAGGGGTGAAGGTGCTGGGCACGATCAGCGATGCACAAGAAAGTGAGCTGGTAGCCCTCCAGGAACTGTGGCCGGACGTGCCGCACCAGGTGTGCCAATTCCATGCGCTGCGCGACGCGTCGAAGTCGGCCGAAGATCGCCGACAAGCAGGTCAAAACAGCCATGAGGAAACGGCTACACGGCATCGGTGAGGGAGGTGCGCAAACAGATCAAGAAGCGTTCGGCCACGGCCGCGTCCAACGAAGCCGAGCAACTCGCGGTGCTTGACGAGTATGCAACGGGGATCGTGACCGCGCTCAATACCGATGGGCTACAGCCCTTCACCTACGCCACGGTGGAGGCCACCCCCATGCTCGATGAGATCGAAGCCAGCCTCGAGCAGCTCTGCAAAAAGGGGGGCGGTAAGCCCAGTGATCGCCCAGAAACTGGCCCGCCTGCAAACCATTGTGGCGGAGCGAGTCGCCTGGGCAGATCAACTGGCGCAAATCAAACGCCTGCACGGATGGCTGCTGGAAGTCGAGCACCTCCTGGACGCAAGCCCGGCACCAGAAGGAGAAGTGGTCAGCAATGCGACGGTGGGAAGCCGCCTGGACGCTTGGCGCGCGCAGATGACCACGCAGCTGACCGATGGCTCTCTGTCCGAGTTGGAGCGGGAGTGCCTCACCGAGTTCTTACAAGTGCTCTCCAACTTGCTCGCTGCACCTGGTGCAGTGCTACGACCGGGAAGACTTTCCCCGCACCAACAACGACATGGAGCGCAGCATTCGTGGGCGGAAGCACGCAGTATCGCCGGGTCAGTGGTCGCAAGAATTGGAACGCCTATCTCTTACGCTACGGGCGCTCGGTCGCCTACGCCGCCTGGTGGGAGCAAGACGCGGCCCATCGCCAGCATCTGCAACAGCGTGCCGCCCAGCTGGACCGTACCCGCTGGCGCGAACTGCGACGGGAGACCACTGTTGCTCAGAGCGAGCAACTCACGCGCTTTCGTTTCCGTCACAAGCGCCACGGCTTACTCGCTTCCCTTGAGCAGCGCTGGACCTCGGCTACTCAGTCGGCACCTTTGCCCTGACGGAAAAAAAACGAAGAAGAGGACAATGGGCCTTTGTCCGTTGGAAGCGTGAAGACCAACTGAAGGCTTTTTTCGGATGGCTCCCCCAAGAGCTTCATGATGCCCCAGGGATCAATTGGACGGAACTCGCCCCTGAGATCATGGGCTACCTGGTCAAAACGGTTGGCCACAGCCCTGATGCAGCCGTTATGGCTGTGGCTGCTGCATCTATGCATGGAGCCATCGACAAATTTTCCCAATATACTCTTATCAAAAATCTGGGCACACTACTCAAAAGCCTGCGGGCCACGACCTCCATACGTTGTCTTGCTGACCTCAAGCAGGAACAGATCTGGTTCGACTGGGCTGCTCTGCAAGAGAAGAAAGGACATACGCTGGCTGCGTATGCCTCTATTGCAACTGGGCATTTTCCTCGCTACCTGCGCCGTCTTACGCTCACGGAGCGGCAACGTATGCAGCAATATGCTCTTCCACCATCGCCCACCGATCTTTCAAGGAAATATTTCCCGGCCAAGCAAATCAGTGCTGCGCAAAAGCAAGCACGAAAGGAGACAACGGACATCTTAGTTCCGTTGTACCCAATCCTCCGCCAGGTGGTGCGCTTGCGCAAACAGTTAGCGGAGCGGACACTACTCACCATTCGTGAAGCCTGCCGCAAAGTAGAGGCCGGAGAAGCCATCCTTCCCTATCATTTTCAACATACCGATACCATTCCAGAGGTGAGCCGCGATGCCAGAACGGTGGCAGAAGTTCGAGTGCTCGGACGTGAAGGCACCATGAACTTGATCCTGTGGGACAAACGAACCTGGGTGACCGAGCACCCTGATCTTTACAGCAGAGATTCAGTGGAGCACGCCAGGAATGGCACTGAGTCTTACACTGAGAAGCTCAATCGCTTTTTTGTCCAGTTTGACGGAGCATTCCGCGACTGTCTCTGGTTCGGAGATCTTGTTGAGCATCGGGTTTTCAAACATTTCGGCAAATGGGAAGGTGCTGACTCAGAGCCAGTGGAGTATCAAGCGCGCTGGGCATATGCGCGCGCATGTGGTTTTACTGATGGATGCGTGTGCAGCGCGCCCGGATTACTCGACCCCGGCGATCGTTGGTGCTCTGCACAAGAAGAGCGCGGGAAGGAACTCCTTTTGGATTTTGAGAGTCTGTATCGCGGTGTGCTCTTCGGCAGCGCACTGGCTATGCTGGCACTTTCCAACGGAAGCCGGATGAGTGAACTCCTTCAAGTCAGTATGAACAAAGAGCGGCGTATGACGCGGACAGAAACCGTTTTGCTCCTTGGAGAGGATGGCCAGCCACAAATTGGCGAGAATGGTCAGCCCTTAACCAAACAGGTCAAGCTCCATTTTCAATAGCTCCTTCCCAAAGGGGCCAAGACAGATGAGGAGAGACAACTGTTCCCCCTCTCTAAAGAAGCTCTGCGGTATCTTGAGGAAATCAAACAGGTGCTCAAAGCCAGGTACGGAGAAGTTCCTGTGGTAGCGCCATCGCGCAGTAACACCAAACGAGAGCACCTGGGTCCGGAACGCTATCTGTTTCAGTGGGATGCCTTGTCTGCTGAGAGGCCCACAAGTATCACTTCTGATGACGCTCAAACGCTCCTGCGCTTTATGTTGCATGGCCTTGACCTTTACACCGCTCAGGGGAAACCAATTCGTGTTGGGTTCCATGTCCTGCGTCACGTCATGTCCACACACGCCAGACACTACCGGCAGGTTCCGCCAGAAGTGATCGCCCATTTTTTCCTGCACCACCGCCTCCGCGAACTCACCGGAAGAACACCTTCGCTACCTGAGATTACAGAGTACTACACGCTCATGACCGAAGAGCAGCGTTTTGCCGTGATTCGGGCCGACCTCGATGAGCAGGAGGAGATGGACCATCTGCTGTTGGCGATGGTTCCAAAAGGAGCTGACCTGGAAGAGAAAAATGAAGCCATCCAGGCGGCTTACGAGATCTGGCATGCGCTACACCCCACAGCCTTTGGCCACTGCTCCTGCCCAGGGCTATGCCCACGCGAAAACGATCGTTCGCTGTGTTTGGGATGTGGCTACCACGTCGAAGACCCTGAGAAGCTGGGCGCAGCGCTTGTCTGGCGTGCCGACTATGCCAAGCAAGCCGCGCTCTTTGAGGCCCAGGGCAATGCGGTTGATGCACGCCAGGCCCGCATGAAAGTACAGTTGCTTGATGACATGATCAATGTCATGCGGATGCAGCTGGAAGAGGAAGCTGCTGGCCGTTATATCCCGGTGTTCAAAGTGCTCCCCTCTCCCTATCGAACGCTGGAGGCTGGCGATGAAACCGGAGACTAAGCGCCGCTCGCCGCGCTTGCCACGCACGTACTCGGAGGCACAGCTCGCGGGAATCAAACAATCTACGACAGCGCGCAGGCTGGCCACCGTCGAGCGGCTGCGAACCGCGATCGACGCGCTGAGAGCGAAAAAGCAAGAGATCTCGGTCCAGACCATCTACGACGAGTGTGGACTGCGCTATGCTGCGATCCATCGCAATCCAGAGGCGTTGGCCTTGTTTCGGGCGAACAGTACGCATCTTGTTGAGGCATCGAAGCAGCGCAAGCGGAAACCTTCCGCTGATGAAGAAGCCACGCCTGTGCCTCGCGACTCTTTGCTCAGCTACAAGAAGCCACAGCTCGTGGCCCGCCTGCGTGCAGCACAAGAGCTTCTCTTGAAGGGACAACAACAGTTGGCAGTCCAGGCCGAAGTAGCCATCCGGCGTGAGGCCCGGATCGCAGAACTGGAGGCCAGGCTTGCCGAACTCGAACCCTATCGGGTGTTTGTGGAACAGATGCGTTCACAGATGCAGCGGGAGGAACGAGGGCGTTTTGGCGATCTTCCCTTTGGAATGTGACACACTTGTTACCTTGATGGTTTACCAATCCTGGCACTTGTCACCAGCAGATTCCCCTCTTGTCAGAACAAGGGAAGCTGCTGATCTTGACGGAGTTCGATACACTTCTGGTGGTCAAAATGTCGCCCCTGCTGCCGCCTTGGCCGCAAGCCGGTTACAGCGGAGCGCCGCCGAAGCTGATCTCGTTTCCGTCGGGATCGCGGTACGTGATCTTGCGCACACCATTCGAGTAGGTTTCCCGCTCCACAGGGTCGAGTCCCCGATCGGCTATCTGCGCGACGAGCGCATCGAGGTCATCGACGAAGCTCAAGTGCATGGCGTGGCCGGCGTGCTCCGGCCGCTGCACAATGTAGACGAACCGATGCGGAGCTAGCTCCCACACGGCCTCTGTGTCGTGTGGGAAGAAGGTGGGCTCCGAGCCCAGCAGCCGTTCGTACCACGAGAGCGCCGCCGCGTAGTCGGCGACTGGGATTCCCGCGAACAGGTCGAGATTCGTGGGAGGAATCATGCTTCTTGCTCCTTGCTCTTCACAAACAGGTCATATCTGTCAACGCCTGTGTAAATTTGGCTCATCCTGGTTTTTGGTGAACTATTGAAAACGACTGATCTGTCTGCTATGCTCCTACAAAACGATGTTGCAGGAGGTGGCAAGGAATGCCGACCACGCCACTGTTTCCCTTACCAGAAGGACTGGAAATGACCTCGATCAGCGACACCCCAGAGGAGCTGCTCGTGTGCGTGACCTCGCACCGCGCCAGCTCACCTTGTCCGCAGTGTGCGACTCCTTCATCTGCCATTCATAGCTATTACCACAGGCATCCCCGGGATCTGCCCTGCATTGGTCGTCCCATTCGCTTGGTGTTCACGGTGCGCGAGTTCTTTTGTCGCAACCCCAACTGTTGCCGCAAAGTCTTCGCAGAACGGCTTCCAGATTTCATCGAAGCCTCCTCTCGTCTGACCAAGCGCTTGCGCACGTCAGTGCAAGAGATCGGGTTTGCTACGTGCGGCAAGGGCGGAGAAAGTCTAGGTAACAGGCTGGGTATGCCCATTTCCGATGCCACCCTGCTCTGGTCGCTCTTTCTCGTCCCTCTGCGATGCCAGTTGGCCAGGTGCATATCATCGGGGTTGACGACTGGAGCTGGCGCCGTGGCAAGCGCTTCGGCAGCATTCTCGTGAACCTGGAGACGCACAAGATTGTGGATCTGCTGGCCGACCGTGAGGCAGAGAGCGTGAAGCGATGGTTGGCCGCACACCCGGAAGTGGATGTCGTGAGTCGAGATCGTGGAGCCGTCTATATCGATGGAGCCACGTGGGGAGCCCCTCAAGCAACGCAGGTCGCGGACCGGTGGCACATCCTGTCTAACTTGGGCGATGCGGTGGAAGCGTTCTTGATTCGCGCGCAGATTCGCCTGGAACATGGGGTAGAAGCGTCGGGGAAGTGCCAGAAGCCAGACCACCCCCTGTCATCTTTTTCTGCCACTCCTGGCTGCCAACGCAAATCGCAGGCACGTCTCTTACGCAAGTGGAAGCTCTATGAGCGGGTGAAGGAACTGCATGCAACTGGGATGAGCCTACGCAAGATCGGGGAAGAGCTGGGTCTCGCTCGGAATACGGTCCGCAAGTACTTCCGCCAGCCCCCAGACCCCCCGTTGCCTACCCCGCGCCCCTTGCGTGCCAGTCAGCTTGATCGGTATGAAGACTACCTGCTCGCACGATGGAGCCAGGGGGAGCGCAACGCTGCCCAGCTGCACCGCGAAATCAGTGAGCGCGGATATCAAGGGAGCGCGTCGATGGTGCGAGCCTACGTGGGCCACTTGCGCACGACCACCGCGGATGGCTCTCCCCCTCGCTCACGTAAGGAGCGTGCACAGGCCATCTCGCCACGTGCCTTACGTTGGCCGCCTTTCACGCAAGCGTGAAGATCTCGATCAGAAAGAACAAGCCAGGTTAGAGCAGTTGCTGAACCTCTCGCCGGAAGTGCAAACGGTCTATGCCCTCCTGCACGCTTTCCTGAAGATGGTGCGCGAGCGGAAGCATCAAGATTTACGTTGCTGGATGGAGCAAGCGATCAGGAGCGGTATTCCTGAACTGGGGAGCTTTGTTGTAGGGATCGAGCGAGACTACGATGCCGTGCATGCGGCTCTCCGTCTCCCCTGGAGAGAGGCGCGTCACCGAGGGCAAAGTCAACAAGCTCAAAACACTCAAACGCGTTATGTATGGTCGTGCGGGCTTTGCTCTCCTGCGACAACGGCTCTTACACGACGGCTAACGGTCGAGGACCTGCTTGACTGGAGCAGATGAGAGAGGGTTCCCCAGCGGTTCACCAAAAACCAGGATGAGCCAATTATACGTCGGCGTCTGTAGGCAGGCCGGATTCCAGTAGTGTTCTCGGTATTCCTTAGGGGTAAGCGGGGTCTGTTGGGTGGTGAGAAACAGGGGAACTGTCTGGAGGTCGATCTGCTTGCTTTTCGCCAGCCGTAAGTAGTCTTCAAGTCGGTAGCTACAAGGATCGAAGCGAATACGTTCTTCATCAAAGTAGCGTTTGAGGAGAATGACCGTGTCATCGGCAAAAGTGAGCACTTTCGTTCGTCTCCCGAAGCTGCCCTTGTTGAAGGCATTGACTTTCCGATGGGTTCCATGAGCTACCCAGTCACCCAGCATTAGCCCTGTCACTTCGGAGACTCTCGCGCCAGTATCAAAGAGCAACCAGGTCACGACCTCATCGCGCTGACGGGTCTGTTTGAGGGCAAGTTGTCTCCCGCCTTCGAGGATCAATCCTGGCAGTTTCGGGTCATCCACAATCTGTGGTTTCCAAACTTCGTGCTCCAGCTTGAAGTAGCTATCTGATAATCGGTGCCGAGGTCTCTTCTCAGGTTCAACCACACCACTCTGCTCAGGCATTCTTGGGATGGCGCCTTTGCGCTCATCGTTGCCAAGTCGGGCCTCAACTGCAGCAACAGTAGCCGAGATAGGCTCTACAAGTGGATTGAAAAAGACATAGGTGCCACGCAATGCCATAATCTGATAGAATAGTTTCAAAGCGGCAAGAAAAACGCGCAACGTACTGTGCGTTCCTGCGGTAATGACAACAAACTTCCATTCTTGCCGCTGTGGCTGCACTTTACATTGCAGTTTGCTCACCAAGTAGTCTTCCACTGCTTGCTGGACCTGGAGCGTCGGTGCATTCCAAGTAATACCAGCGCGAACCTGCCACACATCGGTTTCGAGCCAGGTAAACCAGGGGAGAATCGAGTACAGATAGGTCTGGGCTGTCTTTGGGGAAAGACGAGCATTGGCCTCTTTGCCAAAGACGGTCAAGGGCAAATGCAGACGATCCTGACAGTCAAAAACAAGGAAGGGGTGACCATGTTCGAGTCCATCAGGGCGAGATGTAAACCAATACGAACTCATGTTACAAAAACTCCTTTCAGCTACACAGTAGCGTAGTGACTACCATTATGTAGCTGGAAGGAGCAGTAGACAATATTCAAAGGCTCTATATTACGAAGTGGTTTACTGTCTAATGGGAGTGTCCATCCAGTTTGAAAGCGATCGTGTGGAGTTCTGGGCAATCTACGCGATGGAGAGAGACGATGATGTGCTGGAATATTACGACCAGTCCTCTCGTATCCCGCTGAGCTATCGCGCCAAGTCAGGCCGTCGGACGACTCAGTGGCACACCCCGGACTTCTTTGTATTACGGAACGCTTCGGCGGGTTGGGAAGAATGGAAGCCCGCGCAGTCGCTTGATACCTTGGCCGTTTCCCAGCCTGCTCGCTATCACCACGCCGAAACTGGGCAGTGGCACTGTCCTCCAGGGGAGACGTATGCTGAACGACTTGGGTTGACCTATCGATTACGTTCTTCCGCCGAGTTTCTTCCCCTTGAGATTCAAAACCTGAAGTTTTTACAGGACTTCTGGGCGCACGAGGTTCCTCCTCACCCAGAGCAAGAGGCGCTAGCACTGGCTCATATCCAGGCTCACCCTGGTATCCCTCTTAGTGAACTACTTGCAACCTACCCTGATCTTGCCGTCGATGTCGTTTGGATCTTGCTTGGCACTCGTCGGGCCTTTACCGATCTCTCCGCCACTCTGCTGATGCGCCATGAGCACGTCACCCTCTATGCACAGGAAACGCAGATTCCCAAGGTTCCCCAAGGGGAGCCTGCTGCCCTGATGGTTCCCCTACCCGATGCGCCTGTGGCCTGGGATGGACGGCTCTGGCGAATTGAAGGGTGGGGAGAGGTGGTGCAGTTGCGCCCAGAAGTCGGCGAGATCTTTACCATGCCGCGAGCTGAGTTTGAGTCTCTGAAGCAGGAAGGCTCCTTGTGGACCGTGGGTTCAGCATCTCCCTCTCCCATGACATCAGAGGTACGTCAACTGCTCACCCAGGCGGGTTCTAAAGCACAACAGGCGGCCAACCAACGCATGACACACATGCTTGCCTACGCACGAGGGGAAACAACAATCGCCCCAAAGCGTTCTGTCCAACGCTGGTGGAAGGCGTTCCAGCAGTCCAAAGCAACGTATGGATGTGGCTATCTGGGATTGCTTGATCGGGTGGCTGCGCGAGGGAACCGGAACCAGCGCATCGAACCAGCCTCGCTGCAATTGCTGGAAGCAACATTGCAGACCCACTACGCCGCTCCTGCCGGCAAAAGTGCGGCAGCGGTCTATCGCCTCTACCGAGAGCAGTGCGAGAAGCTCGGACTTCCTCCGGTGAGCCAACCGACCTTTTACCGCGTTCGCGCTTGCTTTACCACCAACGAGGTGGAGGCCAAGCGCCGTGGCACACGTGCAGCCTACGCTTCTCAACCCTTTGCATGGCTCGATCAGACGACACCTCGTCACGGAGAACGCCCCTTTGCTCTCGCTCACCTGGATCATACGGAGCTAGATATTGTTCTGGTTTCCTCACTGACTGGCAAACCGCTGGGCAAGCCCTGGGCGACCTTTCTCACCGATGCCTACAGCCGACGCATTCTGGCATGCTACCTGACCTATGATCCTCCCAGTTATCGCTCGGTGATGATGGCGCTGCGGATCTGCGTGCAGCGTCATCAACGCTTGCCGCAGGAGTGCTTTGTCGATCGCGGTTCAGAGTTTGGCAGCGTCTACTTTGAAACCCTGCTCACGCGGTATTTTGTCACGAAAAAAGATCGTCCATCCGCGCAACCGCGCATGGGTTCGGTCATCGAACGGCTTTTTGGAACAGCGCAGACGGAGCTCGTGTACACGTTACTCGGTAATACCCAGGCGAGCAAACACCCTCGACAAATGACGCGTGCAGTTGATCCCAGGCGTCTAGCGGTGTGGACGCTGGAGCGGTTCTCTGCGCGGCTTTGCCACTATGTTTACGAGGTGTATGACCAGATGGACCATCCCGCCTTGGGGCAAAGCCCACGCGAAGCATTTGCCCAGGGGATACAACTGGCAGGCATGCGCACCCATCGTTTCATTCCCTACTCAGAGGAGTTTCTCATTCTCACCTGTCCCACAACGCGTACTGGCTCTGCCAAGCTCGATGCCGCGCGTGGGATCGTCGTGAATGGGTTACGCTACGGCCACCCGCTGATGCGCACCTCAAGAGATGCAGGAAAGCCTGTCGAGGTTCGGTACGAGCCATTTGATATGAGCGTCGCCTATGCCTTTGTCGACGGACAATGGTTGACGTGTACGGCTGATGCGTTCCTTCAGGTTCAGGGGCGTTCGGAACGGGAGTGGGAACTGCTCCTGGACGAATGGCGCGAACACCAACGAGCGCATCACCGCAAGCGGGTGAGCGTTGATAGCGCGCTCCTTGCGACATTTCTGCAAGACGTTCTGGCCGAGGAAGCGCTGCTCTCCCAACAACAGCGCGACCTCGAAGGAGCGTCCATTCGCGAAGCGATTGTGGGCCAGTCAAAGACGGAACGTCTCCCGCCGAGCAATGCCGATGCCGAAATGGACGATGAGTTGGATCTGGCCACCCTTCCCCACTACGAGGAGTATCGCTAATATGGCAAAATTGACACCAGAGGCCAAAGCACGACTCGAAGCCTTTAAGGCCGTCACCGTGGGGCATGCGCACCTGAAAGAGGTTGATGAGCAGTTGTCCTTGTGGGTCGAAGAGCATACCGATGCCACGCATGTGCTGCTGTGTGGACCAGGTGGTGTTGGGAAGTCGAAAGCCCTCACTGTCGTGGCAGAACGCTTCGCCAGAGAGGAACCCGATCGCTTCGTGGTTCCGATCCTCTTGCTGGAGCCGATCCCGCCAGATCAGGGACCCTACCTTCGGTTGGATTACTACTGGCAAATCATCGACGCGCTCAAAGAGCATCTTCTGGTCAAAGAACTGCTGGGGAACGTGGCTCACCTCATGGACGCTCCCAAAGCGACTCGCTCAAAACTGGGCGCGATCGATTGGCTGAAGGTGCGTGGAGTGGCAGAGCAAGCCCTGATCCGGGCGCGCGTCAAAGCAGTGTTCGCGGATGAGGGACACCACCTGATGCAAGGGGATGGAAGTCACAGTGTCGATGAGCAACTGGAATGGCTGAAGTCGTTAAGTAATCGCACGAATGTGTTGCACGTTATGTATAATCAACGGTCAGGCCCTTTCTTTCGTCCACATTGCCCATTGATATCCTCTCTCGATATTCTCCAGGAACCATTTTTCCTCATCTGTTTCTGGGTCAAAGCGGAACAATGGAGTCCTGGAAGCGCCCTCTGGCGTGAGAACAATCGCTTTGTTCAGTAACCGACCAACCGTGCGCATGAAATCGAGCAACCGGGCTATCTGTTCGCCAGCAATCTCATCCTGAAAATCATGTGGATCGAGATCAAAATCGATTTCTTCGCTCGTGAAAAAGAAACAATTCAGGGCCAGATGCCCTTTATCAATGTGTAATACCGTACCATGATCCTCACGGAGAGCAAAAATCGTTTCAATTCGCTCGGGAAGTGACATGGATTGCTCATCAACGGAAAACTCGATGGAATACGGGCTTGAGCGGAGAAATATCAGGAGTTTTTGCCAGTCTTGCTCATCTGTTTCAAAAATATAGATGTCGCGAAAACTCCCATCGACGTAAAAGGCGTTTTTGTAGGGCATGAGAGGATCATCTGCCATCGTTTCGCTCCTTAGCAGTTCCTGCGACAAGATCCGCTTTAAAACTTCTACAGTAGAATGAGAGTCTTCCCTCTTCACTCGTGACTGCATAACGAAGATATTCCCATTGATCCCTGTGTAGGGATCGAATATTCAGGTGAAGAACAAGCGGAGATAATTGCTGCTGGACTTGGAGTTCTTGTACCTCTCCGAACTGTAATCGAAGTTGAGAGGGAGGTTCCTCACTCGAATATTGACTTAGCCATATCTCTACAGAAAGCGTGTATCGGGAGTTGTATATATCTTCAAAAATCTCGCGTTGTTGTACTTCAAAGCGGTCGAGGAAGTCAAAAGAAGAAGGCTCAAATGATAGGTATTCATCGATTGTTTTATCGCCAGATTCCATTGCCAAATCTCTCCTCAGGTTCTTTTTGGGTATCCTACCTCTTCTATTGTCTCCTTGCAAGGGTTTCGCTTCTCGATCCCACGTTCCTGCTAGCCAGTCGTGCGGGCGATGCCGCCCTTGACCGGGGTGGGGACGCTCTTCGCGCCGAAAGCGACCAGGGTCCTGCATTGATGAGTGTTACCGTTCCCGGTCGCTTTCGCGCTTCGAGTCTACCCACCCCGGTCAAGGGTCGGGCCTGGCGGCATCGCTTGTTCCGCACTCCCGGCATGAGCAGCATTGCAGCACCGCCACGAAGCCTCAAGCCCCCCGGAGATGCTTGATGAGCCTACGGCTCGTTCTAGCGCTTGTTTTTCGAGCGTTGCACTGACGTGAGCGGAATGATCTTGTTCTCTGGCACTCGACTTGCTGCTAGTTCGCGGGGAGTTGGCCCAGCAGGTGTTGGTACATCTGCAAGCCGCTCAAGCAGGGTTTGATGCAACTCGATTCCCTCTGTGACGAGAAGCTTCTCATCTTCCGTCAATTGCACAAATTCCAACATATGGACCAGATTGGCCTTGCCCTCAATGAGTTGCTCTCCCAACGAGTCTTTAGGGCGGTAGTAGGGGCACTTTGCACAGGCCATTCGATGGGCACAGGCGGCCCAAAATGGATTCGTACAATATCCATGCCCAAGATCGTAGTACTTCCAGGTCTCACCTCGTGAGGCTGCTCCTGATAACACCGCTTCTTGATCAAGGAGGACTTCAATGCTCGCCAGGTTTTGTTCCAGGTAGCCCGCTTTGACCACTTTGTTGGCAAGTCTGGTGGGATCGACAAAAAGGTAGCTTTGGGTTGAGGAAAGATACTTGTGGCCCAGATATTCTTTGATCTCGAAGATGGAGAGTGGTTCACGCGCGTTGTACAGCATCGAAGCAATGGTGGCGCGTGCGCGGTGACTGGTAATGGTTCCGCGACTATCCTGCTCAGGGATGCCAGCTTTCCGACACAAAAGCGGGATGAGGGTCTCATTGATATAGCCGTCCCAGATGCGCTTTCCTCGGTAAGCAAACAAAAATTGGACTGGCTCCCCAGTCTTGTGATCAACCTCACGCATCTGCTCTTTCGGTCGGATGTGTTCCCACTCATTGATGCGTTTTCCTACCAGAGGATGAACTGGTTTCGTGTAGGCAGTTGCGGTTTTGTTGACAGGAATGTCGAGAAAGCAGGTCGCATCCTTGGGAAGAAGTTCTCCTGTTTCTGGCACCACCACATCTTCATCCTGCCAACGCACACACCCCACGCGTAACCGCCGAATTTCGTCACTGCGTAGCGCCGCAAAGCACCAGACGACGGCGACGGCCCGCACCAATTCTAAGGGATAGATACTCTTTTCCCCTCTGGCCTGAGGAAGGTCTTCATATGCGAGATTCATCGCGGCCCAGAGCAATTTTGCCCACCGCTCTCTGTCAATCACCCGCGGATCTGGTCCGATCAGGTTCAAAATGGAGCGCGGCGTGCGCAACACGCGCAAGGGATTGAAATGGATGGGTATCCATTCCCACTCCTGACAGTCGCGGAGAAAGCGTCGCAAGGCACCCAGCAGGCCGTTTTTCGCTTGCGGTCGTAACGGTTGCCCCAGGCGTTTCGGGGTAATCCGCGCCCGTGTCCACTCGCCGATCTTCATCTCGTTGGCCGCTGCGACGAACTCGGCGGACAGCTCGATCGTAAAATCATCAGGACCGACAACCTCGGGATGGTACGCATGAAGCCAGCGACCGATTTTCAGCAACTGGTAATAGTCATGCTCAGCGCATTGTAACGTCGAGTGGTCTCGCCAGCGCTGACACCAGGAAAGCCATTCGGGAGCAAGATCTTCATGGGAGCTTCGCAACTGTGGTTGCTCTAATCGAGCATCAGGCAGTGGCTGTTCGATGATCCCCAATGCACACAGGGCCCGCGAGAGCCGAAACAAATTGTGTTGGACGCAAGGAAGTGCACAGGTGTGGGAAACCTCATCAAGCAACGCGAACGAGAGCAACTCAAGGGAGGGACTGGCATTGCGCAACAACAGATAGCAGAGACAGGCCACCGGGCCCTGACGCTCTATGAGGCTGTAGCCCCAGCTTTGCAAGAGGGCGAAAGGAGCTTGGAGCGCTCGTCCGATCGCCTCTTTGCCAAAAACATCGCGTGCCAGAGGGGCAATTTCGATCATTTCTACGAACCGTTCGATCTGGGGATGAACTTTGAGCAGATAGCCCAGGACCGGAAGATGTCGGCGTGCGAACGATCGACGGTTCACGCGCCCATAGCGCTGGGCAAAAAGATTGGTATCTGAGCAAAGACTTTCTTGCCATTCTTCGAGCGACCAGGCCCAGAAGGTGGTTCCACGGCGGTGCATCTCAAAAAGCATGAGTCGAAGGGTTTCGCGACAGACCAGAGGGGAAGCATGAATGGCAGTAAGCGCATCGTCGATGGGACGAACAAGGCGCTGGAGAATCTGCTTGGTGCGGGGGTAGATGTGCCCCTGAGTCAACACGAACAGTTTTTGGAGTGCCGCAGATTCATTTGCAGAAAGCTGCGGCGCTTTGTCGTACCCATCCAGATTGAGTGGCCAGCACCAAGCTTCTTCTCGTTGGTGCTGTTGACTGGTGAAAAGCTGACTCATGGTTGCCCCTCTCCCAGCATATGTTCAATCCAGCCTTCAAAACCCGCCAGGCTCCGCGTTACGGCCTCGGTCACCTCTACTCCGCTGAGGTGAATGTAACGCATCGTCGTGTCGAGCGAGGCATGCCCTGCATACGTGGCAATTTGGTGTAGATCCATATGGGCCCTGGCCATGTGGGTCAGACGCAGGTGACGAGGAGTATGGGTTGTAAAGCGCGGAAGGCTTGTACAGTTGGCAAGCCTTTCGACAATCTTGGACCACATGATGAGCGAGAGAGGGTGTGCCGGATTGCGGTGGGAGGTAGACAAAAACAGTCGTCCTGGTTGTGCGGAGAGCATGCGTCGCTGGTGTAAATATGCTTCCAGAAAACGGCCAGTTATGGCGCTGTAACCGACGATGCGCTCTCTGCCGTTTTTGGCATGTTCAGCACAAATCCTTACCTGGCGGTAGGCGAAATCAAAATGGCTGATTTCGAGCGTGACCAATTCTTCGCGCCGTAAGGCTCCATCGTAGGCGAGAAGCAGCATGACCTGATTTCGGAGCGGTTCGGCCTTGAGCGCTTGGAGCATGTTCAGCCACTCGCTGTCTGAGGGAATCCAGGGTAGGGTATGAAAGCGAGGAAGGAGCCTCGATCCCGCGTACCAGCAAACCCTTTCCCCGGCACGTAGTGACCACGACCAACCGGATTGTCTGGCCGGAGTTGTTTTTCAACGAGATAATCACAGAATAACCGTAAGACCGTGATTCGTTGCTGCATGGTGCTGTTCGAGAGGCCGCCTCCAGTGGGAAAAGCAAGGATCTGGGCACCCTTGGGGTTCGGACGCGTCGCAAGATCCTGCACGTAGAGCGCTACCTGCTCTCGTGTGACTCCTGCCGGCTCGATAGCCTGCTTCGTGCAGAACTTGAGAAAATCATTGAGGCTGCGCCCGTACGCATCAATGGTCTTTGGTGCTAATTGAAGCCGAGATTGTATTTCGAGCCACGTCCTTGCAAGCTCTGTCTGATCCACAAAAGGATATGCTTGCCAACAAATGGTATTCATCAGACAATCCCAAGGATTTGCGCTTTACGTTCGGTCTGCCAAAATCATATGCTGAAAAGCAGCTTGATGCAAGGACAACCATTGCTCAGGGGAGAGGTTGTAACTGATGAGCATATCTCCTGGATTATATCTAACTTATGTGCTGGCTGGTCCCTATGTCTTATTTGGGTTTCGCAATACAAGTGGGCAACTCGCTTGTCGTGGTCGAGATATTCATTTTGCCCGCTATCATATGCATGACAAAGACGAACGCAAAGCATTTGCCGGAGCCGTGCAGTATTTGCTCGAACGGGTACCGCTCACCTGTGACCTGGATGCCTTTCTCAAACGCTGGCGCTGGTTTGCCGAAGGCAGTGTTGGGTGCATCGGCATTCTCAAGGATTGGCTGGTCGATGCGGTGGCGGCAACCCTGGCTCAGGGAGAGACAATCTTAACCGAGGCGGTTCTTATCCGAACCATGCCTCATCCAGCCAGACGAGTCAGTCTGGAAATGGAGGCACGCGCTGGCGAACACAAAGTGGCTCTCCACAATAGCGAAGGTGCGAAGCAATTTCAGGCTTTGTGGAAAAAGCCTTCAAAAGCGGCAAACGGGAAGATGGAACCGACGCCTGGAAGCATGCCTGGGATGCCGTATGCTGTCCAAGCAGAGCAGGAAGCCAAGTCCGTCTCTAGGTCTTTACCCATGCCACAAGTGTCTCCCAAACCCACGCAACCTCGTGTGGGTCAGCGTGCCCCAGAACGTGATCCTGTTGGAGAAACAACAGCTTTCCCAGTGCGCAAAGCCATTGGATGTTCTTTTACCGAAGTCATTGTAGTGACACTCGCTCAGATGGAAGAATCCGGAGTTTCACGCTTTGAGTGTCCAACCTGTCTCGCGGTGAGAGATATTCCCCCGAAAAGGGAGCGTGTGAAGTTTCCCTGGCACCCGAAACGCACGACCGCTACCCCCAATCAGGGGTTACGCTGGGTGAAGCAGGAAATCGCCTGGAAACTTTTCGACTCATAAGCGCTGTCCATTTTGTAATTGAAGCCGGCTGTCCCAACCGGAGCCGCGCAGAGAGGGCGATCATGCAGAACTTGCCAACGGGTACGGTCACGTTGCTGTTCACCGATATCGCGGGGTCTACGCGCCTGCTACACCAGCTGGGTGATCGTTACGCCAGCATGCTGTTGGAGTGCCGCCAGGTCCTGCGCGCAGTTTTCGAGCAGTGGAACGGAAACGTTGTGGACACCCAGGGCGACGCCTTTTTCGTCGTCTTTGCCCGCGCCACCGATGCCGTATCAGCGGCG
>Ga0209648_10001080_pt1 | contig 21748 bp, 17 predicted proteins | sample GraSoi2013_115cm_FD_185830 | JGI IMG/M metagenome (GOLD analysis project Ga0209648, IMG submission 185830) | Grasslands soil microbial communities from the Angelo Coastal Reserve, California, USA - Sample 9_17_2013_115cm (SPAdes) (version 2) | ecosystem: Environmental > Terrestrial > Soil >... | reverse complement strand
GGCGAAGCTCTCTCCATCCTTTAGCACCACTTCGGTCTCGGCGCGGCGCGTAGTGAGCGCGGGAATCAGGAAGCCCTGCAACTGGACGGCGTTGGTGAAATCGAGCGAACTCACTTCCGGGCTGACTTTCAGATCGATCGCTCCGCCCGGCGTCACGGTCGGCGTGAAATCAAGCTGCACGCCGAAAGGCTTGAATTGCACCGTCACTACCGGCGCTACTGCTCCACCCGTAGTAGTGGCTGTGATGGTGGGGTATGGGAACTGACCGCCCGCCACAAAGTTTGCCGATTTGCCTTCCAGACAAATCAGATTGGGTTCCGCCAGGATTTGCAAGAGATTGCGTCCCTGGAGCATGCGAATGGTGGCGCCGATATTTAGGTCCGGCCGGAACACGAAGAGGTTCAGAAGATCCGAGAAATTGAACGACGTGTTCGAAAAATCCTGATTCTGAAACTGAAGCTGGCTGATGCGCGGCTGCGCGAATTGCTGCGTGCTTGTCTCGCCCAGCGTAGTGGAATTGCGGCTGAACAGATTGAATCCAATGTCGGAGAGGTGCTGCCGATCGATGCTGGCAAACTTTACTTGCAGCAGGATTTGGCGTGGTTCGGCGGGAGGCGGCAGTTTCAGCAGATTCACCACATTCTTGGCGTGCGTGGAAGCGAGCGCCTGAGCGCGTTTGCTGTCTTCGGCGTTCTGGGCGGTACCGGTCAGGACCAGAGTGTCGGCGTTGCCCGTGATCGTGGCGGTGGGAACGCTAGCCTGGATCTCGCGCCGCAGCGCGTCCAGATCGCTGGTATCGTTCACGACGGTGACGTCGTAGGTAACTGGTGTGGCGCCGCTCTCCCAGATCACCAGCGTGGTTTTGCCCGCGCCCTTGGCGTTCACCATCACTTCGCGCGGGCCGACAACCACCGCGTCCGCGATTTTCGGCTCCGACAACACCACGCGCGACACATCGCTCGCGAATTGTAGGAGCTGGCCCTTCCCGACCACCAGCGTCAGATTCTTAGGCGGGAGCGTTTCGGCCGCCCAACCGAAGCAGAGCGGCAGCAGGATCGAGAAGAGCAGTGCCGGCTTAGGTTTCATTGAAAGATTTCCTGGACGTGCTTGTCGCCGCGAAACACGTCGACCACCAGCCGGGGCTTGGGCGGCTCCTTCTTTTCCTCTTTGGGCTTGGGGGGCGCACCGGTCAACTCGGCCCAAACTTTCGGATCGCGCACGTTGGGGACATTGCCACGGCCACGCCCACGCTTCACGTCGACATCCAACGCTTCCGCGGTCGTAGGCTCCTGGTCCCCGATCGCCGCGTGATCCAGCGGATTGCGCAGCGAGAGGCTGACCTTGCCCTGGTTCTTGGCAAGCTCGATTTTGCGCGCCTGTTCCGGCGTCACCAGCAGGGTCGCGGCCTGGGATTGAGGGCGAGACGCTTTGGGATCGATCGAGGCGTTTTGCGAGACCTCGGTAACGCGCCCGACCGAGAGAACCACGATGTCTTCGAGAATGGTCGTCGTCACGGCCTCCGACATCGTACCGGGCCGCGTGAAAAGGACATCCACGCGCGAGCGCGGCTGGATCAATCCGGCGACGCCGCTCGAGTCGTTGATCTGCACCGAGATCGCCCGCATGCCGGGCTCGATGGTTGCCGCCAGCCCTTCGGCGCCCTTGGCGCTCGTCAGCTTGTTGGTTGTCAGCGTTTCGTTCGCGTTCACGGGGAACAGCAGAACCCGGTCGAGCGCGGAAATCTCATCCAGGACGGCGGTGCGCGGCAGCGACTTTTCCGGTAGCCGCACCACGCGGATGTCGGTCTTCTTCAGCCGCGTGCCTGCCGCCAGGTCGTGCGTTGACGCGACGGCCGTCAGCATCTTTTCGGTTTTGGGCACTTGGGTTTCCCACCACAGAAAAGACACCAGCAGCGACGCTGACACCAAAGCCGCACCGAAGATCAAGATTAGTTTCTGACGATCCATATGTGCCTCACTGAACTAACATCGCTCCCTGCCGGTCGCGGCTCGGTAAAAAAGCGAGCCCGGAGTGTCCCCATATTTTTTCACGGTGTATTCGCTAATAAAGTCGCCACATCGTCCCGGAACACTACGCGCCAGCCGAGCTGCTCGAGTGCCGGAACAAGTGAATAATCATTTGGCAACAAGGCATGCGTGAATCCGAATGCGCGTACCTGATCCTGCCAGCCCGGTCGAACTTCCACCAGCCGGATGTATTGTTTCATGAAGCCGCTTCCGTAGAAATCGCTTCGGCCATCGAAGAAGACTTTGCGGTTTCCATTGAAGCGGAAGATGATGTACCCGCCGTACTTGTCGGGCGCGAGCAATCGGATGTCCGTCGGCAGCGTGGTCAGTTCTCCGGCCGCGATTACGGGGAACTGATCGCGAGGGAAGCCAGTCTCAGAGGCCACAGCCGGCACTTGCAGCCACAAGAGCGCCAGCACGGCGGCGACGGGAGCGATCCAGATTCCGGCGAGACCTCGGTCCAGCAGCCGCAGCCGGTCGGAGTAGTGCAAGAACGCGCTCAAGGAACGGCGCAGCGGCGAACGGAGGTCGCGCGCACGTCGCAGCGCGTCCGTCACGGCTCCGTTGGCCAGCGGAAGCAGCACGATGGCCACGAGCGGAAGCCCGCGGGCGGAACGAAGCGCGGCGACGATCAGCAGCGCACTGAGGATGGAATGCGCCAGTTTTTTTTCCGCCAGCGCCAGCACTCCTCCCAATCCCGCGATGCCTACGGCCAGCAGGATCTGGAACGAGCCGGCCACGTGGAAGTTGAAGCTCTGGAATTCGCCCACGCGGTCGAGCAGGTCGCCATTCATCAGATATTCCATCAAGTGCGCGTGCAGCTTGTAGCCATAGGGATTCAGAAAGCTGCCCAACGCCGCGAAGAGCGCGGCAAGACTGTACCAGCGCGCCATTTTGCGCTCGAGCTTCAGGTCCAGATTCCAAATCAAGGGACGCAGAAAGTGGCTGGCGGCGTAAACGATCGCGACGGCCGGCGCGAAGAAGAAACTGGCGTGAACGTTGGCCCACAGCGCCGTGCCCAATGCGAAGATCAAGGCGTGGCGCAAGCGGAAGCGCGTATCCGGCTCGCGGCTTTCGAAATACCATGCCAGCGCGAGCATGAAGATCCAGCTAAACACGTGCGGCCGCGCCAGCCAATGGAGGTTGGCCGTGGAGAGCATGGGCGAAGCGAAGAGGCAAGCCAGGAAGAAATTCCCGCCTACGGCCCAGTTGAGCCGCACCCACAGCCACGTGACCAGCGCAATCGCGATACCGAAGATCCAAACCACGCCGCTCAAGCCTATCCGGCGGAACGCCTCGCCCATCACGCAGTCCGACGCCCACTCCCAGGCGACCCAAGGCTCGCCGGCGCGTGTGAACGAATAAGAATCGGTGCGCGGCAATTGCATGCTGGTTAGAATTTTCTCTCCCGTGACGATGTGCCAGCCGGTGTCGGAATCCCGAAACAGTTTCTGGGGAGCATGGAACAATACCAGGCAATAGAACAGCGTTACGGCCGAGAGGCAAAGAGCCAGATCGGGAACCAGCCGCCGGGTCCATCGCGAGCGGACGCCTGCCGGGCTCTCCACGGGATTCTCGCGACTGCGATGGACGGCCGCCGTTCGATGCTCGCCCTCTCTACTGGCCGCTGGCGCCAATACTGGCCAAGCCTTGCGTGATGCTGGAGTACAGACTCACAACCGCGGTGGACAGTTGATTGACAGTCGTGATAAGAGCCAGTCCTACGGCCGCTACGATGAGCGCGTACTCGACCAGGTCCTGGCCATGCTCGTCCTTGATCAGTCGAACAAATAATTGTTTCATAACATCCTTCTACTTTTTTGTTGCGGCGGATTGATCCGCCGGACTCCCCTCGCCCTTATTCTTCCCTGCGAATACCTTTCCTACTCTTCTCCAAAAAGACGCGGAACGTGCGGCGCGTCCCACATCCTTCGAGACCACGGCGGGCTTGCCGTCCAGCTCCGCGAGGAGCTGCAAATTGGCGCGTGCCGCCGCATGGTCCTTCTGATACGTTAGCGCGACTTCGAGTTCCTTGCGAGCGTCGGCATAGCGGCCCTGTTCCATCAGTACCGTCGCCAGGTTGTTGTGGGCCGTGGCTGGACCGCTCACGGACTCCCAGCGGAGCAACGCTTCCTTGGGCTGTTCGTCCGTTTTCCATTGCGCAAGCAGCGCCAAACCCAAATTGTCGTTCGCCAGTTGCGAGTGCGGCTCGATGCCCAGCGCCTCGCGGAACTCGTCCACCGCTTCCTTCGCATGGCCTTGCAAGAGCTGGTTGTAGCCCAGGTTGTTGTGCAGGTATCCGAGTTTGGGGGCGGCCTGGAGCGCGGCGCGGTAGACCTTTTCGGCTTCGCTGAAGCGGCCGGCTTCGTCTTCGAGGATTCCCAGCAGCGACAGCAGCTCGGGCGGCGGGGCGGCGTGCTTACAGAACGTTACAAGGGCTTCGATGGCCTCTTCGGCGTGATCAAACTCGCGCAGACTCCTGGCCAGCCGTATGGCGACGGCTGCGTTCGCGGGAAAACGGGAAGCTGTCAGGCGATAGTGCTCGATGGCCAGTTCCGGGTACCCCAGCTGCTGGTAGTGCTCCGCCAATTGCAGCCGGACGGAGAGATTATCCGGGTCGGCCACGAGCTTTTCTCGAAGCGCGCGGACAATGTAATCGCCGTCGCCGGCATCCACGGCGTTGGTGATTTGGCGCTTCATCACTTGCGTGACGGCGGGCAAGGAGGCGACGTCGCGGCCGGGTCGTTGTTCGGAGACACAAGAGGTCATCAGGATGCAGCAACCTAACTGAGCCGCGACCGTGAGGGAGCGGTTAGTCTTGAAAGCCGTGCTATCCATCGTACTTTTCAAACTCCAACTGATCTCCAACCATTGTCTCCGTGGCCGCCGCAGTACCGCTGGGCAGTTCCAGTACCGAATGCGCCCTCAGGCAGGCTGCAATTCGCCACCGCTGCATGCTGCTTCTCACCTTCAGCACCTTGCGCTTCCGGTCCAAGAACAGGACGTCGATCGGGAACTTCATCCCAGCTGTGTGGACCGCTTCACATGGAGCGATCCAAAGCCCCTCACCCGGTTCCAGCCCAGTGTGCTTCAGAAGCCCGGTCCTGCGCTTCTTGCTGGTGTCTGCGATATCCGCGCAGTCAGCGAGAAGGGTACCCCTCGACTGGTTGCGGACCCGCAGTTTCGGTAAATACTGGTTAAACCCCAAGCCTGACCTACTGTTGCGCCGGGCAAGAAACTTATGGTCTCCTGAAGGGTTTAGACTACCTTATTAGAGGTGAATTTGCAATTCCGAGCACTAATAGCCCTAGGCGTGTTCTGCGCCTTCCTGACCAGTTTCCCCAGCAGAGTACTTGAGGCGCAAACCGTAGCCACCGGCGCCACCTTCGGGGACGTGATCGCGTTAGGGGGTACGCCTTCCGATATCGTCCTGGATGAGGGCCGCGGGAAGCTGTACACGGTAAACTCGAGCTCCAACCGCATCGACGTTTACGACTACGTGAACCAGCTACGTGCGGGTTCGATCGGAGTGGGCCTCCGGCCGCTGGCGGCGGCCATGTCGATGGACGGCAACTTTCTCTACGTCACCAACAACACCAGCTCGACCGTCAGTGTGATCAACCTGAATACGCACGGGGTGGTCCAGACGGTAACGATTCCGGCCAAACCGGAGGGCGTGGAAGTGGGCGCGGATGGCCGCGCGGTGATCTGCACGCAGGGCACCGGCGGCACGACAAACAACGTGCTGTATATTCTGGACCGGACGCTGCCGCTGAACCAGCAGCTCACGGCGGTTTCCTTCTCGCCACCGGCGCCGACGCCCACGGGCATCCCCGCGGTACAGGCCCGGCCGACTACCACGTTCCGCGGCAAATTGCAGCGAACCTCGGACGGAAACTTCATCATCGGCGTGAGCGTGATCAACAATAATGCCCAAACGGTGACCTACGTCTACGAAGTCGCGTCCGGAACCGTGCTGCGGAGCCGCTTCGTCACGGGGCAATCCACCACGCTCTCGGTCTCGCCGGACGGAGCGCGATTCATGGCTGGCTTCACGCAATACGACACCGCCACGCTAGCGGTGATCGCTCAAGCGTCGAGCTCCAACGCGCCGTTCCCGCTGGGGTCGCTGAATGCCACCACCAATGTGGGGGGCACCATCTTTACGCCGGATGGCGGCACACTCTACGCAGCATTCAACGTCGCGCCGGTTACGCCGATCGCATCGCGCCCGCAGGCATCCACGCTGCTGGTGGCGGATCCGGGCAATCTTCGGATCAAACTGGGCATCAAGCTGCCCCAAAGCATCATCGCCAGGATCGTGGCGACATCGGACGGCGCGGACGCTTGGGGCCTATCGGAATCCGGGCTGCTGCATCTGCCGCTCGCGACGCTCTACGACAATCCGATTATCATGCCGGAGACGAGCACGGTGTTTCTCGCGCAGGATAACTGCAATCGAGGCCTGGCGCAGGTGTCGGTGAAAATCAACAACATCGGAAAGGGAACACTGACGTTCGCTGTGCCCGACACGGGGACAGCTCTCGAGGCGCGGGCCGAAAGCGGCATGGCGCCTGCAAATGTTGTGTTCACCATGGACCCGGGCCGCAGCGGCGTCACGCGGCAGCCGGGCACGAATCTGTACACCGGGTCTGCCACCAACGCAGGCGGCGCGGTGCAGGTGAATGTGCGGTCGCTGGATGCGATCAATGTTCCCAACACCATCCTGGTGTTCATGAACTATCGCCAGACCGATCAGCGCGGCATTGTGTATCCTCTGCCGATTACTGCGAATCCCTTGCCCACTGCCGCCAACTCGGAAGGCATCCAGGACCTGGTCTTGGATGAGCCGCGCGGAAAACTCTACATCACCAACTCCGGATACAACCGGATTGAAGTCTTCGACCTGAAAGCGCAAAAGTTCGTAACACCCATCGATGTTGGAACCCTGCCGCACCAGATGGCCATGGGCCTGGACGGCAGCACGCTGCATGTCGCGAACACGGGCGGCGAGACGATCAGCATGGTGGATCTCGACGCGCAGAAGGTGATCGGCACTATCCAGCCGCCGCCGATTCCACGCGCCGGGAATAATTCGAACCCCGTTCACGTGACGACGCTGGCAGCGGGGTTGTCGGGCCTCCAGTTCATTCTTTCCGCCACGCCCACCGGATCGTTGGGCTCGCAATGGGAGGTGATCGGCGGCCAGGCGGTGCTGCGCCAGCCGGATACCGTGGCGGTAAATCCGAATAATTCGGCCCAGAACACCATCATGGCGCCGCAACTCATGATGGCTACGCCAGGCGGCGAGAATATCCTGCTGTTCGGCGGAACGGGCACGGTCTACTTGTACGATGGGCTGTCGGATGCCTACACGGCGTCGCGGCAGGTATTCAACGCGCCGTTTACCGGATATTATGGACCGCTCGGCGCTTCCGCCGCAGGCTCGTTCTTCCTGACAAACGGCGCCGTGCTCAGTTCCACCATCACGCAGAACATTCTCGATCCCGGCCAGCGCAATGTCGCCGCCGTGGCGCCCATGGACGACCACACGTTCGTGCGGCTGACTACGCCCTCGCGAACCGCAATCAACGCCACGCCGCGCGACGATCCGCGCACGCTGCTGGAGCTTTTCGACATCCAGCAGGCCGGCAGTTCTTTGGTGGGCGCCGTGGCCGAAAACACGTACATCCAGGTTTTTGGCACCCAGCGGGTGAATCTCCCGCCGCGGCAGGTGGTGGTTGATTCGAGCGGCACGGTTTATGCGCTCACGATTTCCGGGCTCAGCGTGATTCCGACGGCGGCGGCGACGGCGAGCACGCAGCCCCAAATCCAAACCGGCGCGCGCGGCGTCATCAATTCGACTGACGGCACGCCTAACTTTAAGCCCGGCGCTTTCATCGCCATCAACGGAACCAACCTGGCCGGCAGCGCGAAGGCCGATACGCTTCCGGCCCCGACGATGTTGGGCGGCTCCTGCGTAGTGTTCGACGACGTGGCGATACCGCTGCTCCAGACCGGGCCGAATCAGATCTCGGCCCAATTACCGGCAACCGTGCATGCGGGCTCAAACGTGGTTCAGGTGCATTCGCTCGCTATGGCGCAATCCAGCGCGCCGATCGTTGTTACGGTTCAAAAACCGTAAAAACCGTTCCTTGGTTCGTTGGTTCATTCGTTCCTTGGTTCGCGCATCCAGAAGTGTCTCGTCGTTCCGAGTAAACTCGGGAATATAGGAACCAAAGAACTAAAGAACCAAGGAACCATGGAACGCTGTCATTGGGCTTCGAACGAGCTGTCGATCCGCTACCACGACGAAGAGTGGGGCATGCCCGTGCACGACGACCGCACGCTGTTCGAGTTTGTGATCCTCGAAGGCGCGCAGGCGGGCTTAAGCTGGAACACCATCCTGCAGAAGCGCGGCAACTATCGGAAGGCGTTCGACAATTTCGATGCGGCCAAAATCGCGCGGTATACGGCAGTGAAGATGAACCGGTTGTTGCAGGATCCAGGCATTATCCGCAATCGCTTGAAAATCGCGGCTGCGGTTCAGAATGCCAAGGCGTTTCTCGCGGTCCAAAAGGAGTTCGGTACATTCGACGCCTACATCTGGCAATTTGTGCGCGAGCGCGGGCGCACTGAGAAGAATGCGCCCAGCCGCACGCCGGAATCGGACGCAATGAGCAAAGACCTGAAGCGCCGCGGGTTCAAATTCGTCGGCTCGACGATCTGTTACGCCTTCATGCAAGCCGTGGGCATGGTGAACGATCATGAAGCGGGTTGCTTTCGGCGGGAACGAAGGAACCAAGGAACCAAAGAACTAAGGAACCGTTAGCGTTTCTTCAAAAATCGACTTGGGAACGTCGATTCCGCTCACGCGCAGGCGCTCCATAACGTTGGGCGTCACGCCGGAACTGCGAAAGCAGCCTTGCACTTTCCCGGAATCGCTGACGCCGGTGCGCTCAAACAAGAAGATATCCTGCACATCGATCAGGTCGTCTTTCACGCCCAGAACTTCCGCGATGCTGATGATTTTGCGCGATCCATCCTGCATGCGTGCGATTTGGACCACCATTTTGATGGCGCTGGCGAGCTGCTGCAGAATCACGCGCGAGGGGATATCCAGGTCGGCCATCAGCACCATCGCTTCCAGCCGCGAGAACGCATCGCGCGGGCTGTTTGCGTGCACCGTGCTCATGGAGCCTTCCACGCCCGTGTTCATGGCCTGCAACATGTCCAGCGCTTCGGCGCCGCGGCACTCGCCCACGATAATGCGGTCCGGGCGCATGCGCAAGGCCGTGCGCACCAGTTGCCGCTGGCCGATGCCGCCTTCCTTGCTCAGATTCTGAGGCCGCGTTTCGAACTTGACGACATGCCGCTGCTGTAGCTGCAATTCGGCCGTGTCTTCGATGGTGATGATGCGCTCTTCTTCAGGAATGAAGCGGGAGAGCGCGTTCAACGTGGTGGTCTTGCCGGAGCCCGTTCCGCCGGAGATCAGGATGGTCACCTTGGCTTGCACGCAGGCGGCGAGGAATTTCAGCATGCCGGGCATGATGGTCTTGTTGTCGATCATCTCGCCGGAGGTGATCACATGCCGTCCGAACCGGCGGATACTCAGCGAAGGTCCGTCCAGCGTGAGCGGTGAAATGATGGCGTTCACGCGCGAGCCGTCCGGCAGCCGCGCATCCACGATGGGCTGCGCTTCGTCGATGCGGCGGCCAACCTGCGAGACGATCTTCTCGATGATGTGCAGAAGGTGCGCGTTGTCCTTGAAGCGCACCTGGGTCAGCGCCAGCCTTCCGTTACGTTCGATGTAGACCTTGTTGTAGCCGTTCACGAGGATATCGGAGATGGACGGCTCCTTGAGCAACGGCTCGAGCGGCCCCAGGCCGAGCACTTCGTCGAGCACCTCCTCGATAATCTTGTTCTGCTCGGCGGTAGTCATCGGGACGCGTTCGTCTTCGAGCAGGCGCTCGACGACGCGGCCGATCTCGGCGCGCACGCGGTCCTTGGGGACCGAGGAGACGCGCTCCAGGTTGAGGACGCCGATCAGCTTGCGATGGATTTCTGACTTGAGCTCGAAATACCGGTCGGCGGTGCGGGTGATGGTGGTCGCGTTGCTAGAGCGCGACGGATGAGTGCGAAAACTGCTGCCCACTTATTCATTATGGCAGATGTCGCCGAAGCGAACCGGTTTGATAGAATGATCGTCAAAGGCTCTTCTTGGGCCACCCTAGCTCAGTTGGTAGAGCGGCTGATTCGTAATCAGCAGGTCGCCGGTTCGATCCCGGCGGGTGGCTCCAGTTCTTCAAAGCCGCGTCATCGCGGCAACGAATCGCGATCTGGAGGCAGCCGTGGCTAGCGGAACTTTCCGGGAGGACCTCTATTATCGGCTAAGCGTATTTCCCCTGGAGATGCCTTCGTTGCGGGAACGAAGGGAGGACATTCCCCTCCTGGTCGAATACTTCATTGATCGCTACGCCCGCAAATCGGGCAAGAACATCAGAACTGTCGACAAAACACGCTGCCGGAGGGTGCTAGTTCGAACGAGCGGGCGGCGCTCTCTCACTTCAAGAATCATTTGCCGCGGCTGGTCGCCGCATCGGGACGCGATCTTCGCTCAGGGATTCAAAACTGAATACACGAAATCCGAGTTCCTGAGTGAAACCGTTTAGCGCGCACTGCATTATTTACCAGCGGCTGCCACCGCGGCCACCGCCGCCACCGCCATGATCGGACTTGGGGCGCGCTTCGTTGACGTAGAGGGCGCGTCCGTCGAGTTCACGGCCGTTCAATTCGGCGATCGCGCGATCGGCATCCGAGTTGGAGCTCACCTCGAAGAAGCCGAAACCGCGGGCTTGGCCGGTGTCGCGATCGGTGATGAGGTTCACGCTGTTGACCGCTCCATACGCCTCACCTGTTATTGCGGTCAGGTGCCGGCCGGACATCCCCCTTTCCGACCTTAGGGTCGACAGGCGCTGCGGCTCCGGGATCGGGCGAACGTCATCACCTCGCGGGCATCCAGGGCTCGTTCATACCACGCAATCTCATCAAGGAGCCCGTGGAAAACCGCCCGCTTGCTGCGACTCGCACCGAAGGTCGCCGTCCCTCGGTTCTCCGGCGCGGCGTCCGGTCCGACGAGATCCACGTACCCCTGCGAAATGCCGTCGATGTAGAGAGACCCGCGGGTCCTGTCTGTTACCAAGGCCACGTGATACCACTGGCTGACCTGTACGGGAGCTGAGCCGGAAATCAGGAGCCCATCGGACCGTTCTCCAACTTGCACCACGAGGCGATTATTTTTGGCTTTGAAGATTCGATGACGCCAGCGGCTACTAGGGCTGCCCCAACGATCCAGAAGCGTCATTTCTCCGTCGATCGAATCGAACTTCGCGAAGAAGGATAATGTCCAGTTCTCCGCACATGGCCAACAAGTGGCGTCCCCAGAACCTTCCAGCGTGGCCGTGCCGTTGAACTGGAACGCTTGCCCGACAAGCCCGGGGGCAAACTGGACGGCGCCGGCAGCCTTCAGCGCCGACACGCCAACGGAATCATCCAAGGTGCCATCGCCCGAATAATGGTTCACGAGCTTCTCCGTCGATAGCCCACACCCCTGTTTCTCCATATCAAAGACCAGGAGTTCCGTGGCGCCCGTCACGGAGGAGGCGGCGAAAGTTCGAGCGCCCGCACGAGAGAAGGCAAAGACCGAGTACGATTGATCCCCAATCGGCGCGATTTCGTCCACCGTTTGTCTCGCCCAGTCCATGACCACGAAGGGGGCGCCTCCGAATATCAAACGGCTTCCGTCCGGCAAGAACGCCGCCGCATGAGACGTGTCCTGCGGCCGGGAAAAACTCTTGAGTACCCTTAGGTCTGAAATGCGGACCAGGTGGAAGACGTGACCCGGCACCTCAGGACATCCGGCGTGGTCATAGGCTTCGTTAATGCATGCGTCGTTGCCATCGAGGAGCAGGAGTTTGCCATCGGGCGACACGCTGGGGCGTCCGCCGACCATCGGAAGATCGCGGATCACTCCTACCGTTCGCTCGGAGGACGTGTCGTAGATCTCGAACGCATCGTGACCGGCTCGTCCGCCCGGCCCCCCGCATTCATAGCTGACAAAGAGGCGTTTTCCTTCACCATCCATGGCCACATACAACGGGCAGGCAAACTCGGAAAGAGTGGCGGCTTCGCCGGATGCCGTCATGATGCGTATCAGCCCGCCGCTCGCCATGGCCAGAAAGATTTTCTTCTCATCCGGAGTCACGGTGAGATCGAAGACCGGGCGTCCACTGGGAATCAACCGCTCGAGGCTTCCCAAGCTTGTATCCACCACCATCACGAGGGCATCCGGGGAGCCGATATAGAGGTGCTTCCCATCTCCGCCGAGAGCAGCGCCGCGCGCCGGATGGGGCAAGTGGAATGTTCGTTTGATCCGCAGATCGTCCACCCCCAACTCGATGACGTTTCGCCCGAACGGCTCGATGGCGTAAAGAATCCGGCCACCGGGCTTGACCAACAGCCATGCGGTTGGATATCCCAAGTCGATACGCGTGGGTGCCTTGCCCTCCGAGGTGGACTCCGCGAAAAGGCGGCCGATTTTTGGAACCACCGGCGATGCTGGCTTCGAGACCGGCGTCCGGAGATGAATAAACTGCACCCCGACCGTAATTGCCAGGAGGACCATGCCGAAGGTGAGCCCAACCCACCGGAGGATTCGGTGAACCGAACGAGCAGGCGCGAGCTTTCTTGCCGAGCCTCCATTTGATCCGTTGTCCGGCTCTTTGAGCTCGTCCAAAGGCGGGCCGCTTTGAATCGAGAGCGGCTTCAGGGAGAATCGTGGAACATAAGCCCCTTCGGGCAGCGTGATGACGACGTTGTCATCCCATCCCTCCCCGGCATAGTACGCCGCCAGCTTTGCCCGAAGACGATTGGCGGCGGAGCGTACCGAAGAGTTTGTTTTGGGATCAAAACCGGACTGGCCGAAGAGTTCGGTGCCGATCACCAATTCCTTCAGTTCGGCTCCCTTCCCTAGCAGCGATTGCCTTACGACGAAGGCGACAAAAGCCTTTGAGCGGTCCGAAGTGGCGAGGGTCTCGCTGTTCAAGATCCGGGCGAGTTGAGCTTCAATGGCTTCGCGGGTCGGCAAGTTTCCGATCGGAGCGTCCTCGGCGTTTGTCATTGCTCCAGCCTTGGGCAAGTATCGCGAAGATTGAGTCTAACACCAATCACAAGATGAAGCTACAGCGAAACCTAGGGAAGTAATTTTGCCACGCGGAACCGTTGCGTAACCCCACAAAGCTTCCTGAATGACCCAACGAGCCCTATAGTAGATCCGACGGCTTTAGGCCCGGATTCTTGAGGATTCCTTGTTCGAGGAATGGGTTACTGCATCCTAAGAGGTTCACAAATGCGACACGCGATGAGAGGTATCACTCTTCTATTTGCCATCGGTGCACTCCCGGCGTCGGCCACGGCGGTATACTACACGATCAATTTTAGTCTCACTTCGGGCTCCCCCTTGCCGACTTCTGGGTCCTTCAATTACGATCCCTCGACATCCACCTTCACGGGCTTCGTAGTGGTGTGGGACGGCGACACATTTGATCTCACCACCAGTGCGAACGCGACCGCATTCACCTCAACACCAGACCCGTGCTATGCCGGGAGCACAACTGGCGCACAAGAGGTATTCCTACTCTTGACGACATGTTCAAATGACGCCAACCCCACGTACTACACCAGCCCACCCCAATGGCTGGCGAACAACAACATCAACCCCAACGGATACACATCCTTCGATTTCCAGACCGTCCCTACCACCGGGCCCTCCAGCTTCAACCACGTAATCTTCCAGTATTTTAATGGCACCGGAACCCCAATCAACAACACCAACGGGGGGTTCGAATCCACCACCCCTGAGCCGGGCTCAGGCGCCCTCATGCTCATTGGGTTATGTGCGGTGATGAGAAAACGTGTCCCGTCGAAGCCGATCCCGATGAAAGGCTGAAAGAAACGTCTCCAAAGGAGGGGGTTGGGCGCAAAATCGGTGCTAACGGGAATAGCGCCGAAACGCCCTAAAATCGGCTTGAAGTGCTAGCGGGAGCAATTTCGTTGCCCAGTCGTCTCTTTGTCAGCAGTTTGTCAGCACGAGGTTCCGTCTCATGTGTTCCAAACTGTTGCCGCCGGGGTTACGACGTTCCGCAAGCCCTTGAAAGTGCGACGGAAGGCGAAAATAAATTACGCATGGGACTAGACACGCGTGGCTTCGTAATCAGCAGGTCGCCGGTTCGATCCCGGCGGGTGGCTCCAACATTTCCAACGGGAGTTCCTCCTCAGCTCACCTTCGTATTGGGACTTGACAGTCAGATTGACAGCCGCTGGCTCCAGAGTGGCGTCCATCTTGGTGGCAGCGTCCTTCCGCATCTCATCGACGAGGTGAGCGTATCGTTCAACCATCGACACTGGATCCCATCCGAGAACTGACTGAATTGACTTCGGGTGTACGACTCGGTTTGGAGACGGCCATTTCTCTCAGGAAGCCGGACACTCCACAGTTTCAGTCGACCAGAATGAATGGCTTGTCCGAGCTATGGTATTGTTCCCGCGGACGGCCGGCTGAACCTCGCCGCGTCTATTGGAACGTTTGTCTTCACCTCGCTCACCTCGAAGGAATCTTTTCCGTCCATCCACTTGACGGTGATCTTGAAGGGGAACTTGATTCCGTCGACGTCGCGATAATCTGCGAAGTCGAACTGCGTGGGAATGCGTCCGACCGGCGACTTGCCGTAGCGCACAAGACGGGTGAGCAGGCCCGACTGCTTGTCGAAGTACAACGTCGCGAGAATGCCCCTGGGGCCGCTTCCCTGAACAACGTCGACATCGCGATCGTTGATGTTGTCCGGATTGCCCACGCGCAAGTTCGTGAGCACCTGCTTGATCTGACCCGGGAAGGATAGCTGCGCGTCCAGCTTGAGCCCGTCCAGCTCGCTTCCGGTCACGTCGTACTCCGCGAATAGCCCACGCGGCGACCTTACCCAAGCCGCCCGGCCGTCGAAGGCCCGCGTGTTCTCGCCGCGTTCCGGGTGTTCCTTGAACGTGATGAGCACGCTGCGCCGATCCGGGGCCTTCGCAAGAATTTGAAGTTGTCCACGGCCGCCCAGTCCGCCATAGCCGGCGCTGCTTCCCGTGGCGATGAAACTGGTGAGGCCAGCCAGCCGTTGGGGCCCGCCGAGCGCCTGAAGATATTTGTCCAGAATCTGGCCGGCGGAGGGCCCTTCGGACGTGGATGCAACGATGTCGTCCTTCTCCTCGTTAGGAGGACCGTAGAGAGTATCGAGAGCGATTGTTGTCGAAGGGATGTCGCGGCCGTGGTGGCAGGTGTAGCAGGTCACAAGCTGTGCCGATCCGAAATTGGTGCGATTGATGACGGCCACCATCTCCACCATTTTGCGCGCGGTCTTTTTTCTCGGAGTATCTACGACCCAATCGACTTTGTCGGAGCCGGCGCCGGGATGACAGTCCGCGCAGTCCAGGCCCAGGTCGGCGGAAATCACGCCCATTACCGCGATAAAATCGTCCACGCTGAGCCCCTTGAGCGTGCTGGTGGTGACATTCTTGAAGGCTTCTCCGGCGGTTTGTTGTTTCGCCGGCGCGGGAGTTTGGCGGGCTTGTGCTGCAGCGCGGTTCACTAACGCGAGCCCGAGCAGCGAAACAATGCCCAGTGCGGTGGCTGCAAAGAGCAAGGGCCTCGACCAAGACTTCATGCTGCATCCCTCCTTTGCGTGATCGACCATTGTACTGTGAAGCAGAATTATCGGGATGGGCTTGCCGGCCGGCGGCGCGGCAACCGGGGCGCCAGTCCGCGCCCAGCGACAGCCCGGCGTGGCACGTAGTCATCCGGCGGTTTCATCGACGCCACCTCAAGAGACTCGGATCCAGCCATAGCGCGCATTGCTCCGCTCCGCGCCGCTTGCCGCGTATTTCTCTCTGACCTTCGACATGTTGTCGGCCGTGAATCCCGGGAACTCCATGATCGTTTTCAATTCCTTGGACATGCGCCGCTCATAGTCTTTCGGCACCGGCTTGTACTTCGCCAGATCGCGCGCGCTGACTTCCTTGATGCCATGCAGCTTCGCGGAATTCAAGCCCAGGATCTTCCGCTTCGCATCATCGGTGAGTTCCGGGTAGCCGTATTTCTTGCGCAACTCCTCCGGAATCTGAAATCGCCATAGCGCGTCGATTTGCCACTGCGGCGAGCCATACCATACCGAGTCCGATCCGAACACGATGCGGTCCGGGCCAAGGAACTTCATCAGTTGTCCCATGATGTGCGCCGCGACCGTCGGGAATGTCACCACCGATGAGGCCCATGTGGTGCCGATCTCGGCATAAGTATTTTTGAACGGAGCCACCAGGATGGCGTACTCGGTGGTCCAACTGATGTCCGGCACTCCTTCACGCATCTTACCGGCCTTCAACTCCTGCAGCGACTCGCCCATGAAGAACGCCGGCTGAATGCACGCGTGATAGGTGATGAAGTTCAGGTTGGGCCAGTCCTTGGCGGCCTTCGGCAGATCCGCCGGATGGCCTCGCTCGGCCTGCGGCGGTCCAGGCGCCAGCCCTTTGTGGACACAAATATTCTTGAAGCCAGGCTTTTTATCTTTTTGTTTCTGATAATGCTTCTGGATTAGCTCGAAGGTCGGATAAGCCACAGCTTCGTCGTCATGCCGCCACTGCCGCATGGGGCTGACCGGGTCCGTGTCAACCTTGGCGGCATAGGAAATGTTGTAACCCTTCCACGCGTCGGGTTGGTGCTTCTCGATCTGTTCCTCGATATACGGCAGGTTGCCCTTGCCGACGTACAGCAGACCGTGCGCCAGCATGCGCGTCGAACCCGAAATCTCGTTGACGAAGTCGCGCGCGGCAGCCGTCTGGGCAGCGGTCAAAATCTCAGCGCGCATCGCTTCTTGAATGTTCCGCGGCGGACGCCGCTCCTGCCCTCCGCCTACACTCACCAGTGACGCCGTGACGTTGCTCAAGATTCCAACGGTCACCTGGCTGTCGAGATAAACATCCTTGATGAACTGCACGATCTGAAAACTCGCATCGCCGACCGGCAAGCCGACCAGCGCCGGATTCCACGCTCCCCAGACTTCACCTTGTTCATCGGTGACACCCTTGGGGTTAAACGGATTCGATTTGAAAGGGGGCGCGGCTGACGAGCCTTGCGCGATCGCGCGCAAAGGCGTGCCCACGCCACGCCGGCTGCTGCGCACCATGTGTAGCTGATCGTCCAGCACGAACAGATCGCGTGGCGCGCCGGATTGGGCATAAGCCACCGGCTCGAACATCTCGATCGCATCAACGTTGAAAAACCGTCCGAAAACTTCGTTCATCGCGATGAACGCCGCGGCCATGCCGCCCGTGCTTGCCAGAAATCGCCGCCGGTCCATCCCCAGTTTCTTGCTTGCGGATTCCGCCAGTTCCTGAATGCGCGCTTCTACCTGTTTCTGCTTCTCCGTCTGTGGAACCGGCATGTACTCGCCGTTCGACACCATCCGCGTTGGGACCGGAGACGCGCAGGGATCGACCTCGCTCGCCTTGGCGCATTGAGCCATCTGCTGCTCGTCCAGCCAGCCGTGATCGTCTTCCCAGATTCGACCTGCTTCGTTCCATTTATCGACTGCCATTGCAATCCTCCTAAACCGCACGTCCACCGAACTTAAGGCTTAACCGCGGCGCGCAAAAAGACCAGAATCGCTTCCAACTCTGCGTCGCTATAAGCGCCGATCACGGATGCGTGCCGCCATCCACTGCCCTCGGCGATTTGCACGGCGGCCGGATCAACCGTGCGCTGCACCGGCGGCGGAATCGTCAGATCGTAGAAGACCACAGCACGGCTTGCCTTGCTCACCACCAGCGCCGGCATTGCTTCTCCCGCCAACGTCACCGTGGAAACTCCGGGCGTCGTCAGCGCGCGCAACGCAGCGACATCCGCCGGAAGCTTAACCATCGGCGTCGTAACCGAAATCCCCACGCCGTTTATTTCATGACACGTCGCGCACCTGCCGAAGCCACGCACGGCATCGTAGAACAGCACACGGCCGCGAACCGCTTCCGCAGGCAACTGCTGCTCCGGAGGCGTGGGCGCCATAGGCCCCAAAGGGCCCATGGGAGCGATCGTCGGATTCGCAATCCCATTCAACGCCGCAACGTAAGCAACCACGGCAGTCAGATCCGGCCGCGACAACGATCCGGCAAACGCGGGCATCGCCGTTCCCGTCACGCCGCGAGCCGTTACCGCACTGATGTACGGCTGCTCGAATCCGCGACCCGCAAGCCGCGGCGCTCCGGCAGGGATGCCCTTCGGTCCGTGGCAGTATCCGGTCGCGCACGACTTGTTGAAAACCTGCTCACCCTGCTTGAGCACGTTCTGCAAGTTCTGCGCCCAGCCCAGCACCGGCACCAACAAGAGCAACGCAGCCCTCACTTCGATCCCTCCGGAAGCGCGAACACAACCAAAGCTGAGCCTCCGCGCCACGCTTGGTCGGGGAACAGCGGGGCCAACTGCGATCCGGTAATGGACTGCTGCCACCCAGTTGGTGTCGCGACGTATTGGCGTCCATTCACCGAATACGAGATCGCCGATCCGCGGTGTCCCGCGCCGGTTGGATAGCTCCACAGCTTGGCACCCGTGCGTGCGTCGAGCGCGAAGAAATTTCCTTCCGGATCGCCCGTGAACACCAAGTCGCCGCCCGTGGCGAGCACCGAAGCGAGCAGAATGTACTTGTAGGGATAGCTCCACATGCGCTTGCCTGTGATCGGATCCCATGCATCCACGTGACTGTAAGTGGTGCGATTGGGCGGAAGTTTAAGGATGATCGAGCCGTTCGCGTGGAACCTGCCTTCCTGCGGCTCCGTCGGCGTTGCCGTAATGTCGTTGCAAACTTCGTTCAAGGGCGCGTAGTTCCAACTCTTGGCCCCCGTTAGGCTCGGACACACGCTCACCACTTTGCCCGCCTCTGGCTCTTTGCGCCCCACCAGCTTTCCATCCTCGGTGATGCCGGAGATCCACGTCTGAACTTCGGGGACGGCAAAAGCTCTAACGAATTCGCCGTTCGTGCGGTCCAAAACAAACGTCAGCCCGCTCTTGTTCATGTGCACCAGGAGCTTGCGCATCTGCCCTTTCACTTCGCGGTCCAAGAGGATGCATTCGTAGGCGGAATCGAAGTCCCACACGTCGTCCGGAACTTCCTGGTGATACCAGCGCAATTTGCCAGTGTCGGCATCCAGCGCCACGACGGTTGCGGTGTAGAGGTTGGCTTCCTTGCCTTTGCCGTCGGGAACCAGGCGATCGTCGTCATTGAAGTCGCCGGCCGCATTGCCGGTGCCCCAATAAATCAGATTCTGTCCGGGATCGAACGAGCCGGTCATCCACAGCGCGCCGCCGCCCAGCTTCCAGCTATCGCCCTTCCACGTTTCGTGTCCCTTTTCGCCGGGCGCGGGAATGGCATACCAGCGCCAAGCCAGCCGGCCCGTCTGGATATAGAACGCCGTCAGGTATCCCCGATGCGCCGCGTCGCCTCCCGTTCCGCCGACCACCACTTTGTCTTTCACCACCAGCGGCGCGGCCGTGATATCGCAGCCGCACTGCTTCGGATCGTCCACGTTGACCTTCCACGTTTCCCGGCCCGTCTTCTGATCGAGCGCCACCAGCGTGTTGTCCATGGTTCCGAAAAAGACCTTGCCGTCGGCTACCGCCACGCCGCGGTTTTGCATGAAGGTCATGCCACCCGGACGGCCCGGCCGGGGCGTCGGATACTTGTATTGCCACAGCACGCGGCCTGCCGCGGCGTCTAGTGCGAATACCTGCGCGCGCGGTGTAATGATGTACATCACGCCGTCGACGACGATCGGCGTCGACTGCAGGTTCTCGGCATAATCTCCCGTCTGAAAGATCCAGACCGGAGTGAGATTCTTTACATTACCGGTGTTCACCTGATCGAGCGCGCTGTATCGCCAGGCCGATTGCGAACCGCCATAATGCGGCCAATCGGCGCCGTTTTGCGCGTACGCGGCGGCGAGCGCGACGAGGAGCGGTAAGAATCGCATTCTGTCCATCATAATAGAAACTGGCACATCAGTTTGGCTTGGAGGGGCTCAATTTCACCAATACGGTCACATGTGCTTTCGTGGCGCAGGCTCTCAGCCTGCCGACTCGACACTCGTGTCGAGTCTTGTGCTGGGCTTTGCAGGAAGCGTCGAGGCGGTGTCGTTCCTGCTACACTTTGTACCCCCGGTGATATCATGATCACGAGAGTTCTGGAAGGCGTGAGTTCGATTATGCCCGAGCTCTCGGCCGGTGGCAAGAAGAGGTGAGTGCATGAAATTCATCATCGCGGTAATGGCGATTCTGCCAATCGCTGCTCAACAAGTGCCCGTCGGCTCGCGGTCGGAGGAAAAAAGACCGGCCGCGCCCGGGATCGGCGAAGTTAAGCCCGTGCCCGGCTGGCCGCCGTCGGGTCCGCTGCCTCGAACGCCCGACGGTAAGCCCGATCTTTCGGGCGCCTGGGAGCCCAACGCTTTCCAGCAGAATCTCAACATCGCGTTCGGCGGCGTTCAAGTTCCTTTCCAGCCGTGGGCGGAGAAGTTGTTCCAGCAGCGCCGGGCAACTTTCGGAAAAGACGATCCCGAGGGATTTTGCATGCCGCCCGGAGTGCCGCGCACGGAGACAACTCCGTATCCGTGGAGGATCGTGCAGACCCCCGACCGCGTGTTCATCATTTACGAAGGCGGCGCTCACGTCTGGCGCGAAATTTTCACTGACGGACGGCCGCACGATAAGGACGTAGAGCAGACCTGGCTCGGCGATTCGATCGGCCATTGGGACAAAGACACGCTGGTGGTCGACACGGTGGGCTTCAATGACAAATCCTGGCTCGATGCCGCCGGCCATCCGCACACCGAGGCGCTGCACGTGATCGAGCGTTACCATCGCGTCGACCTGGGCCACATGGAAATCGAAATCACCATCGACGATCCGAAAGCGTACACCGGCCCTTGGAAGGTAACGACGCATCCAAAACTCTTGAAGGGCGAGCTGATGGAATACATCTGCCAGGAAAACAACAAGGACATCCAGCACTTGGTCGGGAAGTGACACTCGCACCCGCATTGTCGCCGAGCGGGGAATGATGTATCATACACACCGGATCGTAGTGCGACAAGTCCACTTGGGAGGTGCGATTGTGCATTTGAATTCCGGCCGGCGTGAATTTCTCAGTGCACTGGCGGCAATTGGCGCCGGCGCGCTGCTCGAAGACGGAATGCTCTGGGCAGCGGACGAACCCGAAAAAGTGATCCCGTTTCTCGGCACGCCACCTCCGAATCCCGACCGTGTGACGCTGCAGTGGGATCAGTTGACATCCTGGATCACTCCCAGCGAGCAAATATTCGCCGTGGGTCATTACCCGGCTCCGGAAGTCGACGTCGCCAATTGGCGGCTCGACATCGGCGGCCTTTTTTCGAAACCACGTTCGTTTCCGCTCGCGGAATTGAAAGCGCGTCCCAAGGTGGAGCACAACGCGACGCTGGAATGCTCCGGCAACGGCCCGGCCGGCGGCTTGATCGGCAACGCGAAGTGGACCGGCACGTCCTTGAGCCCGATCCTCAAAGAGTGCGGCATCCAGCCGGAAGGCATCGAGGTCGTGTTTTTCGGCGCC
>Ga0209648_10001077_pt1 | contig 21756 bp, 22 predicted proteins | sample GraSoi2013_115cm_FD_185830 | JGI IMG/M metagenome (GOLD analysis project Ga0209648, IMG submission 185830) | Grasslands soil microbial communities from the Angelo Coastal Reserve, California, USA - Sample 9_17_2013_115cm (SPAdes) (version 2) | ecosystem: Environmental > Terrestrial > Soil >... | reverse complement strand
CTTTGCGGAAAGCGATGCGCGTATACAGCCACATCCAGGGCGCATAGATTGCGTAGAGATAGCTGACAGGCCTGATGTGCGTGTGGCGAACTTCCACCAGCCGGAAGCCTGAATTATGCAGTTTATAACGCAGTTCGGGGAAAGTCGCGAGACCGACGTGATGAAGCGGATGCCGCGCAGTTTCGTTCAGAGGGAGTGCGTCGCGGCCGAAGAAGCCGCTGCCAAAAAATCGCACGCGCGAGCGCAGTGCCGTGATGTTCGGTGTGGTGAGAATGAGCAGGCCGCCCGGCTTGAGAATGCGGCACATCTCGCGCAGAAACAAGAAATGATTTTCTAAATGCTCGATTCCTTCGGTTGAAATGGCCGCATCGAATGTCCCATCTGGCCACGGGAACGCTTCGTCCAGATTCACTTTCGCGAAGGCCTGGCCGAGGCGGGTTTCAGCTTCTGTATCGACATCCGCGCCAACCGCGTCAAATCCCCGTTCAATCAACGCCAGAGTGAGCACTGCGGCTCCGCCACATGGCGCATCAAGCACTCGCGCTCCTGACGGCAATTCAAGCGTTAGCATGCGCTTCAAGACCGCCTGCTGAACCACGGTGAGTTCCGGGGGATTCATGCCGCCCGCCATTTCTTGAGCGCGTCCTCGTAAACGCGGATCGTGTTTTCAACCATGCGCGCCGCCGAAAATCTCCGCTCAACCTCGCAACGGCCGGCCTCGCTAAGTGTTTTTCGAATCCCATCATCATTAATCACTCGCAGCATCGCGGCAGCAAATTCCGCTCCATTGGGTTCCACGACCAGCGCAGTTCGGTCGGGATCAACGACTTCCGCCAACGCCCCGCGCTTCGTCGAAATGCAAGGCAGGCCCGCGGCCATGGCGGCCTGCAAAGCGGTTCCAAGGCCTTCGAATTCCGATGGAAAGACGAACGCGTCCAGGGCGGCATAAACCTGCGCGACATCATTCACGAATCCGGGGAAGAGCACGGCTTCCATTTGTCCCAGTTGCTTTGCAAGCGCCTCCAGTTCCGCGCAGCATTGCCCGTCTCCCGCCAGCAAAAGGCGCACTTCCGGATGCAGCTCTCTCACTGCCGGCAACGCCTGGATCAAGTGTCGTTGTCCTTTTTCCGGAACAAAAACACTCACGCAGCCAAACAAGAACTCGTTTTCTTTCACGCTCCAACGTTTTCGTGCGCTACTTCTTTGCTCTGGCACTGTCAAAAGCGGGATCTCCACGCCTTCGTTCACGATCGAAATTCTTTCCGCCTGGATCCCTGAATCAATCAGGCTCTGCGCCACATCTTTGCTGTTCGCTACGAATCTCTGGACCGCCTCGTACCGCGCTCGCGAAACCCAATTCTTTCTCAGCGGAAATCCAATCCTACGCGACAGCACCACCGGCAGTTTTTTGCAGGCCCCTCCTAACCACGCCGCCGTCAGCGCATGGGGCTCATTGAGATGGACAACGTCGTAACCTCCACGGGCGACGAGGCCGCGCAGCGCCCTTGCGGCCCAGCCACGCAGTCCCAGCCTCGGAACCTGATGCACGGGAATCCCGGCTTCCGCCGCGCGTTTCGCCAGCGGAGAATCCTGCGCCGCCAGCAACTCGGCCTGATGCCCGCGTTCGCGCAGCCCGCGTAGCGTCAACAGCGCTTGGCTCTGTCCGCCGCGCCATTCGCGTTCCAGGTCCACATAAAGTACTTTCATGACGTCCTGATTGCGGCGGCGCGCCGCTCAGCGTCGATGAGCCCGCCCAGTTTCTTGAACTTCAGCCACGTGCCGCGCGCCGCCATCCGCGAGATGACCCATCCTCGATAACCGTCGAGAAACCCACGGCGCAGAATGTAGTTGTTGAACCAATTCCAAGGTGAAGCCAGCCACATCGCCGCGCGCCAGCTCCGGTGCCCCTCCGCGAACAGGTACTGCGCCTGTCTCGTGGTGATGCTTTCTACTTTCGCCGCGTGCTCTTCGTACGAGCGCAGCGTGTAGTGCAGGAGGTCGCCTTCTAGCCGCCCAACCGGTCCGTCGTATTTGACCGTTGCGTGCTCCGGCACTTCAAATCTTGATTTGTCTCGCCGGTAAAGCTTCAGCTGATAATCCGGATACCAGCGCGTGTGCCAAATCCAAGCGCCGAGGTACCAGGTGCGCCGTGCGAATTCATACGCAGCAAACTCCGGCTCCTTCTCTTTCCACTCGGCTAAAGCGCTCCGCAGTTCGGGGCTCAGCTCCTCGTCCGCATCCAGTGACAGAATCCAGTCGTAGCTTGCCGCCGCTGCGGCGATATTCTTCTGCTCTGCAAAATTCGTCCACGCGTGCGTGATTACCTTCGCGCCGCGCTCTTGGGCAATTTCCTGTGTGCGATCCTTGCTTCCGCAATCCAGCACCACGATCTCGTCGGCGATTCCCTGAAGGGAACCCAGGACGCGCGGCAGGTTGTGCTCTTCATTGAATGTGATCAGGCAGGCGGAGAGGCGATTCATCTGGCTCCGTGCATTTTGCGAATCGGCGCTAGTATCTCACAAAGGCACGCTGCGCAATCGCGGCACGCATGAGGTCGCCATACAAGGGAGGAAAGTTCAGCTACTTCGCCTGGAAATTCACACGAACTACGCTTCCACCAATCCGAAACTCCGCGCCATCCTGCAACATGGCCGCGCGCACGCGCTCCTCCTCGAAGAAAGTGCCGTTGGTGGAATCCAGGTCCTTTAGGTTGATGTACGTGTCTCTTACTTCGAGCAGGCAGTGATGGCGCGAAATTTCCGGGTCGTTCAGCGCGATGTCCGCACCTTTGCGCCCCAGTACGACGCGTGGCTTGGTCAGCGTGTGGCTCGCCCCTTTCGATGGGCCGGACACAATAGTAAGAACAACCTTCGCTTTCGCGGGCAGCCGCAATCCGGGGTCAATCGGCGGTAATTTTAGGTTCGAACTGCTGGCATTCGCGCGCGCAAAAGAGGGCAGGGGGGTCATGACTACGGTGGAATCCACGCGGCGCTTGATCTCCACGATCGTGGTTTTCCCGCATTTCGAGCACTTGAACTGTACTTTCGAATGCCCGCCAAACTGGGCGTCCTTCAGCACATGCTCCGCGCCGCAATGAATACACGCCGTCTGCATAATTCCAAATTAACATCTTCCGAAGCGCTTTAGTGGGCGTCCAATCTTTTTCGGGCGGAAAAGTAAATCCTGCCTTCATACCCGCCGCCTGACCGCCGAATCAGCTTCTTAGTGCATTCTTGTGCTACGATTATATCTTCCAACCCAATCAGGAGAGCGTGTGCCGGATCATATCTCGCGCAAAGAGCTGAAGCAGGACAAAATCAAGGAAACGATCGAGCATGGCGCCGAAGCCGTCATTTCTCACGGGCAGTTCGCACTTATCGTGGTAATTGCTGCTATGGTGACCGCGCTGAGTTACGGCGGCTGGAAATTCTATATCGATCGCCAGGCGATGCAAGCTTCCGGCGTATTCGATGATGCGATGAAGGCTTACTCCGGCCGCATCGGTTCCGCCAACGGCGCTGCCGACCCTAGCGAACGCGTTTACTCCAATGAAGCCGCGCGCGCCCAGGACGCCATGCAGAAGTTCACGATTGTCGCTGACAAATATCCTCACACGAATACCGGCAAGCTCGCGCGCTACTACGCCGCGCTTTGCCTTGAGGACCTCGAGCGTCAGAATCAGGCGCTCGAAGAATTGAAGAAGATCAGCGCGGGCAGTGACAAAGAGCTCGCCGCCATGGCCCAGTATCAAATGGCAATCATCTACTCGCGCACGGGCAAGCCTGACGATGCCGTCAAGATCTTTCGCGCGCTCGCGGACAAGCCGGGTGTCATCGTGTCGCGCCCGCTGGTGTTGCTGGAACTCGCCCGTCTGCTCCGCAAGTCCAATCCGCAGGAGGCTGCCGGCATCTACCAGCAAGTCAAGAAGGAATTCCCGGACACCACCGTCGCCGATGAAGCCGACCGTGGCTTGGCCACGCTTTCGCCGAAATCCTGATCTGCTTTGCAAATGACCCCTCGCCCGGATCAGCCGGAACAGAACGGAGCGGCCCATCGATCGATCTTCCACTCCTGCTCCTTGGACGATGCGCTCGGAGCAATCTCGCGGTCGGCGTTATCCGGAGCCTGCGCATCCCTACCGCAGCGCCTACGCGCGTGACCGCGACCGCATCATCCATTCCCGCGCTTTCCGCCGTCTCGAAGCTAAGACGCAAGTCTTCACCACGCGCTATTCCGACCATTTCCGCAACCGCTTGACGCACACGCTGGAGGTCGCGCAGATTGCTCGCACGGTGGCCGCGGCTCTCGGCCTGAATACCGAGCTCGCCGAAGCGCTCGCTCTGGTCCACGACATTGGACATCCGCCTTTCGGCCATGCCGGCGAGCGGAAGCTCGATGAATTGATGCGCGTGCACGGCGGTCACTTCAATCACAATCTGCATGCCCTCCGCATCGTCGAACAGTTCGAGCAGCGCTATCTCGATTTTCCCGGTCTGAATCTTACGTTTGAAGTTCGCGAAGGTATCATCAAGCATTCGCGCGATTATTCCGCCGTGGAATTTCCCCAGCTTTCCGAATATCTTCTTGATTTGCGCCCGCCCCTGGAGGCTCAGCTCATCGATTGCGTCGATGAAATCGCATACAACACCGCCGATCTCGATGACGCTCTCGAAGCCCAGCTCCTCGACATTCGTGTGCTTTGCCGGGAGGTTCCGTTGTTTGGCGAAGTCTACGCCCAGGTTGACTCCGCCTATCCTTCCGCCCGGGAAAAACTCAAGTTCAACGAAACACTGAAGCGTGTCCTTGATTACGTCGCTACCGATCTGATCGACACGACAAACTGGTTGCTCGTGGATTCCGGCGTCCGAACGGTGGACGATATCCGCGGCGCGGGAATTCGCATGGCCAGGTTCAGCGAAAAACGCGGAGCGCAAAACGCTCAGCTCAAGCGCTTTCTCTACACCCATGTTTACGAGCGGCCTGAGATCACCGAAGATCGCGACCGCTCGGTGAAGTGCCTGGAAGAACTGTTCATCTACTACCTTGGCTCACCAGGTTCGATGCCCGCCTTTTACCAAGAACTCGCGCATGCCGCTCCCCGCCACGTGATTGTTTGCGATTATATAGCCGGCATGACCGATCAGTTCCTCCTTCGCCAGCATCACGAACATTTCGGCAACGCACCCTAGCAGAAGCCTCCCCAGAAAAAGCACGCCAGGAGATTTGCAAGCGACTTAAAACCGAAATGCGAGATCTGCCCGTTGACATCCCTTCACATATTTTCAGGTGATGGCTACACCAACGCCGTGTGATCTTAGACTGAAATGAAACAGATTGCCTCGCTCGGTGGAGAAACATTCGAGCGGGGCAATCTGTCTTGATCGAAAGAAGAGGCAGAATGAGTTCTAGTTCTGCGAGCTCTTGCTAAAAGCGGATGAAGGGGCCGAAGGCCACACGTGGATTGTGGCGTGCGCCCCCCGCGAAATAGATCTCATCGCCCGCTTCCAGGCGGAGACCGACCGGACCGATATGCCCTTCCAAACCCGCGCCCGGGTAAAGCGTTCCACTTACGTTATTCGCGCGCAGGTTGTTGACAGAACTCGTGAACGTTGCGAACGACGGGTTCCGGGGATCGAGACGGAAATTGATAAAACCTCCCTTGACCATCAGGAAAGGCCGAATCGCACCGTGGCCCGTCACGATCTTGGGGCCAAATAATCCATGCAGAACCCTGAGATTGCTGGGAACGAAGGTGACGCTACTGGGGTTGCTCGGACTCCTGAAACCCTCGCTGAAAGCCTGTTCAAAGTCATAGCTCATTTCGCCTTCAAGCATGACGTTAGAGAACGCCTTGATGGCCGCGCGTCCTCCAAGTCCTGCCATGTTCGTATTCGTTTGCGAAATGCGAAAATAATCTGCGTAGGCCCCTACTTGAAAATGCTCCTGCGCCGAGGCCACCGGCACGAGCCAGCCTGCCAGAAATATAAGAAGTGCAACGCGCTTCATTCGCGGTCTCCTTGCTCACAGTCGTTGGAGTGCAGAAAGCAGGGTTGGCTCCGGCTGGAGGGAGGGTTCTGCTTCTTCAAATTGGATGAGACTGTGCAATGTAGAGTTGCCAGCGCGCTTCGCGGATTCTCACGGTTTCCGGGCGACTGTCAGAAAGAGCGTCAGGTAGCGCTTCAGTTTTTGCGTGATGAGAAAGTTCTCCTTCACATGCTGATGGCCATGTTCGCCGAGTTTGGCGGCGATTTCCGGATGTGATAACAAATAGCGAATTTGATAGGCCGTTCCTTCCACGGAATGGGCCAGCAGGCCGGTATGCCTGTGAATAATCTGGATGGGGATTCCGCCGACTGCCGACGCCACCACCGGTTTTTTCTTCCATAGCGCTTCAGAAACCGTTAGCCCGAACCCCTCGCGCAAACTTTTCTGGATCACGATGGTCGAAGCGCGCTGCAGCGCGTTGACTTCCAGCGGTGCCCAGGCCGGCAGCTCAATCACTCGGATGTCGGCGTCGTGGCCCGCTTCCCGCAGGACTTCTTTCAGCACAATCGCACCCTCGGGATCATCGGAGGCGCTGCCGCCGGCAAGGACCAGCTGGCAATCGAAGTAGCGTTTAACGATCCGGTACGCGCGAATCACCCCCACGGGGTCCTTGAGGCGGTCGAAGCGCGAGATTTGCGTGAGGATCGCGCGCTGCGGATCGATGCGGTAACGAGTCAGAACCTGCGCGATGAACTCCGATTCAAGCTCACAATTCTTTTCGGAAAGCGGGTCGATTGCCGGATAGAAAAGGTATTGCGGGATCGGGAGCTGCCGCGAGAATTCCGGAGAAGAGAACATCGCGCCGTCATACCGGCTTACGAATGGCTCGAGAAAGTCCCAGACCGCGCGATTAGGATGCGAGAGATCGATGTGGCACCGCCAGACCCAGTGATTTGCGCCTGGTGGCCGCCCATCGATCAAAGCGCACGGCTGCGGATCGTGAACCACCACGAATTCGGCGTCGAGTGGGAGCGTTGCGCGATTGTGTTCGTTGTAAGCGAGGAAAATCTCGAAATCCTTTGCGCTGGTATGGTAGGGCGCTCCGTGCAGCGCATTGTGAAAGCCCTTGGTGACGTCAAAGAAATCTTCGCCGCCGCTCATCACGTCCCATTTGATGTTGAGTTCCAGTTCCTCCGCGAGAGGCACGAGGCGATTGAGGATTTCCGCAACTCCCCCGCCAACGGCAGTGGAGTTGATCATCTCGATGCTGCGGCCACGCAACGGTTTCGCCAGCGCGCGCAGTTCCTCGATTTCTGCCGGGCCCAGGAGCGCCGTATAGTCATCCAGTGGAATGCGGCTGAGGGCCACCGCTTCGCTCATGCCTTTCTCCTCTCGCGATCGATCAGGCGCACCAGCTTGGTGCGCGTGCTGTCAAGTGTGTTGGTATAGATATCGATCTTGTTCACGCTGTCGGCAAGCGTGCGAAGCCCCAGACTGTCGGCAAGCCAGTGCGAGAAGTCGTTCGTCTTCAATTGCAGCCGCAGCCGCGATGAGATGAAATGAAAGTAGAAACCGGCGTGACTCAGGTGCTGGATTCCATCCCGGAACTCATCCAGGGTTCGCGCGTTTCGGCCAAGGGGCACGGTGACTTCGACGCTTTCGCAGAAGTAAAAACGCTCCAGGGCTGACTGGCCGGCAAATTGGCGGTGCGCCTCGCAATAGTCGCCGACCACGCGGCAGAGATCGCTCCGCAACGCCGCTATGGAAACATAGTCGCGGATATCCAGCGCGGCGAGCTGCTCGGCGAGATCGTTCCGGTTGGTGTCCGCGAGCACCCATTGCGCGAAGTCGTTCGAAAAGCCCTCGGTGAGGAAGTGATGACTGCCCAGCGTTTGATAGGTGTGATAGAAAATGGACGCGTCGCTGCATTGTTCGAGCCCTGTGAGCAGCTCTGCGAGTGTGCCTGCGGATTGATTGCCGATTCGCGTGAGGTAGGAAACGGTGACGAATTCGAACGGGGTCTCGGCGGTCTTCATGTGCAGCCTTTCTCCATTCTAGAGCATGCGGAAAGTCTCGCCAAGCGCCCCACGGCATGACGGGCGGGGTTCAATGTGGCCGGGTCATAACGGCATGGGCACCTCCATCCGATCCGGGATTTCAATCCGAATTTCAGTAAGATCGGAGAGCAGATGGGCGGCCCAGCGGTAGACGTTGTGTTCCCGAACCGTTTGCCGCATTCTCCGCATGCGCGCCCCCTGCTCTTCCTCGGGCATCTCCAATGCGCGATGGATGGCATCGGCAAGTTGCGATATGTCGTAGGGATTGACCAGCAGCGCATCCGATAGTTCGTGCGCCGCCCCCGCAAATGTACTGAGAATGAGTACGCCTCGTTCGTCATCGCGGGAGGCCGCGTATTCCTTGGCCACCAGGTTCATTCCATCGTGCAGCGACGTTACCATGCAGAAAGACGCAGCATGATAAAACCGCGCGATCTCCTCGTGCGAATGGTGCTTCTTGAGGAACACGATGGGTTTCCATCTCGAACTCTGGAATCGTGCGTTGATCCGCTCCGCTTCGGCACCAACCTCGTCCAGAAAATTCTTATACCGCTCGATGTCCGTGCGGCTGGGCGCCCCGATTTGCGCGAAAGTGAATCGCCGCTGGTAGGCGGGGTTCAGTTCCAAAAACCGCTCGATGCCGCGGAAGCGCTCCAGGATTCCTTTCGTATAGTCGACGCGATCCACGCCCACACCTAGCAGCGAAGCCTCAATGCCCATCTCCGCGCAGAGCGCAGCCCGCTCCGCTCCGGCGCTGCGCGCCTGGTTGACGCGGCGCGAATTCTCCGGGAACGCCACGCTGATTGGATACGGCCGCACCCGCGTGACGTGGCCCTGCCGGTTTACGGCGAAACGGTCCCACTCCGTGAGCGCTTCAACCGCGCGGTCCACAGTCTCTAGGAAATTGTTGCAGTGCGATTGAATATGAAAGCCGATGAGATCCGCGCCCAGCAGACCGTCGACCAGCTCCCGCTGCCACGGACAGATCCCGAAGACCTCCGGATTTGGCCACGGGATGTGCCAGAAAATCGCCACTCGCGCGTCCGGACGCGCTTCCTTGACCATCCGCGGAAGCAGCGCAAAGTGATAGTCCTGCGCGAGAAGAATCGGTGACTCGGTGCCCTTCATTTCCTGCAAAACGGCGTCGGCAAATCGGCGGTTGATTTTTTGGTATTGCAGCCAATCATCGGGACGAAACACCGGGCGTGTGTGTGCGATGTGGCAAAGCGGCCAGAGCCCTTCATTTGAAAAGCCTTCGTAATAACCTCTGTCTTCCTCGTCGCTGAGCCACACCCTCCGCAGCGTGTAACTCGGACGATCCGGCGGCACGCGAAGGTGGTCCTGCGCATCGACGGCTTCGCGGTCCGCGTTGCCGGAGCCGTTGGCAATCCACGTTCCGTTGCACGCCAGCAGAACTGGTTCCAGCGCGGTGACCACGCCGCTGGCCGGGATGATGACGTTGACCGACTTGTCTTTTTCATTAAAGACGTGCATGTACGGCTCGCGATTCGAAACGACGTAAAGCGGCTTTTCCTGAAGTTTATTCCGCACGCTCACGCGCAGGCGCTCAGCGGTCCACAGCGAGGCGTTGGAATCTCGCAGGCGCGCTTCTTCTTCCGCCGCCGCTCGCGCTGTGTTCAGATCGCGTGCCAGGTGCGTCACTTCCTGGTGAAGCGCGTCAAATATTTCTCCTTGCGGGACGTTTGGTGGCCCGTGTGGCTGGCCCGTTCGAAGGGTGCGCAGCCATGTAGCCGTGCGCGTAAGCGGCCCGGTGAAAGTCCAGCGCACCAGAATCAGCGCGAGCCCGGTGATCAGAACTGTCTGTACGAAAGCATTGAGCAGGGAATCACGCAACGTGCGGGAGACCTGCTTATCGATGTAACTTGTGTCGTGGAAGAGAGCCAGCGTCCCTACGACCTCGTCATCCCGATGAAGCGGCAACGCATAAATGTGTATGGGAACAGCGTCTTCCTTGTTGAGCAAGATGGTCTGTTCAGCGCTGAGAAATTCGCCTGCGCCTTTGTCCGCCTGCGCAGCGCGCGTCGCGACGGAGGGGCGCATCCTGAAAATTGGTGAGAGGCTGGAGGTAATCGCGAGCGCCGTTCCGGCTGCGTTGTATACAGCGACGCCTTTCAAGTGTTCACGCTGACCGAACCGATCGACGAGCCGCTGCAGGCTCCTTTCCGGCGCGCGTTCGAGCAAAGGCTCGACGCTCTCTTGTAAACTTTCCCCGAGAATCTCCGCGCGGCGCGAGAGGTCGTTGCGCAAAATCCGCTTTTCCGTCCGTACCTGGTAGGCGGCGAAGAGGAGGGACACCGCGGATACGCTCACGATCAAGGGCAGGACTATTTTTAGAGTCGTGCGCATCTGGACTCCTCAACATATTTTAGTATGCAAACGGGCCACGGAGACTGGGTTCGGGCGGCCGTTCATTCGCAATACGCTTGTGATTCTTGGTGACCTGCTATTCGACTGCGCGATACCTCCTGTTAGTACGGACGGATTCCCGCGGGCTGTGAAACGACGACGTGGACGGCGATGTTTTTGCCGCCATTCGAACGGTACTCGACCGTGGCTTGAGCGCCGACCGTCAGCTTGCCTCCGACTTTCGTATTGCCGTCGACCAGGAATTGTATCGTGTTCACGTCCTGGTCTTTCAGGACCTCAAGAGAAAAGGCTGCGTCTCCGACGGATGAGATTTTTCCCGACGCTGATTGGTTATCGGGTGCGGATCGCAGGTGGCTCGCCAAGGGCTGGGCGGGCAGCGGGATGGACCAGGCCGCAAGCGTGAAACAGAAGACAAACAAAGTGGCTAGGCTAAGTACAGTCCGGAATCGCATTGAATTTCCCCCAGCTCGATTTGGACCGGGAAGTGTATATATTCTGGCACGAATCCAACCAAAGCCGGAGCAAGTTTCGAGCTCCTTATAACCCCCTTTTGAATCAGAAAGATGCGGTAAGAGAGTGACATGAAAAAGACATGAAAAGGGGGAAATTTGGGTACTAGTCCTATGCAATTCTTGCGCGAAAACGGGCACCCGACACCTTTGAGCCGGTCGGCATGTCTCTCACGATCTAAAGCAACATACAAATAAAATGCCGAGTTCCTGAAGGACGAGGCGAGAGTGATTGACAGGGATGGTGATTGACCGCGTGGCAGCTTGAAAGTAGGATTTGGCCCGCATTCTTGCGGGTTTGCGCATTTTCGTGAGAAGTAGGAAGAAGCAAGGAGACACCGTGTACTGTTCCAAATGTGGCGCGGCGATGGCCGATGGTGCGGTCTTCTGCCCGAATTGCGGACAAGCGTTTTCCATTGCGGCTGTGGCGCGGGCGCCACTGATCGGGGGAGTAGCTCCCCTTTCCGCGCACGCGACAATTCCGCGCGTGGAATATGCAGGATTCTGGCTGCGATTCGTGACATACCTCATTGACAGCGTGGTGATGGGTCTAGCCGTGGTCCTGGTCTTGGTTCCGCTCATCTTCCTGACGGGATTGGGAGCGTTCCTGGGCCAGATTCGCACTGAAGAAGATTGGAGCGATGCCGGATTCTTTCTGATGCTCGGATTCATTTTCCTTGCAGCAACCGCCAGCCTGGCGGTGACGTGGCTGTACCACGCGCTGATGGAAAGCTCGGAGTGGCAGGCCACCGTGGGGAAGAAAGCGCTGGGCCTGGTCGTCACCGATATGGCTGGGCAGCGCGTCAGCTTTGCGCGCGCAACGGGGCGGCACTTCGGCAAGATCATAACGAACATGGTTCCCATGCTCATCGGCTACATCATGGCGGGCTTCACGGAGAGAAAACAGGCGCTGCATGACATGATCGCGGGCTGTGTGGTGCTGCGGAGGACCAGTTGACAGTCGAGTATGGAAATTGAGGGTACCTGGCATGTGCTAGGCAGGGAGGTGACGGAAAGGGTGCAGAAATGGGAAGACGGGCGGGGCGATTCCTTGACTTGGCGGAGAGGCGACTGAATAATGGTAAAGCATGAGCGTACGCGCCGGAGGCGCAGAAAACATGTTCCTTGACGTTAAGGGATTAGCCATCCGCAAGCTGCGCATCCGGAAGACGTATGCCGCGGGCAGCATCGATTACCATTCGGCGGAGATCAAGCAGATTGAGCCGCTGGAAGTGACGGCGACGGCGGAGCTGTTGGAAGGGCAGATTCGAATCGAGGGCAACCTCGAAACGAAGATCGAACTGGTGTGTGCGCGTTGTCTGGAGCCGGTGGTCGAGGAAGTGAGCCGTTCGTTTGACCTCTTTTATGCTCCGCTGCCGAAGAACGTCAAGCACAAAGAGGACCGGCTGAAGGACGATGACACGGAGATTGGATTCTACCAAGGAGAAGGACTCTTCCTGGCGGACGTGTTGAAGGAGCAGGTGCTGCTGGCGCTGCCGTTGAAGGTGATCTGCCAGAGCGACTGCCGCGGCTTGTGCCCGAATTGCGGGGCGAACCTCAACCACGAAGAGTGCCGCTGTGAGACCCACGCGACGGACCCGCGAATGGCCCCACTCGCGCGCCTCAAGCAGGACTGGCTCAAAAAACAATAGTTTACCGGGGCGAATTAGCCCTATACAATCCGCCCATCGCGGCGGGGACCGAGGAGTATTGCTATGCCTAACCCAAAACGAAGGCATTCGAAAAGACGAACCAGCACGCGGCGGGCCCACGACTTCTTGGCCAGGCCCGGGCTGGGGAAGTGCCCGAACTGCCACGAGATGAAGCAGCCGCACCAGGCGTGTCCGCACTGCGGCTACTATAAGGGCAAGGCCGTCAAAGAGTCGGCTTAAGGATTTCCGCTTCGCTTCGCCTGCGGGCAAATCCCATGATCACCATCGCGGTTGACGCCATGGGCGGAGACCACGCGCCCCGTCCTGAGGTCGAAGGCAGTGTGCTGGCCGCACGGGAGTTCGGCGTGCGTATTTTGCTGGTAGGGTTGCAAAACGTGGTGCGCGCGGAGCTGGCGAAGCACGCGGCGCCAAACCTGCCGATTGAAATCGTGCCGGCGAGCGACGTGATTACCATGCAAGATCACCCGGCGCAGGCGTTTCGGCGGAAGAAGGATAGTTCCGTGCACGTGGCGGCGCGGCTGGTGCGTGAGGCGAAGGCCGACGGGCTGGTCAGCGCAGGGAATACCGGCGCGGTGATGACCGTGGCGAAGTTTTTGCTTGGGACGCTGGAGTCGGTAGATCGCGTGGCTCTGGCGGCGCCGTTTCCGAACGCCAAAGGCGGCGTTTCCGTGCTTCTGGACGTGGGCGCCAACGTGGATTCGCGGCCGGAACACCTGGTGCAATTCGCCATCATGGGGGAGGTTTATTACCGCGCGACGTTCGGGAGCAAGCGGCCGCGCGTGGGACTGCTCTCGGTAGGCGAAGAAGAGATCAAGGGCAACGAACTGACGCGCGAGGTGTACACGCGGCTGAAAAAAAGCCCGGTACATTTCGTGGGGAACGTCGAAGGCGGAGATCTTTTTTCCGGCAACGTGGACGTCATTGTTTGCGACGGATTTGTGGGAAATATCGCGCTGAAGATTTGTGAAGGCCTGGCGTTGCAGATTTTCGGGTTGCTTGGAAGGTCGCTGAAGAGTTCGCTGGTTTCGCAGGTGGGTGCCATGCTTTCCAAGGGTGCGTTCAAGGGCTTGAAGAAGACGATTGATTACACGGAGTACGGCGGCGCGCCGCTTTTGGGCGTCCGCGGCGTTTGCGTGATCGGGCACGGGCGTTCGAACGCGAACGCCGTGAAAAACGCCATCCGTGTGGCGGCGGGTCTCGCCCGCGCGCGCATGAACGAAAAAATCGAACAGGAGCTCTCCGCCACCGCGGTTCTCGCGTGACGGCGCCAGAGAGGAATTAACCATGGGCAAAGTTGCATTCGTGTTTCCGGGACAAGCTTCGCAGTACTCTGGTATGGGCAAAGATCTGGCGGGGAAATATCCCGCGGCGAAGGCCGTCTTTGACGAGGCCGACAGGGCGCTGGGCTTCTCGATTTCGAAGTTGTGCTTCGAAGGCACGGAAGAAGACCTCAAGCTAACCGCAAATACCCAGCCGGCGATTTTGACCTGCTCGGTGGCGGTGTACCGCGTGCTCGAGGAAAAGGGGCTGACGCCGGATTTCGTGGCGGGGCACAGCCTGGGTGAGTATTCCGCGCTGGTGGCTGCGGGCGCGCTGAAGTTTGCGGAGGCCGTGCAACTCGTGCGAAAGCGCGGAACGTACATGCAGGATGCGGTTCCGGCGGGCGTCGGTGCGATGGCGGCGATTATGGGTTTGTCGCCGGCCGTGGTCGCGGATGTGTGCAAGCGCGCGTCGGGCAGCGAGATTTGCGCGGCCGCGAACCTGAATTCACCGGACCAGACCGTGATCTCCGGACATGCGGGTGCCGTGAAGCGGGCGGTCGAACTGGCTTCACAGGCTGGGGCAAAACGCGCGGTCATTCTGGCGGTGTCAGCCCCCTTCCATTCAGCGCTGATGATGCCCATGCAGCAGAGGCTGGAAAAGGATTTGCGCGATACGGACTTTTCGAATTTGCAGCTGCCGCTGGTGACGAATGTGGATGCAGACACCACGACCAGTGGCAGCGAAGCACGCGAGGCGCTGATTCGCCAGGTTTCGATGCCGGTGCGCTGGGAAGAGTCCGTGCGGCTGTTGATTGACGAGGGCGTGAATACGTTTGTCGAAGTCGGGCCCGGGCGGGTGCTGACGGGATTGCTGCGGCAGATCGAGCGCTCGGTGGCGACGCTGAACGTCGAGGACGAAAAGAGCCTGGCGGCGACGGTAGAAAAGATTGCTGGAGCACGGTCGGACGCGGCATGAAGAGGAAGTAAGAAAGAAAAGGGGAAAAAGCAAGGATACGAGCAAGAGAACCTGGCGGAATCGTGATGTTCAGCTTGAAAGACAAGGTGGCGGTGGTGACGGGTGCGTCGCAGGGGATCGGGCGCGATACGGCGCTTGCCCTGTCAGGGGCGGGTGCGAAGGTCGCCGTCGCGGCGCGCAATGAAGAAAAGCTCGCTGCGCTGGTAAAGGATATTGTGGCGAAAGGCAGTGAAGCGTTCGCGGTGAAGATGGACGTGGCGGACGCCGATCAAGTGAAGGCGGGATTCAAGCAGGTGGTCGAAAAATTCGGACGGCTGGATATTTTGGTGAACAACGCCGCGATCACGCGCGATGGCTTGGCCATGCGCATGAGGGCCGACGATTGGGACGCGGTGATTCGCACGAACCTGACCGGCGCGCACCTCTGCATCCAGCAGGCCTTACCCACGATGATGAAGGCGCGTGCGGGGCGGATCATCAATATCGCTTCCGTGGTCGCGCAGATGGGGAACGCGGGACAGGCAAATTACGTGGCGGCGAAGGCGGGGCTGATCGGACTGACGAAGGCCATCGCCATGGAGATTGCTTCGCGGAATATTACGGTGAATGCCGTCGCGCCCGGCTTTATCGAGACGCCCATGACCGACGTGCTCGGCGACAAAGTGAAAGATGATTTGAAGACACGAATCCCGCTGGGTCGGATGGGCTCCGCGCGCGATGTTGCGGCAGCAATCGTGTTTTTGGCGAGCGATGAGGCGGGCTACATCACTGGGCATGTCCTGGATGTGAATGGCGGGATGTATCTGGCCTAGAGTGAGTTAGGGCATCTGATATGGGACGGTCAAAGTTGACCTTGCGGGGCGGGGTAACTAGAATGAGCAGGTTATCCGGGGTAAGGGAAACCAAGCAATCAGGGCGGCCGTTGCGCCGAGCGGTAACGAGTCTGAGCCCAGTCAAGACGGGGCCAATTCAGCGATAACAAATCGCGGAGGAAACGGGAATGGCGAGTGTCGAGGAACGCGTAAAACAGATTATCGTCGAGCAGCTCGGAGTGGACGAGGCGGAAGTGACGCCCACGGCGTCCTTCGTTGACGACCTGGGGGCGGATTCGCTCGACCAGGTGGAATTGGTGATGGCGTTTGAGGAAGCGTTTGGCATTGAAGTGCCCGATGAGGACGCCGAGAAAATGACCACGGTAAAGGACGCCGTCGATTACATTGACAAGCACGCCAAGGCTAAGTAGCCTCCGCCGGGTTGCCGGGCATCACATTCACATAGGAGCAAGGTAAAGTTGACTCGCCGGGTAGTTGTTACGGGCGTTGGATTGGTCTGCGCGCTGGGTATCGGCACGGAGGAAAGCTGGAAAAACCTCGTGGCCGGGTGCAGCGGCGTTGGCCTCATCACGCAATTTGACACCACTGGATTTGATTGCAAGATCGCCGGTGAGATCAAAAACTTCGACCCCTTCCAGTGGATCGAGAAAAAAGAATTAAAGAAGATGGGCCGCTTCATTCAGGTGGCGCTGGCCGCCGCGGATTTCGCGGTCAAGTCGGCCAATTGGAAGCCGGGAGATTCGGACCTGGATGAAGTCGGCGTTTACGTTTCTTCGGGAATCGGTGGATTCGACATCATCGAGCGCGAGCACTGGAAATTGGTGCAGGGCGGGCCGGGCAAGATTTCCCCTTTCTTTATTCCTTCCGCGATCGTCAACCTTGCATCGGGGCATATTTCGATTCGTTATGGCGCGCGCGGGCCGAATTCGGCCACGGCGACGGCGTGCTCCGCATCTGCGCACGCGATCGGCGATTCTTTCAAAATTATCGAGCGTGGCGCGGCGGAGATGATGATCTGCGGCGGCACCGAAGCGACCATCACGCCGATGGGCGTGGGCGGATTCGCTGCCATGAAGGCGCTTTCGACGCGCAACGACGACCCGGCACGCGCCAGCCGGCCGTGGGATGCAGGCCGTGACGGATTCGTCGTGGGCGAAGGTTCCGGGATCATCATCTTGGAGTCGCTCGAGCACGCTCAGAATCGAAATGCGCCGATCCTCGCGGAGATTGTGGGTTACGGAATGTCCGGCGATGCGTATCACATCACGCAGCCCGCGGAGAATGGCGACGGCGCGTTTCGCGTGATGCGCGCGGCGATCAAAGATGCCAAGCTGTCACCAGATGATATCGGCTACGTGAATGCACACGGCACGTCGACGCCGATCGGCGACGTGATCGAGACGCGCGCTCTGAAAAGGGTTTTTGGCGAGCGGGCGAAGAAGGTGCCGGTTAGCTCGACGAAGTCCATGACCGGGCATTTACTGGGCGGCGCGGGCGGCTTGGAAGCCGGCATCAGCGCGCTGGCGCTGCGCGATCAGATTCTGCCGCCGACCATCAATCTCGAAAATCCCGATCCCGAGTGCGATCTGGATTACGTTCCGAATCGCGCGCGCAAGGCTTCGGTGGAGTACGCACTTTCGAATTCGTTTGGATTTGGCGGCACCAACGCCGCGCTGATTTTCAAGCGGTGGTCTGGGAAGTAGAAATTTTCAATCGAGCCACGCTCTCTCGCGGTTCTTCTTGTGCCCCTGGAAAGTTGAAAGTCTGAAAGGATCGTTTCCGTGAACATTATCGTGTGCATTAAGCAGGTTCCGGCGAAAGATGCGCCGCTGACGATTGCCGGGAACTGGATCAAGGAATCGGACATCGGTTTCGAGATGAACGAGCCGGACAGCTATGCGCTGGAAGAAGCGCTCCGGCTCAAGGAAAAGCACGGTGGGGAAGTGATTGCGTTATCCATGGGGCCGGAGCGCGTGAAGCAGACGATCAAAGAAGCGCTTGCCAAGGGCGCGGACCGCGGGATTCACATCGCGGATGACCATTTCGCGCAGCTCGATCCCCTGGGCTCCGCGAAGGCACTCGCGGGCGCCATTCAGAAGGGAAAAGCGGACCTGGTCTTGACGGGATTGCAGAGCGACGACCACGGCTTCGGGCAAACCGGCGTGCTGCTCGCGGGGCTGCTGGATCTGCCGCACGCGACCATCATCATGCAGATCGAAGTGGCTGACGGAAAGATGAAACTGAAGCGGGAACTCGAGGCCGGCTGGTTTCAACATATCGAGTGCCCGCTGCCTGCCGTCCTTTCTATCCAGTCCGGAATCAACAAAGTGCGCTACGCCACGCTAAAAGGCATCATGGCGGCGAAGAAGAAAGAGCTCGTCACTATTCCGCGCGAATCGTTGGGCGTTTCTGCAGAGGCGACGCAGAAAATTGAAAAAATTTACGTGCCTACGAAAACCAAGAAAACGGAATTCCTGACGGGCACACCAAAAGAAGTCGCGGCAAAGCTGGTCGAAAAATTGAAGTTCGAAGCGCGCGTGATTTGAGCGGTGGTGGCAGTCGACCGGTGAACGCGAGCGAAAAAGACCGTCATTCCGAGCGAAGCGAGGAATCTCTCTTTCTTTTGGAGGTCTGGGAAAAGAAATGAAAATTCTGGTCATCACCGAGCAGCGGCAGGGGAAGTGGAACAACGCCAGTTTCGAAACGCTGGCAGCGGCGCAGCAGATTGGCAAGGACACATCGAGCGCCGTGACCGCGCTAGTCATCGGCAAAGGCGTCGCGGCGTTTGCCGAAGACTTGGCAGCAAAGAACGTCGCGGAAGTGCTGAAAGTCGAGCACGATTTGCTCGAGGCGTATACGCCAGATGGCTACTGCGTCGCGCTGAAGCAGGTCATCGTCTCGGCGAAGCCGGATTTGGTTCTGTTTCCCCACACCTACCAGGTGCGTGACTTCGCGCCGAAACTCGCGGCCACGCTTGGCAAGGGCATGATCGGCGACTGCATCGGCTACCGCCAGGAAGGCGGGAGCCTCGTCTTCGTTCGTCAAATGTTTCAGGGCAAAACCGTCGCCGACGTCACCTTCATAGGCGCGGCTACGTGGTTTGCATCTTTTCAGTCGGGCGCCTTCCGCGCCGATTTGCTCGCGGCTCATCCTTCGGGAAAAGCTCCGGTGAACGCCGTTGCCGTGTCACTGAGCGCAGAGCAGATTCGAACGAAGCCGCTGGAATTGTTCAAGGAAGCAAAATCCGCAGTCGATTTGACGCAGGCGCCTCTCATCGTCGCCATCGGCCGCGGCATCAAAGCTCCGGAAAATATCCCGCAGGCGGAAGCGCTCGCCAAAGCGCTCGGCGGCGAAATCGCGGCGTCGCGTCCGATTTGCGATGAAGGCTGGCTTCCCATGGAGCGCCAGATCGGCAGCTCCGGCCAGACCGTCGCGCCAAAACTCTATCTCGCGCTGGGCATCAGCGGCGCCATTCAACACGTCGTGGGCATGAAAGGCGCGCGCACCATCGTCGCCATCAACAAGGATTCGAACGCCCCCATCTTCGAAATCGCCGACTATGGCGTGGTCGGCGACATTTTCGAAATCATGCCCGCCCTCACCGAAGCCCTGGAAAAGGCCAAGAGCGCGTAATCCCGTCCGAACCCGCTGTTTGGCGTATACTCAGAAACGTCATGAAACTGGAAGATTACAAGACCATTCTTTACCGCCAGGACGATTCCTGGGTTGCTGAAATCCCTGCCATCCCCGGTTGTTATGCGTTCATGGAAACCCGCGAGGCGGCCCTCGCGGAACTGACGCACGTTTTCAACATGATTGCCGACGAGTATCGCGAAAAAGGCCAGAAACTTCCCGCCGATACGACCGAGATCGTAAATGCCTAGTGCCACGGCGCGCGATTTTCAGCGCGTCGCCCGGCTCCTCAGATTTGTTCTGACTCGCCAGACGGGCAGCCACGAGAGATGGAACCACCCTGATGGCCGTGCTGTTACGATACCTGTTCATGGCGGCCGTGAAATCGGCCCACCATTGTTCTACAAGGTTCTCCGGCAGTTGGGAATCTCACTGGATGAATTTGAAAAACTGCGCTAATGCGTAGGCGTGAAGTTGTGGTCTGATAAAATTGCTTCAGGTAGGGTGATGACCATTCAACGTGAACAACTCGAAGCGGACGTGCTGATCGTCGGCGCTGGTCCGGCGGGGCTTTCCTGCGCGCTGCATCTGGCGAACCTCATCAAAAAGCACAACGAAGCGGGTGGCGCCGGCAAGGCTGGGCCGCACCTTTCCGCCGAAAACATTTACGTTCTGGAGAAGGGCCGCGAAATTGGCGCGCACCAGCTTTCCGGCGCGATTATGAATCCGAAGGCGCTGGCGGAGCTGGTGCCGGATTTTGAAAAATCCGCGCCGCTTGACACGCCAGTGACGGATTCCGCGGCGCTCCTTTTCACGAAAAACTCCTCCTTCCGCTTCCCCATCACTCCTCCCCCTTTCCAAAACAAAGGCAACTATGTCGTGTCGCTCAACAAAATCACAAAATGGCTGGGCGGGCTGGTGGAAGCCGCCGGCGTCAACGTCTTCAAGGAGTTCGGCGGGGCCGAACTTGTTTACGAGGGCGATGGCATCGCGGGCGTCATCACCGAAGACAAGGGGCTCGACAAGAACGGCAAACCCAAAGCCAATTACACACCCGGCTATGAGCTTCGCGCGAAGGTAACGGTGCTGGCGGAAGGCACGCGCGGGTCGCTGACCAAGAAGCTCGTCGCCGCGAAGAAGCTCGACAACATCAATCCGCAAAGCTACGGAATCGGCATCAAGGAATTGTGGGACGTCCAGCCCGGCCGCATCCAGCCGGGCTACGTCGCGCACACGCTGGGCTGGCCGGTTTCCACCGACATGTACGGCGGCGGCTGGATTTACGGGCTTTCGAACAACCGGCTTTCGATTGGTCTGGTGCTCGCGCTGGAGTATGCGAATCCGCAGTTCGATCCGCACGCCGCGTTTCAGATCTGGAAGACGCATCCATTTCTGAAAAAGACTCTCGACGGCGGGAAGCTCGTTCGCTACGGCGCGAAGTCGCTCCCGTATGGCGGCTGGTACGCGATGCCGCGCACTTACGTGGACGGCGCGCTGATCATCGGAGATTCGGGAAGCTTCCTCGATTCGCAGCGGCTGAAAGGCATTCACCTGGCCATGAAGAGTGGTATCCTGGCGGCGGAAACCATCTTCGAAGCGCTGAAGGCCGGGGATACTTCATCAAAAACGCTGAGCGCATTTCCAAAAAAAATCGAGCAGAGCTACATCAAGAAAGAGCTGTGGCAGGTTCGCAATTTCCATCAGTCCTTTCAACACGGCATGCTCCGCGGGTTTTTTCACGCCGGTTTGCAGTTTCTCACCGGTGGCCGCGGCCTGATCGATCCGATGCGCGCGCACCCCGGCCACGAAGCCTACAAAAAAATCGACGGGCAGCCGGCGCCGGAACGATTCAAGGGCGACGGAAAGCTTACGTTCGACCGGCTGACGGACGTCTATCATTCCGGCACGCGCCACGAAGAGGATCAGCCCTGTCATCTTGTCGTGAAGGATCTGAATGTATGCTCCACAAAATGTGTCGTGGAGTATGGCAATCCGTGCCAGTATTTTTGCCCCGCCGCGGTATATGAAATGGCGCAGGAAAAAGATGGCGTAAAGCTGAAAATCAACGCCGCCAATTGCGTGCATTGCAAGACGTGCGACATCGCCGACCCGTACCAAATCATTGACTGGGTTGTACCCGAAGGCGGCGGCGGGCCGAATTATGAAGGTATGTAGTTACGGCGTTTCGAATCTCGGCCCCTTACAACAATAGCAACCGCAAATTCCATTAGAGCTCTTCCAGCTAAGAACCACTCGACCACAGTTTGCGAACGAAGTGGCGCACGCGATCAACAATTGAATCGCTCGCCGGAGCGGATGCCGATGGCTTTTGCGCCGTCGCCCCGCCCGGTGCGGGCGCAGAAGGGGGAGTGACTGCAGCAACGGTCTCGCCTTCCACACGGCCCTGGAAAATGAGCGTCGGGCGCACGCGCACGCGGCG
>Ga0209648_10001076_pt1 | contig 21784 bp, 22 predicted proteins | sample GraSoi2013_115cm_FD_185830 | JGI IMG/M metagenome (GOLD analysis project Ga0209648, IMG submission 185830) | Grasslands soil microbial communities from the Angelo Coastal Reserve, California, USA - Sample 9_17_2013_115cm (SPAdes) (version 2) | ecosystem: Environmental > Terrestrial > Soil >... | reverse complement strand
TAGAAGAGATTGCACTTCTAGCATGTCAGATCGAGGTGGGAATGGCACGAAGTTCTTTTCCCTTCCAGGGAAGATTCCGGGGATTTTTCCAGGGAGTTTTCCTCCCTATCCAAGTGCCACTGTAGTGGGACAGTCCAGCAGGATCATAAAATCTTGGGTTATACCAAATGGCGCACTTTCAACAACACCGTCATCCCACTAGCAACCCGTGACAATTAGTCACGGGTTGCTAGTGGAGGAGTTTACATATGGTCGAAGAAGAGAAGTCTTGAAGCAGCAACGGGTAGCCATTTTAGCTATCCCTTTCTGGATGCGGCAGCCGGAGCAGGCCGCTGAGCATTGAAACGCGTCCGTAGAGGATATGTATCGCAGCATCAAGAGAAACGGTTACAATGGCTTTCAGTGGCCACCGAGGTTGAAACGAAGGGGGTTTACAAAATGTATATCCCTTGCGGCCGAGAAAGGCTTGATAAATGTCACGGAAGAATGTATATTCCGTGTAGCCGTGTCAATTATATTTAGGACAGGAACAGAGGGAGGATGGCTCACACATCAGACCGCCCACGCATGGATCCACGTCTGGCGGGATAACAAAAGGTGCTGTTTTGTAACGGCAGCAAGACTGCTTGGCTTGTAGCCCGGGTCTGGTTGCAAGCGCAGTCTCTGGCGGTTGAGAATGGAAAGTCTACGACGAAATACGCACTGGCCTGGACGCTCAAACAATGGAGGACACTCCGAACCAGTGAGAAGTAAAGAACAAGGAGAACAAGGACATGCGAGCAGATCGAGATATTCCGCCAGAAGACAGGGAGTATGCAGCACAGCTCCTCCAGATCGCACAGGAAGAGAGGGACGAGCTGCCCGAGGGCGATCAAGAGGGCGTTGCGTATGTCGTCTTATCTGCCCTGATCGAGATGTTCGAGGACGCAGCCAATGGCTATGTGACCCTCACAGGCCTCCCCGTCGCGATCAGGGAGGGCCTGGAACGCGAGGAACTGATCACACCGCCCCAGAAGCGACCTGTTGGGCTAGACAATGAGAAAGAACAGCAGAGACAGGCCCTCTATCGGCGCTACTTGCAGATGATCGAAGAGAGACATGAAAACGATAGCTGAAGTTCGCCAGTATCTGGCCAACGAGCAGGCACTTGCCACTGTCATGCCTGCCAGCCCTGAGTACCAGCTCTTCACGGCGTTACTCAGAATCGCTGACGCATGTGAAACGGTAGAAGAGTTTGTGGCCCGAGCCCGCAAGATACCCATTGAAGGCCCGAGCGAAGAAACCAAAGAGACAAGAGCGTGGCTTGGTATTGCCCTGGATACAGTGCAGGGGGAAAATGTGTCATGAAGCAAGAGCCGATATCCTATGTTGTGCGGGGCAAGCGCGGGCGAGGTAGTGACGAACGACTTCATCCACTGTACGAGGCGCGGCGTGAATTGATCTGCGTACGATGTCGCAGACCGATCGCCAAAGGTGAGCACTTCACCAAGCAGCAGCATCCGACGCTCAAGCACGGCAATACCAAGAGCTATCCGTGTTGCGTGGACTGCTATCCTTTCACGTACGAGGACTATCCCACAGTGATAGCGGCAGCGTTGCCCTAATCAAAGGAAATGGAGGCACTGATGAGCAAAAAGAAACAGCGAACGTGGAAAATAGACCGTCCTCGGCCACGATATATCCTTGGGATCGGGGGTATCCCCGTCTATTTCCATTTCCCCCTGGCAACGCTTGCCAAGTTCGCAGAACGTGCGGTTCCTGAAGTCGCAGCCGCCTTTGACCTCAAGGGAGACGGGGTGAAACAAGCCGCGGTCGCGCTTGCTGTGAAAACGGCTATGATCGCCCACGAAGAAGCGTCGGTACGCAGCCATCTGATCAAGGAGGAAGGAGACGCCTATCTGCTGGTGATTCTTTACTGCTGGCAAACAAATCTCTTCGTGCCGGATCAGACCCTCTTTCCCTATAGCTTTGAGGAGGTAATGACCGCCTTCTCGCAGCAGAGCGCGATTGATCTGTCTCTCGTGGGTACTGCCTTTGCGCGAGGAGAGCCTTAAGAGCAGCCGCGATCCGTTGAGACTGAAGAGGAAGGACCGGGCGAAGGAATGCGTATCAATGCAGCGGTGTGCCAGATGATGAAGGCAAGTCGCAAGGAATCGTTGCAAGCATTTCGGTCGCTGGTTGAGCAGCAACAACAGACGAGATAGTGCACGAGAGAGAAGAGGTAGTGAGTTGCTCTCCACTACCCTGAGGGTAAACAAGAGAGCTGTTCACCCGCTGAACCGCTTCTGCTGTGACTACCAGAGCGTTGCTACTCCACCCAGGAAGTAGAATGTGGGTAAAGACAGGAGTAAATACGCAGCTTCTAAAAAACCTTGTCACACGAAGAGAAAGGCAGGCTACTATGGCAGGGAAATACACCGAATTTGAAAAACAACCAAATGGGGATCTGCGCATTACATTGCTCGAAGAAGCGCAGGAGGATGTGCAAGAGATCGCATCAAAGGAACTGGATGCCGACAGCAAGCTGGCACAGATCATCGAGTGGCAGTTGTCCAACGGCTGGTCGTTTGTGCGACCTGAAGACGTTGGCGCGCTCACTGATGCGCCCATCCTGACCGAAGAGTTGGACACCGATGATCAGGGCAATGTCCTCAGGGTCGGCACAGTCTACTGGTATCCGCAATATGACGTATCCGATCCGATCGCAATGTTACTTGAAAACGGCTACGTTGATTTCGTGCGTGGGGAGTAATGGGAGAGGGTGCAGCGTGCTCTCTCGCGGAAACCAGAGATTTAGTTTTCTTCCTTCCACAAGCGCCTGAGGGTTGCTTCTGACTTTTTCCGAGGTTACAATGGAAAACGACGTGATTCCGAAGTTACGAAAGAATTCGCAGCATCCAAGCGAATAGCTTGACATCCCTCCTGCTGCGCTACTAACTCGATCTCGTGCATACACCAGGTGCCAATCCCTTGCCCTTGCAACTCAGGAAGGACAGCCCGCCGGTTCACATACATTGCCGGTTCCCCCACGGGATTCCAAGCATCCACAGCCCTGGAATGGTCCGATAGTACGCAGGTGCCTCGATTCCGAGAGTAAATGTTGCAACGATCTGCTCCGAGCTTCGCACAATGTAGACCCTGCGCTCTTGCGCTGCTTTGCGCAGTAAATCCAGCGGATAGGGCGGGTCCCAGTGTCCAAGTCCCAACCGCATTTTCATATCTTGCCCGCACTGTTTCAAAATCTCATGAACAGCTTCGATCTCGTTCAACTTAACCTGTCTTCGCTCAAGCTTCATCGGTTGCTCGCTCCTCTCATCACTGTTCCTCTCTGAGCATCTTACCCTGTCGAGGTTGTTCTGACAAGGTTTTAGTCCAATAGCGAGGAAAGGTATGTCTCAAGTAGGTTGGGTCTTACGCAAAGGTGTGAGAGCCAGAATTACTGATAAATGACACTATAAACACTATTGCAGCTCGTTCTGACTTCTTTTTAAGAGGGACAATGATATAATTGTTCTATGTCTAACAACGCTTACGGGGGCTGGACGCCGTTAAGAAACGCGTTCAGAAAGCTTGACCTTAACGACACACTCTACGTTATCAGAGCCTACGCTGCCTTTAGAACGTTACGCACACAGACTCCATTTCCCCCGGATGTGGAAGTGCATCCAGCTGTCTATTCAGACGAGCGTCTCATTCTGCCCTGGGAAATGGAAATACTTGCTCGGGAAGCAATCATTGTGTGTAGCCGTCAACCCAGCACGAGCTATACTGCTCGCAAATGGAATACCTTTTCGAGCCTGGTAAACAAGCTAAGAGAGGTAGAGGATTACATTTCCCGTTTATCGGTTGATGAGACGACGATACTGCAAGAAGTCACCGTCCGACTGGCCCATCTGCAGTTTAAATATCAGACCGAACTCCCAAGTAAGGCGATCCTCGTTCGCTACAGCCGCATTTTTGGATATGCTGCAGTCGAGCCGATAGTACAGACAAAGATCGACCTATCACCAAAGCAGCTCTTTACGATTGGTGCTGGCTTGTGGATGAAGTATACCCAACACCTTGGTATGAACTATCCGCTCGATGAGCTGGCACTCCCAGGCATCACCCACGCAGACTATGATAGATTTATGCAAGTGTATTCGTTGCCAATGCGGGAGATGAAGCAGCACTTAACCGCCGAGCGTCAACTCGACGACACCTTCATGTACCAGTTCCATGCCCTCCAAAGCCACCCGCTCATTCTTACAGAATTACATGGGCGGCTAGCGCATATTTGCCCCATACCGACCCTGCTGTTCTGGCGCATTACTTCAGGATTGTATTACGATCTCGTAAGAGAGCGAGGCTTTGATCAAGCTTTTGGCATTTCGTTCCAAGATTACGTTGGTCAAATGCTGGCAAAAACGTTCGACGGTGGAGCTGTTACCGTCTATCCAGAAGAACCGGATACACGACCGAAGCGTGCCGATTGGATCATCGACCAGCCCACCGCTTTTATGCTCGTTGAGTGTAAGACGAAACGGATGACCATTGGTGCCCGGACAGTTATTGGAGATGATGATGAGAACGAGTTACATGCTCAGCTTGAGGTGATTGGCGAGGCGGTAGTGCAATCCTATCAAGCTCTTGAGGCATATAAAAATGGTGAGTACCGCCCGCAGCAATATCCGTATGAACCAGCTAAATGTCCATGTATTTGTGTCGTTACACTAGAAAATTGGCGCTTATGGGGTCCTCAGCTTGAAAAGCTTCGAGAAATTGTCAAAGACAAATTCCTCCATTTAGGGCTTGATTCTGGGCTCACGCAACAGGCCCCATTTGTAATATGCTCGGTGAATGAGATGGAGGAATTTGCGTATCTCCTGAAGACGAACGAGTTAACAGGTGTCGTGCGTAGTTACTGGGACGATCCCGAAAAGTCTAGTTGGGCTTTCATCGGTTATCTCCATCACAGATATAAAAATGAGCTTAGCTCCTACACCTATGTGTTTTCTGATGAACTTGCGAATGTCTTTACCATCCAAATAGATCCTCAGACGGAGGCTCCTTTAACATAGAATGGGAAAGCATTCATTGCTGCGCCGCTGAGATGCACGCCCCGATTTGCATGTGAATCAGTGATCATTCCCACACGCTCACTTCCCTGAGCGTCGAACACATCAGACGGTACCAGTCGATTGCTATTTGCCCGGGAGTGTAGGGTCTTCCCTGCTCAAGCCACCAGGTGATGGTATCAACCAGTTGCGCGGCGAGAAGGGCAGGCACAAACCCATCCGTAAAGACACGACTCTCGGCTATCTGTTGGCTTTCCAGAGCGTATGCAAGGGCCTGGAGGCGTTCGCTGACGATTTCGGCGAGAGACGCCTGCATTTTTATCACAAACGTCAGCTCTGCCCCTTTGCTGACGAAGAACAGGTCCAGAAGAAAACCACCCTCACCGAAGTCCAACGAACAGCGGGTAGCCGGAGAGATAGCCGAGTTCGACGAGTTCGGTGTGTGGCACGCTGCGCGCCATCGCCTCGCGAATCGGTGCGATGCGGGTCGGCACCGAAAAACCGGGCAGCCAGTCGTCATGATGATCCAGAATCACGCGGCGTGGCCGCAGCAGATCGGCCTGCCGCGCCACGAACTGGGCAAGTGTGCCCTGAATGGGTTCGCCATCGATGGTGCCGCGACCAGCGGCAGCCAGGATGGCCACATCGGGGCGCAGGTTGTGCAGGATGCCGCTCCAATGTCCGCTCGTATCCTGATACAGCAGCGAGCCTTCTGGCGTCTCGAACAAATACACGAAGCTGCCGCCATCGCCGCGTACCCCCTGCGCACTCACTTGCAAGTGTTCCATGACCTCTGGCCCCAGACCAGCCAGCCCCTGCATCACCTCTTGCAGGCGGGCCATGCGCTCCTGGTAGGTCACCCCCAGGTCGCCCAGGCAGACCTCGTCGGGCTGGTACATTCCCCCTTTTGGCGTCCATACACAGGAATGCAGGCTCGGATAGACCGCGACGGCCACTTCCGAAGAGAGGCGAATGCGCTCCCCTCCACTGACCGGGAGCAGCTGTGAAAGCGGCACGCCCTCCTGCTCCATGATGCGCACCGTCTCATGCGAACCGATGATGGTAGCCCCGGTCCGCTTCGCGATGCGCTCGGCTCCCCAGAGGTGGTCGAAATGGGAGTGGCCGACCACGATCCAGTCGGCCCGCTCAATGTCATCCGCTCGTAAGCCGGTGCCAGCAGCCTCTGGGATGCGATCGATATACGCATCCAGGAAGATCACCAGCGATCCGACCGTGAGCCGGAAGGTGGCGCAACCGTACCAGTCAAGCCGTGCGGTCATCGTCTGTCGCCTCCTTTTTCAGGACCGGTGAGACCGGTTAATTGCTCGGAGAGCTGCCGAAGGTGGTGACGAGCCTGCCGATCGTAGGCCTGGCTCTCGGCTCGCGCCTCGCGCGGACCATTGAAGTAGCGTCCGCTGACCTGGTCCAACTCGGGTGCTGTGATCAGGTGTGTGGTGGCCTGCACGCCCTCCTCAATGGAGCTGACACTGCTGCCCCTGGCAGCCAGCACCATTTTGGTCGGCATATAGGTCGCCGGATGCAAGCAGTTGGCCGTGACACCAGTCCCCGCGAGTTCCTCGGCCAGATCAAACGTGAACATCACGAGCACCAGCTTGCTCTGGCAATAGGCCTGGACGCCATCGTAGTGGTGCTCCAGCATGACGTCACGAAAGTCAATGGGAGCCTGTCCCGCCGAACTCACGTTGACAATGCGGGCCGGAGCCGACTGGCGCAGTGTTGGTAAGAGCAGCCGCGTCAACAGAAATGGCGCCAGGTAATTGACCGCAAAGCGCAGTTCGTAGCCATCCTCGCTCTCCTGGCGTGTGCCTCCTCCCGGCAAGGTGGTCCCGATGCCAGCATTATTGACCAGCACATCCAGGCATTCCTGTTCGTGCGTTAGCCGCTCGGCCAGCGCTCGCACTTGCGAAAGCTGGGAAAAGTCCGCGCGATACCAGGACAGGCGGGTGTTGCCCGCCTGTGCGCGGATCTCCTCGAGCGTCTGCTGGCCCCTGGCCTCATCGCGCCCATGCAGCAAGAGGGTGGCTCCGGTACGCGCCAGCTGCAGGGCAACCGCCTTTCCCAGTCCATCGGTCGCTCCGGTAATCAAGATGACTTGTTCTCTCAGTGGTCTCATGTGGTCTTTCCTGCCTCTAGAAAATCACTCTTTAGTCGGAGGCGAAGCTGGAGCCACCGCTTATTTCCTGCCCTGGCTTTGGTACAGTTCGATCAGTTCCTGAACCGTCGTCGCATCCTCCGGCTGCTTGTCTCGCTCCCGGAAGGAGACCAGCCGCGGAAAGCGCAGCGCATAGCCCGGCTCGTCTCCGACTTTGCCCGCCGTATGGGTGGGCGAGCGCGTGATCTCATCGGCCAGCACCTCCAGGACCAGCTGCGGTTCGACCCACACGCTCGGCTCGATGAGCGAAGAGACACGAGCGGGCCGGTGATCGACTTCCAGCCCTTTGGTGCGCTCGCGGATACTGCGCCATTGTTCATCGCTTAACCCTGTGCCGATCTTGGTCACGGTGACGAACTGGTCCTGCTCCGGATCGTAGAGCCCCACCAGCAGGGAACCTGCCCCGAGGGCCGCGCGCTTGCCACGGCCATACAGATAGCCCAGCAGGACGCAGTCGATGGTATCGTTCAGCGCCCCGGCCGAGTGCCGCTTGAGCTTGACCCAATTGAAATTGCGCGCGCCCGCCTCGTAGCGGCTCTCCTGCTTCTTCACCACCAGGCCCTCCAGCCCCTTGCTGATCGCCTCGTCAAAGAGCAGGGTGAGTGTGTGAGCATCGCTCACGGTGTGGCTCGCGGTGCGCATGAGGGTGTCGTCGACTTCAATCGTCTCTTCGAGGATCTTCAGGCGTTCGGCAAGCGGGGTATCGAGCAGCGAGACCCCATCTTTATAAAGAATGTCAAAGACGAAGGCTTTGAGCGGCAATTGCTCGGCCATAGCCTCGATCCCGTGTTTGCGCCGCCGGCGAGTCGTTTCCTGGAAAGGCAGGAATTCTTCCGAGGTAGCATTGTAGGCCAGGGTCTCGGCGTCCAGAATGGCGCTCTCCGCCTGGACTTGCTTGAGCGTTCCCGCGATGAGTTCGGGGAACATGTGCGATTGGTCTTCCAAGTTGCGTGAGAAGATGGTCACCTGCTGCCCGTCCTTGTGGATCTGGGCGCGCAGGCCGTCGTATTTGTACTGCGCCACTACCGTCCCCATCTTGGCGATGATGGCCTCGGCGCTGGGCAGCCGTTCGGCGAGTTGTGCGTGGATCGGTTTGTCGACCCGGACATCCAGGGCTGCCACCGCCAGCTCGGCCTCTTCCTCGTCGGGATGCTCGAAGATGGTCCTCCCAATGAGGCCGAGATCGGAGGTTTTATTGTAGGCCCCCTCGAGCAGCTTGCGCTTCTTGGCATCGTTCCACCTGGCCTTCGCCAGTGCGTCGAGCACGGTCGCGTCGCCGATGCCCAGCCGCAAGTTGCCCAGCAGGATGCGCACCACGTATTTAGCGGACACGTCGTCAACACGATTGAGCAAGTCGACCAGTCGTGCGCTCTTGTGTTCGATTGCTCCTTTGCCTGCCGTCTGCGCGATGGCTTTCAAGCCAAGAAACACCTCGTCGACACTGAGCGCCGTGGGAACACTTCCTGCCTCGCGATTCACCTGTCCGGCCACCAGGCCCAGGTCCCCAAGCGTCGCATAGAGCGCCTCAACGTGCTCTGGCGTGGTGTGATACGCCAGAGCGAGAGACTTCGTCACGCTTTTCTCCGCCATCCCCATCTCGAGCGCCACGAAGAATGGCGCGACTCTCCCCTGGACCAGGTAGCAGACCTGCTCGATCTCCTCTGGGCGTTCGATCGAGCGAAACAGCTGGGTGAGCAGCTCGATCAACGTCAGGCGGGAGCTGGTCTGCTCCAGTTCCTCAAAGGTGTGCGCAAGGCGAGCAAATTCCACGGCATGTCCTCCTTCTTTCTGAACGAGTTGAGCAAGCGCTTCGTTCGCCCAGCCCCGCCAGTATGCCTCTGCTTTCATTCAGGAAGCCCTACATAGGCTTCGGCAGTTTCCGTCAGCACCTGCTCTCATCCAACCTGTCGTAATATTATATCGTGGAAAGGCAAAGAGACGCATCAACACGGAGAGCGCCGACGTGACCTTTTGCCGCGAACGCATGAGCGTTCTGAACGTATGGGGGACAGATGCCAGAGGCTCCGGGAAACCGATCACACGAGAGCACTACATGCACATTCTTCGGCTACCAGGTGTCATAGCAAGCCTCTCCTCCTGCAGCCTGCACCCTATTTTGCAGAAAAGTATCTCATCTGGCCATGAGCCGCTTCTTATCGTGTGACCCTCGCCGTTCAGGTGTCGCTGAGCGGCAGTTGCTGCTGCCTACGCCCACTTGGAAACTGCCGGGCCACGATATGGACTCCACCTAACGCGTCGAGCTGCTCGTAGACCTGCCGCACAGAAGCTGGTCGTATGCCGAGCCGTTCGCTCACGGCCTTGATGTTATATGTGATCGGCGCATCCCCGCCTGCTCCCTGTTGCTGCGAGAGGCGCTCCGCCTCTGCATAGAGCAGGTCGATGGTCACCGCGCGCATGATGAGCGTCGAGTCCGGAGTGTAGAGCACGCTCATGATGATGTCGAGCAGCCGGCGCATCTCAAGGCAGGCCTGAAGCCGTTCATCCGGGGGCAACTGGGCCAGCTCTTCCAATGAAAGATGGAGGTAGCGATAAAAAGTATCTGCGCTGCCTGGTTCTCTTTGCTGGGTCATATACTGTCCTCCTTTTTCTTTTTCTTCTTAGCACTGTTCTCAGAACAGCTCACTCCATTTCTTCGGTCTGGTTCAGCACTTCTTCCCGTATCTGGTTAGGAAATGTTCTCTCCATCCCGCTGCTATCAACCAAAAGTTCCTGGTCATGAGCGATGAGGATGAGCTGCCGGTCTTGATCGAGGCGTATCGGAACTCGCATTCCCGGCAACACGTCCATCGTCCATACCACCTGGTGGCCACTCAGTTCGACCTGGACACGGACCTCGAAGCGCAGCGGGTATGCAAAGGTCTGGTTTTTCGCAAACTGGATAATGATGCCATCTGGCCTTATGCTGCCTGTTGCTTGCCTCCTCGTAGCCGTCTATCCGCCCATACTTTTCCATCTCTTCCAGTTGCAGGGAGACCTCCCTGCAACTCGTTACCAGTATCTATTCTTCTTCTGAAGAGAAGAAACGACTTATTTTTTCCTGGTATATTGCAGCTGCTTGGGAGAAAGCGTCAGTTCAACAAAGGACGTTCTGGAGCTACTCCGCTGGTAATAGGCGTCTCGTTGTGCAACCCGAAGGTTATACTCTTGCCAGGACGGCAAAGCACAACACAGCGGAAAACATGATACTGGCTCCTGCATATAGGCCTGCGAGGAGGGCCCGCTGCCAGCAGCGTGGACGGTAGAACTCAAGAGCAAGTGTTGTGATGGCAAACATACAGCCTCCATAGGTGGCAATGACCCAGAGCGGCGTGTGCGAGAGCATGAGTCCATGGGCAGGATAATACCATGCCCGCGCCGGGGCGGCGAGCTCTTCATACCAAGGAGGTAAACACATCCCAAGTCCCGTCAAGAGTCCAACGGCGAGCCAGCTTGCCCACCGCTCGTGTAAGCGCAGGACAAGATAGCCAAATTGAACGGTCGTGAGCCACCACCCAATTGGCATATATGAGGGGGAAGCCAGCAACCGAAACCCGAAATAATCGGTATATACCAACGAGTGAAAGTAGGTCACGTGAAGCCAATCTGACCACAATTCCAGCACTCCAGTCACTAGACCAAACAGGAGCAGCCAGCCCAGGCGTGCGCTGCGCATCATGATCCAACCGACGATCAACAGGCTGATAGTTGCCAGTGCCGTGAACCCAAAGAAGCTTGGCTGTCCAAGAGCCGCTCCCAGGATGATGCCTGCCAGGGTCAAGACCATTGAGCCCAAAATCAAGTAATCCTCTGCAGTCAGCATCTTCAGCAGTTTTCTCATCAGTCCCCACCTCGTTTGGCTTAGTCACACTCCTCTTCATTCTACCAGATTTCCCGCAGTTGTTTCGCCGGGTTATTTAGTTGATCCTGTTCAGTTTTGGTACAATGAAAGCAAATAGTGTAAATTGTTTCATTCGATGAGGCACGGTACAGCCACATTAAGTGGTGGAGGCTTGATGAAATGAGCTTGATTTTCGTGGTTTTTCACCCTCGACCACCGTTTAATGTGGCTGTACCTGAGGCACTTTCTTGACAATTATTTGAGGTATATCACGATATGCCTTCTTGCAGTGAAAGTCCTTGAATCAGCCTGCGAAGCTCTTTTCCTCGTTGTTGAAAGAGAAAAGCGATGCCGCCATTACCTCAGATAATTGTCAAGATTTGCCACCATTGAATCAAACAATTTACAAGTGAATCGCTGAAAGCTCTCTAGAAAAGGATCGGTGAGAGATTGTTGTCGGGGCACCCTGCCCTATAAATTTTCCTGGTCGCATTGAGCCGTTTTTGTGAACAAAGTGCTGGCCTGACAAAAGGAAAACACAGTGTTTTCTGACTCATAACCATTCATGTGGCACTGTCAACGAGCTTCTCGTGCTTTGGTATCGCCTCATTTGTGTCTTTTGCTTTTACCAATCACAGCTGTGTTACGACAAAACTGGTGCCAGGAAAAGGAGAAGGCCGGCTGAACCTTCCACGTCCTATTCCCGTTTCCATACTCCGCGCAAAAATGGCAGCAGAGACGGAACGAACGGAGCGTTCAGATCAGGAACATGCCCACCGTTGGGGACAATCCAGAGATAAGAGCGCGCAATAGCATTGTGCATATCTAGCGCGATGGAGACCGGGTAGAATGGGTCACGGTCGCCAAAGATAAGAAGCGTGCGGGCAGTGATCGTTGAGAGATAGGGAGGCGTGAAGTTCATATCATCGTACTGCTCCGCGAAGGCGCGTCCCAGCCTGAAAAGCTCCTGAATCTGCTCATCCCCGCGCGGATGGCGTTGCTGCAAGCGCTGACGCTCTTCGTCGGAGACCTGCTCTAGCGTGTAGCTGCGCATGATCTTGCGCGCCTGTTGGGGATAGTAGCTGACGGCGCTCATCAGCACCATCGCCTCGACGCGCTCTGGTTGCTGCGTCGCCAGGTGCAAGAGGATATTTCCCCCGCCACTCGCGCCAATCCCCTGAAAGCTCCCGATTCCAAGATGATCGAGCAAAGCCTGCACGTCACGCGCAGCCTGTCGCTGTGTATATTCACCTAAGGGATTGGTGGAGCGTCCATGCCCGCGCAGGTCAGGTATGATCAGGCGATACTGGCTGGCGAGTTCATCGAAGCAGAAAGCCCAATCAGTGCTCGCGCCGGTATAGCCATGCAGCAAGAGCAGTGGCTCGCCCTCACCTGCATCAACGTAGTACATCTGCACGTCAGGAAGTGTCACGGTTTGTCCTGGAGGGAGTGATGTTCTCATGTAGTATTCCTTTGTTTTGAGGTCTCTCTACTAGCGGCGCTCTGTTTCTTCGCTGTGATTATCATATATCCTTTTGAGGAATCTGTCACCTTGCCGTGCTGAAGGGGCTTCATTTTCTGACAATAATTTTTCGCTCTCTTTGAGAAAAGGGCCGTTTTCACGATTCTCGTTCTGTAAAAACGGGCGTTTTGCTACGACGAAAAGTATTGCGTCAGAGTGCGCCCGTTTTGCATCTTAACTATCGAGACACAGCGAAAAATTATTGTCTGGATGCGAAAAGAATTAAGTCAAACAACACCACAATAGTGCGTTCCCTTTAGAGATCTCCTAGTTTTTTGATGAGTGCTTCGCGCGTCGAATCCTTGCTCGCTTCCTGTAAATTTTCACTGGCGCTATTCGCGATAAAAAAGCGCTGTATTCTGTCCAGGTGAACTTGAGATGCTGCTGCTTGCTCTGAAGCACTCTTATGAAGATTCAGCAGGTAGCCTGTCAAAAGACCTGATGTTGCTCCTCCTATGGCGGTGATAATAGCGGCAAGAGTGGTCGCATTCCCCGGCGACCGGAAAATCAAGAGCAAGACTGCTGCGGCAAAAAAGATGAATACGCTTACGAACCCAACAATTGCCCACGAAAAACTCCGACGAGATTGGTGCAGTACATTGTTATAGTAGCCATCAACGAGCTTCAGGTGAGGGCCAGCAATCGTCGCGAGACCCGAAGGATCGGCTTGAGCAATCTCTTCAATTGCTGGGGTGAAAGTGGCAGTCACCTCCCCATCTCGGCGTACGCTCCTGCCGACGACCGTGACTCCTTTCGGTACGCCGGCTGGGAGGTAGGTCAAATTGATCTCTTTCTTGTCGAGCCAGTTCGATGCCGTGGTGAGGGCCAGCGCAATGTCTTTCGGTTCGCCCTGCAGGTGAAAGGTGACATCCTGCTCGGCCTGTCGCTGCTCAATCTGTGGGACTTTCGTATACAGGCTAAGCGTGGCGTGTGCGAGCAGGGTTCCTCCACACCGGCAGCGAATGGTCGCCGCTTTTTCATCGAGCACGATCTCTTGAAAGAATGCGCGGCCATCTTCCAGAGAGATATCGACCGGTGGGAGGTAATTGCCTGGACTCGGCAACGCTTTGCCGTACAGATACCAGGCCTGCCCATCGATCGGCGTGGGGAAGTACGGGGCATCCGGGGCAACCAGTGGCTCCTGGTTCTCCGGGAGATCAGGAGCAATCACCCCACCAAAATTCCAGAACGGCAAGACATGCTCATCCAACCCCCACTGGGAATTTCCGTGAGCATGGACATTTAAATTGACACTGACAGACTTCCACCAGATATCCCACGCCTGCACGCTGAATTTCTTGAGCTTCTGCTCCTCCGTGAGTTTCGCTTCTTCTTCCGTCGGCAGGGTCGTGGTAAGCTCACTGAGCAGCTGGAGAAAATCAGATGAACGCATCGTTTGTCGGAGAAAGAGATACGATGGATACTGGACCTGCTCTGGAACGGAAGCCTCTGGATGGAGGACGGTAACGTGCAACCGCTTGAAGAACCACCGCTCTTGCTGTTTCATGCAAATGAAGCGGACATCCAGTTGCTCTATCTTTGCCTCTTTCAATACCGTTGAGAGCTGTTCTTTCCAATCCATGACAACACCGACTTTCTGCGCCAGCCGCGCTTGTTCTGCTGCTATTTTCCTGCCGAACTGCCTGACTGTCAAGGTGGATGGATAGAAGGCGCAGCGCGAGAAGCACATAAGCTTAGGCGTCGGGGCCGGCCTGGTCATAGTGCATGCCTGCATACTGTAACCCCAGGCCTCCCGTCACACTTGCGCGGGACCTGGTAGGCTGTAACTTGTGATCTGCTGTTACGCTTGCGCGCTGGCGGCGAGTACGTAACGGAACATCCAGAGTCACAACCCGTCGCGGCAGCGCTTGCTCCCCGCGACTGAACTGGAGCGGCATGTCTGACAACAACCCGCGCATGTCAGACAAGGAGCGATCCGACGCTGTGCCAGTGTTACAGATGGAGGCCTGGCCAGCGAATGTAACACCTCGAGTAGTATCACAAACGGTTCGCGAGCTGGGACCTGTGACGGTACCGCGGCAGTCACCGGGGCGGAGGCTGGTTTTTATCGCTGGGGGTTGGTTTGCTTGCGAAGAGGGTGTCTGACAGTTGACTAAAGTCTACCCCTATGGTATGTTCTCCTTACCTTTTGATGCGTCGATGAACGCATCTATCACCCGTTTTGCGGTGTGATAAACCTCTGTCGTATATCGGGAGAGGTGCGATGCTACTGTTGCCATCGCCGGGCCAGTAATGGCTTGCCCGCTTCATGCGGGAGAATATACCGTATCTCATCGTGCCTTTGAGTACGTGCAGATAACTGTATATTTTAGCAACGGTGTCTGACAGCCGTTTTCATCCTGTTAGGCACCGACGGAAACTGAAAGCGACTGATGGACATCGGGACTGGGTGGAGGAGGCATGCCACTGAGCGGATCGTCGGGCGAATGTCGCCCTGGCCCAGGTCGTAGCCCTCCACGTAGCGGGCAATCACGCGCAACGCTTTCGCCAGCGACCCTTGCCGCAGCTGGTCGAGCGAAAGTGTCGGCATGCCGTAAGCAATGGCTGGAGCCAACTCCTGCAGGCGAGCCTGGTTCACCTTCCTTATCAGGAGCCTCTTGCATCACCTCTTACATCTACAGATGTGTGACCTGACCTTTTCGTGATGCCCAGTGCTCAGTCACATCGGGGCAACTGGCCGGCAGATGTAACAGCAGACCTGCTATCACACTCCACACCCACGCATTCGCTCGCTCTCAGAGACCGCATCAGCGTGGATGTGTGAACGAGATCGAACGTTACAGAATGGACTGCAGCTCCGGAGTGTGATGCCGGCGAGGTGGGGACAGATCATGGGGGAACGAGGATCCCAGGCTCCCATTTATTGACGCTCGTTTCCATGCAGCCTGTAGAGGAGGTCGAGTATGAACGGATCGGGAAACAACGATAAGCACCCGAAAGACATGTAGTAACTGTATCCATTGCCCCTCAGAGTCCGGAAGTAAATAGAGCAAGGAAAAAATTGGCCTGGTTTGCTCTCGATTCCTTCGGACATCTCAGCTATGCTCTTCTCATCAACCTGCAAGAAAGAAAATGGAGGAGATGAAATGGAGCCTTATTTCAGTACTGCCCAGTTTTCTGCATTTCCTGTTCAACCCTGGTATGAAAAACAGGAGATGGTCGAAGCTGCGCGGAAGCATGGGTATGACGCAACTGTGGCGCTTTTAGAGGATTGGATCAAGAAAGGTCTGGTTGGGTTTGCCGAACGATCTGGGCTTGGACGTGGGCGCGGATCGGTTGCCTGGTGGTCTGGAGCGCAATTTACTTTGTTCATCGAATGTTTAAAAGCGCGAAAGCTCGGAAACCTCCGGATTGGCCAATTATGTGCCTTCCCCATGTGGAGGTGGCTCTATTGGGGAAATCGTGGAGGCGTGGACCTTCCTCAAGTCAAACGGGCAATGGCAACCTGGGTGGCTTCTGTCAAAAAGACGACCGCTGGCAAAGAACGAAAGGATGCCCGGAGAGCGTTTGAGAAGTTGCAAGGAGCACACTCTTCTGGGAAGTTAGCGCTGATCAACGAGCTGACAGCCATAGGAGCCTTTCAGAAAGAGCCAGATTCCGAGCTTCTTCAGTACTTGTTAGAGGCGGTGGTGATGGAATCGCCCCCCGATGGCGTCTCCGATCAGGGCTGCTCACGCTCCGCTGACATTGAAATGCTTGCAACGATGTTTCCTCTTCGTCTGAATGCATTCCAGCAGTATGAGCAGCAGATCGCCAGCCTTCCCGATACCTTGTGGGAGTGGGCGCGGACATTTTTGTTATACATGCAGCTCCAAGGGCAGAAGGCGCAACCCCTTCTCGCAAAAGATCCGCGTTTTGTCAATCGCTACCGTCGCTTAACCGTTTACGATGTACTCAGGGGGTCCTGCTATGACCTCCTGGCTCCTTTATCGGTTGCTGTCCCGATGCTGTCTGCAGGTAAGCCCGTACCACATCTCAGGCCGTGTTTTCACCCACAGAACTGGCGGTCTGGCGAGGCAACCGGGCTGATCAAAACAACCGTTGTTCCTTCTCCTTTGGTGTTGCCTGATGGAGTCAACCTCCTCTATCTTCGCAATGAACTTTTTATCACGTATCAAGAGCAAGTCTACTGTTTTACCATTGATTTGCCTTTTCTCTAAGCAGGTCTTTCGCAAAGCAATGACCGAGCAGGTGTTCTCGGCTCTGACGAGAGCACGTGAGGCGCTCTGATTCTCATCGACGGGAAGAGCGACAAGCATGACGGAGGAAAAGCGATGACGTTTCTCAGCCCTTTCGGGATCAAGTCCTTGAAGCCCGGCAAGGGGAAAGCCCCTTGCCTTCTAGATCTTTCAGATCTCTCACTTGTCGTACCAGTGAAAGATAACAAGCAAGGGATTCTGCGTTTGTTGACCGCGTGTCTCGATGCGTTTTCGCCATGCCATTGCCCGCGAGAGATCATCCTGGTCGATAATCTTTCTTCACCCCCGCTCACCGTTCCTAAGTTCGCTTCCTGGGGACTCCCGCTGCAAGTGCTGGTGTGTTCTCGACCTGGTGCAGCCGCTGCGCGCAATCTCGGGGCCCGCATAGCAACAGGGAAGTGGGTGCTCTTTTTAGATAGCGATTGTCTGCCCACGCCTGGTCTTATAGAGGGGTATCAACGCGCCCTCGATGGCGCGATTGCCTACGCAGGAGTGGTGCGTGCAGAACGAGACGACCCACTTTCACGCTATTACGAAACCCAGGGAATCTTCTCTCCGCCACCCGTATGGGATCAGGGAAAAGAACGACCTGCGTACTTGATTACGGCCAATGCGCTTGTGTGGCGCCCGGCATTGGCCCAGGTGGGCGGCTTTGATGAACATTTTCCTGATGCGGGAGGAGAGGACGTGGATCTTGGATTGCGGTTATGGCGCATTGGCCCTTTAGCCTACGCTTCACAGGCACAGGTATTCCATGCCACCGAGCCCGATCTGGGAGCGTTTGTACGTCGATTCATTCGCTATGGACGTGCGAACCGCTTGCTCAGTGCCCGCTATCACGTAGATCTCTCGCCACAGAGGTTTCCTCCCCAGAGGCACACGCCGCTCTATCGCTTGTTTGCCTGGCTTCAGTTTTTCGCATTGTGGTGGGGATACAGAACAATGAAGCCAGGGAGATCCTGGTCAACTCCTTCTTTGGAAATCCCATGGTCCTCTGAAAGCTGACAAGGCTTTCCTTGCAAAAAAGTGGGGAGAATGGCCGATATGGCTGCACACCTGTCATAGCCGAGAACAAACGGTGGTTGGCAGTGCGTTCTAGCCTCTGAGGGGTAATGGATACAGTTGCTACATGTCTTTCGGGTGCTTAGCCTGAGAAAGGCTTTAGTGCTTATCGTTGTTTCCCGGTCCGTTCATACTCGACTCCCGTAGAGCGCCTTTAGAGAACGATGCGTTTATAAGCCATTTTTGGGCAGCCAGGTCCAATTATACCACCTTACCCCGGCAAGGCCATTTCTCGCCCGTCCTGGCGTGTGTCACATTTTACCTGAGGACTCTGAGTCCTCAGAGTATTACTGTCACTTCAATATTTCGCCTGTGTCACTTCAATATTTCGTCTGCACTGGTTGTGATTTTCGTCTGCACTGGTTTGTGAAGATTGAAGATAAGTTTGGCTCTTCCGCCAGTTTGATGAAGCTCGCTTGTTTGCTTGAAAGAATCAATGGCCCTCTTTTTGTTCATCGCAAGATGATCGTTTTGTGGTAGACTTCTCACTCATTTTAGAAAAGGAAGGCATATTCATCGTGGGAAAAATCAGTCAAAAAACGCTTGCTCGTTCATCATCACTTTGAGGTTCCTGAAGCTGGGGTACAAGTTCCCGCAGGAACCATCAAGCATTCGATGTGCTCCAGCTAGAAACGGTGTAAGACGCGTTGGCGCAGCAGTGCAAACCCCGCACGTCCATACATCATTCTCTTAATGAGCTTAATCCTGGTCACTTGCCCTTCTGTCTGCCCGTTATTGTGAGCGAGCGTCAAGCCAACCAAAACGGCAGCTTTATCCTGTTCAACTCCATTGGCAAAGCGGCGCAGTTCTGGGATGTGGCAGGCTCGGACTGATCTCAACCAGCTCTCAAGGTGCGAGCCCTGAAGCTGGCGAACCATCTGTAAAAATGCTTGCACCAATTGGTAGATAGTCTCGGCCGTCTCACTTCCCTGACGAATGGTCGCGAGCTCTTCTCGCTCCTTCTCCTTGAGGTCGTCAAAGTGACGAATAAAGAGCCAACTTGCCTCTTTTGCGGAAAAATGGTCCAAGGAGGAGGCGTCTGGAAGATCGCCCTTCACCTTGCCACGAAGTGGTTCGAGGTGGGCTCGTAGCGCACGATCGGAATGGGGATATCCCATCGCTTGCACCTCACGCCAGATCTGTTGGATATTATGACATCCGTCATCCCATCGCTGCTTCACATACGGAGCGTACGCATCGAAACGACTGCGGTGAGGGTGATGGTAGTGGGTTTCCACATAAGTTCCCTCCGAAACCCATCGCTGGATCGTCCGTCTTCCCAGGCCGACTCGCTTGGCGATCTCCTTGACTTTCATTCCTTGCTGGCGGAGTGCCACCACTTGCTGATAGCGATCATACCGTTCAGTTTCATGAGCCGAGTAGGGCTGTCCATCAAACGTGACGAGGGACAGCAGGGACTCCTCTAGAACATCGGATTTTGCAGCTTCTTTCGCCTTTGGGCCTTTTTGCAGCTCTGCACGGCAAGGCACCAATGCTTTTTCTACCGCTTCTGCCAAGTTTTTCACGAGGTGAAAACGATCTGCGGCCTCAATAGCTTGTGGGGCCCCACGATGCGCTGCCGTGGCATAATCCCCAGCGCGATCACGGCTCACCACCTTGATTTCTGGATGCGTCTGTATCCAAACCTTGGCCGTTTCCGCCTTGCGGTCAGGTAAGAGATCTATCACTTGGTGACGCTGTAAATCGACGAGAACGGTTCCATAATTTCTCCCACGGCGCAAAGCGAAATCATCAATCCCTAAATGGACCACCGATTTGATGGGATCAAGAGGCAGCGTCATGAGACGACGAAGGATCGTTGTTGGTGACGTTTGAATAGCGAGACGAGCTGCGAGTCGGGTTCCCAACTCTCCACAGGTCGCCAGGCCAAGAGATTGAAGAGCCTGGCAGAGACGGACCGTGAGACGTGCCCACGGCAGAACGAAGGCGGGAAGCCGTTCAGTAAAAATCTTCCTGATGCAGTTAGTGTTGTCGCAGAAGAATCTACGCACATGCAGGATGAGCTGCACGCGGAAGCCTGCGCAGGGCAAATCTGCCACCACGCGAGTATAGTGACTATGACGGCGTTCGGCAGGACAGAAACAGAGCGGACAGCAAGATCTCACTTTCGTCGAGACCACCTGAACCACCAACAGATCATCACGCATGGTGGTCGTTGCAATCGCTAATCCTGCTGGAAGAGGGAGAAAGGGAGATGAGAACATAGGAGCACTCCAAACCTGAGATCGCTCTGGTTTGCGACCTCACTCCTCATTCTATCATTTCTTAGGCAAGGTTCACAGAGAGCGAAGAGGAGAGTGACACTTGAGAAAGGAGTTGCGAAAAGAGTCCCTGAGGAGTAAGGTGAAAAAAACAAAATCCACACCACTCTCAGGGAGGAATCATGATTCCAAAGCATTGTAGCACAGCGGAGCAGAGAGTCCAGTGGGTCAGTGAACTGCTGGCCCATCCTACCCAGCGTGGGTTGCTCAGCCATCGGAGTCGCAGCAGCCAGGTCTCGCGCCAAACGCTCTATCGGTGGGAAGCCAAAGGGGCCGAGGCGTTACAAGCAGCCTTGTCTCCCAGTGCGCTGGCGCGCAAAAGCGCACCGGTGATCGAACGAGCAGTGCTGACGTTATTGGTGGAGGGGCATGCGAGCTATCGAGGCATCCAAGCCTGCCTCAAAGAACTCCTGGGGGTAGAAGTGAGTTTGGGAAGCATTGTGTCCATCGTGCACGAGGCAGGAAGCCGTGCGCAGGCCTGCTTAGAGCAACAACATCCTGAAACTGCCTGCGCACTCGCATTGGATGAGCAATACAGCAGCAAACGGGGAGAGGGGTATCGGAGTGCTAGTAGATGCTCACAGTTCAGTGGTCTGGGCCAGCATGCCGCCGGTCACGGTGGATGGAGAAAGCTGGACTATCCTGCTGTGGTATCTGCAAGAGCAAGGCATCGAGTGGGAGAGCACCGTGAGCGATGGAGGGCGAGCGATTCAAGAGGCCTTGACGACGTTGAAGGCCAGCGCCACCCATCAACGTGATGTCTGGCATCTGCTGCACCTGGCCTCGCAAGTGCAAGGACGCGTGGACCGCTCTCTGGACAAGTTACAGGAGCAACTGGCGACCGTCGTGCGGCAGGCCGAGCGCCTCGCCACCGGCCAGAAAGCGCGCGGGGCCCATCCGGTCACAAACGTACAGGCGCAGACCGAGCTGATTACCCAGACGGGTCGGGTCGCAGAGGGACTGCGCTATCTGTTCGGCGAGTTGCGCCGACTCTGCGAAGTGGTGGTGCTGACTGACAAGCAGACCCAGGGGATCATGACCAGTCAGACTCGTCACGAGGAGTTGCAAACGCTGCTGGAGTTAGTGGATGAAGTGGAATATCAGGCTCCCGCTGCGCTTCAACGGGAGATCCACACGGTCAGCAAACAGGTGCGGATCGCCTTGCCCCACTTGCTGCTGTTTACGCGCGCACTCGACGCGCTCCAGGAGCAGGCGGTCGCACAGCTGGGAGCGTCGGCGGTGCATCTGATTGCCTGGGCAGGGCCTCGTCGGCAGATCCTGGGAGCAGACATTGAGAAACTGGTGAAAGGCTTTCACCCCGCCTGGCAAGAGATCGCCTTCACCCTGCTCCACGCTTGGAGTCAGGCGGTACGAGCCAGCAGTGCGGTGGAAAACTGGCACAGCATTGTGCGTCCCCATCTGGCCGTTCACCGGACGCTCTCAGCGGGTCTGCTGGCCTTGTTGGCCGTCCGGCACAATTATCGTGTGGCTCCACGAGGGCTTCACAGGGGAGCCTCCCCTTTGCAACGCAGTGGCGTTCTCCCTCAGGAAACCGATTGGCTCCTGGTTCTGGGCTATGCGCCACTGGCTGCTTAGGTTCTCATTTGTCACGCTCTTTTGAACCATGCCT
>Ga0209648_10001075_pt1 | contig 21793 bp, 13 predicted proteins | sample GraSoi2013_115cm_FD_185830 | JGI IMG/M metagenome (GOLD analysis project Ga0209648, IMG submission 185830) | Grasslands soil microbial communities from the Angelo Coastal Reserve, California, USA - Sample 9_17_2013_115cm (SPAdes) (version 2) | ecosystem: Environmental > Terrestrial > Soil >... | reverse complement strand
ACCACATCGAGCTTGCCACCCGATCGAGCGAGCAGGGACTTGATGCCGTCCTCTACCTCGGCATCGCTGGTTACGTCGAGCTCCAACACCTCGACGCCCTTTCCGCGAAGAGCTTCAGCGGCAGCGCTATTTCGGCCAGCCAGGTCACGAACCCCGCCGTAGACCTTATGGGCATCGGCGGCCAGAGTTTCGGCCATGTCCCGGCCGAAACCACTGGACGCTCCAGTAATAAGGACCGTTTTGCTAGTTTTTTTCATATCTTTTTCCTCTTTTCTTATTCGTAAGATTTTGCGATTCCGATTTCGCTTTGCCTTCCATGCCGAGGGCACGTCGCCCGGAAATGAGCGACAACGGAAAATGTCCAGGCAGATACGCGCGCCCAAATCGCGCGCGAAATCGATTGACCCACTACAGATTTCCACGCAGCGTGCTGAGACCGTACGGTCTCTTCTCGCATCTGGTATGATGCAGGAAGCGACCCATCGGTCGCATAGAACTAGTTGGTGGGGGTACGAACATGCGGAAAGGCGAGCAGACCCGGCGGGAAATCATTCGTAAGGCGGCGCCGCTCTTCAATCAACGGGGGTACGACGGGGCGGCCTTGTCCGATCTCATGCGAGCGACAGGCCTCGAGAAAGGCGGCATCTACCGGCACTTTGAAAGCAAGCAACAGCTTGCTGCGGAAGCCTTCGATTACGCCTGGAAGCTGGCGATCGATACGCGGTTTGAAGGAACGCAGGACATCCCCAATACCGTGGATCGCCTGAAACGGCTGGTGCGTAACTTTTGGGAGCGGCGCTCCGGGCTTGTTCCGGGCGGATGTCCTCTGCTGAACACGGCCATCGATGCAGACGATGGAAATCCGCAGTTGCGGAGGAGAGCGCGCCGTGCACTTAATTCCTGGCTCGGGCGTCTCCGATCCATTATCGAGGAAGGACGGCGACGAGGCGAAGTCCGCCGCGATGTCGATTCCTCGGAATTAGCTAGATTGATTGTTAGCACGCTCGAAGGAAGCTTGATGGTCAGTCGTCTGCTGCGAAAGGACGACCCGCGGGATGAGGCCTGCCGTTATCTTGAGGAGTATCTCGAAACCAGCGTTCGTGCGAAGGAATCAAAGCACCAGGTGGAGCGGTCATGAGCAATCAGGAAATTCCAGTGCAACCGGACTTTAGGACAAAGGCGAAAACGAACGACGTGCCAGTGTTTCGTTTGATCGGATTCGAAGCCAAAGAGATTGCCGATGGACGAGCCACGGTGACGTTGTCAGCGGGACCGCAGCACGCCAACCCCATGGGAACTCTCCATGGAGGAATTCTTTGCGACATTGCGGATGCCGCGATGGGAATAGCGTTCGCGAGCACGCTTGCGCCGGGGGAATCCTTCACAACCATCGAGCTAAAAATCAATTTCTTCCGCCCCGTATGGGAGGCTCGCCTGCAAGCCGAGGGCAAAGTGGTGCGACGAGGCGGCTCCATTGGCTACGTGGAGTGTGAAGTTACCGATGAAGACGGGCGCCTAATTGCCAAGGCATCCTCGACTTGCATGGCCCTAAGAGGCGAGCGCGCCAAAGGCCGCTAGACTACTTTCCGCAAGAGCAGGTATGCCGCTGCCTCTATTACCGACTGCCACGAACACGCTCTCAAGTACGCTCACAATGCTGTGACGTACGCGCGGGCGAGCGGCCTTTTCGAATTTTTGGCTCCAAGAAACTGGTTGAAAACTGGAGCGTGAGCTGAAGATCGCGGTTCTCGAAGATACTGCAACTGGCCTGAGATGCAAAATTGTGATTCACTTTTGATTTGTAAAACGCGGAACAAGTAAAGAGAAAGCATTGGGCTCTAATGGAAAATTCCAAAACGTTAATCTATTTCTTATTGGTTTTCGTTTGTCTGCTCTCACCCCTTCGTGCGGAACCGGTGCTGCCGCATCTTTTCAGCGACCACATGCTGATACAGCGGGAAACTGAAATTCGCATTTGGGGTTGGGCCGATCCGGGGGAGAAGGTTTCTGTCAGCCTTGGGGCCGGCAGCGGGGATGCGGTCGCGGACTCTGACGGCCGCTGGAGAGTAATACTGCCCGCAATGCGAGCGGGCGGTCCCGTCACGTTGATAGTGCAAGGGAAGAAAACGATCATCTTCCGTGACGTCATGCTAGGCGAAGTCTGGGTGGCATCCGGCCAATCGAATATGACCTATGCCCTGAGTGGCGCTACTGGCGGCGAAAAAGAAATACTACGTGCAAATTATCCCGGCATAAGGTTCTTCACCGTTCCAAGGAAAATCGCGCTTGAACCGCAGTCAGATACAATGCCTGCGGCGTGGGAAGTGTGCTCCCCCGAGACAGCCAAGAGCTTTTCAGCGGTGAGCTACTTTTTTGCGCGCGACTTGCACAAGGAGTTGGGTGTTCCCATCGGGATCATCCTAAGTTCCTGGCCGGGTAGCGCCGGCGAGGAATGGACAGACCCTGATTCGCTGCGGCGCGAGCCTGAACTCAAGCCGATTGTAGAGCGATGGGACGCCTCAGCCGCTGAGGTGAAGTCCTTCGCAGCGCGTCCCGCGGAATTCTCGATGGAGTTCGATGATTTCGAACTCCTGCGCGCGGGGAATGACTCCAATGATCCCGTGATACTCAGCAACTTCGACGATGGCACGGCGCAGATTTCAACTGGAGGAAATTGGATATACGACTGGCAAGGCGCTCCGGACAGCGTGTTCGAGCTGATCAAACCAGGGAGAAGTGGTAAAGGTTTTGCCGCGCGCGTGAAGGGGACGCTCGACGGCGCAAGTTCGTCTCGGATCATGGCCAGCTTCAGGCAAGATAATTCTGCGTTCAACCTAACGTCCTTTGCGGGGATGCGCTTTTGGGTGCGAGGAAATGGAAGTTTACAATTTCGGACACTCCAACCGACGATTCAAGATTACGACGACTATTCGACCGACGAGTTTCAGGCCACTCCGGAATGGAAACAAATCACAGTCTGGTTCAAAGACTTGAAGCAGGCTGGATGGGGAGTCTATGCGCCCTTTACACTCAATGCGCTCACTGGGTTTGCGATCACCAGCATGACGAGAATTGGCGATCCGCCGCGTCCTCCCGCGGGCCTGTATGAAGCCATGATTGCACCACTCCAGTCGTACAGGATTCGCGGCGCAATCTGGTATCAGGGAGAAGGGAACACCTGGCGGGCATTCCAGTATCGAACGCTTTTGCCAGCGCTGATTGCCGGCTGGCGAAACGGCTGGAAAGAAGGGGATTTTCCTTTTCTCATCGTGCAGTTGCCAAATCATGGCGAGAGTCCCGAACTGAGTGATTCCATCTGGGCGGAGTTACGCGAGGCCCAACTGCTAACGACGAAAGCCGTGCCGAATACAGGACTCGCAGTGACCATCGATGTTGGAGATCCCCGCAATTTGCATCCGCCTCGCAAAGCAGAGATTGGGCAGCGCCTGGCCCTGTGGGCTATGGGAACAACATACAGCAAGAAGATCGTGTACTCCGGTCCTATTTATGATTCCATGCAAATCGTCGGGAGCGGCATCAAGATACATTTCTTGCACAGTGGGACCGGGCTGGAAGCGCGAGAAGGGGCGCTGAAGGGATTTTCGATCGCCGGCGCCGATCGAAAATTTCACTGGGCCAGCGCGCGAATCGAGGGAGAAAGCATCGTGGTTTCGAGCCCAGATGTCGCGTCCCCGGTGGCGGTGCGTTATGGGTGGGGAGGAAGTCCCGAATGCAACCTCTACAACAAAGAAGGTTTGCCGGCTTCTCCGTTTCGAACGGACGACTGGCCAATCGCATCCTCCGGAAACAGATAAAGCAATCCAAGGTCACAATTCTTTTTGCCGGCAGGCGGCACTTCGCTCGGAGGTTTTGATGAGAGGGACGGAAACTGCAATCGTGAAAATCAAAATAGGTGCCAGTGTCTTCTTCGTATTTTTATTTTCTCTGTACTTGCTTGCGACTCCGATTCCAGCGCAACGGCAACCGGCCTCCGGCGCGACGATAGAGTGGGCGCCGAAGCGCTTGGGCGAGCCGTTACTGCGCGACCCTATTTGGGTTTATAACGATTGGTCCGCCTACGATGAATTATCAGACAACATTCCACTGACCGAAGCGCTGGCGATGAAGGAATTAGACGAGATCGTCCGGCTGCGAAAGCTGGGTGTGCACTTCGACTACTACATGATGGATGCTTTCTGGTTTGCGCCGGATGGGGGCTATCGAGCATGGCGTAGGGCGAACTGGCCCAATGGTCCCGGTGCGTGGATCGCAAAATGCAGAGCCAACGGCCTGCTTCCCGGAATGTGGTTCGGGACCAACGAGCTTGTGAAGATCGAGGCTGCGCGGCAGTGGAAAGACTCACTCACAGCGAAAGGCGGGTCGATGTCGTTTTACGAGGGTGGGTTTCTGCCGGATTTCATGAGCGTGCTGCAATATTGGTACGACCATGGCATTCGCATGTTTAAGTTTGATTTCGTCGATTTCGGCGCGGCGACACCCGCGGCGGAGAAAACGCAGACGCCAGAAGAGATTCACGCGCGCAATACGACTGCCTTTCGAAAGACGCTGAAAGCTTTTCGGCAGAAAAATCCAGACGTGGTCCTTGTGGCGTTCAACGGCTTCGGCGGTGACGTCGAATCCACGGCAGGGCCCTTTCCTTTTCACAATCCGGTGGATTTGCGCTGGCTGGAAGTTTTTGATTCGCTTTATTCCGGTGACCCGCGCCCGTCGGACGTGCCGGAAGTGAATTTCTGGCGGTCGATGGATATTTACAGCGATCACATGGTGCGCCGCTACGAGCAGAGCTTTCTTCCGCTGGAGCGAATCGATTCCACCGGCTTCATGATTGGAAACACCGGGACGATCTACTACCGGAAAACGAATGCATGGAAGGGAATGCTGCTCCTGATGGTTGCGCGAGGCGGCTGGGTAAACACGATTCACGGCAATCTCGAGTTTCTGGACGAGAAAAAGGGGCGCTGGTTCGCACGGGTTCAAAGAATTTATGAGAGATTGCAAGCCGCCGGAAGAACGAAAACATTTGGCGGAATCCCCGGAGAAGTGCAGCCCTATGGATTCGGTTCGATGGACGCGGACGGCGCCGTTTACACCATGGTGAATCCGGCGCAAGCGGTGCAAGAAATCGAAATGCCACTGCTTTCGCGCGTGCAGAAACCATTGCAGCACGGGCGTGTAATTTTTCGTGACGCGGGATTTGTCCCCTTGCTAAAAGGAAACAAGATTACGCTGGGCCCCGGGCAACTGGCTGCCGTGGGGTTTGGGCGCTACGCCGCGCCCGAGTTTGATCTTGGCGTTCAAGAAGATGTGCGCATCCCACGAATGATCACTCCGATCGATGCATCATTTTCGGACAAGGGCTCGAATACGATTGAAGCGACCATAGAACCGCCAACGAGGGGAGACCTGCGCATCCTTTTTCAGCAGCGCGACAAGGACGGACAAATCATGCGGAGCTGGCCTGGCGGCCCGCCGAGTGGAAAGACGGTCGGAAGTGTCCTCAAAATTGTCGCCGAGCAGGGCGGCAAGCTGTTGCCGATCGAGATTAATTACGACAAGCAGGTATGGAGCGGACTCTCCTGGGGCGTAGGAGAGATTAAGCGCAGCGATTTCGATGCCGGAGCGTCGATTACCATTCGGTGTTCTTCCGCAGAGAAGGACGCGGTGAAGCTGGAGGCGCATCTTTACGCAGTGACCTACTAGGCAGGTCGCTGATCGAGAGCAGACAGAAGCTCTCGTTCTTGAAGGTCTTTTAGGGTAATGGCACCCCCCTACCCCCCACCAATTTGCATGAATATCAAAGGAAAGGACTTACAAAATTTGCATTTCGTAAGTGATTCATTCTAAAGGACGCGATTTTGGTTGTTTGGGACTTGCAAGAACGGAAATGGCGGCCTTGAAACAGAGAAGCGGGAGCAGCTCCGGCACTCCAGATGCAGTTCTCTACAGTGTTAAGTGTACTCCAAATTAAAAGGAAGTCAAGGAAAAGTTTGATGGACCGTGGGGAAGGTGAGGGAGACCTTTGGGACGGAGATGAAGGGGAATGGCCAAGCAAACGATTACTTGCAGGCGCAAGACCAGGTTCTGAATTTAGCCAGACGAGGCCGCAAGACGATCCGACAAAATACGTGCCATAACGCTTGCTATGTTAATAGGTTACAGGTGAAGTGAAAATCAAGAACAAAAAAGCTGATGTAATTCAGAAAGAAAACACTTGACATGTTTCTTTTGGGGGAGTAGGTTGCCCTATATTTGAGCAATCGTTTACTCGGAGCGGTTGCTCCTATGCGGCGAGGATTGGAAACGATTGCGGGGGCCAGCACGAACCTACATGGCGGAAGGGTTCAGCCATTAGGGAACTCAAGGTTACAAGCCGCGGGCGGTACAGTTCGAAGAGCGAATCGGGCCGAGGTGCGCCCGTGCGGCTAAGGAGGGGCGATGTGTAATGATGTGGACGTCTGTCTACCTCAAGTGCTCTTGGCTAATGGGACGTATGCAGAGAGACCGTGTCAGGAGGGCGGTGTAATCCGGGCAAGAATAGCATTTTTGGCAGCTTTGGTCCTTTGCGCCCTCATGGTCTGTTCCGCTGAGGTGCTGGCGCAAGGACTGTTCGGAACGATCAGCGGCGTCATCACGGATTCAAGCGGCGGCGTAGTTCCAGGCGTGACAGTGAAAGTTACGAACGTGAACACAAACGTCGTCGTGACGTTGACAACCAATAGCGCAGGCGCGTACGTGGCGACGAGCCTGAATCCGGGCATATACGACGTGGAAGCCGAGGCGAAAGGATTCAAGACAGCAATCGCGAAAGGCATCGGGCTCGAGGTAAATGCAAATCCAAGGATTAATCTGACGCTTCAAGTGGGGGCAACCGCGGAAACGGTCGAGGTTCGAGCCGAGAATACGCCTTTGCTGCAGACCCAACAGTCCGACCTTGGGCAGACGGTGGACCAAAGGCAACTGGAACAGTTGCCCACTTTCAGCTCCACGGGCCGGAATGTGTACAGTTTGCTTCCGCTTGCCGCCGGGGTATCGCAACAGACGGGCTGCGATTTTTGTGGAAATTACGGCAACTTGCGCATCAGCGGCAGCCGGCCGCGCAATGACGACAGCATCCTTGACGGCAGCACGATTACGGCGCCGGTCTTTGGCGGCGGGGCGGTAAGTCCTTCGGTGGATTCGATTCAGGAGTTTCGTATCGAACAGAACAGTATGTCGGCGGAATACGGCAAAGCGGGGGGCGCGATCCTAATCGCGGTCAGCAAGAGTGGCACGAACGCCTTCCACGGCTCCGCCTACGAGTACAATCGCAACCAGAAGCTCGATGCCAGAAATTTCTTTGAAGATCCCACCAAGCCGAAGAACCCATTCACCTACGATGAGTTCGGCGGGAGCATCGGCGGTCCCATCCGCAAAGACAAGTTGTTCTTCTTCACCGACTACCAGGGCATTCGCTTTCATGGGAACGGAGCAACAGCTACCAACCCCGTGCCTAATTCTGCCTTCCGCAGCGGCGATCTCTCGGCCTTGTGTACGACGGGGTTCGATGCGTCCGGCAACTGCACGACCGCGAGCGAGCAAATCCACTATCCGGGCACTACGACGCCGGTTCCTTTTAACAAAATTACCCAGATCAGTCCAATCGCGCAGAAGCTGCTTGCGGTATGGCCCACGTCTGCAACATCCGCGGGAATTGGGAAAGATGCATTGACCCTGAGTTCGCCGAGCAACACCTCTCTGAATAGATTCAATCCGCGCATCGATTTCAACCTTACGAAGTCCGATCACATTTTCGGTATGCTGCACACTCAGACGGGCCGGACACTGGACTATAACCTCATCGTCGGACCCGCGGGCCAACAGACGCAGCGCTCATCAGATTACGCCACGACGGAGGGCTGGACGCACACGTTTAGCCCGACTTTGGTGAATGACTTCCGTTTCGGCTACATGCACCGGATCGGTGATAGGACGACGTACGGCGCAGGCGCGACATCCCCTTCTAGCTTCGGGATCAGCGGGTTTCCCAATTGTTTGTCAAGCGTTCCGGACACATCGGGTGGAACCAAGTGTGGCACGCCGGGAGTGAGCATCAACGGGTACAGCGGCCTAAGTAACGGCCAGATGCTATACGAACCTGCCTCGACTTTCCAGTTCAGCGATGTGGTGAGTAAATTGTTTGGCCGGCACAGTATCAAGGCGGGTACCGAGCTCCGTCACTACTCCATTGACAACTACCAGCCCAACGGTGTTGTTGGCAGCTTCAACTTCACAGGGTCGCAGACGGGAAATGGCTTCGCTGATTTCCTGTTTGGCGTGATGAACAACGGCAGCGCGCAGGTGCAGAACACGTTTGTTTCGTCGCGCGCATGGTCCTATTCGTTTTTTGTGCAGGACGACTTCAAGCTGACGCCGAAGCTGACGCTGAATTTAGGATTGAGATGGCAGTACGACCAATCGTTCCATGAGATTCATCACGGGGATGCGTTCTTCGATCCATTCACAGTTCAATGGGAACAGTTCGGCGTGAATGCGCCGGACACAACTTTTGATCCGTCACGGAAGCAGTTTGGACCACGGCTTGGATTTGCGTGGAATGTGCGAGGTGGACTGGTTGTCCGTGGTGGCTACGGCATCATGTACCCAGGAGCCATTGGACACGGGCGGGCTGGCGACGGGCAGCCAGGGCCCAATCTCCTGGCAAACACGACCTTTTCGCCTGGCACCAATTGGTCGAGTTTGCCCACCGTTACGAGCCCTAGTCCCTCAGCAATTACGGCGCCGATACCAGTGAACGGGGATGTTTCATTCTCCTTCTGGGCACCGCGGAAGCAAACCCCAACATACATCCAGTTGTGGAACTTTACGTTGGAGCAGCAAGTGGACAAGGACACGGTTGCGCAGGTCGGATACGTGGGGAGCCACGGCACGCATTTGCCTGTCAACTATGCTTACAACATCTGCCAGCAGACACCGGCGAGCACAGCGGCACTGCCTAATGCCTTCGCTGCGACGACAAGCCCGCACTGTCCTGCGGCGGCGGCGGCAGTGGTCGCATCGGGCGCGTCGGTGTATTGCTGCCTGACTGTAAACCCCGGGTATTGGGGACTCTCAAGTTCTGTGTATCACTCGTTACAGGCGAAGGTGGATCATCGGTTTTCGCATAGCTTCTCGCTGCTGGCGAACTTCACGTGGAGCAAGCTGATTGACGATTCTTCCTCGGATTGGGGAGGGTTCTGGTCACTCGACGTATTGGGGCAGGACTTCTACAACCGCAGGGCAGAGCGGTCAGTCAGCGCCGGCGATATACCTTTGCGCTTCACGCTCGCCCCGATTGTGGAACTTCCCCTTGGGCCGGGCAAGAAATGGCTCAATAGCGGCGCGGGAAGTCAGGTACTCGGCGGATGGCGCGTGAGCGCAATCTATACTATTAGCGATGGTTCTCCATTCGGAATTACAGATAATTCCTATGGATTCTGCAACGGCGCTGGAGTGTTATCGGATCGCCCTATGATGATCGGCAACCCGCTGCCGCCGGGTTTCCATCAGACAATAACCCACTGGTTCGACAGCAGCGCATTCGACTTCTCGGGGACCTGCCCAGCGTCGGGCCTACCGGCGAACTTGGTGGATCTGACGGGTCCATTCGACGTCCACAAGGCGTTTGGGAACGCACCGCGCTACTTCGCCAAGGTCCGGAATCCGGGCGTCAACAATTTTGACTTCTCCTTGCAGAAGGATTTCAAGATCCCTGTCCGGGAGCAGACCCGCCTCACGTTTTCGGCGGACTTTTTCAACCTGCCTAATCATCCAGAGTTCGCGGAACCGAATTCAGACCCAGGGGTCTCGAATTTCGGGAGCATCAGTCGGACGGCTCTCAACAACAGGACGATACAGCTTGGATTGCACCTGTATTTCTGAATTGGGAGAGTTAGCGCCTTCAATCAGGTTTTCTTGCGGCAACTGGAATTTGTGGGAGAATCCTGCGTTTCGGACGGAAAAACCGGCCGTGTCGCAGCGTAAGAAAGAGGCTGCGATACTAGACATTGGGCAGATTAAGATGATTCGGAGGGCTTGGTCTCTGTGGCCGTGGCCTTGGATCCATGAACATTCGTGAAATCGCAAAGCGGGCGAGAGTTTCCACGGCCACGGTGTCGCGGACCATCAACAGGATTCCCACGGTGCGCCCGCAGCTGGCGCGGCGTGTGTGGAAGGTGGTCGAGGAACTAGGCTATTTCCCGAACACGCAGGCCAGGGCGCTGGTTTCAGGACGCAGCCGCATATTTGGATTGATCGTCTCAGAGATCATCAACCCTTTTTTCCCTGAAATCGTGCATATTTTCGAAGAGATCGCGGTCCAACACAACTACGAGATTTTGATGACCTCGACCGTGCACGATCCCGAGCGAATGCGAAATGCAGTGCGGCGTTTGCTCGAACACCGAGTCGAAGGAGTCGCGGTGATGACGTTCGGCATGGAGGAATCGCTGCTGGACGATTTGAGATTGCGAAATGTTCCACTGGTTTTCGTGGATGTCGGTCCGCCGCGGCCGCGCGTTAGCAATATTCGAATCGACTACCTTCACGGCATACGGCAAGCTGTGCAACATCTGGCCGCCTTGCGGCACGAAAGAATTGCGTTTATTACAGGCCCATTGACGCTAAGGTCCGCGATTGCCCGCAGAGATGCGTTCGTGAAATCGATAGACGAACTGGGCATGACGGCAGATCCGCAATTAATCGTTGAGGGCAACCATGCGCTGGAAGGCGGCGAAGAGGCATTCGGAAGACTCCTGGCTTTGCGCGAGCGCCCCACTGCAGTTCTGTGTTCGAACGATATGACGGCGATTGGCGTGATGCGCAAGAGCTACAGCGAAAAGATCGCCGTGCCGAGCGATCTCTCGGTCATTGGGTTCGACAACATTCGGTTTTCGGAGTACATTCTCCCTCCGCTGTCGACGATCGAGATGTCGCAGGCTGAACTGGGCCGGCTCGCTTTTCAAGCGCTGTTGCAGGATGTGCAACGCGAAACCCCAAGTCCAAAGGGAACCGAATATCTCCTCAAGACGAGTTTCGTGTTGCGCGATACAACGGCGATGAATCCGGGAAAGGGCCGCTCATGATTTTTATTCAGGAGACTCGAGCAGGTTTGTCGTGGTTCGTGCGAGCCGGACTCGTGCTCGTTGGCTTGCTCTGCACGGCCGTGCCGGGGAAAACGCAGGCCCGCGAAGCATTCCGCGCCGACCGCATGGATACCGTGCTGTATGGCGTTGCGTATTATCCGGAATATATGCCGTACGACCGGGTGGATCAGGACATTCAACTGATGAAGAAGGCGGGCATCAACGTGGTGCGCATCGGCGAATCCAGTTGGGGATTATGGGAGCCCGAGGATGGAAAGTTTGAGTACGCGTGGATGGACCGCGTTGTGGATAAACTTCATGCCGCCGGCATTCGAATCATTCTGGGCACGCCGACCTATTCGATCCCCGCGTGGATGTATAAGAAGCACCCGGAAATAGTGGTGACGCGCCTCGGAGGGCAGTACATTTATTACGGCTACCGTCAAAATACCGACCTTTTGAATCCGACATACCGGTTTTATTGCGAGCGAGTCATACGCAAGATTCTCGAACACTACAAGAACAACGCAGCGATTATCGGCTATCAGATCGATAATGAGACGTCATCGGCTGGTGCGGCGAATCATGATGTTCAAGTTGGGTTTGCCGAGTATCTGAAAGCAAAATTCAAAACCGTCGACAACCTGAATAAAATCTGGGGGCTGAACTACTGGGGCCAGCGGCTGAACGACTGGAGTGAGTTGCCGCCGCGTGACGGGATTATCAATCCAGGATGGAAGCTCGAATGGGAACGCTACTCACAATGGATGACGACTGATTTTCTTGCCTGGCAGGCGGACATAGTGAATGAGTACAAGCGCCCCGATCAGTTTGTCACGCATGATTTTGCCGGGCCTCCGCGCCCGGAGGTGAATGAGCCCGAAGTGGTCAAGACCCTCGACATTGCCGCGGCGAACCCATATCACGGAACGCAGGACCAGTTCGACGGTGAAGCGTCTTCCTATGTCGGAGATTATGTTCGCTCGCTCAAAAAAACAAATTACTTGATCACGGAGACCAATGCCGAAGCCATCGGATGGGATTCCAAGGGGCAGTTTCCGCCGTACGACGGTCAGCTGCGCCTCGATGTTTACACGCACGCGGCCTCGGGGGCCAATATGGTCGAGTATTGGCACTGGCACTCGATTCATTACGGCCAGGAGACTTACTGGAAGGGAGTCCTGGGACACGACTTAACGCCGGGCCGCGCGTACGAAGAGGTCAGCCGCACGGCGCACGAGCTGCAGCGGATCGGCCCGGAGATCGCCAATATTCAGCGAAAGAATCAGGTTGCCATTCTTTACAGCAACGATTCCCACTACGGCATCGAGTTCATGAAGTTCAGCGATCGCGCGAACTACCGCACGATCCTCCAGCAGATGTACGGCGCGCTCTATCGTTCCAATGTCGGAGTGGACTTTATTTTTCCCGAAAGCACGAATCTGTCTGAATATAAGGCGATTCTGGTCCCACCACTCTATATTGCCAGCGATGGGGTCCTCGCAAGACTCGCGGAGTATGTAAAAGGCGGGGGAAACCTTGTTCTCGCTTTCAAAAGCGGATTTTGTAACGAATACTCCACCGTTCGCTGGGAAATGGCGCCTGGACCTTTGCGCGCTGCCGCGGGCTTGCACTATCAGGAGTTTTCGTCGTTGGGTAAGCCGCTTTCTCTGAAAGGTGACCCATTTCAAGCTGGCACAGATAATAAAATATCTGATTGGGCAGAAATGCTGATTCCGGACAGCGCGAAAGCGCTCGCCTATTACGACCATCCCTTTTTTGGCAAATATCCCGCCATGACCCGCAATACGTTTGGCAAAGGAACCTTGACTTATGAAGGAACAGTTCTCAGCGACAAGCTGCAGCAAATCGTGTTGCTTGACGTTCTGAAGAAAGCGGGCCTGACGGGTCCTGACCAGGATCTGCCGGCGGCAGTTCGTGTAAAGCACGGGACGAACCGCCCGGGCAAGACACTGCACTACTACTTAAACTATTCGAACGACCCACAAACCTTTTCTTATACTTATGCTCCGGGCATGGATTTACTCACCCAGACTGCCGTAGACCGGGGAAAGCAACTAACACTAAAGCCGTGGGACGCAGCCATCATAGAGGAAAAGTAGCTGAGAGTCATATAGCTTGCGGAGGTGGTTTCAGTTGATGGAGAGCAAGTTGACTTGCTCGCCGAGGCGATGACCTTGCGCGCTGGCAAGACGAAGAGCGTCGAGCTAAAAGAGATTTAATACTGTTTTCAGGAATATAGCTTTGACAGTGACATAGCCTCGTCATGTGCACTTATCCTATTCCTATTCGTGCGACCACCATTGAACAAATTGAAGCCATAGCAGACTGCCCCAGGAAGGGGAAAGCATGAGAGATGTGCGAAATAAATACCGACCGGCAGAGAACGGCGGGGCAATTCTTTCTAGGCGCAGGATGCTTGAACTCGCGGGCGTGGCAGTCGCAACCGCGGCCCTTCCGCCTGGGACAGTGATGGCCAAACCATCTCCGAGCCGTGATTCGAATGGGTATAGCGTGAGCCCAGTCATGGACAGACTTAGCAGATACATGAGCGAAGCCAGGGGCCGCGCGCTGCCCGATGAGGTGGCCGAGAAAACGAAACAACATATCCTGGACACTCTGGCGGCAATGATTTCAGGTTCGGAGCTGATACCCGGGCGCGCGGCGCTGCAATTCGTGGGGGCCTATGGTGGCAAAGAGGTGGCGACGGTAGTTGCTTCGAAAATTGTATGCGGCCCGATCGAGGCGGCGCTGACGAACGGGGTGCTGGCACATGCCGACGAAACCGACGATTCGCACGCCCCATCGCAATCGCATCCAGGGTGTGCGGTAGTGCCTGCTGCCCTTGCGGCAGGTGAGCGGTTTGGCATCCGGGGGACACACTTCCTGCGCGCCGTGGCGCTCGGTTACGACGTGGGACCGCGCTTTACGATGACTCTAGGCGGACAGCAATTTGAAGCGGAGAGTCACTGGAGCACGCACAGCATCTCCCCACTTTTCGGTGCGGCAGCGGCCGCCGGCTGCGCGGCCGATTTGAACGTGGCGCAGATGCGATTTCTCCTCGGATATACGGCTCATCAATCCTCGGGCCTTGGCGCATGGAATCGTGACACCGATCACATCCAAAAGGCTTTCCACTTTGGCGGCATGACGGCGCGCAGCGGCGTTACTTCCGCTTTGATCGTGCAGGCCGGATGGACCGGCGTTGAGGACATTTTCTCGGGAAAAGATAATTTCTTCGAAGCTTACAACCCTCATGCTGATCCTGCCGGACTTACCGAACAGCTTGGCGAACGATTTGAAATCATGCGAACGAACATCAAGAAATGGCCTGTAGGTTCGCCGATCCAGGCGGCTCTCGATGCTTTTGAGATCCTGCGAAAACAACGTCCCTTCCATTCGAATGAAGTGCAGCAGGTCTCCGTGCGGCTGGCGACGGATGAGGCGGCGATCGTGAACAATCGCGAGATCCCAGACATCTGCTTGCAACACATGGCGGCGGTGATGCTGATGGACAAGACCGTCACGTTCAGTTCGGCACATGACAAAGGACGCATGAAGGATCCGGCGACGCTCCGAGAACGAGAAAAGGTGAAATTGATTCCGGATGAGCAGTTAGAGCGCCTTATGCCTTTGCGTGTTGCGATTGTGGAAGTTCAGCTGACGGATGGAACGCACCACACACAGCGGGTTGACAATGTTCGCGGTACTCCGAAAAATCCCATGACCCGCGAGGAAATTGTCGCCAAAGCCCGCGATTTGATAGCGCCGATTTTCGGACCAGCCCAATGCGCTAGCCTTATTGAAAAGGTGCTGAACCTGGAGCGAGTAGAAGATATCCGGGGACTGCGGCCTTTGCTGCAGCGAGCCTGAGCGAGATAAGTCTTCCTGGGAAAAGGTGCCGTGGTGAGGATTATAGATGTCCGCGAAACCGTAGTGCCGATCAAGTCAGAAATACGCAACGCCTACATTGATTTTAGCCAAATGACCGTGAGCGTGATCGCGCTGGTCACGGATGTGATACGCCAGGGCAAGCCAGTCGTCGGTTTCGGATTCAATTCAAACGGCAGATACGCGCCAAGCGGGCTGCTCCGCGATCGCTTTATTCCTCGGCTTAAGGCCGCAGACCCTGAAACGTTGGTCGACGAAAGCGGCGAAAACCTGGACCCGATCCGAATCTGGGACGCGGTGATGCGGAATGAGAAACCTGGAGGACACGGCGAAAGATCGGTGGCGGTGGGGGTGCTGGATATGGCGGTGTGGGATGCAGTGGCGAAGATTGCGGGGCTCCCGCTATTTCGGCTGCTCGCAGACCGCTATCGGGGCGGACTCTTCGACGGCAAAGTCTTCGTCTATGCGGCCGGTGGCTACTACTATCCGGAAAAAGGCTTATCCGCGCTGCAGAATGAAATGCAAGGGTATCTCGATCTTGGATACTCAGTGGTGAAGATGAAGATCGGCGGAGCACCACTCGCGGAAGATTTGCGGCGCATAGAGACTGTACTCAAAATCCTGAAGAGTTCTGACCAATTGGCCGTTGATGCAAATGGCCGCTTTGATTTGGAGAATGCCATTGCCTACGCTCGCGCCCTTGCTCCATACCGGCTTCGTTGGTATGAGGAACCAGGCGACCCGCTGGACTTTGAGCTGCAAGCCAAGCTCGCGAATCATTATCCGGGGCCAATGGCGACGGGAGAAAACCTATTCTCGATGCAGGACGCGCGAAATCTGATTCGCTATGCGCAACTGCGGCCGGATCGCGATATCTTGCAGTTCGATTGTGCTTTAAGCTACGGTCTGGTCGAATACCTTCAAATTCTGGGGATGCTGAAGGAACATGGATGGTTGCCACTCCGCTGCATTCCGCACGGCGGGCACCAGATGTCGTTGAACATTGCCGCGGGTTTGGGGTTGGGGGGCAACGAATCCTATCCAGGAATCTTTCAGCCGTTTGGTGGATTCGCTGACGGGATACCTGTCGAAGACAGTTACGTCAAGCTGCCGGAGATTCCGGGTATCGGTTTCGAGGCAAAGGGCGAATTGTTCCGCGTTATGAAGGCGCTGACGGAAAACTAGGCGATGTGTCTTCGATTGAATGAAACGTGTTACTCAGAGCTAAAAAAGAATTAATACTGTTTTCAGGTATTTGATTCGGTTAATGACATACCTTCAGTTGCGCGGTTGGATTCTGTTGTGCTCCCGCACTGCTTAGCAAATTCATTCTAGCTCAAGGTGCCCGGAGGGGAAGAACACGCATGGAACATGGCGGAAGCAAAGAGGCCCCGGCGGGGAGTGGCGGGGCAGTTTTAACGCGGCGGAACCTGCTTGAACTCGCTGGCTTGACATTCGCAACCAGGGTTATTCCGCCTGGGGCAGCGTTCGCTAAGGCAGCCGGCAGCCAGGATGAGGTAGCACCAGGCCTGAGTCCAGTCATGGACAAGCTCAGCAGGTACATGAGCGAAGCGTGTGAGCGTACGCTACCTGATGAAGTCGTGGAGAAAGCAAAACATCACATTTTGGACACGCTTGCTGCGATGATTTCGGGCTCTGAGATTCGTCCGGGACGCGCAGCGATAGAGTTTGTGCGCGCCTATGGCGGGAAAGAGGTTGCGACGGTAGTTGCTTCAAACGTTGTATGCGGTCCCATCGAAGCGGCGCTGGCCAACGGAGTGCTGGCTCACGCGGACGAGACTGACGATTCGCACGGCCCGTCCCGCTCGCATCCCGGCATCTCCGTGGTTCCGGCGGCGTTGGCAGCCGGCGAGCAATTTGGAATTAGTGGAAGGCACTTCCTGAGCGCCGTGACGCTTGGTTATGACGTCGGGACCAGGGTGACGATGAGTATGGGCGGGCCGAGCTACCAAGCGGCGACGCACCGGAGCACTCACGGCACGGTGGCGGCCTTTGCTGCCGGTGCGGCGGCCGGGTGCGCTGCGGGTCTTGGAGCCCAGCAGATGCGCTTGCTGCTGGATTACAGCGCTCAACAAACATCGGGAATTGGAGCCTGGAGCCGCGATGCGGAGCACATGGAGAAGGCTTTCCTATTTGGGGGGAAGCCCGCGGCGGGCGGAGTCACGGCAGCGATGCTAATCCGCTCGGGTTGGACTGGGGTGGATGACATTTTTGCGGGCCCCGACAATTTCTTTGAAGCCCTCGCGCCCAGAGAAAATGGCGTTGTCAAGGCCGACCCCACACAACTCGTGGAAAAGCTTGGGGAACGCTACGAGATAACGCGGACGAACATCAAGAAATGGACGGTGGGCTCGCCAATTCAAGCTCCGCTCGACGCACTCGCGGGTTTCTTCAAACAGCGCTCGTTTACCGCGGACGATGTACGGAAGGTGGTAGTGCGAATCGCCAGCGACGAAGCCAACACAGTGAGCAATCGAGACATGCCGGACATCTGCTTACAGCACATGATTGCGGTGATGTTGTTGGACAAGACCGCAACGTTCGGGTCGGCTCATGACAAAACGCGTATGAAAGATCCAGCCGTACTTAGGCAGCGGGCCAAAGTGGAAGTGGTTGCCGACCCGCGGATCGACGCGCGGCGTCCGAGACGTGAAGCCATTGTTGAAGTGACTCTAGCGGACGGCACAAAGATGAGCGAGTGGACCCGAGATGTACGCGGGACAGCCGAGAATCCGATGCCGCGCGAGGAGGTAGTTGCGAAAGCGCGCGACCTCATCGTGCCGGTCCTGGGGAACGCAACTTGCGCAACGCTAATCAACAAGGTGTTGGATCTCGAGAGCGTGAAGGATGTCCGCGAGCTTCGGCCAGTGCTTCAACGGAGTTGAAGTGGCAAGCGTTACCTAAGGGCACGCCTAAGTTTTCTCAAGGAGCGAGAGTGATGATTGAGAAATGTAAATTGAGGAGCGAGAGAATGACAAAGTACCTGGCGGTTCTTTGGGCTTTGTGCGCGGTACTGGCTCCCCGGGCGCAGAGTCAAACCAGCGCGCCGCTGAAGCAGATCCAGAGCATCCCATTGCCGAATGTTGAGGGCTACTTCGACCACATGGCGGTGGACGTCAAAGGCCAGCGCTTGTTCATTCCAGGAGAGCACCAGAGGACGATTGAAGTTGTGGACCTGCACGCCGGCAAGGTCATCCATACGATTACTGGGTTCGGAGGAGATCCTCGCAAGACGATCTATCTTCCCGAGACCAACGAAATCTGGGTGGACGACGGAGATGCAACTTGCAAAGCATTCAGCGGTGATAGTTACGAGCTCGTCAAGAACATTCCGCTGACAGGACATGAACTGGACAAGGATTCGAGAAGAGTGCCAGATAACGGAGTTTATGATCCGGCTACCCACATATTTTATCTGGGTGACAGAGCCGATGGCATGAAAAAGGAGGGTGTAAAAGGATCGATCGAAATCGTCGACCTAAAGAACGGTAAACTCGCGGGAAGCATTGAGGTCGAGGGGCTGAATCCTGCGGGGCTGGTGCTCGATCCGGGGTCGCAAAGAATGTTTGTAGTGATGGGCGACACAAGCCAAGTGGTGGTCGTTGACCGCGAAAAACAGAAGGTGATCGCCATGTGGCCTATCACCGGAGGGCCGGAGCCGCATGCCGTAGCGCTGGATGCGGCCCATCACCGGCTGTTTATAGGCAGCAGGGTCAAGCGCTCACACATTTACAAACCAGGGAAACTGGTGGTGATGGATTCGGACAGCGGGAAAGTGATCGATGCGATCGACACTGAAGGTGGCGTCGACGAAGTCGTTTTTGATGTGCAAAGCAAACGCATTTACTACACAGGGACAACCGGCTTTGTCGAAGTGTTCAAACAGGTCGACGCGGATCACTACGAACGACTGGGAAGAGTTGCAACCGGGCCGATTGCGAAGACCACGCTGCTGGTGCCGGAACTCAAGCGGTTTTACGCGGCGGTCCCGAAGCTGGTTATCCTGGTGCCTCCCATTCCGCAATCAAAGGAGGCAACCATCGAAGAAGCCAAGATATTGGTTTACGATGTGGTCCTATAGACAGTATGCGAACCGAGCAGCAGGAAAGATTGTTGCGTGCGCGCGTTCAGTGCAATACCAAGGTGTTTATCCGCTTAGGCACTTCTCCCACCGGGATCACAGCCACAAGCTTCAAAGATTTTGCGTCGATGGCGGATACCGACCGATCGCCAGAGTTCGAGATATAGACACGCTTGCTGTCTGGCGTAAAAGTGATCCACTCGGGAACGGAGCCTGTGGGTGCGTGTCCCAGCGGATGAACGAGCGGCAGCGAGGCATGACCAACCAACTCCAGATCCGGCAGCGAGTATTCGAATACCGCGTTGGCGAGAGTACTGTTCACCCACAATGATTTGCCATCGGGGGCGATCCCGATGCCGTGGGCAGGTGTGTTCACGCGCCCTTCGGCAATGCCGAATCCACCGGGCTCATTCGGGAGAGTGATCCTGGCTACTTCGGCGCGTTCCGCAAAATCCACGATGGCGAATCCGTTGAAGTTGGAAAGCTGGACGAAAATACGACACGTGGATCCATCAGGGTTCACCTCGAAAGCCATGGGGCGGACCGGGTGGTCGAAATTCAGTTTCCATGCGATTTGATCGGTCTGGAGATCGGTCACTGTAGCTGACTGGCCTTCGAGGGAACCGCTGACCGCATACTTGCCGTCACGCGTGACGTAGAGATTGTGGACGCTATCGACCGGAATGCTTTTGACGCGGGCCAGTGAAACTGTGTCGATCACGTCGAGGGCGCCCTGGGGAGCGCGGATCCCTACGAGAATGCGACGGCCATCCTTGGTGATGGCGATATTGTTTGGCCGGCCGCTCAGAGGCACTTTCTTCAGAATCTCACCGCTCTTGCGATCCACGACGTCGAGTACGCTTTCCGATTCATTGCTGACATAAACTCGCGCTCCATCGGGAGAAAAGGTGATTCCATGCGGCAACTCTATTCCATGAATCACCTGGACGACAGTGTTGGAGGTGGGGTCGATAACATCGATTGTGTCTCCCGCGCTATTGGTGACATAGATGAGTACCCCTGGTTTTTCCGAAGAAGCAGGGTTAGCTTCTATTTGCGCACTTCTCACCCATTCGGCAATTGTCAGCCAGTCGGGATCATTTTGGGACTGGAATTGGGAACCGCCGGAATGGAACGGATCACCCCCTGCTTCGGGCGCCAGCGGATGGATGAGCAGCCTGCTTGAAGAGGGATCGCCGGGAACAATGTGCTGGAGAATGTTTTGAAAATTGCGCTGAGATTGCAGTTCCGTCCAAGTCGCTGCCCCTGGTGATAGCTTCTCCAGGTGAAAGCTTCGGTTGTATTCGGAATGACAGCCGTAGCAGCGGGCATGTCCGGGCCTTTTTTTCAGGAAGATGGGCTCGATTCGGGATTTGAACGCCTGAAAACTAAAGGCGTCCATCGCAGGAGAAGCCGTTTGCATTCCGGTCGTACCAGGCGAATTGTGGCGAACCCAGGCAGCGAGCATTTGCCATTCCGGGTCGTCTTGTGACTTCCAGAATTTTCCGCCGGCGTGCGCCAGATCACCGCCCGCGTCCTGTGCCAACGGGTGAAGCAAGAGGCGGCTCTTTAGTGGATCGCCGGGAGCCACCAATTGGGACACGACTTCAAAATTTTGACGCGACTGTGCTTCTGTCCACAAAGAATCCCCCGGCAAGAAAGGTTGCAGGCGAAAACGAGTGGTTAGTGTGGAATGGCAGTCGTAGCAGCGCACGCCGCCTTCGCGTTTCTTGAGAAAAACCGGCTCGACGCGCGCGCGGTATTCCTCGTAGTTGAGAGGAGATTGCGGTTGCGCGCCTATACCTGATTGCTCTGAATTCGATTGCGGCTCATGATCCGGCAATGGGCTTGCAAGAGAGCCCAAAGCGGTCGCACCCTTGACGCCGGCATGCAGCGTAGAGATAGCCAGGGCAGCGGATAGAACCAACCTTCGTATGCGCTTAATTCGCGATGTCACATTGTTGATCCAACAAGCGCAGCAAACGGCTGCCCATCATCGGCCGTAGATTAACAATCGAATATCTCTTTCCCCGGGTAATTCAAGCGTAGATCGCTCACGACGAATTTCCACAATAGTTGGCCGGGCTGAATCAGGGTTGTAATTCGTAAACCTGAAGCGCGAGTTTCGCATCTGCCTTGCCCTTGCCGGAAACGGCGATATACATTCGATTCAGTTCAGGCACCAGGATAGAAGTCTTGGCGCGAAACCCGGTCGGAACATCTGCGAGATGCGCGTAATGGTCCGCATCCTTTTGCTCGAACACCGTCGTGGTTTCGCTTCCTGTCACGTAAATTCGCTTGCGCGCGGCATCGAACCACATATCGTCGTGCAGGGGCGCACAGGGGAGCGAGGTCACAACTTTTCCCGTATCGGTGTCGAACACAAAGAATTTAGGTGGCTTTCGCGTGGCGATGAATACTCGATGATTGGCTTCGTCGAGAACTAGTGAATTCGCGGTACTAGCCCCCGGAATAGGCCAGCGCGCGACAACTTTGCGCGTCTGCAGATCAACTACGCCGACCTCGTTGGTGGCACGAAGACTTACGTACATCTTCTTGCCCGCTTTGTCGATCGCCATCGCTTCCGATTCGTTCCCTGGAAGCGTAATTTCCCCGACTTGTTTGAATGTCTTGGTGT
>Ga0209648_10001073_pt1 | contig 21821 bp, 28 predicted proteins | sample GraSoi2013_115cm_FD_185830 | JGI IMG/M metagenome (GOLD analysis project Ga0209648, IMG submission 185830) | Grasslands soil microbial communities from the Angelo Coastal Reserve, California, USA - Sample 9_17_2013_115cm (SPAdes) (version 2) | ecosystem: Environmental > Terrestrial > Soil >... | reverse complement strand
CTGAGATCTCCTGGGCCGTTGCGAAAGCGCTGTGCTGTTAGAGAGCATGTGCTATACTCTTCTGGAAGACAGTACGAATGGAGGGACTATGAGTAGCGTCGACGAGGGTTTGGAAGCGCAAATCCGCAACATCGAACAGCAGTATGGCAAACCACTAGGCGAGTGGATCGCTCTTGTCAAAGAGAGCGGCCTCACCAAACACACCGAGATCGTCGCCATGTTGAAGAGCCAGTACGGCATGTCGCACGGCTCCGCGCACCGCGTGGCTCTCAAGGCGCGCGAGGCGGATGCGGCAAGTATTGTCAAAGCTGCGGAGGCTTCCGGTCGCGATCCGGTCTCCGAGCTGTACAGCGGCAAGAAGGCCGGTCTGAAGCCGCTCCACGATGCGCTGATGACGGTGATCAACGCGTTTGGCGATGATATTGAACTGGCGCCGAAGAAGGGCTACCTGAGCCTGCGGCGCAAGAAACAGTTCGCCATGATCCAGCCGACGACGGCGACACGCATCGACCTTGGACTCATCCTCAAGGACGTGCCGGCGACCGAGCGGCTCGAATCCGCGGCCGGCTTCAATGCGCTCTTCACCCACCGCGTGCGCGTGAACACCATCAATGATGTTAATGCACAAGTGATCAGCTGGCTGAAACAGGCCTACGATCTCGCGGGATAACGGGACAGGCGCTTGCCTCTCATGGAAAGTGCCCCTGAATCGATTTCGAGCACAAGAGTGATCACATAGACAGCCTATTCAGCCGGCTCTCCCGTATTCCCAAGGTGGAATGAGTCGTTCCTCCACGGGCTCAGTTCGGCCTTGCTGCTCGCGCCATGTCACCAGCCAAACCTGAATGACGATGCTCATGCAGATGAGCAAGAGCCAGAATAGTGGGAAAGTCGCAGCGTGTTTGACAGACGAGCAAGCGTGAAGTCGAGAGAACTGATGAAAGACACTGACAGGCGGGTAGCAGCCCTGTGTCTCGCCTGCATAGCAGGAGCTTGAGCTACCGGTAGCCGCGCCTGAGCAGAAATTTTGCACCGGCCTCGAAGGCTTTGGGTCCCGGCACGAAGAACCCGAACGCATCGGCCAGCCGATCAGTCGTGTTAAACGCAAAGCTTACCGCGAGCGCGTCCTCGATCTGCTCGCGCGAGACACCGGCAGCCAGCACTTCGCGCATGTCGTCCGCAGTGACTGCGTGCTCGTGTGTCAGCTTGCCCAGCAGGCGCAAGGTTGCCCGCAGCGGCTCCTCAATGGGCGCGGTCTCGAGATCGGAAAGCACTGCGGAGACTTTTGCTTCATCGTGATACGCCCTCGCCGCGGTCGCCGTGTGTGCCCCAATGCAAAATGCGCACGCATTCATCTGCGAGACAAAGGCAGCCATCAACTCGCGGTCGCCAACCGACCACGTGGCCGGTCCGCGCATGGCCTCATGGGTGAACTCCTTCATCGGCGCGCCGTAGAAATCGGGACGGTAAAAGACCAGCTTGGCGGCGTCAGGGACCGGATGACGCGAGACTGCATGAATCAACGCAAACAGCACTTTCGTGCCGAAACCGTAGCCGCTATTGAGGATCTTCAGACGCATGCTTACTCCTTTTCTTGTCAGTCATAGTCTCAGCGAGGACGTCGAGCGCCGTCTCATACTGTCGCGTGGCTTGACCGATGGCAGCGCAGACCACGAGCTCGAAGAGCTGATCCTCGCTCGTGCCCGATGCCAGAACGACGGCGACGTCCTCGTCGGTGACCCGTGTCGGCTGCCTGGCGACCTTGTCGATCAGCGTGCGGAGCGGCTCGGCGAGCCCGGCGTTTTCGAATGCGGCACGCCGCTCGGCGCGCGCCGCCCTGCCGTCTCCTTCGAGGACGCGGGTGACCACTGCATTGTGCGCCGTGCGCTTTTTGTCTTCAGGTATCATTGTATCCGGCTCCACTCCTGCTAGTTATGTGATTGCTCGGCTTGAAGTATATCCCAAAAGAGGAAGCGAAGTATTGTAAAAAAGGGAATTATTGCTGTGTATGGAAGGCTCTACCAAATTCATTGACGATTGCAGTGTAGTGCTGCGGCGTAAATCCGGTAAAGCGCTTAAACTCTTTAATGAAGTGAGACTGGTCATAATAGTATGCCGACCAATGGTTTCGAAAGAAGGTGGGTGACTTGTGCTGCATCCACCCCTGGTACAATTCCTGAAACCGCATGATGCTCGCGAGCGACTTTGGAGATACACCGACGTACTCCTGAAAGAGCCTATCCAAATAGCGCTTGGTGTAGCCAGTGTGGGCTGCTAGTTCTTGGACCCGCATCATTCCGTGAGTCTGGGCGAGCATATCAAGGGTGTGATCAAGGAGCGCATACTCCTTGTCGTTTTGTTGAAGCAAACGCGTCAAGGCAGCCTGAAGAATCGCAATCTTCTCCTGAGGGTCTTCCGCATCCCCTACCCTGGTTTGGAGCCTCGCTCCCTGCGGGCCGAATAACTCTTCGAAGCTCACCATCCGATCGGTGATTTCATGCATGCTCAGCTTGAACAAGTGGTACAGTCCCTTTGGTGTCAATTCTACTCCAATGGTGCCAGTATCCGTTGCCGTTGAAGCAATGGTCGTTGGGTTCCTCTGGATTCCCACCAGGAAGATGTGATGTTCTTTCGCGTTGAGGAGTCCAGTATTGACAGCTGCGCATAAAGAATTTCTGTAGGGGACAATGATTTTGGCTCTGCCATCAGGCACGATGATCCTGCTGTCGGCAAGTGGGACCCCAAAGCTACTTTCAAAGACCCAAATGAGAGCAACATAGGGTGAGAGCTGTTTTTCTGGCTGTGTGAAGGAGACTTTCATCGCTCTAATCTCAGCAAATTTTCTCACATAGGTGATGGCTTTCCTAGTGAATTCGTCTTGAGAACAGTATACGAGCACTAGAACGGAATAGCCATGAGGCTGCCGGTTTGCCTGGGTTCGCATTGTTTCCCGATGACGCCTTGATCTTCCAAAATACGCAGGCGCCTCTATCCATCCATGCCTTGCTTCTTACCCAAGCTTTTTGCTCTCTGCTCACTACTTCCAAAACGAAATCTAGACAAAAGCCGTAACACTTGCGAACGCTCTCATGAGAGAGGCTTTCCTGCAAAAACCGTGCTCAGCAATTCCGTTGATTCCCAAAGAAGCGATTGAAGAACAGCAGTGAGAGATACCTCTTCTCCAGGTGATGCCCTCAGCACCTCAAGAAGCCATACGATGCCCTCTCAAGCCAGTTCATCGCACTTCCCCTCAATTGCCGAGCACGAGAAATACGGGAGACCTTTATCAACAATGTCCACCTTGATGAACCCTGCCCGCTTGTTGGTAGCGATATGAAGATAATCTCGCATGCAAAGGATTCAGAAAACGACCAGTGATGGTCAAGACCGCTAAAAATCTCCTTCATGGTAACTCGCTGCTTGGTCATCAGAATGGCGTGAGACTCTCCATCACGTGAGTCGGTCGGTATGCCGCTGCAAGCACTCGCCTTTCGGCTGAGATGCCTCCTGGAAGAGACAGGCACGATCTTTAGCTGGGAATGCTCGACTTTCGCTCTCTTGCAAAACAAGATACTGTGTGCTATACTTCCTCCAGTATAGTGTTATGCAAGGGAGTGAAAGGGTGAGATGCTCGTGGAGACGCGCTCGACGCAGTTACTCAAAGGCACGCTCGATATGTGCCTGCTCGCCACGATTGCGCAGTGGCCCTGTTACGGGTACGAGATGGTGCAACAACTGGCCCAACAAGGGCTGGATCTGGTGAGTGAGGGCAGCATTTATCCGCTCTTGAGCCGCCTGCAACATCTCGGCTACATCGACGGCTACCTGGTGGCGTCGCGTGATGGCCCCAAGCGCAAGTATTATCATCTCCTGCCCGCGGGAGCCAAACAACTGGAACAATGGCAGGCCGAGTGGGAGGTGTTTGCCCGGGCCGTCGAGCGCATTCTGAAAGGAGCACGTTCTGATGAGCAGAGCTGATCAGCACACCCGGCAACAGATCGCTGATCTCGTTGAGGCCTGTGCGGGCTACTGGGAGTTGCGCGGCGTTGCGCTGGAGAGCAGCGCCCAGATGCAACTCGAACTGGAGCAGCACTTACAGCAAGCCGTCTCCGACGGCAAATCCCTGGAAGCGGTACTTGGTCCCAATCCCGCGGCTTTTGCAGAGGCCTGGGCGCGGGAAATGCGCCCCCGAGTCTTTCGAGGCGGTGCCAAAGTCCTCCGTGGGCTGGTCTACGCGCTGAGCGTGGTGAGTAGCAGCGCGCTCCTTTCGCAACTGCTTGCGCGCTCCCCGGCGTTCACGTTCACCCTGTTCGGGGCGTATCTGCTCATCGGCAGCGGCCTGCTCGCTCTGCTGCTCCAGTTGGGCGGCTTCCTCGCTCCACGTATCAACAAACGCGCCGGACGAGAGGCGCTGGTGCTCGCCGGTGTCGTACTGGCGGTGCTGGTCCTGCGCCTGGCCGGGTTGCAGGTGAACTGGAGCACGCCCCTCCTTTCCTGGGGTTGGCCCGTGACCATCGTCTTGCTCGCCCTGGCCGCTTTCCTGTTCTCCCTGACTTGCTGGCGTAGCTCACACAGAGAGCCTCTCCTCACAGTTTCCGAAAGCTGGTCGGCGTTGCGCACCGTGACGACGTTTGTTGCCAGTGTTGGGGTGTTCGACATAGTGATGTTCTTTAGCAGTGTGGCGGTGGTCGACTTCTGTCGGCTGGCGCTCCGGCTGGTTTGAGTGGAAGAGCGCAAACGATGGAAAGCACCCCTGTCATGCCGGCCTTCCTGATCAATTGGGGAGGGCCTCGAATCGGCCCGTCTATTCACATCGACATCGACCCGGAGATACTGCACATCGGTCCGCTGACCCTGCACTGGTATGGCTTGATGTATGTCGTGGCGATTGTCATGGGTCTGTGGTGTATCCGCGGGTACGCCGCGCGCCAGGGCATCACAAAAGAGCAGATCTACCGTATGCTCTGGTGGTGTGTGGTGGCCGGGCTCCTGGGCGGACGCCTCTATTTCGTGATCCAGCAGCCAGACCTGGTGCAGGATTACCTGCTCAAGCCCCAGCATATCCTGGCCACCTGGGAAGGTGGCATGGCCTTCTTTGGCGCCATTTTCCTGATCGTGCCCGTGCTGTTCTGGCGGGCCATCAGAGAACGACTCAATCCGCTGGTCGTACTCGATGCCGGGGCGCTCTTCGCCGCCTGTGCCCAGCCGTTTGGGCGGATTGGCAACCTGATCAACGGGGACATCATCGGCTATCCGAGCCAGCTGCCCTGGTCCACGGTCTATGACAATGCGGCGAGCTGGGCCTGTCAGAATCCCAGCGCGGGAACCTGCCACGTGCCGGTGCAGCCTGCCGCTGGGTATGAATTGCTGCTCAATCTGGCGTTGATTGCCCTCTTGCTCGTGGTGGCACGGCGCACTCGTCGGCCTGGCATGCTCCTGGTGACCTACCTGTTTGGCTACGCCGTCACCCAGTTTCTGGTCTTTTTCGCACGCGCCAATCTCGTCGTGTCCCTTGGTCCCCTGGACCTTGGTCTCAAGCAGGCGCAGTGGACCTCGCTCATCGTCTTCCTCATCTTGATCCCACTCACGCTTTGGGTCAGGCGTTGGCGCTATACCAGGGTGATCCCGGGTGCGTCCGTCCCCGCACCCGCTGGGATTCCGCAAAAGAGCGAGCTGGAAGCGACACACGCCGAGAGGAACACTGCCCTTGAAGAGAGAGGTCGAAAGGAAAACGCCGATGTCACTCACCCCTCTTAGCCTCCTGGCCGTGTTTGGGGCAGGTCTCCTCTCTTTTCTCTCGCCGTGCGTCGTGGCCCTGGTGCCAGGCTACCTTGCCTATCTTTCGGGGATGAGCATGGAAGAGGTCAAGAGCCGGCCCTCCGCGCGGTGGCAGGTCAGTTTGCAAGCGCTTTGGTTTGTGTTGGGCTGCACCCTGTTCTTGACGTTGTTGGGGGCGGCAGCAGCCTTCCTTGGCAGTGCCTTGAGCGTGTATCAGCAGATCCTGGAGCGCGTAGGCGGTCTGGTGCTCATCCTCCTGGGCATCGCCCTTACCGGACTGGTGCCGGTTCCATGGGTGTCTGGGGAGCACCGCGTGCAGTTCAAGCCGGGGCCGCCTGCCTGGTGGCGTTCAGGGCTCATCGGCATGACCTTCGGAGCAGGGTGGTCGGCCTGCGCTGGTCCGATCCTGGGCGCGGTCCTGGTCCTGACCGCCGCGGGATCGGTGCTGCTGCTGCAAGGAATGATGGTGATGCTGCTCTTTGCGCTTGGTCAGGGGGTGCCGTTTTTGCTGGTCGGTCTCCTGGTGGATCGTGCCGGTCCTTTCCTGCGGCGCATCCGTCGCTCCACGGCGCTCCTCACGCGCATCGGAGGAGTCATCCTCATCCTGGTAGGGTTCTTTCTCCTGACTGGCTTGTTGAACACGGCTGGGTAGCCGTGTGAACTCGTTCCCAGGATGCTCTTCGCCTTGTTGCAGATTCCTCAGATCGTGGGGGATCCGCGACCAGGCATTGCAGAAGTGCTGAGCAGACCGAGCCCTGGTGGGGGGTTCCCTTTCCGGAAAGTCGAGGATGATCGCGCCTTTATGGCGAGCAGGTCGGAGGCGGATGCGCGAGCGCCCGGCTGAGGAGGCCATCCTGCAGGCACTGTTCCCGCGCGCCCGTGACCGCTGTCCCGTCAAGCAGGAAGCTTCGGCTGTTTCCCCCAAGCCAGATAAAAGAATCCCATCCAGAACGGCTGCCGCTCCACCTCGATCAGGGACTGCCGCATCGTGCTCCAGACTGTCTGCCAGGGGGCGTCGTCTGACCACCTCCCCAGTGATGCCATAACGAGAGAGGCGCAAGAAGAACAGCAGGTGGTGGAACCACACTGGCCAGGCGCGAGGCCAGGCCATGTCCAACACGACCCACCGTGCTCCAGGCGCTAAAGCCCGGCAGCCGTTCTGAATCACCAGCTGCGCCTGTGGGATAAAGGTGAGGGCAAAGGTCGCGAGAATGCCGTTCACCTGGGCGGGGAACTCATAGGAGGCGGCAGAGACTGTCTCGTAACATGCTTTACGTAGATGGGGAGTCCAAACTGGCAAACCCCCTTGTCAACCTCCAGGCCAGTTCTTACACTGAGAGAGAAAGCGCCTACCCAGTGCAGGCACTGTTCAGACGAAAGGAGTGACACATGGAGTCAACGCATATCCGCCAGATCAAGGCAGCTCTTTGGGATCAAGCTTTCATCGGAAATACATGGGTCAGTTGTCCAATGCGGCCTGTGGTGGCAATTATGAAGAAGGAAGGGACAACTTCTGGCTCCTTAGCTCCTTCCTCCCACCTCGTTTTTCACACTGTGGATCACCCAGCCATGCCAAAGCCAGTCGGTGACAAAGGCATGAGAGGCCCGGATGGAGAATCCCGCCTGTTCACAAAGGGAGCGAGCTTCGGCTTGGGTGGAGGGGTGAAGAGCTCCTGCGCCAACCCGACGAGCCAGCCAATTGCTCAGCCCCCAGAGAAAGTGGGGCAGACGCCAAGCGATGTCTTCCAGGAGCAGGTGCCCTCCAGGCACAAGCAGACGATGGAGGTCAGCGAGCGTCGCAACGGGATTTGGCATGGCATTCAGGGCATTGGTGCAGGTAATCAGCTCAAAGCTGGCGGAAGGATAAGGCACCCCTGCCTGAGCGTCGGGACCAATCACGACCTGTTCGAGCCGCAGGTGGGCAATCCCACAGAGACGGGCTTGTGCCTGGGCCAGCATATCCTGACTGCTATCAATCCCAGTCAGCTCGGCAGTGGGAAACCGCTCGTGCAAGAGGGAGAGCAACACTCCCGTCCCGCAGGCCACATCCAGCAGACGCGGGACACGTCTGTCTTGCTGGGCCTGCTCGGCGATGGCCTCGACGTTCATCAGTGCGAGTGTTGCTGAGAGGGTACACGCGGTAAAGTGCTGATAGCGCTGATCGTAGGACTGGGCCCTTTTTCCTCGATAATAGACACTCATGGATATTCCTCTCCCTCTTTTGCGCAAGGCGTTTGGTGTACATGTGAGAAAGCCGCGTGGATGGCACGTGTGGCTGACCAGGCGGGTGTCAAACCTGCTCAGGTCTGCTGACCCTGACGCCTTCCAGCGCGCTCCCCTGCTGTTTCCCCAAAAAGGACGAGAGGTTTGATTTGCTCGTAAAGCTCCTGCGGCATCGCCACAGCGTCCATTGCTTGATACTCGCCCACTCATCGGTGCGCTCTCGGCGAGATCGTTTCGGCCCAGGCATCTCCCCTTGCCTTTCTGATACAACGATGCGTGTTTCAAGCGTACCTTATCCCCCAAAAGGTTGCAAGGAATCAGGGCAATCTTAGCCAGTTTGGACTTCCCATCTACGTAAAGCATGATATGAGACAGTCTCTTACACAACAGCTTTCTTGAACCTGCAATAGGTACGCAGATCAACGTGCGATCCGTTCCAGGAGTAGCGTTTGGGGACGGCACCAACCATCGCGATGGTATCGAGGACATGGTCGTAGAGGGAAAAGTCGTTAGAAGGAATATGGGCGAGGCCGAGGTGCTGTTGGAGCTGCCAGTGCTGTTTGCGAAGGGTCGCCGCTTGCTCCAGCAGCTCAGTTTCGCTCCTCTTGCCTGACCAGAATTGTTCGAGCGCGTGTTTGAGTTCGCGCTTGCTCCCGATCCGAGGGTATCCGAGATTGCTTGCCTGTACCATTGTTCTGTCCTTTTATTGCTTACTTAACACACAGAGGAAACTGTCAATAATGGGCGTAATCTTCCGCACCCAGTGTCACTCACGGCATAAATTGGCCACCGCGTTCGCCCCGGCCATAAATTGCCGTCTTTGGGAAATTCGTCTTCTCTTCTGGTGAGAGGGAGGAGGCTTTCTTCTGGGCAACACACCGCCAGACACATTTGATGATCGTGCCCGCCTCATCGTGCAGCCGCAGATGCGTGAGATCCACCATGGTCCAGTCCGCCAGGACATCACGGCAATACTGCTCGCTGAAGAAGTGCATCGTCTGCCCGTTGGCCTCACGATAGAAGTTGGGCTCCAAGGTTTGGACGCGAAGACGCCCAAGCCGTTCCTCGCGATAGGGCATATCTTCCGTTGAGTTGACATGCAGGAGGAGCAATCCAGAAGGTCTCAGCACACGACGCATCTCACCAATAATCCGCCGCGTCGTCTGATCGTCGAACATATGCAGCGCCACATTGCTCATGACAGCATCGAAGTCACAATCGGCGAAAGGGAAAGGGAGAGCCATATCGCTCTGCCGGAAATCCACCACGACGCCGGAGGCTTTGGCCTTGGCTCGTGCGCGTGCCAGGGCGACCTCGGAGTAATCCATAGCCGTGACGTGCAAGCCGATCTTGGCCAGGCTCACTGCGTCTCCCCTGTGCCACACCCCACATCCAGCACGGTGCGCGCCCCAGCCGTGGTGAGAAAGGGCAACAGGTCAGGCACCCACCATCCCTGCGGGTTCAACTCTTCGCTCCCTGCATGATAGGTGTCCCGGACAGCGGCTTGCGCATAGGGATCATTGGTTCTCATCTGTTTCTTCCTTTTATCTGATCCTTTGCCCAGAGAGGGCGGGAAAGATGATTCGTTCTAAAAAATATCTTTTTACCTGGATCTCCCTGCCGACCAAATCATATTACACAAAAGGGATTCCTGGCCAGGTTATGCCCAAATTTTGTACTCTCGGTCATTTAATGCCGTGTTAACACAACAGTTGGTGAGCTTGAATGCTCCTGTTTATCGGCCAGGTTATGCCGTTTTTGGTGGTCATTAAATGCCGTGAGTGACAGTAGTGAGCAATAACTCCAGTCCCACGCCGAGAGCAGTACGCTCATACTCGACGAAGCCCAGGCGCTGGTAGAGATGAATGGCATCATGCCAGGAGGCGTTGGTCTTCACGATGATGCGCCGGTCGCCGCGCTGGCGGGCGACGTCCACCAGGTAGGTGACGATCGCTTGCCCTATGCCCCGTCGGCGATAGGTCTTGCGCGTCGAGATACGTACCATCTCACTGATCCCCTCGCCGTGCAAGATGAGTGCCCCGGTGCCGACCAGTTCGCGCCCCATGCAGGCAATCACAAAGACATGCCCCGCTCTGAGGTAGGTATGCAGAATATCATCCAGATCCGGGTTGAGCGTTTCGTCGAGATAACCGAAGTGCTCGCCCAGCCCTTCGAGGATGAGCCAACGTGCCTGCTCCTGGTCATCTACCTCAAAGGACCTGATGCAGAGTTCGCCTTCCATTGTGTTTCCTTGCTATCAAACGAGTTTTTCTGCTTCCAGATAGAGCATGGGTACGGTCAGACACAGTTCTCCACGCACCTGCGCCACCTGGTTCAGCCTGGTTTCCAGCAGCGCAAAGACCTGCTCTTCGTCCTCTGGATCGACCACCTGTCTCCAGCCATCTAAAAAGCCCACTATCGTTAAGACGTGATGGAACAGAGCACTTCCATCCACGTAGCGGAGCTGGAAGGATCCTTCTTGTATCTTGACCAGGTGAAACCCTGCGGCCCGGAGCATGCCGCCCAGTGATTCTTTGGTGCCCCGATGCTCCTCATTCCTCCGCAAGCGCTCCAGGTACGCTGACTTCTGCAGGTCCAGCAGCACCTCACGAAACAGCGCATACAACTCGCGCATGTGCCCGGTGGGATTCGTGGTCAGCACGAGGCTGGCATGGGGTTTGGCGACGCGAAAACATTCGGTCAAGACCGCCTCGGGATCGGCAAAGTTGTTGACCCCCAGATTCGACACGATCAGATCAAACTCGTGGTCTCCAAACGGCAGATGCGCCGCGTCCGCCTCAACAATCTGCACGTTGGGCAACTGATAGGCCTGCTGCTTCGCCCTGGCTCGCTCGACCGCTTCCTTCCACAGGTCGATCCCTATCACCTGACAGGAGGGTCCGTAGACTTGCGCAAGTTCGAACAACGGGAAACCGGTCCCACAGGCGAGGTCCAGAATAGTCAGATTGGGGCGAAGGGTCAGGTGTTGAAAGAGGAAGGCGCCAAATCTGGCTGCCCAAAACGAGACCTCATCGAACGCCGAGGCTAGCTCCGGTTGGTGTACATCATAGGTGCGATGCAGAAAATCTGGCATGTGCAATCCTTTCCCGTCGAGAAATGCCCGGTGAATCGAACTGTCCTTTCTCTTTACCTCTCAGCTGATCAGTTGTCGTGGCTCTGCTGGTCGCATCTTCCAGGCGAGCTGCCAAATGGCTGTCAACAGGAGGCGACCAACCTGGCGCATCACCTCCGGTTCTACCCGCTCGACCGTGTCGGCAGGGGTATGGAAATTGGCGCCCCCCGCGGCAATCCCTACGGCAGGAATGCCAACCTGGGCAAAGCGGCGGTTGTCTGAACTGACTGCCCCCATCACCAGCGGGATGCCGAGCCAGCGTCCGGCCTGATCTAAGGCGGTGATCAAGGGGTCAGTTCCTGCACCAGGCTCCACCCAGACGGCCTCCCTCATGCGAGCCGCTCCATCCAGATTGAGGACGAGTGGACGCACCATGTGCGCGTGGAGGAAGTCCGATGGCTTTGCGAGCCTCGGCGGGATCAGCGTAGGCTTGCATCTGCACGACCTTGCCCTCCCGAACGGTGTAGACATCGGCAATATAGCCCTCTCGCGTCTGGCCGCCTCCCTTAGGCCAGGCTTGGAAGTGCAAGAAAACAGCAATCTTGTCTCCAACTTCAAGAATCTCTTCAGGCACGTTCTGAACATGCTCGTTTGCCGAATACGCGAGCGTGAGGTAATTGATGACTGACCATGACCCGCTTTGGTGGAGCAGGGAAACGTGGAAATTCACTTCACTTGTTGCTCATACATGACGGGACTGACATACCCCAGCGAGGAATGCAGTCGCTGTCGATTGTAAAACACTTCCAGATACTCAAAGATCGAGTGTCGAGCCTCTTCCCGGGTCTGATAGGACTCGCGCTCCACGCACTCGGTCTTCAAGGTGCCGATGAAACTCTCCATGAGCGCATTATCGTAGCAATCTGCTTTGCGGCTCATGCTCACGACGATGCCACAGTGAGCCAGGAGTGCTCGGTAGTCCTGAGCCGTATACTGACTACCACGGTCAGAATGAGGAAGTCAACTCAGGCTCAGGATGGCGACGCGCGAGCGCCATGAGTGCGGCCTGTTCCACCAGTGCTTCATCGCGGTGCTGGTCCATGGCCCATCCAACCACCATGCGTGAGAAGATGTCAAGCACCACCGCGAGATAGGGTGTATGAAAAAGTTGTAGGCGGGCAAGCAAAAAGGTGGTATCCTCATCTGTAAGTAAAAACTCCAAAACAGAGAGGACCCCTACCAATGGAAACGAACGAAAAGCTGAAAATAGCCCTGGTGCAAGAGACGGAAAAAGAGATGCTCAAGATGATCGAGCAATTAGAGACGATCAAAGAAGGAGATTTGCAAACACTGGAACAAAGCGTGTTGAGAGCCTGTCTCTCGTTGGGGAGAACGATGATGGAACAGATCTTAACCCACACAGAAGAAGAGGCCGAGAGACCATCCAGAAGAGAGGGAGCATGTGGACATCAGCAACGTCTCGTCGGAAGACGTCCCAAGCAGTTACACACCTTGATGGGAAAAGTGACCATTGGGCGAGCCTACTACCAATGCGTGGTGGAAGAAGAGGAACCCAGCGCAACGTGCACTCACGGACAAGCGCCATGGGACTCGCTGTGGGGACAGCTCGCCGGACGAACCAGTCCCGGAGTCCAAAAACTGTTGGGAAAACTCGTCTCTCGTCTGACCCTCTCCGAGGCCGTGGACACCTTCACTGACGTATTGCCGCTCCCGATGTCAGAGCGACAAGCCCTCAACCTGATCCAACCGATAGGAGAAGCGTTGAGCCAGCAGGAAGGAAAGCAGGTCCAGGCCCTCTTTGAGCAAGCGGCGAACAAAGAGACGCAAGCAGCGGAGCAAGGCTCGGTCCTTGGGCCATCCATCAGGCGCTTGTATATTGAGACCGATGGCGTCACGGCCCGCATCCGCCGGGGAAGCGTGCCCATGGAAGAAGCGGAAGCCAAGCGCAAAGCCGATGTCTATCGCGAGATCAAAGTGGGAGCGGTTTTTGAAGGCCTCCCCGGTCGTGAACGTTCGGAATTGGTACCAGGCGTCTTTCTCGATGAGCCTGGACCTATTAAGTATGTGGCACGACGGCTCACTGTAGAAGAGTTTGGTCGCTTTCTTTATGCGCTTGCCCAACGCTGTGGAGTGGACCGAGCACGAGAAGTCGTGCTCTTGGGGGACGGAGCCCGCTGGATTCGCCATGTCGTTGAGGACCACTTCCCCAATGCGGTGCAGATTGTGGATCTCTACCATGCACGAGAACATCTCTGGAACGTGGCCAATGCTGTTCACGGAGCAGGAACGCCACAGGGGGCCGCTTGGGCCAAACAGGCCGATGAACTGCTCACTCATGGCCAGATTGAGGAACTGGTCCAGATGATCGCGAAGCTCCCCTCCATCCCGGCTTTACCTGGTGCCTCTCGTTCTATCCCAGAAATTGAAGCCGATTATTTCCTCTCCAATGCTGAGCGCATGCGTTATCCTACCTTTCGGGCCAAAGGCATGCATATCGGCAGTGGCATTGCCGAGGCGGCTTGCAAAACCGTGGTCTCCACCCGTGCCAAAAAATCCGGCATGCGATGGACTCCCGATGGCTTGGATGCGGTCCTGGCTTTGCGCACTTCCGTTCTCAACCAGTCCTATGACTCGTTCTGGGATCAATCTCGGCCACTTCTGGCTGCTTGATTGCCTACAACTTTTTCATACACCCCGCGAGATAGAGCCAGCCCTCCCATGTCCACACCCCGGTGATATCGGCCACCCACTTGGTATTGGGCGCACTCGCCGTGAACTCGCGGTTGAGCAGATTGGGAGCGACCGGATGCTCGTGCTGGCTGTCGGTCGTTCTGGTGCGATGCCGGCGTGGCTTCGCGCTCAGTCCGTGCTCGCGCATGAGTCGTGCTATTCGCTTGCGCCCGCAGTGCTCTCCCTCGGCTCGCAGCACCGCCTGAATGCGCGGACTGCCATAGACCTGGCGATTGGTCTGGAAAATCCGCACAATGCGCTCCCCCAACCCCGTATTCGCCTGGCTGCGGCGGCTGGGCGCGCCCAGCCGCCGCAGCCAGGCATACAACCCACTCACCGCCACCTCCAAGACCCGACACATCGTTTTGACCGGATACTCCCGCTGGTGCGCGGCAATGAACTGGTACTTCATCTGGACTCCCGCGAGAAGATGCTGACTACTTTTTTTAAAATGTCGCGCTCCTGCCGCGTGATGTCCAGCTCCCGCTTGAGCCGCCGCAGCTCCTCCTCCTGTGCGGTCTGATGCCCACTGCCGGGAAAGGCTTGCTCTCCCTGATCAGCCAATTGCTTACTCCAATGATACAGGGCACTGTCACTGATCCCCAGCTCCCGCGCAATCTGGCTCATCGGTTTGCCACTGCTCTTCACGAGCTGGACCGCCTCGAGTTTGAACTCCTTGGTGTAGGTCTTCTGTTGCTTTGGCATACTCCCCTCCTTCGGTAGAGTATATTCCATGTTTCTCGACTCCACCAAACCGGGGCAAGCTCACCCCGTGAAGTGGTTGAAGACGTGGACTTTGGCGGCTATACCCTGCCAAAGGGTACGCTCGTTCGTCTTTCTCTGGCCGCCGGACACCGGCTGCCCACAGTGTTTGACCGTCCAGAGGCGTTTGATCCCGACCGCTTCGCGCCGCCACGCGAGGAAGACAAACGCACACCTTACGGGCTGGTCACATTTGGCGGCGGCCCGCGCCTGTGCATCGGGGTGCATTTCGCCAACATCGAAGTCAAAGCACTGGCGGCACACGTGTTGCGCTCGTACCAATTGGAAACGGCGAGCGCTCAATTCCCGGCGCAAACGGGATTCATCTCCACTGTCGTTGCGAACGGTTTGCCAATGCGTGTGCAGTCACGCATTGGCTACTCATACATATAAGAAGAAGGAGAAGAGACATGAAATCAGTTCGACAAATTATGGTGAGGGTGGTAAGCCTCGCCGTCATTGCCAGCGCGGTCATTGCCTACACAGGAACCGCCGCTGCTCAGACCGCAGCGCATCAGGCGCCTGCGAAGAAGTATGCCTTCCAGACTATCACCTTTCCAAATGACACCTTCACCCGGCTGCTGGGAATCAACGATCAGCAGGTCATCGCTGGGTATCACGGGGACGGCCAGATTACTCATCCTAATCATGGATTTACTCTGACATTGCCTGGCAACTTTACAGTTGAGAACTTCCCTAACTCATTACAAACACAGGTGAGAGCGATCGACAATCATGGTGACACGGGCGGCTTCTACCAGGACCAGGCAGGTGTTACGCACGGCTTTGTGATGAGTGGAGGAACGTTTTACACGATCGATATGCCGGGGACGACCTTCAATCAGATTCTTGGACTGAACAAACACGGTCAGGCGGCTGGCTACTTCCAGGATGCGTCGGGGCTGGACGATTCCTATATCCGGGCTGCGCAGAGTTTCGATGCGCAGAGCTTCTTCCTGGTGACTCCGATCTTGAACAGTCAGGCCGCCGGGGTCAACGATCAGGGACTGGTGGTGGGTTTTACCCAGCCGCCTGGGACGGGCACATCGTCCGGGTTCATCCTGCGTGGAACCACTGTAACATTGCTCAACTATCCGGGATCGGCCTTCACGGAGGCGCTGGGCGTGAACAACGCCGGGCAGGTAGTCGGCTTCTATAACGACAGCGCCGGCAACTCGCACGGCTTCATCTATCACAATGGGTCCTACCATACAGTCGATGTGCCGGGGGCGACCTCCACGACCATCAGCGGGATCAATGATGGCGGCACCATTGTCGGGTACTTCCTGGACCAGGCGGGCAACACCGATGGCTTCGTCGGGACGCTGAAATAGGTGTCTGCCAGCAAGCGCGCGTTTGGCGCGGTGTATCGGGGCAGAGGCAGGCAGGGTGAGGGAGGAAGCATCCTCGTTCTGTTTGCCTTTGTGAGTAATAGCGGGTGAAGTGAAATCAGCTCGAAGCTGCATAACAGGCAAAAATACGGTATACTAGGGGCGGAACGTTCAGCGTCGCATCTCTGTACCCTGTTACGCCGTCCCGGTGTGCGCCTGCTGACCCTGGTGGGAACCGGAGGCGTCGGCAAAACGCGCCTGGGGCTGGCTGTGGCGCGGGAATTATCCGATGACTTTGCCGATGGCACCTGCTTCGTCCCTCTTGCCCCGATCGGCGACCCCGCTCGCGTCCTGGTGGCGATTGCGAAGGAACTTGACCTGTGGGAAGTGAGCGAACTTCTCCAGGAAGCTCAGGTGCAGGCCGCGTTAAGCGAGCGGCACCTGCTCCTGCTGCTGGACAACTTCGAGCAGGTGATGGAGGCAGCGCCACAACTTGTCTCCCTGCTGGCCTTCTGCCCACTGCTCAGTATCCTGGTCACGAGCAGGGCCGCGCTTCACCTCTCCGGGGAACAGGAATTCCCGGTCTTCCCGCTCGCCGTGCCTGATCTCGAACAGATCACCGTGTCAGGAACACTCGCTCAGGTGGCGGCTGCGCGCATGAAGCTCCTGCCGCCAGCGGCTCTCCTCAAGCGCCTCTCGCGCCGGCTCGATGTCCTGACGAGTGGCGCAAGCGACCTCCCTGTACGCCAGAAAACGCTGCGCAACGCCATTCAGTGGAGCTACGACCTGTTGAGCCAGGAGGAAAAGCGACTGTTCCGTTGGCTCTCGATCTTTGTGGGTGGCTGCACCCTCGAAGGCGCCGAGGCTGTCTGCCAGGGAGGAAACGACCAGGTCCCCGCTGTACTTGATACTCTCGCCTCCCTGGTTGACAAGAGTCTGGTGCAGCAAATAAAGCACGAGGGCGACGAACCTCGCTTCGTGATGCTAGAGACGATTCGTGAGTTTGGGCTGGAAAGCCTGCAACAACACGGAGAACTGGAAGCGGCACGCCAGGCGCACGCGCGTTACTACCTGCACCTTTCCGAGGAGGCCGAGGCATATCTGTTGGGTCAAGAGCAGGGTGCATGGTTGAGCAGGCTCGAACAGGATCTGGACAATCTGCAAGTCATCTTTCAGGCGGCCACGACGGGTGGGGAGGGGGAAGAGCAGGGGGAGCTGGCCCTGCGCATTAGAGGAGCCTTGCGTTTTTTCTGGGCAGGGCGCTTTCCCCGCGAGGGGCGTAGTGTGCTGGAGAAGCTGCTGATACTCCTTCCCATGGTCGCCGCTTCGGTTCGCCTCAAGGCGCTGCTCACCCTGGGAGCGATCATGTATGCCTACGACGATGCAGGGAGGAAGCAGAGCGAATGTACCTGGAAAAAGCCCTGACGCTTGCTCGTGCGCTCGGAGATCGCTTTGCCCTCGCGTTTGTGCTCGATGCTCTGGGCGAGATGGCCGAGTCCCGCCGGGACTACGCCCAAACGGTGGCGTTGTGTGAGGAGGGTCTTAGAGAGTGTAGAACTCTGGGTGAGCAGCTGATGACAGGCAAGGTCTTGCCGGACCTGGCCTATGGCGAACTGGCGCTGGGCAATAACTCACGCGCTCGTACTCTGCTGGAGGAGGCCCGCATCCTTTCTCAAGCGACGCGTAATATCTGGGGGATCAGCGGAATCCTGTATCTGCTGGGGGAGATTGCTTTCCGGGAGGATGAGTTGACCCAGGCGGAGGCGAGGCTTTCAGAGGTGAGACAGTTGACTTCCGAATCGGGGGATCGATGCTACCTGACCCGCGCGCACTTGTTTCTGTCGAAGCTCGCCACAGTGCGGGAGGAGGCTGCGACTGCTCGCGTGCGGTGCGAAGAGGGACTGTCCATCGCCCTGGAGGTCGATCAGCGTTTTCTCACCGGATCCGGTCTGAAGCTGCTAGGCTGCGTAGCAGCCGCGCAGGGTTTCTTCACCTGGGCGGCTATGCTCTGGGGAGCAGCCGAGCCGCTGGGCGAGTCTCCTACGGTTTTTCTCCCTCCAACGTTCTTTGACCGCATGGGAGCGCTCGTCCGTGGCCTGTTGGGTGAGCCAGCCTTTGCTCACGCGAAAGCAAAAGGGCGGGCGATGACACCGAAGCAAGTCCTCGCCGCGCCTGAGAACACGCTCTTATCAATCTCACAGAAGGTCCAGCCCGTATCCGTTTCTGCTGCTCTCAATTCCAGAGGTGCTTCTACCTATCCAGCCGGACTCACCGCCCGCGAAGTAGAAGTGTTGCGCCTCGTCGCGCAGGGACTGACCGACGCCCAGGTGGCTGATCAGCTCATCATCAGCCATCGTACCGTCATTACGCACCTGACCTCCATCTACAACAAGCTGGGCGTCAATTCGCGCGTGGCGGCCACCCGCTTCGCAGTAGAACATTACCTCGGCTAATAAGCACTCTGTTTGCATGATCAGATACGATTCCCTCTACATGGCCCTCCACACAAGATAGCGACTACGTATCCAGGCACTTCTGCCCCTCCACCGAAAATACGTAAACGGATACGTAATGTCTACGATGCACAGCCACGCCTCCCCGGATACACTCGAAACAGCACATGAATGGTATTCCAGAGCATACCTGTAAATCAGTGGAGGTGTCGAATGACATATCCCCAGGGCCGTCTGCGTGTGTTTTCTAGCGCCTGGAACGAGAAATGGGGCCGGGAGGCGATCATAATCTGCTCTACACATTCATGCTGCCTGCCACACTCGCCGAGACCCCCCTGTGGGTGCGACTGCTGGCACAGGCGCAGAGGGGCGAGTTACAACCGTAGCGTGTTTTTAGTGCCATCAGCGTAAAGCTGAGATAGTCAACAACAGGAGTAACACCATCATGAGTCTTTCATCATCGTACCCCAATGCAGAGTGTGAAATACACCACAAGGAGCTATTGCCATGACAACTACAGAGAGCACAAGCGATGCCACCTACGTCCTGGGGCATCCCAGCGGTGAGGAGCAGCGTTTGCAGCGGCTGGGCCAGTTGCAATATGCCTCGACCAGGCATCTTTTGACACAGGCAGGCATTGTGCCTGGGATGAAAGTGCTGGACGTTGGCAGCGGGGCCGGGGATGTGGCGCTGCTGCTGGCGGACTTGATCGGGCCGACCGGATCGATCGTGGGAGTCGATATCTACCCGACGGTGCTGGAAACGGCTCGAGCACGCCTGCAAGCCGCCGGCTTCGAGCGCGCGACCTTCCTGGCAGGAGATATTCGCGAGGCGGTGTTGGACACCGATTTCGATGCGGTGGTCGGGCGCAATATCCTGATGTATGTGGCCAACCCGGCGGAGGTGCTGCGCCTGTGCGCCAGCCACCTGCGCTCTGGGGGCATCGTCGCCTTCCAGGAGGTCGAGTGGAGCCTCACCGAGCGGGTCGACGGGATGCCTGCTCTTCCCCTTCTCGTCCAGCAAGCGGCGAACTGGATCGTGGGAGGCTTTCGCCAGGCCGGGGCAGAAATGCAGATCGGCTTCAAGTTCCCGCACATGTTTCTGGAGGCGGGCCTGCCCCTTCCGCACATGAGTCTGGACGGCATCGTGGGCACCGAGGCCGACTGGGTGGGCTACGATTTCCTGACCGATGTGCTGCGCGATATTCTGCCCAAGCTGTACGAATACAGCATCGTAAAGGAGCAACTGGACGCGGCAAGCTATGTCGCCCGCCTGCGCGAGGAGATTCGCCAGCAGCACGCGCTCTTTCCCCTGTTTTTTCTGGCAGGGGCCTGGACACAGAAAGGATAAGGGAGTTCAGTCATGATTCACACTCAGGCCGTTCGCAGCGGTTCCTTCCTTTCCTTGGACTCGCCGTCGCTGGGCGAGGCAGAAGCTCTTTTTAGACAGCGCTACCCGGCATTTGACAGCACCGCCATACTCGATGAACTGCGGGCGACGGAGTATGCGCGCCTGGATGAGCAAGGGCAGGTGTACCTGGATTACACGGGAGGCGGACTCTATGCCTTCAGTCAACTTCGCGAACACATACGACTGTTGAGCAGTCAGGTGTTCGGCAATCCGCACTCTAGCAATCCGACTTCACAGGCCATGACGGAGTTAGATGAGCAAGCACGTGCCTTCGTCCTCGCGTTTTTCAATGCGTCGCCCGACGAGTACACCGTCATCTTCACGCCCAATGCCAGCGGCGCTTTGCGACTCGTGGGGGAAGCGTATCCATTTACACCCCACGGGCAATTGTTGTTAAGCTCCGACAACCATAATTCGGTGAACGGCTTGCGAGAGTTTGCGCGCGCGAAAGGCGCTCCTATCGCCTGCGTTCCCCTCGAAGCGACTGAACTGCACATGGATGAGACGACACTCTTCTCATTGCTCGAACAGCGACGGGATGCTGGTCATCGCCTCTTCGCTTATCCTGCCCAGTCGAATTTCACGGGGGTGCAGCATCCCCTGGCCTGGATCAACGAGGCACAGGAGCGGGGCTGGGATGTGCTGCTCGACGCGGCATCATTCGTGCCGGGCAATCGACTCGACCTCTCCCGGTGGCACCCCGATTTCGTGCCGGTGTCGTTCTACAAGATGTGTGGTTATCCGACAGGAGTGGGATGCCTGCTGGCACGCAACGCCGCGCTGGCCAAATTGCAACGCCCCTGGTTCGCGGGAGGGACCATCAATGTGGTATCCGTGCTGGGAGACTGGCATGTCATGGCCGAAGGGGCCGCGGCTTTTGAGGATGGCACCATCAACTACCTCAATCTTCCGGCGGTCGAAATCGGACTGAGGCACCTGCTGACAATCGGCATGGAAACGATCCACACGCGCATCATATGCCTGACCGGCTGGCTGCTCGACACCCTCCAGTCGTTGAATCACCGCAACGGCATGCCTCTGGTGCAGATCTACGGCCCGCGCACGACCGACCGCCGCGGAGGAACCATCGCATTCAACTTCCTCACGCCGGATGGGCGCATCGTTGATGAGCGGTTGATTGACCGGAAAGCTGCCCTCGCTCGCCTCTCGTTACGCACCGGCTGTTTCTGCAATCCAGGGGCGGGAGAAGCGGCGTTGGGCATCACGAAGCCGGTCCCGCGCGAACACTTCGGGAGCAAGCAGAACGTGTCCCTGGACGAGTACCTCATGGCTCTGGGCTTGCAGAACTCCGGTGCGATCAGGGTGTCGCCGGGTCTTGCCAGCAATTTCGCTGATGTCTCCCGCTTTGTGCAATTTGCGCAGGCGTTTCTGGATACCTATCCGATCGAGTATGATCTTCGACCAAGAATGCATTGCTGACAGGTGAAGATTGTTTCGAGGAATCAGCGCTACAAGGAATCGGGAATTTTTTGATTGGATAGGACCATGACACTCAATCCCAAGCATCGTAGCCACGTAATCACGGATGGGCGAGACCGTGCTGGCGCGCGAGCCATGCTCAAGGGCATCGGCTTTACCGATGAAGACCTCAAACGCCCGATCATTGGCGTGGCCAATACGTGGACCGAGACCATGCCCTGTAACTACCACCTGCGTCGCCTGGCGGTGAAAGTGAAAGAAGGCATACGGGCGGCTGGCGGAACGGCAATGGAGTTCAACACCATCGCCATCAGCGATGGGGTGACCATGGGCACTGAGGGCATGAAGGCCTCTCTGGTGAGCCGTGAAGTTATCGCCGATTCCATCGAGTTAGTCGGCCGGGGCCAATGCAGCAGGCAAGATGAGCGATGCCGACCTGAGAGAATTAGAGAACGCAGCCTGTCCCGGAGCTGGCGCGTGCGGTGGCCAATTTACAGCCAATACCATGGCGATGGCTCTGGAATTTATTGGTCTCTCACCTCTGGGCACAGCCAGCGTCCCGGCTACTGATCCGCGCAAGGATGAAGTGGCGGCGCAGTG
>Ga0209648_10001072_pt1 | contig 21825 bp, 20 predicted proteins | sample GraSoi2013_115cm_FD_185830 | JGI IMG/M metagenome (GOLD analysis project Ga0209648, IMG submission 185830) | Grasslands soil microbial communities from the Angelo Coastal Reserve, California, USA - Sample 9_17_2013_115cm (SPAdes) (version 2) | ecosystem: Environmental > Terrestrial > Soil >... | reverse complement strand
AGAGCTTCAGGGGTGGCACCTTTGGCTCAGTGGAACGAAATCAGAGCAATCACGGGATAGAGAATCGTGATCTGCGCCCCGCAACTCTGGTGGCGAGGATCGAGCAGCAGCGTCGGCAAATAAGGGTTGTAGCAATCAGGCGGCGCGTTCGAAGATGGCGTTCAGTGGCGACTTCACGCCCTGGACAATGTCACCATAATGGGATCCTTGGTTGAGACAGCGATGCCGTGGGGCAAGCGGAAGACGATGGCCATGCTCGCGCGTCCTATTTCAATTCTCTCCACTAGGCTGCGAATAATCTCTCGCCTTCGGTTCCAATCCGCGTCCTCGACGCCGGGTCCAAGGTGGACCGCAAGCTTTTGGAAATGATTCATAAGAAGTCGTAATTCTTGTCGGCGGTCAGCGCCCTCAGCGTTTGCGTAAATTCTCGCTTCAAACTCCGCGATGCGACTCTTAGTTCGACTCAGTCGAGGCATAAACTGCTCCTTGTCAATCACACCTTCAGAGTAACTGTCAATCAGCCTCTCCATGCCACGCCGCAGCTTAACAAGCTGGGCTTTCAAGATATCGAGATTTTCGGAGCTTGTGGCAACCGCGAGCCTCTGCTGATGCTCCTGCTCCAATCGTTGAGGATTCTTCAACAGTCCACAGACTTCCGCCCAGACGGATGCTTCAATGAATTCGCCTCTGATTTGCGAATTGCTGCAGATTCGCTCTCCTCCGAAGCGATAACCATCCGTGCCGGAGCAGCGATAGTAGGTAAAATCTCTGAGTCGACCACCTGCGGCTCTCTGTCGCGTCGTCTTTCCGTAATAAGCATATCGGCATTCAGAGCAGCTCAGAAGACCTTGAAGCAAATAGCCCGGCCTCCTTATACCTATTCGAGCGCGGGTGCGGTTTTCATTTAGCTGTCGGCGAGCTGCGTGGAATATGGCTGGCTCGATCAGGGGTGGCACCGGTATCAACACCCAGTCCTTCTGGTCAGTGTCCTTTGGGACATACGTTTTTCGGGGCTGCAACGGACGCCCGCGAGGTGGCCGCAGTCTTACCCCCTCTGCCCTCGCCATCATGCGGGTCTTTCCAAATGCGGCCCTTCCGTAATAGGCAGTGTTCTGGAGCATGTGCCAAACCGCCTGGCGCGACCAGATGGATTTGCCGGATTGCGTGCGCTCGCCGGTTTCCTGAAGGCGTCGGCATACTTCGCCGAGACTACAGCGATCGTTAACAATCCATTCGAATACCTGCTTGACCACACGCGCCTGCTCTGGAATGGGCTCGAATCGAGCCTGACCTCCGCCGTCGCGGACGCTGACATACCGATACCCGAACGGAGCGCACGACATTACATTCAGAGAACCGTGTTGGGCCGCGTGCTTCTTACCGCGGCGGCTGCGCTCCATGATTTTGGCTCGTTCGTACTCGGCAACGATCCCTTGCACTTGCAGTAGCAGGTCGTCTTCTGGGCTCTGCCCGAGGGGCCGGTTTAGGAACACGACGTCCACGCCAGCTCGACGCCATTCGTCTATCAGAAGGACCTGATAGGCGTAGTTGCGCGCGAGTCGGTCAGGTGAATGGACAAAGATACGGTTGATCACGCCGGTGGCAGTCAGATCACGCAGGCGATCCAGCGCCGGACGCACCAGCGTGGCGCCACTGAACCCCTCATCAACGAACTGCCGTTCCACCGGAACGGGTGTGCCGTCGCTCCGAGCGCGTTCAGTTAGCGCGGCAAGTTGACTTTCGATCGTGTGCGCGGCCGCCTGCTGTTCGCTGGAGACACGCGCGTAAAGAGCGGCTTGGATGGTTTTCATAGTCGCCTCCCCTCTGGGAGGTTCAGCTTTCAGGTCCAACGCGATCAACAGCTCGATCGTGGGGTCTGAATTAAATACAGATAAAAAGGAGAGCAATCAGATGTCAGAAACAAGTACGCTCATTTCGTATTCTGGAAGGGTCACGCGGGCAGAACTAGCGCAACTGCCGACTCCACCTGCAACGCCAACCCATATCCCGATCCCTCACGTTGAGGTCGTGGAAGCCCTGATCGGGACTCTACGCCTTCGTCACATCGGGGCCGTGAGCGAGGAGTTCGCAGTCTCAAGAGATGGCATGGAAATGTTCGGCGTCCTTGATCTGGAAACCACCCTCGATGGATGCCGGTTCGCGGTCGGGATCAGGAACGCAAACAATAAACGTTTTCGCCTGTCTTGCACCGTCGGCCTGCGCGTGTTCGTGTGTGAGAACCTTGCATTTCAGGGAGACTACACACCCGTCTTAGCGAAACACAGCAAGAACTTCTCGCTGCAGGACAGCCTTTCCATCGGCGTCGACCGTATGCAACGGAACTTCGAGCCGATGCGCCGACAGGTCGAAGCCTGGCGCACAAGCCAGCTTTCTGACGAAGCGGCGAAGCTCATCATCTATCGAGCCTTCATCGAACGAAAACTTGAGGTACCCAGGCACTTGGCCCGCGTCGTGCACAATCACTACTTCGATCCCCAACACGAGGAGTTCGCGCCGCGGACCATGTGGAGCCTGTCGAACGCGTTCACCTCGGCGTTCAAGGAGCTGGACGCCATTCCGCAGTTCCAGGCGACGGCCAAGTTGGGAGCATTTCTTGAAGGCGTTCACGCGGTGTGAGCACGTCGCGAAACCCACTTCGGCGGGAGGGAAATGCGAACCACAAACACATTTCCCTCCCGATTTTCCTCTGAGCACAGGAGCGGGGGCAACTTCGGCGCGTTGCCGCAGAAGCCAAAAGGTGCACGCAGAAACCTTAGCTGACTTCTTTTACGAAAACCGAAAAACAGGGTCTTGGATTCAACTGCGGGAAGGGGATTGCTGAAGCGACGAGGTTCAGTCAAGGCCTTCGCGCAGTACTCTCGATGCGAACCCCTTCTGTGAATTCCGCGAGCGTGGTTAGGGAAAGAGTCCAATCTCCGAATGCATCGCGTTGGCCAAAGCACACGAAGAAGAAACCGGCAAAGCCCCCGGTCCTCGATCCAGACTTCGCGGAAGACGTTGAAGAGATTCTCAGCCACCGCAAGCCGTGGAACCCGCCAGCATGGGAATAGTCCTCGACTCTAGCGTTATTATCGCTGCCAAACGCGGAAGACTTCTCAGCCATCCTCGGCAGTTTCGCCATCGCAAGTTACCGGTATAAATACATTTTCCCGTGACAGGGAGCACTACGTGACTTAAACTTCTAATTGAGGTGCAGAGGTATCTCATGACGCTGGACGTAAAACCCGAAATTGCCGCCGCACTGGAAGCCCTAGCTTCTGCCCAAGGGTTGTCTGTGGAAGACTACCTTGAGCAGCTCGTCGAAAAAGAGCTGCCGCTCAAGCTGGAAGATGCCGCTCGTTCGGAGGGCAGTGGCATGGTTTGGGAAACGGGCTATTTGTCTACCGTACCGGCAGGCCGCTGCCATTGCGCGTAGTCGATGATGCTATCCGCCAAGTCCGCGAAGAAAGGGCGCAGCACATCCTGGGCAAGCATTCTTGAAGCTGTTCTTCGACAGCTCTGTTCTGGTTCTTGTCTTTTACGCTGACCATCCGCAGCACACATCTAGCACAAAATTATTCCTTGACGCAGGAAATGACGATTTCTGCGCGCTTCGCACACTCGGCGAGGTCTACGCTACGCTCACTGGCCTGCCACTTCGGCCCCGCATCACTGGGGCGGAGGGCATAACCATCGTAAAGCAAATATGCGAAAGGCTCACCCTGATTACGCTCAGTGAACAGGAATATGTTTCCGCTCTTGAGCTAGCTTCCTCTGGGACCATCGTCGGTGCGGCCGTCTATGATGCACTCATTGCTCATTGCGCCTTGAAAGCGGGAGCAGATATTTTGCTGACCTGGAATGTCCGCGATTTTACGAGGCTCGGATCTGCTGTCGCCCAGCTCGTGAAAACGCCGCTGGAACTATAGTTGCGACGCCGAACCTCCCCGACTTCCAGAGAATCCCTGTTTTTTTCCGTAATTCAACTCTGAACGATTGAACACCAACGAAATTTCCCTCCGCTCTCACCGCCGTCAAGGGTCAGGCCGGCTAGCGCCACGCTGAGGCCAATACTACCGCTTTGGACCTTACTCACCGCGGTGTTCCGATGGAATAAGCCAGCAATATCTGACTGACACGATACTGGTACTTTGCGTCTGTGTTGGCGATGTCAGCCTCGGTTTTCTGGAGCTCTGCCTGGCTGAATTCGACTATGGACCCGAGACCGAGGTTGTAGCGGGCTTGCGCAAGGTCGAGCGCGAGGCTGGATTGTTCGCTCAACTGCTGGGTGACGGAAAGGCGCTCGTAGGCGCGGGCCGTGTCTTGCCAGGAAGTACGGACGTCGCGCGCGATGTTGTTGCGAAGGTCGGTAAGTTTCTGACGGTTGACTTCGGTCTGAAGATCGGCAGCTCTGGCGCGCGAGTTGAAGAGAAAACCGTTGAAGACGGGGATGTTGATATTCACGCCGACGGCGCCGTACCAATTGGGGATGTGGTTGTCACGAACGGGAGCTTCCCCGACAACGCCCAGGGCACTGACGGTTGGGCGCCAGAGGTCATGTTCGGCGCTGCCGAACTTTTGCGCGGCTTGGACTTCGTCCTGGAGCGCGAGAACTTCCGGGCGCTGCTGCAGTGCTTGCTGGATGAGCGGGAGAACGTCCGGCGCGGGAGCCGCGAGCGCGGTTTGTTCCTCGACGAGTTGGAAATCTTGTTCATCCGGGTAGCCAAGAATCGCGGAAAGTGCGGCAAGGGAAGTTTGGTAATTGTTGCGAGCTTCGAGCAGCAAGAGCTTACCGCGCGCCAGGTCAACGGTTGCGAAACTCAGGTCGAGTTCGGACTCTAGCTTGGCATCGGTGAGCGCTTTGATCTTATCAACGAAGAGTTGACGGGAATCGACGGTCTGCTGCGCGACTACAACGAGAGCCTTCGTTTCCAACACGTTGTAAAAACACTGGTCGACCGCGAGTACGATTTGAGCGGTAGTGGCGGCGGCGTTTTGGTCTTCGGCCTTGGCCTGAGATTCGGAACTGGAGAGAAGATTCGTGGAACGGCCAAAATCGGTGATCAACTGGCCGACCGTCGCACCTGCGGCGGCGCGCGGAAAAAAAATCGGATTGTTCAGGCCGCCAGCGGCGAGGCGGCTTTCGGGATTGGAGTCTACCCCGGTCACGCTGAGATAGGCGTTGGGCAGCAACGCTGAACGAGCTTCCCGGACGTACTGGTGAGCGACCAGGGCGCGCAATTTTCCAATTGTGATTTGGGGATTGTTCTTCACTGCAATCGCTTCCGCTTCCCTGAGGGAGAGACTCCGCGGCGCGGACGCCTGACCAAAACAGCACAGAGGGGTAAGCAAGAAAATCGCCGCCCACCGGTGCGAATTCCGAATCACGCCACCACCTCCTGTGCTGGTCTTCTTTACGCCGGTACAAAAGGAGATAAGCGGCCGGCACGAGGAAAACTGTCAGAGCCACGGAAACAGTGAGGCCGCCGATAATTGCACGTGCCAGCGGAGCATATTGTTCGCTCCCCGTTCCGAGTTTCAAAGCCATCGGAATCAGACCGATGATCGTCGCAAGCGAGGTCATGAGGATGGGCCGCAAGCGAATGCGGCAGGAGGAGATGATGGCATCCCGGACCGACATGCCGTCTTCCTCCAGCCGGTGTGCGAATTCCACGATCAAGATGCTGTTGGACACCACAATTCCGACCATCATGATGACGCCCATGAGCGACATCACGTTCAGCGTAGTGCCAGTAAGCAGAAGCGTGAGTAGGACTCCCATTACTCCAGTGGGAACTGCCAGGAGAATGAGGACGGCAGAAGTTACACAAAATGATGGAGAATGGAGCAGTTCATTTACTCAGGGCACTTGCCCAACCGCGGGTTAGAGTTCTCAAGGGTTCCAGTAGGACTGCCCGGTCGGGGGCAAGAGTGTGACTTGCGTGTGGTAGCGCACAAGAAGCTTGGACAGAAACCGCTTGCTAAGGAAGGCCAGGCGGTGTTAGGGTACTCACGTTAGTTAGCTAGTTTCATTTTCTCTCGCCCGCCGCACTGTGCTAGCAGTTCGGCGGGTTTTTCTTTTAGAACGAGTCGCTTGGAATCTGTTCTTTAAGTTCATGACCAGCGGTGCGGTGCTAGTGAGTAATATCAGAAAGATGTTTGCTGACCTTTTCAATTTCCGAGCGTAGTCTGATTGCCTCGCCTACGAGCCCAGAATTCGACTCTCAATTCACTGGCACCGTTCTCCTCCCTTGTTGTCCGGCTGCTAGCTAGTCATCGAGCGAAATGCTTACCCGCATGCAGGATGAAAAAATACCCACGCACCCTCGATTCGACTGCTGTTCAATCAAGAGCGGGCTTCTCAAGACTACGAAAAATGAGAAGTGGAAAGACCATGCGACTGCTGAGCCAAGGAACAAGACCAGAGATTTGAGACATGTCCACGCTTGAAGAGTGAATCTTCGCAGCGGATGCCTACTTGACCGCGCCGACGGTGAATCCGGCGATGAAGCGGTCAAGGAACAGGTTGTACATGAACGCGATAGGAAGACTGGCGATTAGGCAAGCGGCCATAAGCGCTCCCCAATAGTAGACATCTCCGCGAACCAAAAAGATGGGGATGCCCGTCCCGATCATCTGATTCGATTCAGAAGAAATGAACGTCAACGCATAGACGAATTCCTGGGTTACCAGGGTAAACGTGAAGATCACGACGGTGAGAATTCCGGAGACGGAGATGGGAATCACCAACTTGACGAAAGCGCCGAAGCGCGTGAGACCGTCCACCATAGCCGCATCTTCCAACTCCTTGGGGATGGATTTGAAGAAACCCATCAGAAGCCAAATGGAAAAGGGAACCGTAAATGTGGGATAGACGAGAATAAGCGCCCACAAAGAATCTTGCAGGCCGAGATACGCCACCACTCGGGAAAGCGGAATGAAGAGCAAGGTCGGCGGGACGAGGTAGGTGAGAAAGATGCCGATGCCGAGGCGTTCGCCCCAGCGGCCGGAGAGCCTGGCGAGTGAATACGCAGCAGGCACGGCCAGCAGCAAGGTGATGGCAACGACGATGACACCGACGAATGCGGTGTTGCCGAGCCAGCGGACGAATCTGGTTTCGGTGAAGAGAAACTTGAGGTGATCGAGGGTGGGCTTGGCATTAAAGAGAAAGGGGTTGTTCTCCATTGTGTAAAGATCGAGATTCTGTTTGAAGCTGGTGATTGACATCCAATAGAAGGGGAAAGCCAGCAGGATCGTAAAAGTCCCGAGCACGAGGATGTGGACGACCTTGCCCCAGATACGCCGGGAAATTCCCTTGGCCATCAGTTCACCTCAGCGCGATGAGCCACGCGCAGCATGAAATAGGCAATGATCACCAACAAAGGCACGAGAAAGAGCGAGATCGCGGCTCCCGCGGCGAGGTCGCTGCCTTGAATGCCCAAGGCAAAAGCCAGAGAAGGCAGGGTCTGCGTAGAGTCGAACGGTCCGCCGGCCGTGAGGATGTAGACAACGGTCATGTCTGTGAAGGTAAAAATGAGACCAAAGAGCACGGCAACGCTGATTATGGGCCGCATCATGGGAATGACGATCTGGAGCTGCGTGCGCCAGAAGCCGGCGCCATCCACCGCGGCGGCCTCCGGGATGTCTTTGGGAATGGCGGTCCGGCCGGCGAGCAAGATGACGGTGGAAAATGGCATTAGGCGCCAACTGTGGACTAAGAGGACGGAAGCGATGGCGAGACGAGGTTCGCCGAGCCACATCGGAGCGCTGAAGGGTTTGTAGATGTGTACGGCTACAAGGACCCAGGTGATCACGCTGTAGATCGAATCAAGGATCCATTTCCACCCAATGGTGCCAAGCGCGATGGGTGCGACCCATGGCAGGAGAATCAGAAAACGGACAAGGCCGCGGCCACGGAAGGCCTTTTCCAGGGAGACTGCGAGAATGTTCGCGCCGACGATCACGACGATTTGAGAGCAGATGGTGAAGATGAGGGAATTGCGAATGGCGACGCGAAAACTGGGACTTTGCAGGATGCTGCGGAAGTTTTCCAGGCCAACGAAATGCATTTCGATGCTGCCTATGCGCGCGTCACTGAAGGCATAGAAAAAGGCAAGCAGAAAGGGTCCGCCGACGAGCAGCAAGATGTAGAGAACCGCTGGTGAAAACATTGCCGCGCCTAGCAACGGGCTCTGAGCCGCGCCGATGGACTTTATTTTGGTGCGGGCTATTGCCACGACACGGCCCTCGGCTCAACGCGTTTTTCGGAGGAGCGGTCGAAGAATTTCAGGTGAAACTGGGGCACGGCGAAGTCATACGTGCCGCCCAACTGGAGGTTCTGCGTGGAGGAGAGGCGCGAGAAGACTTTCTTGCCCTCGATCTTTCCACCGACAAGTGTGCCGGAAACAATCCACTCCGAACCCAGGTATTCGATATTTTCGACCTTCAAACGGAACGGTACGGCGGCATCGGTCACGGTGGACACTGGCCGGAAATGCTCCGGGCGGAAGCCAACGATCACGTCATCAAGCTCGGCAAGGTTCATCGGCGGCGAGCCGAGAAAAGTGGCGACGAAAGTGTCAGCGGGATTATCGTAGACATCGGTGGGAGTACCGAGCTGTCGAACGACACCTTTGTTGAGCACCATGACGCGGTCGCCCATGGCCATGGCTTCCACTTGATCGTGCGTGACGTAGATGGTCGTGGTACCCACGCGGCGATGAAAGCGCTCAAGCTCTTCGCGCGCAGAGGCACGGAGCTTGGCGTCGAGGTTGGAGAGGGGTTCGTCGAGAAGAAAGACCTCAGGTTCACGCACGATAGCGCGGGCCAGAGCGACCCGCTGACGCTCACCGCCGGAAAGCTCACGCGGCTTGCGATCGAGGAGCGCGCCAATGCCGAGAAGTGACGCCGCCCATTCGACCTTTTCCTTATGGAGTTCTTTCTTTACGTTCTGGGCCTTCAGAGGAAAGGCAATGTTCTTGTAGACCGAGAGGTGCGGATAGAGCGCATAGCTCTGAAAGACCATGGCTATACGGCGGTCGCGAGGACTGAGGTCGTTAACCACTCGCCCGCCGATGAGGATTTCGCCGGCCGTGGGAGTTTCCAGTCCAGCTATCATCCGCAGAAGAGTAGTTTTCCCAGAGCCGGAGGGCCCGAGGAAAACCAGAAACTCGCCTTCGCGAGTTTCGAGGTTCACGTTGTTGACGGCTCCGAGTTGTCCTTCTTTGAATACCTTTGTCAGATCGCGTGTCTCAACGACAGCCATCGGTTTCCCGCCCTGTTATTTCCATCTGGCAAAGATACGCTTGTATTCGTCTTCGGCAGCCTTGGCGGCATTCTCCGCAGTTTCGTCGCCGCGCGCCACTTTCGCGAACATCGTGGGAATCACCCACGCTTTGAAGGCTTCGTCAATGGCGGCGGTACCGTAACCGGGATAACCGACGTTTGTGGCCCAGTCGAGAACGTTGCCGAGGACTTTGTATTTGTCCGGGGGAGTGGCCCGCGGATCATTGGAGATTTCCTGTTTAAGGTCGGGGACGGTGCTGGGGAAGCAGGGGAAATTGTAAAACTGGCCGGCGGTAAAGCCGTCATGGAACGCATCGATGTAGTCAATCAGGAACTGCTGCGCGCCCTCCTTGTTTTCGGCGAAGTCCCATATCACGTAGCAGTCCATGACGTGCTCAGCGGCGATGCGGCGGACGGGCCCTTTCAGCGCCTGGCTGATCATGATCTTGGCGTCGATAGGCAGATGCTCCCTCTCGGATTGGCGAGTGATGGAGATGGCATTCGCGACGTAAGAAACGCGGCCGGCGAGCATGGCCTGGTTGTTGGATGGCGGAGTCCAAGTGAAGACCTCCGGAGTTTCGGATTCCTGATAAAGAGCCTTCATGAATTTCAGGGCTTCGATGGTTTCCTTGGAATTGATGGTGACATTGCCGGTTTCATCCTGCTCGGCGCCGCCAAAGGACCAGAGCAGCGCGCGCATGGCCATGCTGGTATCAAGTTCTTGAGAGAGACCAAGGCCGCAGGGATGGCCGGATTTGTCGCGAATCTTCTTGGCGCCGACGCGCAGATCTTCCCAGGTATCGGGACCATTCGGGAAACCGGCGTCGGTCCACCAGTCCTTGTGCCAGTTGCCGGGATCAGGGACGTAGGAATCGGAAAAAGCGAAGTAGCGCTTGGTCTTTGGATTGTAAGTGGATTTGTGCGCCAGATCGATCTTCTTACCGTGCTTCTTCTCCACGTCTTGGTACACATGGGACATGTCAATGGTCTGCTTCTCATACGCCGCGGGTGGCGAGAGCAACATGAAAATGTCGTGACCCTTCTTTGCAGAGGCCTCGGAAGCAGCCTTCGCGGAAAGGTCAACAAGGTTTATGTGGTCGACGATGACGTTTGTGTCGTGTTTTTGTCCCCACTGCTTGCAGAAGGTCCCGTCGAACCAAGTGTCGTACGCGGGAACGAAGTGGCTCCACTGAAGAATTTTCAGCGTTTTTTGCTCGGCTGCTGCGCGTTCGGGGAATAGAAAAAATGGGCCGGAACTCACGCCGGCTGCAAGAGCGCCGCTCCCCGTCCATTTGATGAAGTCTCGCCGTGACAGCCCTTCCTGTTTTTTCTTTGCCATTTAGCTACCCTCCGAGGGACAACTCAATCCCTGCAAGCTCACTTCAAGGATGGAATGAGCTTGCCCGAACCGATGATGCTACTGCGCAGGCTCGCGAGTCAATCGCTTGAAACTGCCGCGGCGTGGCTTTTCTGCGGGACGGAAATGCTTGCAGCACCCCGTCCCGCAGAACGCGTGCAACTAGAACGTAAAGATGGTGCCGCCCTCCGACCTCAGGTCGCGCCACGTGCGACACGGGATGCCATTGAATAACGGCAAGGCACCAGTCGGTCCCGGCACAGCGTTGGTCTCGTAGAGCGACTGCTCGTAAGCGAAAGTGACCCAATATGTTCAGTCTGTAGTACAAGGTGCCGGCAGATACAAAGCTTTTATGGCGCGCACCAGTTGCCATGGTCTTAACCTCCTTCGTATGCGGACCCCCCGGTCCGCGCCCCAACTCAGCCTGTTACCGCCCAACGTTGAGATGTTTTCCATCCAAGGCCGACTGGCCCCTGCGGAACCCCACTCCCTAGGGGCCCCGCGAGGGCTTCCGTTGACGTTTGGTTCGCTCAGAACGTGAAGATCGTTCCGAACTCGTTGCGCCACGAGTGCGCCTGAGTTGCATGAATGCCTCGGAAGAACTTCACGTTTTGGCTGGCGGCGCGAGTGTCAATGTAGCTTGTTTCCTGAACGAAGGTGACCCACTTGTTCAGTCGGTAGGTCAGCGAACCCGAGTCGAGATCCGTACGGGCGAGACCGTTTGCACCTGAACGGCGGACATCTTGGGCCCTCGTTCGGTCGGTCCCATACGACAAGTGCAAAACCCATCCGGAGTTGTAGCCCTCTGAATTGAAGTTGAAGATGCGTGAAAGGGGGAAGCTCGCCTCGAAGAATCCGCCCAAGCCCCGAACAGGCCGGAAGCTTTGAGCAACTATGGGGTTGCCGTTGCAATTAAATGTGGCTCCGGTTCCTGTCGCGCCCGTGCACCCGAACATAACAATGCGACTGTCCAAGGCCATGACCGGGGTCGTGACCGCCGTAGCTCCCGTGGTGGGAATTGCGACAGCCCCGTTTAGGTCGTTAAAAACGTCGTTGAGTTGGCCACCGAATGGGAACCGCAGGTCGCCCCCCTGGTAATACTTTCCGGTGACTGTGACCCACGGCGTCGGCAATTGCGCTTCGGCGGTCCAGATGTTTTGGGGATGGTCGATTTCGAGGCCCCTAGGAAAAAAGTCCTTGATTGAACAGGTTCCCGCGGCCGTCCCGCAGCCTGCCGCTCCAGGAATCACGGTAGTGGGGAGGTTGCCGAAGGGGATGATCTCGTTGATTCGCGCGTGGTGACCGCTGGCGATGAGTTGCGCCGGCGCAACACCCTGCCAGCTATGCGAGAGCGGGAACTGCAAGACGATCCGGCTCTCTAGGGCTGGCTGGTTGCTTTCTGAGCCGGCCCGGTCACCAAACCGTGCCCGTTGTTCGTCAGTGAGCGCTGAGGTACCTGCTACCGGCAGCACGATAGCAAACTCGGGCTGAACCTTCAGATCCCCAGAGTGAAATTGTACGCCGGTTCGAAACATCGGTGCGCGCTCCCAGAGGGCGCCCATTGAGATCGCCGTCCCGGTGGTTTCGAAGAGGCTTGGCAGCGTCGAAGAATAGAGGGTCCAATCTTGGCCGAACTCCGCGAACCACGGCAGGCTTCCACCCAGCTTCGTGTCGAGCCGCGCCCACGCCAGCCGCGTTCGCAATTGGCCGTTCCGGGGTGAGCTGATGTTTACGCTGTTCTGGTTTGTGAAGTCGCCCTCGAAATCGGCTTCGAGCCTGCCGGTGACCACAATGTTTGAGTTTTTAGGAACCCATTCGAACTGGCTGCCGATGCGGAAGGACCGTGCTTTGATATGGACTTGAGGATCGCTTGTGGGCCCCGTATCGGCGAGCAGGAGCGGAAGCGGAAAGTCTTGGCTGCCGAACGTGGGTCCGCCACTCGATGCCGTGTCGGAGACCGCGCTGGCTTTGAAGAACCCGTACAACTTCATATTCGCCCCGCTGCCCAGCTTAATATCAGGAATCAGCCCGCCTTGCTTCGCGATGTCGATCGGCAAGACGCGCAGAGGCGCCACCGCGGGGATTACTGTCGGTTCTTGGGGCGGCGGCGTCCTGGCGGAAGCAACACTCGCCCCATTGTTGAGAGGCACGCGATATACGGCAGCGACTACGGTCGGACTGGAAGAGGCTGGAGCGGAAGCGTTTATCATGCTCGCCGTGTTCACAGTCTGGTCGTAATCGCTTTGGGAGATTACGCCCTTCATGAGGAGCAGCTTGGCAAGCCGCTGGTCGGCATCGCTGGCAGACGATGCCTGAGCGAGTTTCGCCACTTCCTCCGCGGTCAAGATTCCCTTTGCCTGCAAGACGCGAACGAGCGGATTAACAGCAGACTTGCTGTCAGTCGGCTGCTGCGCCCAGCTTCGATCACACAAGACAAGGATCACCAACACCCACACCACTACACAAAATGGTTTCCTTCTCATCTCGAATACCCCCTGTGACTCAGCATTGGAATGCCAGTCAGGTCTTCAGACGTAAAGGCCCTGAAACGCCCCGTTCATATACGGGTAGTTCCTGATTGTCAAGAAGTCTGTACTAACCTTCATGCCATCTGGAAGGTCAAATGGAATTAGAGAGCAAGGGGCCCTTCGGCAACATTTAGGTGATTGGGCCATGAGCTTAAAACTAAACGTAGGAGGATTTCTGTCATTCGCCATGGTCCTGTGGGTGCCCGAAAGCAGAGCAGATGTTCAGCAAGCGGCGCGACCAGGAACACTCAGCTACGTTGAAGGGCAGAAGACCCGGCCGACGCGCGATATCCAGTGTCAAGAAATCCATCCGCGGACCCGCTTCGAGCACCGTCATGCCTTCGTGAACGTAGGGGGGCAGAATCGCGCGTGGGTTGGATCCCTACTGCCCCGGCCAATCCGCCCTCGCGCCAGCCCTAAAATAGTGCTTGACCCCGTACCGTAGTCCGGGGTTTAGACTTCAATCAGAAAGCGATTGCGGACATGAAGTCACTAACAATCGGTCGTCTCGCCGAGCAGGCCGGGGTCAACCTGGAAACAGTTCGTTTCTATGAGCGAAGGGGTTTGCTGCCAAGACCGCCTCGCAGTGCATCCGGTTATCGTTTATTTCCGGCAGAGGCAGCGCGCCGATTGAAATTCATTCGGCGCGCCCAGGAGCTGGGTTTCTCACTTGCCGAGATCTCAGAACTCCTGTCGCTCCGCGTGTCGCGCCGCACAACCAGCGCGGAAATCCGAGCGAGGGCCGAAGCCAAGATCATCGACATAGAAGCGAAGATGAGAAGTCTTGAGTCTATAAAGAAGACATTGCGGAAACTCACAAAAGCTTGCGACGGATGCACGCCAGTTGCGCAGTGTCCGATTCTCGAAAGTCTTGCTGGGGCGGGCGCGTGAGCACAAGATGGAAACAAGGCATGCTCGCGCTGCTGAGCATCGGCGTTTCCATACTTCCCAAACTAGCCTGTCCCGCTTGCTGGCCAGCCTACGCGGGTTTGCTGACCTCCATTGGTCTCGGGTTTTTGATCTCCGTCGTCTATTTGTTTCCGCTCACAGTTGCGTTCCTTTCCCTGGCTTTGGGTGCGATGTTGTTCAGGGCAAAAGCTCGTCGCGGATACGGACCGTTCCTTCTTGGAGTCCTTGCTGGGATCGGCGTCTTAGTCGGCAAGTTTGTGTGGGAGTTCAGTCCCGCCATGTACGGTGCAGTCGGGTTGCTGGTTATCGCTTCGCTCTGGAACACATGGCCGCGTCGTGAAAAACCGAAGGAGGCGAGAACCTGCTCTCACTGCAACACAGAAAAAATCGAAAGGAGTATCTAGGAGAACATCATGACCACAAAAAAGAAAATTGAGGTATTCAGCGCCGGTTGTTCAACGTGCAAAGAAACAATAGAGGTTGTCAAAAGACTAGCTGGTTCTTCCCATGAGGTAGTCGTCCACGACATGCACAAGTCTGAGGTAGCGTCCAAAGCGAAACAGTACGGCGTACGTAGCGTGCCCGCGGTCGTGATTGACGGCAAACTCGCAGGCTGCTGCGCGGGGCGCGGCCCGGATGAGCACGTCTTGCGTTCTGCGCTGGCATAGGCGTCGGCTGAGTTCCATCGCTACGTTTGTCAGTCGGATTGCCATCCCGAGCCGCGAAACTTCGCCTCTCGTCTACGGTTTCTGTCGCAAGTGCTTCGATGTGATCGTTGCTCGCAGGCGAAAGGTCAACGCATTGAAATCTGGGTCCATTCAGGGTCCAATAAGTCGTGGCGAAGGATTCCTTAGAATACCAATGACGGGCTGTCAGCGCCGTTAAGTGTCACTAAGTTCTGGCAAACTGCCACTCTGTCACGGAAGAGGCCTCAGGTTCAAATCCTGTTGGGTCAGCTCGAACCATCGCTTGAGAGTCCAGTCGTGCCACGCCGGTCTTGAAGGACCTGGGGAACTTGACACCGCGCTTAACTCCGATCGGATAAGACCTAGTGCCAACGTTATGCGGGTGCCTGCTCTACACGGATCTTGACTATCGCCTGCCCTCGCATTTGCGAACAGCTTCAATTCCAACTTGTCAATATTGTCTCAGGCGTGTTCGCGCCCGTGCTCGCCAAGCACACCAAGCACCTGAGCCTCGTGGACATCCTCTCGGTGTGAGTGGACCGCATGCAGCGGAACTTCGAACCGATGAGGAAACAAGTCGAGGCGTGGAAGGGGATGCGCCTGCCGGACGATACAGCGAGACTGGTGATCTACCAGGCCTTCATAGAGGGCAAGCTCGACGCCCCGAAACACTTGGCCCGGCGTTAGCCCTCGTATCGCGGAGTTCGCTCCCCGAACAGTGTGGAGCTTGTCCAACGCGTTCACGAGCGCTTTCAAGGAGCTCGATCCGATCCCGCAGTTCAAGACAACCGCGAAGCTCGCATCGTCCCTTGAGCTGGCCACAAGCCTCCAATTGATCGCATCAAAACCGTTCGATTGCTGTGAAAAGGGGCAAGGGAGGCAGCCTTTGGGCTGCCTCCCAACCTCCTCTGGGTCATGCACGATGACATTTGAATACCACTTTAGGTATGGAGTTGTCTTAAGCGCCGCGGCTGTGTCTTCCAACCAGATTGGCCTTCCAGGAAAACGCACTCACCAAGTTCGTTCTTTTTGAACCTCGATCTACAGCGAGCGCCATCTCCTAAACACCCGCCAATCGCTTTGCCGCGTACTTTGTTCCGGTGCGAAATCATCAGCCCTGGTCGGTACTGTGGTCGAACGCTACGTCTGGCTCGGCCCCGAAGGCGTGGCTTATGAAAGTTCTCCGCCAGGTTTTTTTTGCTGGCGTTAGGATCTTTTCGTCCTCCGGACCTGCGTCAAGGGACACGTGGAGCGTGCACTGCGTTCGCAGGGTTTCTGCCTTCGCATCCGGCTCGGAGCGCTCGAGCGGCACGTAACTAAGCAAGGCGTCGGCTGGAGAGGACTATTTGGACGTTCGGCGAATTGTAGATCGCAACCGTCGGTGGAATCTGGACACCGCAAGAGACGCCGGCGATGGGTGTGTGATGTTCCGAGGCAGTTACACTTCGCCCGGAAACGGCGCCGCCCTTACTTCAGAATCCAAAGCAAAAGTAGAATCAGCGCTGCGATAAACGTGAGCCAGAACAGGAACTTCCACTTTCGGTAGCGACCCTTGCCAGCTAGTTTTGGGTCCGTCACAACGACGGACGGACGGCCGGGTTGGCCAATGACTACTCCGGGACTGTTGCCCGAGCCCGGGTCCCAGGTGACCGGCACACTGTAGGAGCCGTCGCTGTTGTCGCGAACCGGTCCGGTGACTGATGTACCCGGGATTCCCGCAAAAGACAGCCCATCCCCTCTGCCAGGCCCAACATTGTTGCCATATTTATCGCGGGGGATGATGGTGATCGTGCCCTTTCCGCCGCTTCCGTCAAAGGTCACGCCCGTGCGCGATGAATCAACGCTCGGGTCCACATGCAAAGACCACAGAAGTTCTCGCGTTGCGGTGCATTTATCGCCGTAGGTGGCCCGGAAGTGGAATGTGTAGTTGCCTTCGACGGTCAGCAAGTCTTTGAGCGGATTGCCGAAGATGCCCGCCGGTTCGGGGGCGTTGGTGTGCGCCGTGTCGTCGAACAACCCGAAGGTTTGAAGGGTATAACTAACGGCCGGTCGGCCCGTGCGCTGTTCGATCGCCATCAAGGCGGCCTGCCTGGGCGGCACGCTATCCGCATCGATCACCGCCGCCGCTCCTAGTTTCTCTTGTGACAACAGGTTGCCGACACTGGCATCCGGCCGGGAGACGGTAACCTGCAGCTTTGCGTTTGGCGGGAGTCCCCCTTCGAGGTACTGCAGTCCAATTAGTGGGTTGATGACATCGCCGGTAAAATATCTCGCGCTGTCCGGCATGCGCCGCAGCACCGCTCCGCCGCCGGCCACCACGTTAATGAAATAGCGAACTTCCGGCGCTGGAGGCGGGAATTCGACGTCACCGCCGCCGGGACGGAAAACGGTTACCTTCCACGCGCCATCGCGTTCGCCACCGTGGGGCAGGGGCACGCGCAAGAATGTCCAGGTACGCGATGATGAGGACTCCACGCCGGGCGACGCACTGGTCACGGTGGCGCCGAGGGGAGTGGTCAGCTCGATCCCCAGTTGCGCCTCCCGATTTTCCCAGCCGACGACAACCGTAATTGTCTCTTCCTCGCAGACGTTGAATGGTACGGGCGTCGCCGCTTGTCGATCCCTGGGCAGCACACCCTCTGGATCCATCAACAATCCTGCTTCGAAGATGTTGCCGAATGCCAAGGCAAAGAACTTTTGTAATTTCAGGTTGGTGTCGGCGAGGACGTATTTCCCTCGATGAAGCGTGGCAAGCGCCGTGAGCATTGCACCGTCGAGACTCGCTGGCGTGCCGTACCCGATGACCTCGATGCTGATGCTCGTGGGCGAGCTATCTGTCGGATTTACCATCGGTGGGGTGTTCTGGAGACCGTCGGTAAACAGGAGGACATTGCGGAGGTTGGCAGCCGGTGTCAACTGTCCATAGGCAGCGTTCAGTCCGCCCCCAATTGTGGTAGACCCACCTGGCGTTAGGCCGCCAACCACACCAGTGGTAAACGGAGCGGGACCAATCAGAGCATTTTTGTTGGGCCCTGTAACCGCGGCCAGTGGGAAGTCGACCGGCGAACTGGCGCTGGTACTGAAGGAAACCAGGCCGACGCGATTGCCGGTTCCTGCGAGCACCAGTTGAACGAAGAGAGAAGCCGCGGCGCGGGCCTCTTCGATCTTGCTCAGGCCACTGGTCCCTGGGAGCGACATGCTGCCAGACCGATCGAACACCAGCATGACGTCGCGCGTGATTGGCGTTGGTGTTGCGATGTCCTGCTGGATAGTGGCCGTGGGGAAATAGCTGAGGCTGCATGGTCCGCCGTTGCTCAAAACGCCTGTGATACGTCCCGCAGTGTCGAATAAGCCGGAGCCGGAACTTCCCCCCGAAACGTCCAGGTCTACCTGAATGCCGTTGGCCCCACTGGAGACAACCGTGGCAAAGGCAGGATGTGGGATGGAGAGCTTTTGCACCGCGCCGTTCGGATGATGGACGCCGAAGACCTGCTCACCCGGCCCCGGAATGTCCGCACGCATGGGAACGGGACTGATGCCCAGGCCCCCTGCGGGCACCTTGAGCCGCAACAGGCAATAATCGTTGGCCGAACCGTCGGCGTAGCGCTGCCGAATGACCTCCTTCACCTTGTAGAAGCGCGCATTGTAACCCGCCGGCCGTGTGCCGTTGCAGTCGTCCCGGTAGTCGAAGGTGACCGAACTGCTCTTGGCGTCGTCGATGGGGCTCGCCATGCAATGGCCAGCGGTGATCACGGTGTCGGGACTCACTAGCGTCACGGTGCACGTCGAAAGGTAGAAACCCAGATTCTTGTCGAAATCCACGTGCACGATCATTCCCACGCTCGGCGCCACAGTGTTGCGTATGTCACCCGGTGGCTTGACGCAGGCGATGTTTTCCCAGTTGGGCGGGGGGCTGCAAAACCAAAATGGGTCGTATTTCGGCTCTGTGTAGGTGGGGTCGCCTTGGAACGGATCGCAATTGGAGAGGGCTGTGGGATCCTGAATTCCAGCATGCCTTTCACCACGGCCATACTGGTCGAGTTGAACGCCTCCCGCGGCAGCGCCGTTGGTAATGTAGCGGATGGGTACGAGGCCCCCGGCTAGCGCGTAGACGTTGATCGGACGAGTCCAGAAATCGGTGCCATCGGCGGAGGTAAATACATCCATATCGTAGCCAAGGTCCACTTCAAGACGATTGTTCGCAGGTAAGCTCGCGCCGGTGAAATGTAGAATCAGGAGCTTGGTTCCCGTAGGGGCTGGGACGTAAGCGAAGTCAAGTGTCCAGGTGTTGGGCGGATTCGTGGCTGGACCAAAATCCGGTCCAAGCTTTGCCACGGGCGACACAGTTTGAACCGTTCCGGTAACGTGGGACATCGCCGCCTCGCTTCCTGGGCATCGTGAACGGAGTTCGGAGGTTGTTGGCTAGGCTGGTTCAACCTGCTCGGAACAATTAGGGCCGTTTACCACCAGAGTAGTGATCGTCGCAAGCAGAACGTTACGGAAATGCAAGTTTTGTTCCCCTTTCGGCCAATCCAGTCGAGAGCACTATCATTGCAACTCCATTTTCCATAGCTTTTGCGGGACAGCCTCCGACAGCTCATGTCGGTTGTTGGCATGCAATTTCGAAAGGATATTCGAGAGGTGAAACTTCACCGTGCTCACGCGGATCTTTAAGAGGTCTGCGATTTCCTTGTTCGAGAGGCGTCTGCGTACCAGTTCCAAAATCTCATCTTCGCGAGGTGTTGTTGTTTGTCGAGCCTGAGTGTCTTTGCGCAGTACACAGCTTACCTCGCGAAGGAACTCGGGGAGCACATCGTGGGGAACCCACAGCTGATTGGCTGCGATGCAGAAGATCGCGCGAATGAGTGTGCTTGATGCATCCGTATGGGAAACATATCCGTGAGCTCCCATTATGAGAATTCGGACAATCTCTTCCTTCGACTTGTGATCGTCGAGCACTAGGAACCTCGCACCCGAGGAATGGTCGCGCAGTTGCCTAAGGCACTCACACAAAGGTATTTCCATTCCACACTGGTCGATGACGAAGATGAGGTTCCTTCGGCAGGTCGGAGATAGCTGAGTGTACTGCTTTAGATTCAACGAGCAAATGCGAGGATCTGCGCGCAACAATTGCTCAAGATAGGCTTCCGCAAGGCAGTTCTGCGCGACGGAACAAACTTGCAGGGACGCTCGTGAGATCGCGCGGGGCATTCTCCAACCTCTCGAATCAGCGCGGGCGGCGCGGTGCCAACTTCCATAGGGTCCATGGCGAGACGTGCCCAACGAGGCCAAGGCAAGTTACTATGGAGGTGTGAGCTGCACTTGTCAACAGTTGTCTACCTGAGTACCTAGTCCTCCGGGGGAGGCAGCTACCCTACCCTTGGGCCGTTGTCGTTGCTTCCGCTCGCCCGTATCCTTTCGCCGCTCATCGCTTCTGTTGTGGCTCTTCCGCGCCGACTTTGGCTGGAGGCCTCTCTAATGCTGTTGTATCTACAGCTTATGGCTCCAATCCGGCGCGCCCCACGCAGAAGCAGTTCTCTCAACTATATGTGCTGGAAGACGTCAAAACGTTTCGTACGCTCAGCATTTTTCTGAGCCGTCAATTCGGCCCGCCTAATCGGCTGGGATCGGGGTAGGAGCCGTGGCAACCATTGAATATTGTACTGGCATTCTCAAAAGATTTAATAAGTGGGCCAGAACTGAATTACTCATCCGTATTCTTCAAAAGGTACTCCCATGAGTCACATATTGATTCCACGCCGGGCCCTCACGACCATATTGGTCATCCTATTTGCCGACTGCGTTTGCGGTTGTCAACATAAGGTATCCGGCAACCTGCTAATCGCCTTCCCAAAGAGCAGCACCGAGCTGCGCCTAGTCTTTTCAGAACCAGTGGATCGAGCGACTGCTGAACAACCCAATAACTATAGGACTGAACTAGGGCTCCGAATTTCGGCCGCTACGGTAGACCCAAGAGACCCCACTCGCGTGACACTCAAAACAGAAGCCATGCCTTCTTGGATGAGCGACTGGACACCTAATGAGAAGGGCCGTCCATCTTATGCCGATATAATGAAGGTGGATGTTGTGCGGGCAGTGGGCGTGCGCACAGCTTCCGGAGCCGCGCTTGCAAAGAATGATAGTCCACGATTTGTCCAAGGGATTCCGTCCGTTCGGACAATCCAAAAGCCTAATGAAGAAGCTTTTCCTTTCGCATCGCGTCTCGTAGGCTTAGTCGCAACTCATGAATATAATCCGGACGGAGGTGTCCCTCATCAGATGATTAAAAGCTTGGGATTCATGTTCTTGCATAGACCAAGCAATGAGGCTCCTTTCAACAGCATCAAGATTGTCACAAACAAGCAGGTTCCTGGACTCGCTGAAGCTGTCGCTGAGGTTCGGGAAGGAAAGCGTCAAGGGCTACATGTCCAATGGGCTGGAGGCGAAATCCAAACCGTGGACGGCGAGACGCGACTTGTAGACACTGGATTCATGGAGGGCTCTCTGGTTGACCCGCCTTTGCAGTCACCTCCTCCCTATCCCATAAAGACTGCTGAAATTTCAGAGGAGGCCGGGAAAACACTAAGAGCAAAAAGCCTACAGGGAGTTGTGTGCGCGTTTGAGAATACGACAATCGATTCTGTGTCAGCTGCTAAGGATAAAGGACTCCGATCTTTTGTATTCCATGACCTGAGCGGCGCAAAGGTATCTGGTTTATTCCTGGATACCGTAGCTCAGAAGGTTCGACCGGGCCAAAAATTTCGCTACATGCGAGGTGTCGTTCACCAGCCTCAGGCCGGCAAGTATGAGGTCATCGTAGAGCTGGATGACCACCTTAAGTCGAAATGAACCGTTACGATTTCGGCCGAAGCCCGTTCGTCTTCGCAATTCCTCGTTGGAAACGGGTTGCAACTGAACTTCGTGCCGATCACTTGAACTCGCAAAACACGCATTTGTTAGAAAGGAGACTACCGTGAACCTTGTCGCCAAGTTCCCACGACGCCTGTTTTTGCTTTTGGTAGCTACGCTGCTCGTTGAAGCCGGATGCCATAGGTTTAAG
>Ga0209648_10001071_pt1 | contig 21828 bp, 22 predicted proteins | sample GraSoi2013_115cm_FD_185830 | JGI IMG/M metagenome (GOLD analysis project Ga0209648, IMG submission 185830) | Grasslands soil microbial communities from the Angelo Coastal Reserve, California, USA - Sample 9_17_2013_115cm (SPAdes) (version 2) | ecosystem: Environmental > Terrestrial > Soil >... | reverse complement strand
GGGCGCGCGGCCGCGCGGCGCGCAGCTCGTCGAGGAAGCGCGATTCCCTCCATCGCCGGCCTCCCTCGTAGTGAGTCGCGCGCGTGAGATACAGGCGGCGTCGGGCGCGCGTCATGGCCACGTAGAGGAGGCGCCGTTCCTCGGCGATCACGTCCTCGCGGCCACGGACGAGCGGTTCGAGAACAGCGGGGGGCAGCTCGAACCGCGGCGAGCGGCCTGACTGGGGCAGCCGGCCCTCCACCATCGAGGGCACGAAGACCGCCTCGAACTCGAGCCCCTTCGATTGATGGATCGTCATCACCTGGATCGCGTCAGCCAGGTCGCTCGAAGCCGGCTCCTCGTCTTCGCCCGAGATAAGGACTAGGTCGAGGTGGTGCATGAACGCGTCCAGCGAATGGTCAGGCGATGTTTCGCAGAAGTCCGCGATGTTTTCGGCAAACCGGCTCACGTTGTCCGCAGCATCTGGCGCCGACCTGAGGTAGCCTGACTGCTCCATCAGTTCGTAGAAGAGGTCGCGAACGTCAAGCTGGCTCGCGGCAACCGCCATCCCCTCGAGCAGCTGTTCGACCGCCGCTGCAGCAGGTCGCGCGAGCGCGACGCGATCGGTGGGATCGCGAATCGCGCGGAGCATCGCGATCATGTCCCTGATCTCAGGCTGGTCGTGAAATCCGTGGCCGCCGATGATCACATGCGGAAGCCCGCGCGCGGCCAGCGCCACTCCGATCGGCCGCGCGATCGCGTTGGTCCGGCACAACACGGCGACCGATGAAGGCGCGATCCCATCTTCGAGTAGCTGCGCCGCCTCGTGCGCGATGGCGTCAGCCTCGGACGTTGCGTCTGGACATTGCCACAGCTGCACCGCCGCCCCGACCTCGACGGAGCGCAAGTCCTTCGGCAGCCTGTCCGGATTGTTGGCGATAAGGGCCGCCCCGGCGGAGACGATGCGCCGCGAGCTGCGCCGGTTGCGACCCAACGTGATCGTCTGTGCGGACGGAAAGCTGCGGAGGAATCGCTCCAGGCTGGCCCGCGAGGCGCCGCGAAAGCGATAGATCGACTGGTCATCGTCGCCGACGACGAATGGATCGCCTTCGCGCGCGACCATCTCGACGAGCCGCTCCTGGGCCAGGTTCAGGTCCTGGTACTCATCCACCAACACGTGTGGATACCTGGCGGCGTAGCGCAGGCGCGCCGCGGGATTCTGCTCGAACAGCCTGACCGCGAGCACGAGAAGGTCGTCGAAGTCCAGGAATCGCTGCAGTCGGCATTCGCGCTCGTACGCGCGGAAGAGCCTGAGGCAGGCACGCATGAGCCCGGCACGCTCCGCGTCGTCGGTCGACGCGGCCCACGTCTCGAGACGCTCCAGCGGCACGAGCTCCTGCTTCATCCGCTCGAGCATCTGCAGAGCCGGTCCGACCAGGTCGTCGGGCCGCTCGTCGCCGGTCAGCGCGGCGTCGCCTATGCTCCACATGAGCTCGCGCGCGAGGATCCACCGATCCGCGCCGGCCAGGATCCGAAATCTGGCCGGCACCCCCACCGCGCGTCCGTCCTCGCGCAGCCAGCCGAGCGCCACCGAATGCACGGTGCCGACCGACGGTGCAGGCGCCTGGATCAGGTCCTCGATTCGCCCGCGCATCTCCCGCGCCGCGCGCTCGGTGAAGGTCATGACCAGGATCGACGCGGGCGAGACGCCACCCGCGACCAGGCGGCGGAAGCGCTCCGCGATGACGGCCGTCTTGCCCGTGCCTGCCCCGGCGACCACGCGCACCGGCCCCGCGCCGAGCGCGGCCGCCTTCTGCTGCTCTCGCCCGAGCCTCATGAAAGCGTGGGACGGCCGATCCGGACCCGGAGCGTGCGCACCTTGCGGCCCAGATCAGGCCGGTTCAGGCGGGCCAGGATCGTCTCCGCGTCGAGCCTCAGCTGGTGGGCAAGCGCGGGGCTCGAGGTGGTCACCAGGAGCGTGCCGGAATGGAACTCGACGTCGTCGCAAAGCCGGGCCACATCCGGCCCCATCAGGGTCCGGAAAGCGGCCGCCACCTGGGCCCCCATCAAGCGGGCTCCGCCGGGCTGCCGGCGCACGATCTTCGGCAGGATATTGCCCAACTTATCCACAGGGCTCGATTCTGCCTTCGACGACGGTCCAGACCATCGCCCTCGCGATCAGGTCGCGGGGAAAAGGCCCCGCTTCGACCGACGTGATCACGACCTGACCGGCCGAGGCAACCTCGGCGAGCAAAGCCCCACGCCGCTCGCCGTCCAGCTCCGAGAGGACGTCGTCCAGCAAGAGCACCGGCCTCTCGCCGGTGCGCCTCTCGATCAGCCCCGCTTCGGCCAGCTTGAGGCTGACCACCGCGGTCCGCTGCTGGCCCTGGGAAGCGTAGGAACGAGCCTCCTGGCCGTCCAGCAGCACGAGGAGGTCGTCCCGGTGCGGGCCGAGGCTGGTGGTACCGCGGCGCAGGTCCTCGGCCAGGGAGTTTTCCACAGCCTCGGCGTAGTTTGGCGGAGGCGCCAAATAGTGAATCTCGAGGCGCTCGCCGGACGCGATCTCGGCGTGGCACCTGGCGGCTTTTGGGGCGAGCTCCGCGACAGCGCGCGTGCGCGCCGTGACGATCTCCCCGCTGACCTCGACCAGCTCATGATTCCAGGCCTCCAGCATGTCCTCACCACCTTCGCCCGCGGCGATTCGCTTGAGCAGGCTGTTGCGCTGCTCGAGGACGCGGCGGAGGGTGGCCAGCGCCCGGGCGTAGCCCGGCTCGACCTGGACCAGCATCTGGTTGAGAAAGCGGCGGCGCAGCTCGGGGCCCGCCTTGACCAGCCCGAGATCGTCGGGCCAGAACAGGGCGGCGCGGAAGGTTCCCGGTAGGTCGAACGCCCGGCGGCGGACGCCGTCGACTTCGATCGTGCGCTTGGCCCGCTCGCCTTCCACCGCGAGGGTGATCACGATCTCGCGGCGCGTGACGCCGCCATCGACCTCGGCTTCGATGCGCGACGCCGGCGCGGCCGGCCCGACCAGCTCTGAGTCGCGGCGGGCCCTCGGCGACGAGGACAGGGCCAGCATCGCGACCGCTTCGAGCAGGTTGGTCTTGCCCTGCCCGTTCGCTCCTATGAAGACGTTGACGCCTGGCCCTGGCGTGAGGTCCAGCTGCGCGTAGTTCCGGTGGTTCCTGAGCCGCAACCGACGGAGGCTCACTCCGTCAGGACATCGCCACCCGCACGGGCATGATCACGTACTGGTAGTGCTCCTTGCCCGGCGGTCGCATGAGCCCCGGGCTCAGAGGACCGTCGAACAGCAGCTCGACCTGATCCTCCCCAATCACCCCGAGGGCATCCAGGACGTAGCGGGCATTGAACGCGATCTGGATGTCGGAACCGTCGACGTCGGCGGCCATCTCGGCCTTGCTGTCACCCACCTCGTTGGTGGTGGCCGACAGCGTCAGCTCGCCGGCCTGCGCCTTGACGCGGATGACGTTGGCGCTGTCGCGAGCGAACAGCGACACGGCACGCACGGTCTGCGTCAGCTCGCTGGTCGAGACCTTCACCTTGGTCGAACTCTTGCTGGGGATAACCTGTGCATAGTTTGGATACTTCCCGTCGATGAGGCGCGAGGTCAGCTCTGAGGTGCCCGCCCGAAAGAAGACCTGGTTGCGGGCCTTCGAGATGATCATCTCGACCTTGCCGGGCTCGCCCTTCAAGACGCGCGAGAGCTCTGCCAGCGCCCGGGCCGGCACGATCAGGCTCGCCTCGAGCTCGGAGGGGGCGGCGGCGGACAGCTTGCGCACCGCCAGGCGGTGGCCATCAGTCGCTGCAAGCGTCAGGCTCCCCCCTTGCACCAGCACGAGCACGCCCGTGAGCACGGGGCGCGCCTCATCCGTCGAGGCGGCCATCTGTGTCTGCTCCACCGCACTGACAAGGTCGTCGAGGGCAACCTCGAGCTTGTCGCCTTCATCCGGGCGCGGCCCTGGCGGAAACTCCTCGGCTTCGATGCACTTGATGTGCGTGTCGAAGCGCGCGCAGCGCAAGCCAAGTGACTGAGTGCTCACATCCAGCGTCATCTCCAGGTCGGCGTCAGGCAGCGTACCGACGAAGTCTGTGAGCAACCGGGCCGGTGCTGTGGTCGAGCCTTCGACTGCGACCTCGGCGGGGACGACCTTGCGAATCCCTATCTCCAGGTTGGTGGCGGTAAGGGCGAGGCCTTCGGAGGTGGTCTCGATCAGGATGTTGTTGAGGATCGGCAGCGTGGTTCTGCTCGAGATCGCGCGTGAGACGACCTGGAGAGCCTGGCCAAGGACCGCCGGCCTGCAGGTGACCTTCATTTGAGCTGTGAGAACTTTGGCATTCACGAAAGTTGTCCCCCGTTGATAAAGATTCTCTTAGTAAAAGAAATTCGTATTCGATAACAGTAAGCGCTGTGCGTACTGTGGATGTCGAGATCATTTACCGATCGAAATGAGCTGTGGGTAAGCTCTGGGCAATCCGAGTGCAGCGCCGGGTCTGCTGTTGACTCGCTGGGGAGGAAATGGCCGCCGGCCGTCCATCCCATCCGCGTCCCCAGCCGGTTCTCATAAAGTGTGGAAACCTGGGTCACTGCACGTACAGCTTCTCGCGGATCGCCTGAACCTCGTAACGGAGACGCTCGTCTTCCTTGAGCTCATTGGCGATTTTCTCGATCGAGTGCAGCGCGGTGGTATGGTCGCGCCCGCCGAATGCCTTGCCGATCGCGGGAAGAGACGATGGTGTCTCCTCGCGGACCAGGTACATGGCGACCTGGCGCGGAAAAACGATGTGCTTGTCGCGCCGTTTCCCCTTCATATCTTCGAGAGTGACGTTGTAGTAGTCGGCGACAAGTACCTGGATCCGCTCGACATTGATCGGCTTGCGCGTGCCGGCAGGGATGATGTCGGAAAGAAGGCGCGCCGCCTCTTCCTCGTCGATCTGGCGCTGGTGTACTGCGGCAAACGCCTGCACGCGCGTCAACGCTCCCTCGAGCTCGCGGATGTTGCGCTGGACTTTGTGCGCAATGAAGCTCAACACCTCTTCGGGGATGAGGCTCGAGTTGTCTCCGAGCTTGGAGTGGAGGATCGCAAGTCGCGTCTCGAAGTCCGGGGGCTGGATGTCTGCGATCAGGCCCCACTCGAACCTCGAGCGCAGGCGGTCCTCGAGCGTCGGGATCTCCTTCGGCGGGCGGTCGGATGAGATGACGATCTGCTTGTTGATCTCGTGCAGCGCGTTGAAGGTGTGAAAGAACTCTTCTTTGGTCCGGTCCTTGCCTGCAAGGAACTGCACGTCGTCGATGAGCAGCACGTCGACGGTGCGGTATTTATGCCGGAACTCACCCATGCGAGCGGTGGCGATAGAGCTGATCACCTCGTTGGTGAACTGCTCGGAGGTGAGATACACGACGCGCTTGCGCGGAAACCGCCCATGGACCTCGTGGCCGATGGCGTGCATGAGGTGTGTTTTGCCGAGCCCCACTCCCCCGTAGAGGAAGAGCGGGTTGTAGCTGTCACCAGGCGCCTCGGCGACCGCCTTGGCCGCGGCGTGCGCGAACTGCGAGTTATGACCGACGACGAACGATGAGAACCGAAAGCGCGCATTGAGCTCCGACGGCGCGACGGGCGCGACCTCGGCGACCTCCATCCCATTCTCATGGCCGTTTTCCAGACCGTTGTGCTGATCGCCGTCGAACAAGGTGTGCCCCGGCCGGTGGCCGGACGGCGCGATGACGAAGTCGATGTCGACCTCAGAGCCGGTCACCGCCTGGAGGGTTTCCTGGATCAAGCCGGAGAAGCGATCCTCGAGCCAATCTTTGGCGAGCTTGCTTGGAACGCCGATGCGGAAAGTGCTCCCGTCGGCCGAGACGACGGACGTGTTCTTGAGCCACATGTCGTAGGTGCGCTTGGCAAGCTGGAAGCGCAGCTCCTCCTGGACCTGTGACCAGATCTGGTCCTGGTTCACCCCACCACCCCCTTCTTTGCCAGGCCGCGCCACGCGTTGTGGATCGGCCCCGTCGGACCTGTGGAGCGGAGCCCAGGCCGCTCTGCAAATCCTGTGGACAACCCCGGTTCGACTCTATTGCTGCCGGCCGCCGCGAACTCGCCCGAGCAGCGACGCCACGTTCGCGCTCCAGACGACGGCGGATTCAACCGAAGCCCTTCGAGCATGAGCTCCGCCTCCTTGGTCCCTGTGGAAAAGAGCGGACCGGATTTCCACAGGTTGGCGGTGCCGACCTGTCCGAAATCCACCATCCGGTCGATCCCGAAATATGGAAGCGGGATTGTATGACTAGTTGTTGGTTACTTGTAGGTGTTTGGTGGAACCGAGTAGGGCAATTTGTACTGGCACGTTGGACAAGCGCGTTGTCGATGCTGCTTCCGGCCGCGGACTATAACACCGGCCTGTGGATACCGCAAGGCCACGGCAAACACGATGAAGTTATAGAAGCGGTATCAGAAGGCGGCTTCACTCGCTCCGCTACACTGGCCCGATCAAAAGGACCTATCAACCCAAGAAAAGATATCGCCGGCGCGTCCACGGATTCCTGCGCCGGATGAGCGCACGTGGCGGTGTCCGCGTGCTGCGCAATCGCCGCCGCAAAGGCCGCGCGCGGCTGACCTAAGCCAGGCTTTACGCGCCACCAGGCGCGTCGGAGCACACTCGATCATGAAGAGTCGTCAGCGGGTTCGCCGGCGGTCGGACTTCCAGGCCGCCATCAGCGGCCGGCGGTTCCACAGCGGGCGCGCCCTGGTGGGGTTCGCCGTTCCCACCGAGCTGGCCGAGAGCCGGGTCGGCGTGACAGTGAGCCGGGGGATCAAGAGCTCGGTCGCACGCAACCGGGCCCGGCGCCGGCTCCGCGAGGTCGTGCGCGAAGGAATCCTCGGACCTGGTTCGCCGCTGCTCCAGGTGGGAATACGATATGACGTGGTCCTGATCGCCCGCCCGGCGGCGCTCGAGGTCTCGTTCGCCGACCTAAGGGCGGAGGCTTCGCTGGCTGCGCTCAGGCTCGCCCAGATAAAGCCATGACCAAGCTGTTCCTGATCTTGATCCGCGGTTATCAGCTGTCCATTTCCAGGATCCTGCCGCCTGCCTGCCGCTACTACCCGTCGTGCTCGCACTACAGCTATGAGGCGATCGAGCGCTACGGCTGGCTGAGGGGCAGCTGGATAGGTGCGGTGCGCATCGCCCGCTGTCACCCCTTCGCCAGGGGCGGCTACGACCCGGTGCCGTGAACCCTTGACCTCGATCACGGATCTCTTCAAGTTCTTCAGCCCGATCCACGACGCGTGGTGGGCGATCTTCGGGGTCACTCTGAACAGCGCGCTCGGCTTCATCTACTCGCACGTGGCGGGCGTGCCGATCGTGAGCGCCATCGGCGCCTACGGCGTGGCGATCATCATCCTCACGATCCTGATCCGGCTGCTGCTCGCCCCGCTGCAGCAGTTCCAGCTCGTCACCCAGCGCAAGACGCTGGTCGAGCAGCGAAAGCTGGCGCCCCAGGTGGGGGAGCTCCGCAAGAAATACAAGAAAGACCCGCAGCGCCTGAACACCGAGATGATGAAGCTGTACCAGGAGCACGGGGTCAACCCGTTCGGCGGCCTGGTCGGCTGCTTGCCACTGGTCGTCCAGCTGCCGATCCTCACCGCCCTCTACTACGTTTTCACGGGTTTCGCGCGCAGTCACGAGGTGGCGACGCATTTCCTGTTCATCCCCAACCTGAACGACAACCCCAACCACCATCTGTGGTTCGCGGCCATGCCCATCCCGATCCTGGCCTACATCGTGTTTCCGCTGCTCGCCGCGCTCACGACCTTGATCCAGTCGCGAATGCTGCAGATGCCGGCGGCGCCCAACCCGACCGAACAGGAGCAGCAGACGCAGCAGATGCAAAGGACGATGGTCCTGATCTCGCCGCTGATGATCGGCTGGTTCGCCCTGAACGTTCCCGCCGGCCTCGGCCTCTACTGGTTTGTCGGGAACTGCGTCAGTATCATTCAGCAGAGCTTCGTCGTCGGGTGGGGAAACGTGCTGCCGGCTCGGTTCCGGAAGGCGGCTGACGCAGCGCCCGCGTTGCCCAACAGGGGGTCGGCCAACGGCCAGAAGGCCCTTCCACCGAATAGCGCGAGCCTGAACCGAGACAAGAAGGCCAGGAACCGGGCTGCCAGACAAGGCAAGGAGAGTGAGCGCAATTGAGATCCGCCGAAGGCCGCGGCCGCACCCTCGATGAGGCGGTCGATGCAGCGCTGATCGAGCTGCAGGAGAGCCGGCGCAACGTCGACGTGAAGATCCTGAGCGAGACGCCGGAGGAGACCCTTGTCGAGGTCACCGTCGTCGACCAGTCGGCGCCCGTGCCGGGTGGCGCTCCCGCGCCCGCGAACGGCAAGGGGGACATCGCCAGGACTCTGGTCGAGGGCCTGCTGAAGCACATGGGAGTGCGCGCCCAGGTCAGCGTCCGGACCGGGTCCGATCCGATCACACTCGACATAAGCGGCCGCGACCTCGGCGGTCTGATCGGCTGGCGCGGCGAGACTCTGCGCGCGCTGCAGTCGGTGACCAACGTGATGGTCGGCAAGCACCTCGCGGAGGGCGAGCGCATCATCGTCGACGTCGAGCGATACCGGCAGCGCCGCGAGCACACCGTGCGCGAGATCGCGATGCGCGCCGCGCGCCAGGTCAAGATGACCGGCGACGCGATCACGCTCGATGCCATGCAGCCCTTTGAGCGCCGCGCCATCCACCTCGCGCTCGAGGGCGACCCCGATGTGACCAGCTCGAGCATCGGCGAAGAGCCCGAGCGCCGCGTCGTCGTCGGCCCCCGCAAGCCCGCCGACGAGTCAGCGGTCCGCTAGGGACCTGGCGTGCCCGCCCGGGCCGCAACTGAGCGGATCCGGAAGGCGATCGCGCTGGTCAACTCGGTCGCTGACGAAGCCGGCGACGAGGAGATCACCCCGACCGAAATCGCCGAGGCGATCCGCGACTGCCTCGAGATGAGCGAGGTGGACTTGGTGCCGAACGTCCGCCGGTACCTGGGCGAAGCGCTGGATGCGGTCTCGGACGGCATGCCCGCCGACTTTGTCGCGATGACCCTTTACGCCGCCCTTGGCGCCCTACGCGAGGGCAGCTGACCCGGCCGTTCTTATACTGACCGTCCCATGTCTTCCCCTCATCGAGTCCATCGCCTGCCGGGGGGAGCGAGGATGGTGATCGAGCCGATGCCCGAGCGACAGTCGGCCAGCCTGGCCCTCATGTTCGCCGGCGGTTCGCGCCTCGAGGACGATCGTCTCGCCGGCGTCTCGCACTTCATCGAGCATCTCTATTTCAAGGGCACGAGCAAGCGGCCGACCTCGAAGGAGATCGCGGATTCGATCGAGGGCGTCGGCGGATTCATCAACGCCTCGACCGACAAGGAGCTGACCGCTTACTGGGCGCGCGTCCCCGCCGAGCACATGAATCTCGGGCTAGATGTGCTGTTCGACATCGTCACGAACTCGAAGCTCGATCCCGCGGATGTCGAGCGCGAGCGCATGGTCATCCTCGAAGAGCTGCGCATGTACCAGGACCAGCCGCAGGATTATGTTCAGAACCTCTTCGAAGAGCTGATCTGGCCTGGCCATCCACTGGGGCGCGACATCGCGGGGACCGAGGAATCGGTTTCGCGCCTCGACCGTGACGACATCATGGAGTTTGCCGACGCGCGCTACAGGTTGCCCAACCTGGTCATCGGCGTCGCGGGAGCGCTTGACGAAGGGCCGACCCTCGCCGAGGTCACGCGCAACCTGTCGCTGCGCGCGGGGATGAACGGCTCGCTCGCCGCCGAGCCTCCGCCGCCGCTGGAGTCGCCGCGCGTGCTGATCCGCCGGCGGGAGACCGAGCAGGCGCACATCTGCGTTGGTGCGCGCGCCCTCAGCTACCTGGACCCGGACCGATACGCGCTTGACCTGCTGAACACGGTGCTTGGCGAGGGCATGAGCTCTCGGCTGTTCCTGAACATCCGGGAGCGCCTCGGCATCGCGTACGACGTCCACAGCTTCACGCAGAAGCACAGGGACACCGGATATCTCGGCGTCTACATCGGCGTCGATCCCAAGAAGGCGGTCGACGCGGTGAACGCAGTGATGGCCGAGCTCCGCAGCCTGACCGAAAACGAAGTTGCGCCGGCGGAGCTTGCGCGCGCCAAAGAGTTCACCAAGGGGCGCTTGCGCCTCGAGCTCGAAACCACCAACGGCGTGGTTTTCTGGCTCGCCTACCAGGAGCTGCTGCTGGGCGAGATCAAGACCATCGACGAGGAGATCGCGATGGTCGACGCCGTGACGGCTCCCGACATCAAAAGTGTCGCGGCACAGGTCCTGAACAATCCGATGCAGATGTCGGTGATCGGACCGTTCTCACGTGACAGCGCGTTCCGCCTCGCGATAGGAGCCTGAGCCCGGGTCAGCCTGCCGCGGGGAGTACCGCGCGCGCTCCGACCACCGTGCTCCCGGTCTCCAGCATCGGCATCTTGTCGTAGATGCTGCCGAAATGGTCGAGCGGCCAGATGCGAAACCACGCCTTGCCGTCGATCCGGTCACGGCTGATCGGTCCGAAGAAGCGCGAGTCCTGCGAGCGGTTGCGGTTGTCGCCCATCACGAAGTAGCTGTTCGGAGGGATCGTCTTTTCGACGCCGTTGTTCCACGTGTTGTCGTTCGTCCACTCCTCCGGAAGGTACGGCTCGTGGAGCCTGTGGCCGTTGATGTAGACGTAGCCACCCGTGATCAGCAGCCTCTCACCGGGCAGCGCGATGATCCGCTTGATGAAGTCAGTCGAGTTGCTGCTCGGTGGCCGCAGGATGATGATGTCGCCACGCTGAGGCGCGTGGAGCCGGTAGTCGATCTTGTTCGCGATCAGGTAATCGTTGTCGTCGAGGGTCGCAAACATCGAAAGGCCCTCGACGTGAACTGCCTGCACCGCGAAGCTGATGCCGATGTACAGGATGACCGCGAGGACGACGACCTCGGCGACCTCGCGCAGGAGCGATGCAGCGGGCGAACGATCTGCGGAGGCGGCGCCAGCCGCTTGTTCGTGTTGGGCCGCCATGCTTGTCAGGAGACGAGCTTAGCGCAGACCCGTTCGAGTTCCTCGCGACTCGAGTAGCGAAGCTCGAGCTTACCGCGATTCAGGTTTCCTGTGAGCTTGATGGGCAGGCCGAGGCTGGATTCAACGTCGGCGGCGAGCGCGCGCAGCTCGGCCGACGAGTCAGCGTGCCTGCGCCGGCTTGGGCGGTAAGTCCTCACCCAGTTCTCTGTCTGCCGCACAGAAAGATGTCTCGCGATCACCACCTTGAGGCCGTGTTCCTGCGCCGCCTGGCTCTCGAGGGCGACCAGGGAACGCGCATGCCCCGCGGTGATGACGCCGGACGCAACCGCGGACTGGATCGCCGCGCACCCGGTGAGCAGGCGCATCGATTGCGTGACCGACACACGGTGCTTGCCGAGACGCTGCGCGACTTCCTCGTGCGTCAGCCCGAAGTCGTCGATGAGCCGGCGCAGGCCGCGCGCCTCTTCGATCGGATCGAGGTCGGTGCGCTGAAGGTTCTCGATGAGGCCGAGCACGAGCTGCTCGTCGTTGCCGGCGTCGCCACGCACCACCGCAGGCACCGCGTTGAGGCCGGCGAGCCGCGCCGCGCGCCAGCGGCGCTCGCCGGCGATCAGCTCGTAACCGTCCGCCAGCCGCCGCACGAGGAGGGGCTGAAGGACTCCGTGCAGCCGGATGGACTCAGCGAGCTCGCCCAGCGGCTCGGCGTCGAATCGCGAGCGCACCTGCTGGCGCGAAGGTCGGATCTGGTCGACGGCGATCATCTGCGGTACCAGCGCGTCGCCCTGGCTCGACATCGGAATGAGGGCATCGAGTCCGCGACCTAGTCCGCGTGCGCGTGGTTGCCTCATCGTTCAAGCAGCTCCTTCGCGAGTGCGCGGTATGCGGCCGTGCCTCGGCATGTAGGGTCGTATTCGATCACGGACTTGCCGTGGCTTGGTGCTTCGCTCAAGCGGACGTTGCGCGGGATCAGCGTCTCGAGGACGTGGTGAGGATGCGAGCGCCGCACCGCGTTAAGCACGTCCCAAGCAAGCGTTGTCCGCGCGTCGAATTGCGTCATCAGAATGCCGGCGATCGCGAGTCTCGCGTTGAGGCGCGACCGGACGAGCTGGTGCGTGTACATGAGGTGACGCAGTCCTTCGAGGGCGAAGTACTCGCACTGCGTCGGGATGAGCATGCTGGTCGCCGCGACCAGGGCATTGAGGGTCAGCAGGCCCAGGGAAGGCGGACAGTCGACCAGGATGATCTCGACTCCGGGCGGGGCGGGGGAGAGCGCCTGGCGCAGCAGGCCCTCCCGGTCGGCGGCCCCAGCCAGCTCGATCTCCGCCCCGGCGAGGTCGATGTGCGATGGGATCAGCGTCAGGCCGGCAACTCCAGTCGGCTGAGCCACCTCCGCGACGGTTGCCTCCCCCGTGAGCAGGTGGTAGATGTTCAACCGGGCGCGCGCGGGATCGAGGCCCAGCCCGGACGTGGAGTTCGCCTGCGGGTCCAGGTCGACCAGGAGGGTGGGGTGGCCGACCTCGGCGAAAGCGGCGGCCAGGTTGATCGCCGTCGTCGTCTTGCCGACACCCCCCTTCTGGTTGACCACCGCAATCACCGGAACTTCGGTGGTCGCCAATATGTTGGGCCTCGCTTCCCTCGTAGCTCCTATATCTGGGGCCATTGGGCGAAATTCTAGCCTCGGCTCGACTGGTTGACCACCCATGTTGTTAAGGTCCCTCCGGGGTCGCGCCGGTGCGACGCCGCCTCGTCCAGAGTGCGTATGCGGTGACCAGGACGAGAGCCAGCTCGAGGACCACGGCCGCGTTCAGCGCCGCGCCCGCGATTCCGATCCCCACCAACAGGTTGTAGCTGATGTGCGTCACGCACGTCGTAGTTGTATTCGTGTACCTCCGGATCACGCCAAGTCCGATCGCGATCACGAACACCGCGACCGTGTCGACCGAGGCGCCGTACTGCGTATGGATCGCCGTGAACAGCAGAGCAGTTGCGACCAGGCCGATTCGCGGCTGCAGCGCCCCGCGGAAAAGGATCTCTTCGCACAGCCCCGGGAGCAGGGCCACGGCCGCGATGCCGGCCGGATTCCCCAGCAGGCCGAATAGATGCTGGGTGGTGGTGTCGACCCGCCGCGCCACGTCGGGCGTCCACGCGTGGCTGAGCGCATCCGACCCCTGACCCAGCGCAAAGAACGCGCCGGCTGCTGCCAGGGCCAGGGCCAACTGCCACCACGCGGGGCGGACCAGTCCCAGGCGGACGGCGGTCCCCGCGGCGTTGCGCCGGATGAAGATGCCCACTCCCGCCACGGCCAGGATGAGAAACGGAATCTCGTTCAGGAAGAGGTCCAGCAGCGTCAGGGCCGGCTGCGCGTTGTCGGCCGCGAGCACGTCGGTGAATGCGACGAATGTGACCTGCGTGCCGAAAAAGATCGTGGCCAGGGCGAGCGCAAGAGCGTGGACGGGACTGTCCGGGTCGATGGGAAGGAAGGTCGCGAGGTCCTTGCGGATTGGCTTTAAGGCAAATCCGCCGGCGGCGACCGCGGTGACGATCGTGCCCGCGTCGACGCCGAACGCCGCCTGCCGGGTCAGGCCGGTCGTCCCCGCCGGCGCCCCGAGCATGTCGAGGGCTCCGACGAGCCCGGTCATCACCGCCGGGATGGCCGCCAGCACGGGGGTCGCGACCCTGGCCCACGGTTTTCCCACCGCCGCGTTGGCCAGGACGATCAGCGGCAGCGGCAGCAGCTCGACGAGAGCTGTGCCGGCGTCGAGGGGGAGGTGCGCGATCAGCCGGTCTTGGTGCCTTTTTCCGGAAGCGGGGTCGGTGAGCCGTCGGCGGCCCGCCCGATATCGATCAGTGGCTTGATCAGCTCGATGGGCAGGGGAAGGATGATCGTCGTGTTCTTCTCGGACCCGATCTCGACCATGGTCTGCAGAAACCTGAGCTGAAGCGCGCCCTGCTGAGATGAGATCACCTGCGCCGCGTTCGCCAGGGTTTGCGAAGCCTGGAACTCGCCGTCCGCGTTGATGATCTTGGCCCGCTTCTCACGCTCGGCCTCGGCCTGCTTTGCCATCGCGCGCTGCATGGTCTGCGGCAGCTCGACGTCCTTGATCTCGACCACCGAGACCTTGATGCCCCACGGCTCGGTCTGCTCGTCGATGATCTTCTGCAGGTTCTGGTTGATCCTGTCTCGCTCGGCCAGCAGCTCGTCGAGCGTGGACTGGCCCAAGACCGCGCGCAACGTCGTCTGCGCGATCTGCGACGACGCGTTGATGTAGTTCAGCACCTGGACCACGGCCTTGCGTGCGTCGACGACCTGGAAGTAGATGACGGCGTTCACCTTGGCGGTCACGTTGTCGCTGGTGATCACCTCTTGTGGCGGCACCTCGAGCGTGATCACCCGCAGGTCGATCTTGACCAGGCGGTCGACGCCGAACGGGATGATGAAAAAGAGCCCGGGACCCTTGAGCGCGATCAGACGGCCGAGGCGGAAGACGACTCCTCGCTCGTACTCGGCCGCGATGCGCAGGCTCGAGAAGACCGCGATGAGGATGATGAAGAGGACCACGCCGAGTACGACAAGCGTCCCCACGTCCACTATTTCTTCTCCTTGGCCTGACCGTTCTCGAGCGCAACCTGCAGCTGGAGACCCTGACGCCCCACCACCCGCACGGGCGAGCCTGCGGGGATCGGTGAGGTGGAGGTCGCCTTCCAGAGCGCGCCAGCCACAAACACTAGACCTTCGGGCGCGAGCGCCTCGCGCGCCTCGCCGACCGACCCGAGCATGCTGTCCGCGCCCGACAGTGCCGGCTGTCGCCTGGCCGTGATCACCTTGCGAATGAAGAACAGGAAGAAACCGAGAGTCACCAGGCCGGTGATGAGGGAGACGATCGGATTCACGCCGAGGCCGACGGGCCCGGTGTTGATCAGAAAAGCCATGCCCAGGACGAGGGCAAAGACACCACCGACGCTGAGGAACCCATGTGTCGGCGCCTTGAGGTCCGCGATGAAAAGGAGAAGGGCGAGAAGCATCATCAAACCGCCGGCGATGTTCACCGGGAGGTTGGCGAGGGAAACAATGGCGAGGACCGCGGCGATGCCTCCCACGACGCCGGGCAGGATCAGACCTGGATTCTGCAGCTCGGTGATGATCCCGTAGCCGGCGACGATGATCAGCAGGGCGGCGATGGTGGGATCGATGAGGGCGTTGAGGAAGACCTGCCAGAAGGGCATCGCGAAATCGTCGACGAGCGCGCCGGCAGTGTGGAAGGTAAGGCTGCCGGTGGTGCGGGGCACGGTGCGGCCGTCGACCTCGTTGAGCAGCGACCTGATGTCCGTCGCTTCCAGGTCGGCGACTTGAAGCCTGACCGCCTCCTCGGCGTTGATGTTCACGCTGTTGCGCACCGCCTGCTCAGCCCAGTCGGCGTTGCGCCCATGCATCGACGCGAGGTTGCGGACGCGGGTGACCGCGTCGTTCAGCACCTTCGCGCCCAGGTCGCCCGTGATGTTCTCGCCGGTCGCCTGGATCGGGTGCGCGGACCCGATGTTGGTGCTGGGGGCCATCGCGACGATGTCGGCGGCCTGGGCGACGAAGAGGCCGGCGGACGCTGCTCGTGCGCCGCTCGGATAGACGTAGACGATCACAGGCACGGTGGAGTTGAGCAGGCTCGTCACGATCTCGTCCATCGAGGTCGAGATGCCGCCCGGCGTGTTCATGACCACGAGCAACGCATCGGCGTGGTCGGCCTCGGCTCGGTTGACCCCGGTCTGGATGTAGGCGGACATGATGTTGTTGATGTCGCCCGTTAGGTCCACCTGTTCGACGTGCGGCGAGGATGCCGCGGCCTGGATCGGCAGCAAGGCGGCCGCCGCGGCAAAAAGCATCCACACCAACCGGAGCGCAAACCGCGCGCGCATGTCCCGAGTATGGCAACCCACCGGGCCGCCTGCCGATGTAAAACGTGGAACATCGGCCTCCGGGAGGCTCCACAAGCCGGGCGTAGAATCGAGCGGTGGCTGCCGAACCCGTGCATCCGGATGGCGATGACCTGCTCCTGCGCGAGCTGCGCGAGCAGGCCAGGGTGACGCCAGCGCTGGGAGAGGCAGAGCTGGCCGACCTGCTCGAGAAGGCGGCGCGCGGCGACCGTACCGGCCAGGAACGCCTGGTGGCCTCCAACCTCGGACTCGTCATCCCCCTCGCCGAGGCCCGCGAGGACAGGGGCCTTTCCGTGCTCGACCTGGTCCAGGAAGGCTCGCTGGGCCTGTTCGAAGCGGTGCGTGCTTTTGCGACGAGCGACGAGCGCGACTTTGCCAAGTTTGCGGAGCACAGGATTGGGGAGCAGATGGACGCCGCGATCGCCGCCGAAGCGGCCGCTGTGCGCGACACCGAGCTGCTGGTCACCGCGGCCAGCGACTACGAACGGACCGAGGTGTTGCTTCACCGCAGCCTGGGTCACCAGCCGACCGCTGCGCAGATCGCGGAGAAGCTCGAGTGGACAGTGGACCGGACGCGCTACGTCGCACAGGTCGTCGCCGAGGCGCGGCGCCGCCACGACGAGGAGCTCCTCGAGTTCATCGACGCCGACGCCGTCGACATCGACGACGCGCTTGACGCCTAGCGCACCCCTGCGCACCCCGCTGTACGACCGGCACGTCGCGCTGGGCGGCCGCATGGTCGACTTCGGCGGGTGGGACATGCCGCAGCAGTACACATCCATCCGCGACGAACACTTCGCGGTCCGCGCGGTGGCCGGGCTGTTCGACGTGTCGCACATGGGTCGATTTCGGGTGGCCGGCGATTCAGGCATCGACTTCATCCAGCGCCTGGTGACCAATGACGTCGCGCCGCTGGCGCACGGTCAGGCGCAGTACAACCTGATGTGCAACGAGGCCGGTGGGGTCATCGACGACCTCGTCGTGTATCGCGGCAGCGAGGGTTTCTTCGTCGTCGTGAATGCGGCCAACCGAGAGAAAGACCTGGAGTGGTTTCGATCTCATGCGCCGGCCGATGTCGAGATCGAGGACCGCACCATGGAGCTCGGCCTCATCGCCTTCCAGGGTCCGCGTGCGCAGGAGCTGCTGCCCAGCGAAGGAGTAGACCTCGACGGGATTCCGTACTTCGGTTTTGGCCACGGCGACGTGGCGGGCATCCACGCGCTCATCTCGCGCACCGGCTACACGGGCGAGGACGGCTTCGAGCTGTTCATCAGCAGCGACAAGGTGGGCGCGGCATGGGACGCGATCCTCGAGCACGGCCGGTCGGCCGGCGTCCTCCCTGCTGGACTCGGCGCACGCGACGCGACCCGACTCGAAGCCGCGCTGCGCCTGTGGGGCAACGACATGGACGAGACCGTCAACGCCTACGAGGCGGGACTGGGATGGACCGTGAAGCTGGGCAAGGGCGACTTCATCGGCCGCGACGCGCTGCAAAAGATCAAGGCCGAAGGACCGCGTCGGACGCTGGTCGGGCTGAGGCTTCAGCCCGGCGACATCGCACGCCACGGCGCCGCAGTATCGGCGGGCGGCAAAGCGCTCGGGATCATCACCAGCGGAACCCATTCCTTCTTCCTGGGTTACCCGATCGCGCTTGCGATGGTGGAAGCGCGATCATTGCAAGTCGGGGACAGCGCGACCGTCGATGTGCGAGGGCGTGAGGCCCGCGCCGAGGTCGTGAAGCTACCTTTCTATCGAGGTTCGGCCCACTCGCTCAGCGAGAAGAAGGAGAGTCGCCATGCCTGACCGTCGCTACACCAAGACGCATGAATGGGTCACGGTCGACGGCAAGGTGGCCACTGTGGGCATCACCGACTTCGCGCAGTCGCAGCTCGGCGATGTCGTCTTCCTCGAGCTGCCCAGCGCCGGCCGCAAGCTCGGATCGCGCGAAACGTTCGGAGTGATCGAATCTGTCAAGGCCGCTAGCGACCTCTACGCGCCGGTGGCCGGACGGATCACGGCGGTGAACGAGAAGCTCGCCGCGAAGCCGGAGCTGATCAACTCGGATCCGTATGGCGATGGCTGGATCCTGAAGATCGAGCTGGCCGGCGACGCGCCGACCGACCTGCTCGACGAAGCGGAATACAAGAAAGTGACCGAGGCTTCCGCCAGCTAGATTGCCGTACCTCGTCCATTCCCCCGAAGACCGCTCTGCGATGCTGGAGACGCTTGGCGTCCGCTCGATGAACGACCTTCTCGTCGACATCCCGCAATCGCTTCGGCTGGAGTCCCTGCAGCTGCCGAACGGCCTGTCCGAGTTCGAGACGATGGCCCAGGTCGCGGCGCTCGCCGGCCGCAACCGCGTCTTTGCGGACCGCCTGACCTTCCGGGGCGGGGGCGTGTACCGCCGCTTCATCCCGGCCGCGGTTGCGGCGGTCACCTCGAAGCCGGAGTTCTATACCGCCTACACGCCCTACCAGGCGGAGGCGAGCCAGGGCACGCTGCAGGCGATCTTCGAGTACCAGACCCTGATCGCCGAGCTGACCGGGCTCGACGTCTCCAACGCCTCGCTGTACGACGGCGCGACCGCCGTGGCTGAGGCCGCGATGATGGCCCACGTCCACAACGGGCGGAACGAGGTCCTGGTCTCGGGGTACGTCCACCCGGAGTACGTCCAGGTGCTGCGCGCGTTCGGCGACGGGCGCGGGATCAAGGTCCGCAAGGACGGCGAGCCCAACAAGAAGACCGCCGCGGTGATCTTCCAGCAGCCGGATTTCCTGGGCCTGCTCACCGACCCGCGCGCCCTGACCGCCGCCGCGCACGACGTGGGCGCCCTGGCGATCGCATGCGTCGACCCGATCAGCCTGGCCATCCTCGCTCCGCCGGGCGAGTACGGCGCCGACATCGCGGTGGGTGAGGGCCAACAGCTCGGCCTCGCGCCCAGCTTCGGCGGACCGCACGTGGGCTTCATTGCGTGCGACAAGGAGCTCGTCCGCAAGTTGCCCGGCCGCCTGGTGGGCACGGCGCACGACGCGCAGGGACGGCGCGGCTTCGTGCTCGCCCTGGCGGCTCGCGAGCAGCACATCCGGCGCGAGAAGGCGACCTCCAACATCTGCACCAACCACTCGCTGTGCGCGCTGGCCGCCGCCGTCTACCTGACCTACATGGGGCCCTATGGCTTGCGGCAGGTCGCCGAGGTCAGCTTCAAGCGGGCCCACAACCTGGCCCAGCGGCTCGCGGCCCTGCCCGGCTGGGAACCTGCCTTTCCCGAGCGTCAGTTCCTCAACGAGTTCCCGGTCCGCGTGCCCAAAGCCCCCGCTGTGCTGCGGAAGCTCGCGCGCAAGGGCATCCTCGGCGGGCTGGACGTCAGCCGCTGGTTCCGCGAGCTCAAGGGCGTCGTGACCTTCACCTGCACCGAGGTCAACGATGCGGGCGCCCTGGATGAGCTGGTGGAGGCGCTCGCCTCGTGACCGAGCCCCTCAGCTTCGAGCTCAGCCGGCCGGCCGTGGACCCGCCTCGGCTCCCCGACGCCGACGTGACCGGGCCAAGCCCGTCGGACGTGCTGCCCAGCGAAGCGCTTCGCTCCCGGCCGCCGGGCCTGCCGCGGCTGAGCGAGCCCGAGATCATGCGCCACTACAGCCGCATGGCTTCACTCAACTACTCGATCAGCGAGAACTTCTACCCGCTGGGCAGCTGCACCATGAAGTACAACCCGGTCCTGAACGAGGCGGCGGCGGCGTTGCCGGGCTTCGCCGGGCTGCACCCCTACCAGGACGAGGACTCGGTGCAGGGCGCCCTCGAGCTGATGTGGAGGCTGGAAAGGGCCCTGTGCGCGATCGTCGGCGTGGACCGGGTCACCCTCCAGCCGGCTGCCGGCGCGCACGGGGAGTGGACGGCGCTGCGGATGATCGCCGCGTTCCACCGCTCCCGAAAAGACGACCGGACCGAGGTGCTGGTCCCCGACTCCGCCCACGGCACCAACCCGGCGAGCGCCGCCCTCAGCGGATTCCACGTCGTCGAGGTCAAGTCGGGTGCCGACGGCCGCATAAGCCTGGCCGATCTCGAGTCGAAGCTTTCTCCCCACACGGCCGCTTTGATGCTTACCAACCCCAACACCTTGGGCCTGTTCGAACGCGAGATACTGGATATTGCCGAGATGGTTCACGCCACCGGTGCGATGCTCTATTACGACGGGGCCAACCTGAACGCCTTCATGGGGATCTGCCGCCCCGGCGACATGGGCTTCGACGCGGTGCACATGAACCTGCACAAGACCTTCACGACGCCCCACGGCGGCGGCGGTCCGGGGGCCGGGCCGGTGGGTGTCAAGGCGGAGCTCGTGCCGTTCCTGCCCGCGCCGACCGTGGAGCGCACCAACGGGCACCTGGTGCTCGACCACAAGCGCCCGCAGTCGATCGGTCGGGTGCGCAGCTTTTACGGCAACTTCGGGATGTTGGTCCGCGCCTACACCTACATCCTGGCCATGGGAGGTGACGGCCTCAGCCAGGCATCCCAGGACGCGGTGCTTTCCGCCAACTACCTGCGCAAGCTCGTCGAGACCGACCTCGAGATGCCGCACGCGGGTCCCTGCATGCACGAGTTCGTCGCCAGCGCTCACAACCTTCACGAGAACGGCGTGCGGGCGCTCGACGTCGCGAAGGCGCTCCTCGACCGCCAGTTCTACGCCCCGACGGTCTATTTCCCGCTGGTGGTGCCTGAAGCGATCATGGTCGAGCCGACCGAGACCGAGAGCAAGGCCACGCTGGACTCGTTTGCCCAGGCGATCAAGGAGATCGTCGCCCAGGCCAGGACCGACCCCCAGGCCCTCCATGACGAGCCGAAAAACCTGCCAGTCGGACGGCTCGACGAGGTGACCGCGGCGCGCCGGATCAACGCCTACCTCCAGGGCCAGAGCGAGGACCCCGTCCTGCGCTGGAAGGCCCCCTCCGCGAACCCTCCGGAAGAGGCCTGTTAAGACCGGCCGCCCGGCCATTTTTGTATTCAAAATCCGGTAGAATTCATAGCCTGAAGTTCTGCCCAGTTGACCCCTATGAGTTCTCCACGCTGGGAGGGCCAAATCCCCGGTCTGGTACGCGGAGGGTGTACCTGTAATGGCGGTCAGAAAGCCGCTCCCGGAGCGTGATCCAAGGCCCAAATCCCTAGGCGCGGACGTGGCGTATACCGCCGAGCAGATCCAGGTCCTCGAAGGCCGGGAGCACGTGCGGCGGCGTCCGAGCATGTACATCGGCTCGACGAGCACGACGGGCCTCCATCACCTGGTCTACGAGGTGGTCGACAACGCCGTGGACGAGGCCCTGGCTGGGTACGCGAGGAGGATCGTCGTCACTCTGTTCGCGGACGGCAGCGTCCAGGTCGACGATGACGGCCGGGGCATCCCTGTTGACATCCACAAGAAGGAGGGCCTCTCCGCCCTCGAGCTCGTCATGACCCGCCTGAACGCCGGCGGCAAGTTCGGCGGCGGCGGCTACAAGGTCTCTTCCGGCCTGCACGGCGTCGGAGTGTCGGCGGTCAACTTCCTGAGCGAGAAGCTCGAGGTTCGGGTCGGCCGAGGCGGCAAGACCTACTACCAGGAGTACGTGCGTGGCGTGCCCAAGGGCGCGGTGAAGGCGATCGGCAAGGTCGACCGTACCGGCACGATCGTCCGGTTCTGGCCCGACCCGCAGATCTTCCCAGACACCAAGTTCGACCGGGAGGTCATCCTCCATCGGCTGCGCGAGATGGCCTACCTCAACAAGCGCCTCGAGATCGCGCTCGCCGACGAGTCGCTCGGTCACTCGGACACTTTCTACTTCGAGGGCGGCATCGTGTCCTTCGTCCGCG
>Ga0209648_10001070_pt1 | contig 21840 bp, 20 predicted proteins | sample GraSoi2013_115cm_FD_185830 | JGI IMG/M metagenome (GOLD analysis project Ga0209648, IMG submission 185830) | Grasslands soil microbial communities from the Angelo Coastal Reserve, California, USA - Sample 9_17_2013_115cm (SPAdes) (version 2) | ecosystem: Environmental > Terrestrial > Soil >... | reverse complement strand
CTGAAAGAAGTGGAAGGATTCTCCATCGAGGAGATCGGGGAAGTTCTGAATCTGAATGGCAACACGGTGAAAGTCAGGCTCTTTCGGGCGCGGCAGCGGGTTGTAAGGCACGCAAAGAAGCGTGGAGAGTACGGACAAAAGAAAGAGCAGTGAGGAGGCGGGTATGTGGAACCTGCTGAAGAAGCGCGACGAAGAATGTGGAAAGTTGTGGGACCTTCTGGAGGATTCCGCAGCGGCTCGTCCTGGAGTTTTAAGTGTCGCGGAATTGAGCGAGGGATGGCCAGCAGCACAGCGCAACCACCTCGCAGGCTGTGGGAACTGTCGGGACGCGGCGCAGGATTTACTTGCGACCCGGGAAATCTTCAGGGGAGTCGGCTCTGCCGCTGAGATGCCGAGGCCCTGGTTTGCGGCGCGCGTCATGGCAGCCATTGTCGCCCGTGAAAGGGAATTCTCGGAAGTGGCAAGCACGTGGATGGTGGTGCCGAAGTTTGCTTCGCGGCTGGCCATGGCATCGGGAGCCCTTTTGCTGGTGGCAAGTACCTGGTTGTATGGAAGACCGCTTCCGACGCCGAGCCAGCAAGCCAGCACATTGGCTGCACAGGAATCGCTCTTTGAGGCGCCGCCGCCCATGAATCAGGACGATGTTCTTGTCAACATGCAGGAGAACAATCCATGAGCGAGATCTCGGTAACTCGGAAGGCGGCGCTCTGGGTGGGCGTGGTTTTCCTTCTGGGTGCGGCGCTTGGCGGGATGATTGGCTATTCTTACGCGCATCATCTGGTGTCGGCGGCAAGCACTCCTTTGCCTGAGCCTGTGAGGCGGGCACAGCGGGTGGAGCAACTCACACATTTGCTGAACTTGACGAACGCGCAGAGTCAGCAGGTGGACGCCATCCTGATGCAGAAGCATACAGAGGCAAAGGCGCTCCACGATCAGACCGATGCGCAGCTCGAGCAGGTCCATCAAAAAGGACGCGAGCAAATCCGCGCAATCCTCACGCCGGAGCAAAAGCCCAAGTTTGAAGAGTTTATAAAAAACCTCGACCAACAGAAAAAACGCGGCGGCTCGAAGTAAACCGCTGCTGGCTGATCGCGCACTCAAACTTTTACAATCAGCTTGCCGGTATTGCCGCCCGTGAAGAGCATATTGATGGCTTCGGGCGCCTTTTCCAGTCCTTCCACGATCGTCTCGCGGTCCTTGAGTTTACCGAACATTTTCCACTGGCCCAGCTGCGTTGCAGCCTCCATGAAGCGCGAAGCGTAATCCAGGATGAGGAAGCCTTGGATGTGGAGGCGCTTCACTATTACTGTGCCGAGGCTGACCATATTGGGGTCTTCTTTGGTATAGCCGGAGATGAAGCCGCAAACGACGACGCGGCCGTGGAGATTCATGCGGCCCAGCACTTCTTGCATGATTTCCCCGCCGACGTTTTCAAAATCGATGTCGATGCCGTTGGGAGTCGCTGCGGCCAGTTTTTCCTTCCAGTCGGCGCGCTTGTAGTTGATGGCGGCGTCGAATCCGAGATCCCTGGTGATCCAAGTGCACTTGTCGTCGCTGCCGGCAATGCCCACGACGCGGCAGTCGTGAATCTTTCCAATTTGCCCAGCGATGCTGCCGGTGGCGCCGGCGGCGGCAGAGACGACGAGAGTCTCCCCTTTCTTGGGGGCTGCGATTTCCATTCCGAAGAATGCGGTGAGGCCGTTGAATCCAAGAACGCCGAGAAACACGGTGTCTGAAACGAAAGGAATCTTCGGAACTTTTTGGAAAAAGCTCTTCGCGGATGCATCGATGATGACGTACTCCTGAAGGCCGGTGAGGCCCGTTACGCGGTCGCCTTTCTTGTAATCGGGATGGCGCGACTCGACGATTTCGGCAAAACCGCCCGCGCGCATGACTTCGCCGATGGCCACTGCAGGAAGATAGCTATCCACAGCCATCCAGACGCGCATGGTCGGGTCGATCGAGAGATACTTTACGCGAGCGAGGGCTTGGCCGTCTCTCAGTTCGGGCACTGGAGATTCGGCTAGTTGCAGATCGCCAGGCGCGAGCAGCCCTTTCGGGCGCGATTGCAAACGAAGCTGGCGATTGGTGTTCGACACTTTAGAAGGGAATATCTTCGTCGGAGATTTCGGGGCCGCCGCCGGAGCGACCTGCGCTGCCGCCGTACGAATCTTCGGCGGGCGCGGCATGGCTCTCGAAGTCGTCGCCGCCGGAGCGCGCTCCTGCTCCGCCACCGCCCGCCGCGGCGGCGCCTTCAGCGCGGCCACCGAGCATGCGGAAGTTGTTGGCAACAATTTCAAAGCTGGTGCGCTTCTGGCCTTCTTTATCCTGCCATTCGCGAGACTGGATGCGGCCTTCGATGAAGATCAGCGAACCCTTCTTGAGATACTGCTGAGCGATTTCTGCCTGTTTGCCCCACACGACGATCTTGTGCCACTCGGTGCGCTTCTGGCGCTCGCCGTTCTTGTCTTTATAAGACTCATCGGTGGCCAGAGAGAAATTTGCCACGGCCTGGCCGCCACCGGTGTAGCGCGTCTCGGGATCGCGGCCCAAACGGCCGACGAGAATCACCTTATTAACAGACATGGAACTCCCCCTGAGACCGCGAAGATAGCACGCGAAGGAGGAAAAGGGAAATCGAGGCGCAGGCAGAGGGCGAGCGGCGCCAGGAAAATCACCCAAGCGGCAGAAACCCTTGATCCGTGACTCGTGACCCCGACAAGGTCGGGGCTGGCCGATGACTAGTGAAAGCGAAAAACCCTAGTCGTCGGGGTGTGAAGTTCCCGTGCGTCGAGTGCGAGCGGATGCCTGGTCAACCATAACCAGCAGCCCCACCCCCGGTTTTTTGTAAGTGTTGCATCTAAAGGGTTTAGCGTTTCTCTAAATGGTTTAGAATCAACACTTGCGGACATTTCCATAAGTGTTGATTCTAAAGGTAGTTACGTTGCACCAAAAGTGTCAGGCGCAGCTCGGTATGGAAACGGATTCGGGAACGTTCGCAGGTCTGAAGACCGAAGGAAGCTGCGCAGATTTACCTGAATGGAATTGTATCACATGACTACGGACCTTCAAGAGGGATTTGGAGGCGCGAGGCGGAAGGAGCGGCCGAGGCGGGAGAGTCGGCAGGGTTGCACAAATCAATTATTGGGTCAAGCCGACGCGGCGCAAAAGCTCCTGGAAACGTCGGTCGTTGCGCAGCGGGTCGTAGGCGGGTTCTACCTTAAGTGTGGTTAGGGTGTTGGAATGCTCCGAGTAGGCCTTTTCCAGCAACGCGAACGCCTGGTCCTTATTCCCCATGGCGGCGTATACCCAAGCGATGGGCGTCGGATCCATTTGCTGACGCTGGTCCAGCTCTCCAAATCTCCGCAGCGCACGTCGAGCCTGCTCTTGCTGGCCCGAGCGGCCATAGACATAGGCCTGCACAGCCCACGTATAGGGGGTCTCGTCAACGCGACGCCATTTCTCTACGTCAGCGAGCGCCTCCGCGAATAATCCTTTTTGCGCATATGCGAAGACTAGAACGTGGGCCCGCGGGAAATTCGGTTCCATTTCGAGCACGGCTCGAAACTGTTCGATAGCGCGATCATACTGCCGCGAGAAATACAGGATTGCGCCGTTATCCGCAGCGATAATCAGCGACAGCGGATCAAGCTGGCGGGCGCGCTCGCTCTCCCTGAACGCCTCATCGAAGCGCCCTTGAAACGACAAGTATTCGGCATACCAGTGGTGGGCAGTGGCGTAGTTGGGGTCCAACTGGATGGCCCGGCGGTATTCTTTCTCGGCGGTTTGCCAGTCCCAATCGTAATTCTCGGTAATCAAAGCGAGGGAGGTATGGGCCTCTGCCAAGCTATCGTCAATTTGCAGAGCTCTCAGCGCGGCCGTGCGCGCTTTCGGCATGAACTCCTTCTGCGGAGCAAATCTGTAGCTGCTTACTAGGGCGTAGGAATCCGCCAAGCCGGCAAAGGCACGGGCGTAGTTGGGATCTTTGGTGATGGCCTGCTGAAAATATTCGATCGCCTGCTGAAATCCCTGAACGGTTCTCTTGTTCCAAAAGTAGCGGCCTTTGAGATAGAGGTCATACGCCTCGTACGAACTAGGAGATGCAGCAGGCTTAGGATCTGCGGCGATCCGCTTGTGGTCGCCGCCGAGCGTGAGGTGAATTTCATCTGCAATCTCTTGCGCAATCTCACCCTGAAGAGCCAACAGGCTTGTCAGTCCGCGATCGTACTGCTCCGCCCAGAGATGCGTCTGGTCTTTGACCTGAATGAGCTGGGCGGAGATTCGCACTTTGTCCGCATCGCGGCGGACGCTGCCCTCCAGCACGTACTGGACTCCCAGCTCGCGGCCTATCTGGTCCAATTGCTCTTGGCTGTGCTTGAAGTGCATGACCGAGGTGCGCGCGATCACTCCGAGGCGCTGTGGATCGAGGCGTCCGAGTTGGGCGATCATTTCCTCGGTCAAGCCGTCGCTGAAGTAATCCTGCCCGACATCTCCCGTGAGGTTCTCAAAGGGAAGAACCGCCAGCATCAATCGTCCGCTACCCGGCGGCTGCCGAACCCGGATACGCGACCACTGAAAGTAAGCGGCCGTAGCTGCGATCAGGACAACGAAAATTCCAAGAAGGACCGGCCATCGCCAAGGAGCCAGCACGTGCAGCATGCGGTCGTGAGAGATTTTTTTGCCGACCAGTTCTTCCGCGGCAGCAGTTTGTAGGTGGGCGATGGCTTCGTTCACAGGGGGCGGCGCAACCACATCTACCGGCACGATCATGCGGTACCCGAGCCTCGGCAGCGTTTCTATGTAGCGATGTTCGCTCGCAGTATCGCTTAGGACTCCCCGGAGCTCCTTGATCGAAGTGTTCAGGCCGTGCTCGAAATCCACGAAGGTTTCTGAGGACCAGAGCAACTGCCGCAGTTCCGCGCGGGTGACTACGTCCCCCGTACGCTCGACCAGCATATTTAGAATCTGGAAAGGCTGATGCCGCAGCTTTAACTTTGTACCCGCCTTGTAGAGTTCCCGCGTCCGTGGCCGCAATTCGTAGGGCCCAAATCTGTAGATGGGGGCTTGCGCTGGCATGGCAAAACCGGGGGACGTGCCACAAATCTTCCTCTCGAAACCCCCTCAATGCAATCTAAATTTCCTGCTATGAACGGTTTGGGCCTTCACCTAAGTTTCACCAGCTTCTCACCCGCCTTGCATTGACCGCCAGCCGCGGATTTGACATATGGGCGGTGTCGAGGGACGGGAACGGTTCCCAGGACAAGCTTAGCTGATACCTGACTAATGCAGTACAGCTTGTCGAGGACTTCGGATGCCCGTGCCTTCACCATTCGGTCGGCCGCCCATATGAGAAACCAATGACAAAACGACTGATTTGCATCTTCGCAGTGCTGCTATTGGCGTGCAGCCCGGCGCTGGCTGTCTTCAGGGGAGTGTTGAGTATCTCGCAGCCGACAACAATTACATTGACCAATGCTTCCGGCAACCCTGGTCCCGCGAGTGCGACCATCTTTATTCTGTGCAGGGGTCTCACCGTCGAGACCCTCACGGCGCAGATTGGCACACTTGCCCAGTTCCAGGTGAATCTACCGAAGAGCACAACCCGCGTGATCGTCGAGTTGGACGTACCTAATGGGACCACTACGGGTGTGGTGACTCTCCAAGTCACACAAGCCGACGGAACGAGCTTCCAGGATCAGGTGACTCAAGATGCGCGGTTTGTCTATGACGTCCAATGACGTCACGCCATGATCGCGCCTGGGCGGCGAAACACAGAGCGGCGAGCCCAGAAAGGAAAGTCGCCATGAACGAGCCATTTTCGGTGTCCCGCGAAGCGTCGGAAAGGCGGTTTCGGATCCGTAGCCTACTGGCCGCGCTCGCCGCCGCGGGCCTGCTGCTGCTCCTGGCAAGCGAGGCGTGGGCGGCGCAATTCACGGGTGGACCCTCGATCCGGGTGACTCCCAACGTCCAGGTCGAGTTCAAGTGGATCACCGACGCCGCGTGGTTCGGGAAGGTGGAGGTCTTCAACAACCCCGACGGCACGGGCACCCCGGTGCTGACCCAGCAAAGCGTGGACGCGCTCGGGACGCCGATCGCCGCCACGCAGCAGGTCATCGTCGTTGACAACGTCGGCCAGCTGGGTTTCCCGCTTGCGGCCAACACCGGCTACTTCTTCCGGGTCACGGCGACCGACCCGACCCGCTCCAACCCGGATCTCATCTTCCCGGGTGGTATCTTTGCGTCCACTCCGCTGCCGCCGTTTTTCACCGGCGCGCAGGTGATCACCAACGTGGGCGTCGCGTCGATCACCACCAGCGGCGCGACCGTCGCGTGGCAGGCCAACGTCATCGGCTTCGGCAAGGTCGTATACGGTACGTCGTCGCTGAGCCAGACGGTCCAGGACGCCTTCAACATCACCGACCACGCGCTCGACCTCACCGGGCTTTCACCGGCGACGACCTACCAGTTCTTGGCCAGTAACAAACACGCGATCGACGGGGACGACCTGGCCTCGGCGACCGGCCAGTTCACCACCGCCGGCGTGACGACCACGGTCGTGTTCACACAGCCGCACGCGGATCCGCGCGTCATCCCGGTCGGCGATGTCTCGATCGTGAGCATCCGGACGAAGAATCAGGGCAACCCGGTGCCCGGCGTCGTCGTCGGGTTCGCGATCGATCCCTCGAGCGCCGGCAGCGGGACGCTGTCCAGCGCACAGGCCACCACCGACGCGAACGGCATTGCCATCGTGCAGCTCACGGCAATCGGCAAGGGCCTGATCCAGGTGCAGGCCACGGCGTCCAACGCGACCAACTCGCCGCTCGGCATCCCCGTCGTGGTCCGCTAACGCCTGCCCGGGAAGGGCGGAGGAAGGGGAAAATGGAGGCGCGAGGCGGAATCGAACCGCCGATAAAGGTTTTGCAGACCTATGCCTTACCACTTGGCTACCGCGCCACCGGACTGATTGAGTTCTGGACGGGTGAACCCCGGAGAGAGTGAAGGCTCCCCGTCCAGTTCTTTGCTCTGTGCTGCAAACTTATGCCACTCTCCTCAGTCAGCGGGTCTGTCCGGCAGGAGCCGGACCGCAAAAACCGCGAAAGACGCGCCACTACAAACGCTGGCTCAGCGGGCTGAGGCGGCCAGTCCGGGTTGCGCGGCAACTGTTTCGTTGACGATGGGGGCGCCGATGAGGTTGCCCCATTCGGTCCAGGAGCCGTCGTAATTGCGGACCTGGTTGAAGCCGAGCAGATATTTCAAAACGAACCAGGTGTGTGAGCTGCGCTCGCCGATGCGGCAGTAGGCGATGACTTCCTCCTTGCCGGTAATGCCCTTGGACTCATAGAGTTTTTTCAAGTCGTCGAAGGACTTGAAGGTGCCGTCTTCGTTGGAAGCCTGCGCCCACGGGATGTTCGCGGCCTGGGGAATATGGCCGGCGCGCTGCGCGGTTTCGGACATTCCCGGAGGCGCGATGATTTTGCCGGTGAATTCGTCCACCGAGCGAACGTCAACGAGTTGACCGGGCTTGCGGCCCTCGACGATGCCGAGGACTGCGTCTTTGTAGGCGCGAATGGATTCGTCAACGCCCGCAACGTGATAGGACGCGGGCTTGACGTTTGGGGCATCCTTGGTGAGCGGCCGCTTCTCCTCGAGCCATTTCTTGCGGCCGCCGTTGATGAGGCGAACGTCCTTGTGTCCGTAGTATTTCAACTGCCAGAGGGCATAGGCAGCGAACCAGTTGTTGTTGTCGCCATAGAGAAGGATGGCGGTGTCATTGGAAATGCCGGAGGCGCTGAGAAGTTTTTCGAGAGTGGACTTGTCGATCAGATCGCGGCGAATGTTGTCCTGGAGCTGGGTCTGCCAGTTCCAGCCGACGGCGCCGGGGATGTGACCCTGCTCGTAGGCGGTGGTGTCCACGTCGACTTCGACAACGCGGAGATTGGGGGAATTGAGATTTTGACCGGCCCAATCGGTCGAAACCAGAACTTCGGGGTGTTTGTATTCGGACATTGCTTTCTCCTTTTGCGATGCGCTTGGAAAAACGTTTAGTTGCAAAACAAAAACCCACCTGCCAGTTCATTTCTGGCGGTGGGCTGAAGAATTCTTGAGGCTGGATCGGAATTCTAGGAGCTCAGCCTCCCCGCGCCAGAAGACCCACGCATACAACAAGGACAGCAAGTGCAAGTCCGCGCGTTCATCTGGGGGGAAATTGACACACAGGCAGCATACACGGAAGGCGGAGGTTTGGCAATGGTACTTGGTTAGTCGCTAGCCATCGAGAGCGGGGAGTCCCCGAAGCGGTGACGAAGGGCCGCATTGTTTTTACCTTGCCGCCGAGGCAAGGCGGCGCGAGACGTATTCGGAGACGTAGGCGTCAAAAAGATCATTCAGGCGATCGCAGACCGGGCCGGGAGCGGGGATATTGTGTCCGGCGATTTCCCCGGCGCTGATGAGATTGCGGTTCGTGGAAGAGATGAACACTTCGTCGGCGGAGTAGAGGTCCTCGGGATGAAGCGCCTGCTCGACGACGGAAACGCCGGCCTCCGGCGCGATTTCCATGAGGATGCCGCGGGTGACGCCTTCGAGGCAGCCGGAGTTGAGCGGGGGCGTGAGAATTTTTCCGTTTTTCACGGCGAAGATATTGGCCGAGGTACATTCGGCAACTTCGCCGCGCTCGTTCAGCATGACCACTTCGTCGAATCCATCCCTGACTGCTTCCCCAACAGCCCAAACATTGTTGAGCCAGGAGATGCTTTTGACTCCGGACAGAGGAGACGCGGCGTGGCGGCCGTGTTCGCGGAGAGCCAGGCGCACGATTTCGCGATGTTCGGGAAGACCGGCGGAGTAAATAATGAGGTCGACCGGCGGATGCTTCTCATCGCTCTGCCAGAAACCCGCCGTGTTATAGACCAGATAAATACGCGCGCAACCTTCGGTGACTTGGTTGGCGCGAATGACTTCGTGGAGATGCACGCGCACTTTGGCCGCGGAGTAGGGCATAGGGAGGCGGGTGATGGCGGCGTCTTTTTCCAGGCGGCGCCAGTGCCGCTCGTAGGCAAACGCTTCGCCGCGGGAGATGCGCAGCGTAGTGAAGATGCCCCACCCGCAAATAAGCCCGGCCTGCCCGGGAGACAGGCGCACTTTCTCGATGGGCAGCAGGGTTTCGTTGTGAAAGACGTTGGGGTGAATCACCAGCGATCCCTCCGGACCGGCGATAGAAACTCCATTGTAGCCGAAGTCTTGCTGGCGTGGGGAGGAGCGAGGGAAGTACGTTTCGAATTAGAAGGCGATGGGGGGCTAAGAGGCACCTGCCTGAGAAATGGGTGAAGCCTACGGATCGCAGTTGGCGGGGAGGAGCAAGGACTGGCCTTCGTAAATCAGGTTTGCATCGCGGACCGCCGGGTTCGCCTGAGCAATGCAGGACCAGAACGAAGCGTGGCCGAATCGAATTTGCGCGATCTGGGAAAGCGTGTCGCCCTTGCGCACGGTTATTCTTGTTGCTGTGCGTAGAAAAGAGACGGATGCCGGCACGTAAATCCGAGAGCCCGCCACGATGCGGTTGCCGTCAACGATGCCCGGATTAACCGCCAGCAAGTCGTGCCAGCGAAGACCCTTGCCGAAATTTTGTCGCGCGAGTTTCCAGAGGGAGTCTCCGCGCTTGACGGTCACGACATTTAATTTCGCTGCAGCGGCGGGAGCGATGGGCGCGACCGGCAGCGCAGGCGTCGTTCGAACGGCGGGCGGACGCGCAGGCAAGACGCGAGGTGGCTCTGACGTGAAAACCTTGGGACGTTCGAATGGCGAATGTTTCACCGGAGGCCGGTAAGGCGCGAATCGCGGCGGCGCAGGATTCGAAACCGGCGGAGGCGGCGGCTTTACCGCAGGCTTGGGCGAAGCGAGCACTGGAGCATCGGCGACGGGGAGATGGAATTCCGCGGACCGATGAAGCTTTTGCGACTCATTAAGTTTTCGGAAACGGCGCGCCACGTCGCCGAGTGGCGCGTCGGGAGGAAGCGACTGCGCGTCGACAGGTTCTTGCGATTTTTCAGCAGCAGGAGGAGCCGTCGGACTTTTCTTCGCCTGCGCCTGCGCGCGATCCTCCGGCGAGAGAATCTGAGCGCGCTTTAGATCCTCCTCGGTGTACACGTGCCTGGGTTTTTCTTGCTTAGCTTGTTTTCGGGCGCTTTCCTGACGAGCCGTTTCGGCAGGATCCTGCGCGGAGCACTGCGAGGCGCCAAAAATTCCGCAGGAAACAAGAATAATTCCGGGATAGCACAACCGCAGGCAGCGAAGCGCGAACCTCGCGGCGATCGAGGGGCCCACCAAGAGAGGCGTGTCAAGCCCAGTTCGTAGCATGGCAAACCGACCAACAGGGGCACAAACACTTAATAAGGATGGTATCGTAAGTGCGGGCGGCTTGTGAACAGAAATTTTGGACCGAACTCTCCGTTGACAAAATACAGGCCAAACCCTAAGATTGAGGTTTGTGCGTGCAGGGAAAGGTGTGACTGAGAGCAATGAGGACGTACGTAGCCAAAGGTGAGGAAGCCGAAGCGCTGAAAGTGGGCGCGAACTGGTTTGTTGTGGACGCAACGAACGTAGTGCTGGGACGCTTGGCGACCAAGGTCGCCCGCATTCTAATCGGCAAGGACAAGCCGAGCTTTACGCCCTACCTGGATTCGGGCGACCACGTGGTGGTGATCAACGCGGACAAAGTTCGCATGACCGGAAACAAGGTCGAGCAGAAAGTTTACTATTCGCATAGCGGCTATCCCGGCGGGCTGAAGGAAGTGCCGGCGAAGAGGTTGCGCGAGGCGAAGGCCGACTGGATGGTGCGCGAGGCGGTTCTCGGCATGCTGCCGAAAAACAAGCTGCGCGCGCGGCGAGCGAAGAAATTGCGCGTTTACCGGGATGCGGCGGGTTTGGCGCGGCACGCTGGACAGAAGCCGCAAGCCGTTTCGCTGTAGGCGAAGTTCCAGATTTTTTTCCGCACGTTGCGGTTCTCCGTTGTGTCTGACCGTCAAGCGGTCACCCATCGCAGGGAGCAAGCCGAGTGTGGAGTTCTTTAGGAGGAACGTTGAGTTCTACGGGTACGCCCATTGTGGGCACACAAACATGGTTTCTCGGAACGGGACGGCGCAAGGAGTCGGTGGCGCGGGTGTTCCTTCGTCCAGGGGCCGGCAAGTTCACCGTAAACGGCCGGACGGTCGAGCAGTATTTTCCGAATCACGCGTGGAAGCATGACGCGACGGAGCCGCTGAAGTTCACAAATATCGCGGACCAGGTGGACGTGGTGGTGACGGCCCATGGCGGCGGCGTGGGCGGGCAGGCTGGGGCGGTGCGCATGGGTTTGTCACGGGCGATTTCGCGCTTCAATCCTGAACTGCGCCCGGCGCTACGCAAAAACGGGTTTTTGACGCGCGATTCGCGAATGAAGGAACGCAAGAAGTACGGACAGAAGGGCGCCCGTAAGCGCTTCCAGTTCACGAAGCGATAATTTTTGTGGTCGCCCGACCCGGTCGGGGACCAAGCCGAGCTCCAGCGGGTTGACGCGAGTTGGCCCGCTGAGATCACGGCCGGCAAGGAGCCGGCAAGAGGCTGTTCTGTGGCGACGACTTCGTAAGATGAAGGGGTGCCACCGCAAACAGCTATCCTATTAGGAGGAAACTTGGCAGTAGAAATTACGATGAAAGAGCTGCTGGAGGCCGGAGTCCACTTCGGTCACCAGACGCGGCGCTGGAATCCGAAAATGAAGGAGTACATTTTCGGCGAACGCAATGGCATCCACATTATCGATCTTCAGAAAACCCTCAAGATGTTCCGCGAAGCGAGCCGCTTCGTGAGCGAACTCTCCGGACAAGGCAGAAACGTTCTTTTCGTGGGCACCAAGCGGCAGGCGCAGGAAGCGGTCGCCGAAGAAGCCAGGCGCTGCGGCGCATTTTTCGTGAACCACCGCTGGCTGGGCGGGACGCTGACGAATTGGGCGACGCTGCAGAAATCCATCAAACGGCTGAAGCTGCTGAAGGCCATGAACGAAGACGGCCGCATCAAAGAGCTTTCCAAGAAAGAACAAGCGCGGCTGGACCGCGAGATGAAGCATTTGTTTCAGAACCTCGAAGGCATCGAGAACATGAGCCAGTTGCCGGACGCCATGTTCGTGATCGATTCGAACGCGGAAGAGATCGCGGTGAAAGAAGCGCGGCGCATGGGTGTGCCGGTGGTATCGGTGGTGGATACGAATTGCGACCCCGACGTGGTGGACTGGATTATCCCTGGGAACGATGATGCGCTGCGCGCCATCCGCCTGTTCACGACGAAGATTGCGGATTCCGTGTTGGAAGGCCACACCGCCTACCAGCAGTCGCAGGTGGCGGAGCAAAAGTCTGCGGAAGATCAGGCGCTGGTGGACGGCGTCGAGTACGTTGATACGAGCGCCTACGAGCAATACGAGAAGCAGGAAGGCGACTTCGTGGAGGGTGTTGTGGATATCCCGGTGGAGCCTGCCGAGGCTGCGGAAGCCACCGTTCCTCCCGACGACGGGGAAAAACACTAGATAAATTGAGCGGGTGGGAAATTTGTGAGGCCCGCCCCGAGCGGCTCGGGGCGGGCCGTTTTACAAACAACGGCATCAAATAAGAAAATTCAGATCGGTGAAGAGAAAAAAGGATGAGCACACAACAGACAGCTATGGAAATCCCAGCCAAGCTTGTGAAAGAACTTCGTGAGCGGACCGGGGCAGGATTCAGCGATTGTCGCGCCGCACTCGTCGAAGCGAACGGCAACATCGAGAAGGCCATTGATATACTCCGGAAAAAGGGCCAGGCGGCCGCAGCCAAGAAGGCGAAACGCGAAGCCAGCGAGGGTCTGGTGGGCAGCTACATCCACGCCGGCGGGAAAATCGGCGTGAACTGCGAGTCGGATTTCGTGGCGCGCACGGAAGCGTTCCAGCAGCTTTCGCATGACATCGCGATGCATATCGCCGCGCTGGATCCGCGTTACGTGCGGCGGGAGGAAGTAACGCCGGAGATGCTCGAGAAGGAGCGTGATATTTACAAGGCGCAAGCGCTGGCGACGGGCAAACCGGAGGCCGTCGTCGAGAAAATCGTTACCGGAAAGATGGAGAAGTTTTACGAGGAAAACTGCCTCTGCGAACAACACTACATCAAGGACGAGAGCGTGACCATCGGCGAAATGATCACCCAGGCGATTGCCAAGCTGGGCGAGAATATTTCGATCCGGCGGTTCGTGCGGTTCAAGGTGGGCGAAGTAAGCGGCGCACTGCCGGAGACGGCGACGGTCAAAGCGTAATCAAGCGACCAACTAGAACAAACTTTGCGCGTCCCGGTCAAACCGGGACGTTTTTTTTGGAGTGCGGGAGCCTTGTTCCTACTTTTCCGCCGGCCACGGGCCGCAACCTGCGCGAAGAAAATCGACTCTGCCCCACAAAGAAGAGATGCCACGCTCCACGATCCGGCGACGATCGGAGCAACAGAAAAGCGGGAGCCCTTCGACTGCGCTCAGGGCAAGCAAGCTCCGTACTCCAAGTGTGCGGAGGCGGAAATAGTTTGTTACAATCCCCGTGATTTTAATTCGCGCGAACGGAGACTCATGGCAGCGACGAAGAATATCGGTAAGAAGAGCGTGAAAAAATCCATCCCGGCCTACGGGAGGATCTTGCTGAAACTTTCCGGAGAGGCGTTTCAAGGGCCGCAGGGATTCGGCATTCACGGGGAGACGATTCAGGCCATCGCGCGTGAACTCAAAGAGGTGCACGCACTGGGCGTGCAAACGGCGATTATGGTCGGAGGAGGAAATATCTTCCGCGGAGCCCGGCAGAAGGGTTTTGAGATCGATCGCGCGACCGGCGACTTCATGGGCATGCTCGCGACAGTCATCAACGCGCTGGCGCTGCAGGACGCGCTGGAAAAAGAGGGCGTGTTTACGCGCGTGCTGAGCGCCATCGAAATGAAGGAAGTTTCCGAGCCGTTCATCCGGCGGCGCGCGATGCGGCACCTCGAAAAGGACCGCGTGGTGATTTTTGCTGCAGGGACGGGGAATCCTTATTTTTCGACGGACACCGCGGCGGCGCTGCGCGCGATGGAAATCAAGGCGGACGTGATCCTGAAGGCCACGCGCGTGGATGGGGTGTACGACGCTGATCCGGAACAGATTCCGGACGCGAAATTTTTCGCGGCGATTTCCTACCGCGACGTGTTGAGCCAGAACTTGAAGGTGATGGACTCGACGGCGATCTCCTTGTGCATGGACAACGGCATGCCGATCGTGGTGTTCAATATGAACCGGCCCGGGAATATCAAGAGGGTGGTGCTGGGCGAACGCGTGGGCTCGAAAGTGACCCCGGCTTAGAAGGAGTTCTTAGTTGTAAGTAAGAATCAGGAACCAATGGCAGAATCGGGGTCGTTCCTTAGCATCTCTTGATGTTGCAACTTTTCAGAAACAACAACCAATATCTCGGAACTAAGAACTAAGGACTTCGAACATGACGACGAAAGATGCGATTGCGGCGGGTAGGACGCGCATGGAAAAGGCTGTCGACGATTTTCGGAAGGAGCTCGGGACGCTGCGCACGGGGCGCGCCAATGCTTCCATCCTGGAGGGCATCCGCGTGGATTATCACGGGACGCCCATGCCGGTGAATCAGCTTGGGACGGTGACGGTGCCGGAAGCGACGCTGCTGGTGATTTCGCCGTGGGACCCCAGCGTCGTGCCGCTGATCGACAAAGCCATCCGGTCTTCGGACCTGGGACTGAACCCCACAAACGACGGCAAAGTGGTGCGCGTCCCAATGCCGTCGCCGACGGAAGAGCGCCGCAAAGAGATCGTGAAGCACCTGCACAAGGTGCTGGAGAATCACCGCACCGCGGTGCGCAACATCCGCCGCGACGTCAAAGAAACCATCGACAAGCTGGAGAAGGACAAGAAGATCAGCCAGGACGAACAGAAACGGGCGCTAGACGAGATGGAAAAGATATCGCACGCGGAGACGAAAAAGATCGAGGATTTGTCGGCTGCCAAAGAGAGAGAGATTCTCGAGCTCCGGTAGTCTTGGTTGTTAGTTCTAAGTTTTTAGTGAAGAGTCAAGAGAAAGGCCGACACCAGGACCGCCTTACCCTGTCGCTGTGGCGATTCTCGTACCTATAAGTTCTGCCCTTTCCAGATAGGACTTCCGGCTGCTTCAACCCCGTTGCTGATGATTCAAGGTGGGGGGTACACCCCCCCATTACATCGATGTATATCAAAATAAAGGGACTTACTAAATTTGCAATTCGTAAGCATGTGACTCTAAAGAGCTTGTGTTTGTTGTGGTCAAGCTGACGCAGAAGGATGCGCGAACTGGAATGATGAATTGTTCAAGGGAGCAGACCCGGATACTTCTTGAAACGTTTTGCTTATTTGTTGCGGAGTTATCTACAGCAATAAGTATAGCACGTATTTAGGAAAAGTCAAGGAAGAGGTCGGATGAGGTGGGTATTTCTCTCAACGAATTGAAATCAGGAGGCTTGAGATTAGTTAGTTTGCGGAGGTTAGAAGAAAAACCGCCAGCAAGGATGCCGGCGCTCCCGGGATTGGCCGGATGGGGCGGTGCTGAAATCAGGGTTTGGCGGCGGGAGCGGGGGGAGACTGGCGGTCGAGGATGAAGAGCTGGGCCTGATCGTTTTGTACGGCGTGAAGGAAAGCGTTGTAGTCGGCGGCGCGGTCGGCAGGGACTTGCCTCAGGAGGAAATGAATGTGGCGGGAAGCGGTGACCGTCAGTCCTTTTTCGGAGTATTGCGAGGCGAAGGTAGCGTAGTCGCGTTGGACGGAAGTGCCTATCGGCGCACTGACCGTCGTGCCGGGAGGAAGACGCAGGGTCATGTGGGTTTCGACTTCGAGCGGGGTGCCGAGTTCGATGGGGGAAGCGGCAGCGCCTGCGGCTGGTTTCACGAGTAAACCGGGCAAGCCAATTTGTGGAAGCAGCGCGGGAATGCGAACGGGTTTCTTTGACCAATCGACAAATTTGGGTTGTGTGATTTCGTAATCGACCGTGAAGGGTTCCTTCGTCGCGTAGGGGTCGGAGGCGGTGACGCTGGTGACTTGACCGCGGAAGCCGTCGGAAATCGAGAGCAACTGCGCGAGATCCTTCCATTTGTCTTTAGGCGATTGATTAAACCCAATGCGCAGAAGGAGTTCATTGTCCCCTCGGAGCTGGTAGTGGACTTTGGCGGTCAGCTTGCCGTCTGAAGAGAGCGATGCATCCACTACTACCTTCTGACGGGCGGCAAAAGAGAGCTTTCTGTCGAGGGGTTGCCATTCATGCCCTGTCGAGCTAAGCGAATAAAATCCGCGATTTAATATGAAGACGCATTTGCCGGAGTTGGGCAGTATGACACCAAACGGCGCGACTTCGAGGCTCGGATCGACAAAGAAGCTCTTCTTGCCGTCATACGCGGAAATCAGCAGATGCTTGAAGACGGAAGGCCGCGGTAGGGCACTTTTATCGCAGTAGCCCGTGAGGGCGGCACGCGCGATTAGTTTTACCGCTGTAGCCAGCGCGGCAAACAGAACGAATTTGTCCTCGGGAGTGGCGTAGCCCGTGGCGAGGACCTCGTTTGCGGGTCTCGCGGCAAATCCGGTTGCCCCCAGAGGAAGGTCGATCGTGGCGATCTTTTGCGAGACAAAGTCGTAAATGGCCCCGAGCCTGCCCCTGTCGGATTTAGTTGCTTTTGTTAGCTCGAGTGCTTTCGCGGCAATTTCGGGAGTAACATTGCGTCTGCGTGAAAGCTCTTGCATCGACTCTTCGAAGCTGCTGATTTTTTCCAGGAGCTTTGCACCCGGCATAAGCTGTTCGTCGAGCCGGACGGAGAGCGCATCCCATCCTTCGGTCGATAGAGCGACATCGGGTTCGGCTTCCGTGGACACCTTGGTCTGGGATTGAGGTCCCGTGGGCAGATTGGCTATTTCTCGCACCCAACGATAGATGCTGCGGGCGGAGTCGCCATCACCTGATTTTTCCTGCGAGTCGGCTGGAGTGTTTGGATTAATGCGGATTTGTACTTGAGGCAAGGCCGGAAGGTCGAGCTCGAAGATTTCGTGGGAGACGACGCCGGTGCGATCGAAAGAGTGGTCGAGCCAGAAGTCGGGGGCAAGGGGGTGATTGGTGACAGTGGTGATGACGCGATACTCGAGGTTGTCGCCGGGAGCGAGGCCGAGGATGCGGACGGATTTGACGCGGACGTCTTGATAGGCAGGGGCGTTGATAACGGCGGGATTGGGTTGATCGGAGATGGCGCTAGGAAGGATGTCGGCGGTGCCGCCGCTGGGATGGGAGATGTGAACGAGCGGAATTTCGACTGACTGGAAAGAGCGGTTGTAGTCGAAGTTGAGGCGGGCGGACACCAAGTTCGCTGTTGATATGCACACGGGCGTGGACTTCTTTGCGGCTATCGCCGTCAGCTTCGAAGCTGTAGCGGGTTTCGAGGAGCTCGATCTGTGCGGGATTTTCTGCTTCCTCGGGGGGAGCCGGGGCCTGCACGCTGGGTTTGCCGGCTGGCTTTTGGGGAGCCTGCTGCGCTTGCGAGAAAGAAAGAATGACGGAGGCAAGGAGACAAGATACTGCGATGGCGCGCAGGAGCATAGGGAAGCAGAGATGAAGTCGCAAGATGGCCTCGCAGGCAGTGTAGGGCGGGTATGAAGATGCGTAAAGACATGGCTTGGCGGGCGTTGCCGGAAATGCACCGGACGGCAAACGCACAAGGAGCACAAGTAGGAAGAGAAAAGAAGCAGACAAAGGATAACGCAGAGACGCCCCGACCCAGTCGGGGCAGGCGCCATACGCGGAAAAACGCGGAGAAGAATCGTCAATCTTTTTTTGACCGAAGTGTGGGAGATAGGCTTCAACACGGAAACTTTGTACCGGTGGGACAGGGATTACAGCTCGCAGTGGCGGACTGGGCTGGGAATGGTCATCGCGCTCTTCGTCACGCGGCAGCTCTCTAGCCTGCCATTCGGTGTAAGTGCTTATGATCCAATCACTTTCGGAGGGGTGGCGCTGCTATTGGTCACGGTTGCGCTCTTGGCATGCTACATTCCGGCGCGGCGAGCGACTGCGGTTGATTGATTCGCTCGTTGCCTTAAGGCACGAATGAGAGGCCTGGCGAGTGTTCGGGCTGGGATTCCCCACATCGTTGTTCTAACTGCCTTATTGTGAACAAATTACAAGGAATTTGGAGACTTTGAGCAGGTTAAAAGAGGCAGCGGAGCTTTTCCGGGGTGTGTTATAATGCAATTTGAGCAAGAATTTGAATGGGCGCGCCGCACGGCAAGGCGAAGGCCAAAATCCAGGAATTGGGGAAAGTTTTCCACCGGCTAGTTCCGAAAAGTTTGACAGAACGGGATTTCTTCCCTATACTTCGTAGCTTGTCAGGGAAGATTCTGCCCTGAGTGGGGCGGCTCCAGCTTGTTTGGAGTCGTTAGTTGGAAGGGAAATATCTTCGGTCCCGGAACAAAGTAAGACGGAATGGGACAGAAGAGCGGCCGGAATGGGGCGCCAGCCCCGCAAAGCCGAGTAAGCCTCTCCGAACTGAAGCCAAGAGATTTGTTCTACTTCTTGGAGTGCGTACGGAGTTTCTTGCTGGTGGTATCTCCGGATTCGCCGTAGACCTTTCAGCACTGGACTGCGCTCTCGCGCGAATTTGTGTGTGCGCGTTGCGGGAGCCGCAAATCCCTCGGGCATCCTTAGCGGATGCACTCGGGACAAAGAATGGTGCGCGCAACTGGCGACCGTTGTACTGGCGACCGTTGTGTGGTCGCACCAAAAAAGAGGGACGACTGTGCCGACGTTTTCGCAATTGGTAAGAATGGGACGTGAAGCGGTCCGGATGAAGACGAAGTCGCCCGCGCTGGCGGGCTGCCCGGAGAAGCGCGGCGTGTGCATTCGCGTGTACACGCAGACGCCGAAGAAACCGAACTCCGCGCTGCGCAAAGTGGCGCGCGTGCGGCTGACGAATGCGATTGAGGTGACGACCTATATTCCCGGTGTCGGCCACAACCTGCAAGAGCACTCGATCGTGCTGGTGCGCGGGGGCCGCGTGAAGGATCTGCCGGGAGTGCGCTATCACATCGTGCGCGGAACGCTGGACGCCGCGGGCGTGGAAAATCGCAAGCAGGGACGTTCCAAGTATGGGGCGAAGCGGCCCAAGGCCGCAGCGGCCAAGTAGCACGGGCGGAAATTGGAAATTAGAAAATAGAAATTCGAAATTCGAAAAGCGAAGTTAGAAATTGGAAGGACGCTCGGAAGAGCGATGGGCAGTGTGAAGCGGCCAGCATTTGAGATGTAAAGAATTGGCGAAGGAGCGATAGAGAGCAATGCCACGCAAAGGACTCGTTTTCCGGCGGACACAGGCGACCGATCCGGTCTATGCCAGCGACATTGTGGAGAAGTTCATCTGCTCGATGATGTGGGAAGGCAAGAAGTCGACGGCGCAGCGGGTGTTTTACGGCGCGATGGATCAGGTGGCGAAGAAGACCAACGACGATGCATTGAAGATTTTCAAGAAGGCCATCGAGAACGTGAAGCCGCTGCTGGAAGTGAAGACGCGGCGCGTGGGCGGCGCGAACTACCAGGTTCCGGTGGAAGTGAATCCGTTCCGCCGGCAGTCGCTGGCGATTCGGTGGCTGCTGCAGTATTCGCGGGAGCGTGCCGGCAAGACGATGGTGGACAAGCTGGCGGATGAGTTGATCGATGCAGCGAACGCGCGCGGCGGGGCCATGAAGAAGAAGGAAGACGTGCACCGCATGGCGGAAGCGAATAAGGCGTTCGCGCATTACCGGTGGTAAAGGATTGGTGGCTGTCGTGAGTGAAGCAGTCGCAACTCGAGCTGGAGAGAAGAAGGCCGTCTTAGGAACCGTGGGCAGAGCATTCAAACTCGAAGACACGCGCAACATCGGGATCATGGCGCACATCGACGCCGGGAAGACCACGTCGACGGAGCGCATCCTGTTTTATACGGGTGTGACCTACAAGATCGGTTCGGTGGATGAAGGCACGGCCACCATGGACTGGATGGAGCAGGAACGCGAGCGCGGAATCACGATCACGAGCGCAGCGACGACGGCAGCGTGGGACCGCTTTGGCAAGAAGTATCGCGTCAATATCATTGATACACCGGGGCACGTGGACTTTACCGTGGAAGTGGAGCGCTCGCTGCGCGTTTTGGACGGCGCAGTGTGCGTTTTCGATTCCGTCGCCGGCGTGCAGCCGCAATCGGAAACGGTATGGCGCCAGGCGGACAAGTACCGCGTTCCGCGCATCTGTTTTGTGAACAAGATGGACCGCATGGGCGCGGATTTCGACCATGTCGTACGCACCATTCGCCAGCGCCTCGGCGCCCACCCCGTTCCCCTGCAGTTTCCTCTCGGCCGCGAAGATAATTTCATCGGCATCATCGATTTCCTCGAGGAAAAAGTCGTTGTTTGGCTGGAAGAAACGCTCGGCGCGAAGTTCGAAATGTTTCCCGTGGAGAAACTTTGGGACAAGGAGTTCGTGAATTCACGGCCGGACGTTGCCGCCGCGTTGAAGGGTTCTGCGATCGACAAAAAGTTTTACGACGAGCACCGCAACAAAGTTGTGGAATACATCGCCGAGCACGACGACGAGCTTATCGACAAGTATCTGAACGGCGTGGCGCTCTCCCTGGAAGAGATGCGCAAGTCGATTCGCAAATCCACGCTTTCGCTGAAGATCGTGCCGGTGCTGGCGGGTTCGGCATTCAAGAACAAGGGTATTCAACCGCTGCTGGACGCGGTCGTCGATTATCTGCCGTCGCCGCTGGACGTTCCGCCGGTGGAGGGCACGGATCCCGCCACGGACGAAACAATCCTGCGGCGTGCGTCCGACGATCAACCGTTTGCCGCGCTGGCGTTCAAGATCATGTCCGACCCATTCGTCGGACACGTTACCTACATCCGCGTGTATTCCGGCGTGCTGAAATCCGGAAGTTACGTTGTGAACTCCGGAAAAGGTTCCCGCGAACGCATCAGCCGCTTGCTGCAGATGCACGCCAACAAGCGCGAAGAGATCGGCGAAATTTATGCGGGCGATATCTGCGCCTGCGTGGGTCTGAAGAGCGTCAATACCGGGGACACGCTTTGCGACGAAGAAAAGCAGATCATTCTCGAAAATATTGATTTCCCCGCACCGGTTATTTCCGTGGCCATCGAGCCGAAAACCAAAGCCGACCAGGACAAACTGGGCGTGGCGATGCAGCGGCTGGCGCAGGAAGATCCGACGTTTCGCGTCTCCACCGAGCCGGATACGGGGCAGACACTGATCTCCGGGATGGGCGAGCTGCATCTCGAGATCATCGTGGACCGCATGCTGCGCGAGTACAACGTGCAGGCCAACGTCGGACGTCCCCAGGTGGCGTACCGCGAAACGATTCGAAAGAAGGCCATCGGGGAAGGCAAATACATCAAGCAGACCGGCGGCAAAGGCCAGTACGGCCATTGCAAGATCGAGCTGCATCCGATTCCCAGCTCCAGCCACGAGAACATGAAAGATATGTCCACGGACGATCTCGACCTCCTGGCCAAGCAAGTGGTGGGCGGCGGCTCGGCGGGCAAATGGAAGTTCGACAAGGAACACCGTTTCCTTTTCATCGACAAGATTGCCGGCGGAGCGATTCCGCGGGAATTCATCGCGCCGATCGAAGCGGGCATTCGCGAAGCGCTGGACAACGGGATTCTGGCGGGCTTTCCCACCGTGGACGTCGCTGTGGTGCTCATCGATGGCAGCTATCACGACGTGGACAGCAACGAGATGGCGTTTAAGATCGCCGGCTCGAT
>Ga0209648_10001069_pt1 | contig 21850 bp, 16 predicted proteins | sample GraSoi2013_115cm_FD_185830 | JGI IMG/M metagenome (GOLD analysis project Ga0209648, IMG submission 185830) | Grasslands soil microbial communities from the Angelo Coastal Reserve, California, USA - Sample 9_17_2013_115cm (SPAdes) (version 2) | ecosystem: Environmental > Terrestrial > Soil >... | reverse complement strand
CCCCGCCAGGAATCCCCAGAAGTCGCCAAACGCCGCCCGCACCCAGCGGTAGAATCCCCCCTCCACGGCGATTCCCGTGGAGGGGGGATTCTACCGCTGGGTGCGGGCGGCGTTTGGCGACTTCTGGGGATTCCTGGCGGGGTGGTGGAACTGGAGCGCTTCGTTCCTTCTGGGCGGCACGTACGGCGTTTTGACCGCGGACTATCTCACGAATTATCTTTCGTTCTATTTCACGGTTCCCGGGTGGATGCACTACGTCATCGCCGTGGGGGTGATTGCGCTGATCGGCTACATCAACGTGCGCGGCATCCAGATGGTTGGCAGGGTCGCAACGATCCTAGAAATTTCCATTTTAGTGCCAATCGTGACGCTATGCGTGATCGCAGCGACGAAGTGGCACCACAATCCATTTTCGCCGCTGGTGCCGCCGCATGTGCCGCGGTTTCAAGTTTTCGGCGCGGGGCTGGCTCTGGGCTTGTGGCTCTATTCCGGCTACGAGCAAGTGTCCAGCGTGGCGGAAGAAGTGGAAAATCCGCAACGCAGCTACCCGATCGCGCTCGCGATTGTCGTGCCGCTTTCGATGGCAACCTATTTTCTGCCGACGATGTTCTCGCTGGCGGCCCTCGGCGATTGGCAGAAGTGGCATACCGGATATTTTTCCGACGCAGCGGCGTTGATTGGGGGGCCCTGGTTGGGCTTTGTGATGACCGTGGCCGCGATGGTCACCAATGTTTCGCTGCTAAACGCCACGGTGCTGACCAGCACACGCATGCCGTCCACGATGGCGGAGGACGGCTATCTTCCCCCGGCTTTTTCGGCGCGACACCCGCGCTATGGCACGCCGTGGATGGCCATCATCGTGTCGTCGATTATTTATGGATTGCTTGCGCAGAGGACCATCGTGCAGCTTTTGACCGTCTACGTGTGGCTGCGCATTGGGGTGACGGTGCTGACGGTGCTTTCGTCGTGGCAGTTGCGCAAGACGCAGCCGGATTTGGTGCGGCCGTTCAGGATTCCGTGGGGCCGCGCGGGATTGCTCTACGTCATCATCGCGCCGCTGGCGATGAGTGTGCTGGCGCTGGTGGCGAGCGATCCGTTCGCGCGGAAGTGGGGACCGGTGGTAGTGCTGCTGGGGCCGGTGATGTATGGAGTGATTCGCGCCACGCAGAAACAAAGGGCCCAGACTTAAGAACGAAGAAAGAAACTAAACGCAGAGGCACAGAGGACACAGAGGTCGGAAGAAAAGATGGCGGCCTGAAGGCCGCCGCTACGTGAAGAAATCGAGGAAGCGGTACCACGCGCCGGCGAGAGGGAGCGCCCAGGTGTTGCCGCTACGCGGGCCGAGAGGGGCGGCGGGAAACTTGATGCCGTCGAAGGGAATGTCGTTCGGCTCGCCACAAATGAGGCCGGCAAGCTTTGTGCCGAACCAGGTGGCCGCGGCAACGCCGTGGCCGGCGAAACCCGCGGCAAAATACATGCCTTCGATTTTTCCAGCGTGCGGCATGACATCGAGAGTGAAATCGAGCGTGCCGCCCCAGACGAATTCGACTTTGACGCTGTGCAGTTGCGGGTAGACGCCGATCATGCCGCGGCGGAGGATTTCGGCGCTCTGACGCACGGTATTTTCGGTTTCGGGGGAGAAGGCGGCGCGGCCTCCGAAGAGCATGCGATTGTCCGGCGTGAGTCGGTAGTAGTAGAGAAAATGTTTGGAGTCGTAGATCATGCGGTTGCGCGGGCTGAGTTCGCGCGCGAGGTCACTGGGCAAGACTTCGGTGGCGATGATGTAGGAGCCGATGGGAATGATTTTTTTTCGCAGGGCGGGAGTGGCTTCGGTCGTGTAAGCGCCGCTGGCAAGCACGACTTCGCGCGCAGTGATGACGCCCCTTGAAGTTTGCACGCGGAATTTGCCCGCGCCGTTGTTTTTCTCCCGGTCGACCGATGTGACGCGCGTGTGATCGTAAAGGCACGCGCCGTCGCGCTGCGCGGCAAGCGCCAGGCCGGCAACATAGCGTGCAGGATTCAGGCCGGCGCTGGTTTCGTCAACCATGCCGCCAAAATAAATGTCCGAGCCGATTTCGGCGCGCAGCCCGCTTTTCGGGATGATGTGCAATTCATGGTTGAATTCGCGCTTGATCAGCGCGGCGGACTCTTCGTATCCATCGAAGTGTGCTTGCTTGCAAGCTACTTCCAGATGGCCGCAGCGCGAAAAGTTGCAGTCGATATTTTCTTCGCGGACGATCCGCTCGACACAATCGATCGATTCGAGAGAAGCAGCGTACATTCTGCGAACTGCTGCGCAGCCATGGCGCTTGATCAGCGTGGGCGCGGGCAGCTTCATTCCGGTGAGGACCATGCCGCCGTTTCGGGAACTGGCGCCCCATCCGAAAGTTTCGGCTTCGAGGGCGGCGACTTTCACGCCGCGTTTCGCGAGTGTGCGGGCGGCGGAAAGGCCGCAGAAACCGCCGCCGACAACGACAACGTCGATGTCATCCGGCAAATCGCGTGGTGATTGCGCAGGAGGCGCGGCTACGGTACCGAGCCAATAGTTTTTTTCCTTGATGATCATGGTGTGAGAAATAGAGCGCGAGGAATCTTAGCATTCATCCGCGGTCACCGGAATGTGTTGAGGATTCCAACTGGGCGAATAGAGTCAGCAGAAGAAAGATTCCTGGTAGCCTATTAAAATAAAGACGGCAGAGAACAACGAAGCTCTGCCGTCTGCTTTACTTCCTGTGAGAGTAAATGTTCTTACCGGTCTACTCTTCGTCGCCGTCGAGTCCGTCGATCGGAGTGAGGGTGCCGAAGAGGCCGTCGGCTTCGTTGTTAATGCCGGCCGTGAAAAACAGGGTGTTTGCCGGGCCTGCAGTCGCGTCGTTGCCGAATGTGAGCGACCACAATCCGTCGATGGTTACGAGCGAGTCGTCGGGATTCCTCACCCAGCCGATGAATTTGCGGGTGAAGCCGTTGAACGCAGCGATCCAACCGCTGCGGAAATTGCCGACAAGGATCGCGTTGCTGAACTCGCCGAAATCGCGCGTCGTCCAGACAACTCCCCAGGGAGCATTGAACCAGTCGCCATGCTCAAGGTGGCCGATGTTCCGGCCAGCGGGAGTAAAGAGTTCGACGAAGCCGAAACCAGCGCCGCCAACGGGATCGTGGCGAGCGGCGTCCTGCTTGGCATAGGTGACGAAGAGCGTGCCGCCGATGTTCTGAATGTTGAAAGGCGCGAAGCCATGGGGGACTTCCTCAGCTTCGAAAGCATCTTCACGGAGGTTCATGGGCTTGAAATTTGTGTCGTAGACTTCGACTTTCGCCGAACGGAAATTCGTGACGTAGAGAAATTTGTTGCCCTTGATTTCGCCGGAAGTTGCGCCCTTATAGACCGCGCCATTCGCGGAGCCGTTGTCGGAATTATCGACGACGCGCACGGCATTCTGCCCGCCAGCCCAGCCGGAGATCGTTCCATCTTCTGTCGCGAAAATGAAGACAGCGGATTTGCCGGGAGCGATCAGAAAATCGGAGGGGCTGCCATTGAAGACCACGCCCGTAGGGGTCGACAGCGTTCCCGCTGGGGAACCGTTCGGCGGCGGAACGGTTACCGTGCCAGTTCCGTTGATTGGAATTATGGCGCCGGCCCCCGTGTAGAGAGTGGAAGTGCCGGAATTGTTGTTGGCGACCCAAAAGGGGCTTCCGGGACGCGTAGGAGTAGTGGAGGAACGGGTGAGACCCCAAGGATTCTTGAGATTGGGGTCAAACGTGGGAGCCATACTGGCGATGTCGGAAACAAGGTTCGTTTGTTTGTAATGTTGCGCTTGCGTTACAACGGGGAGCAAAAAAAGCGAAAGAGCAATGACAAAAAGAGGCTTCCAGAACTTACTTGTGGACAACATTTGAGAATCCTTCCAAAGCGAGATTTTCGATGCGAAACACGTCCCACGCGTTCGCGAACGAACCTCCGCCCGGCTGGACCAACGGGGGTTAGATGCAAGCTGGCTACCAATGGACACACCATTTAGAGTGGCTAATTCGAGTTGAGAACAAGCGGCTTGCAGAGGGAAGAGGCTGAGGAACACTCCGGTTTCTGAAAATTGAATACAGAAGACTAGAGGGATACGGAAGTCTGGAGATTCTGATTCTATGTCGCCGGGGAGCGTACAGGAAAATTGATTTCCGGCAACAGCTCCCAGCTAGGCAGTGCGGAGGACAATCAAGCTGATTTCAGGAGGGACGCCCAGGCGCACTGGGGCGCCGACGGTCCCAAGGCCTCGGTTCACGTAGATGTGAGCCATGGGGACGGAAGTGGAGGCGAAGAGCGATGGGCTGAAAGCCCGGGTGGCGGAAGCGTTCGCAGCAGCACGCTCATTGGGAGCAGGTGCGAAAAGCGGGCGTTGATAAAGGCCGGCGATGTAGTCGGTGATAAAGCGCGCGGGGCTCAAGCGATGGTCGAGGATTTCGACCTGGATCTGTCCACCGTGGGTGTGGCCGGCGAGGGAAAGTTCGATGCCCAGCTCTGCGGCGCGATTGAAGGTGTTGGGATTGTGCGAAAGAAGAATGTTGGGCATGTCGCGGCGAACGAGGGGCTCGACAAACGCGAGAGTTTGCTGGCGCTGGCCGCGGGGAGTGCGCTCGCGCTGGTAATCGACGCCGAGAAGATTGAAGGAGGCGCCCTTGAAAGTAATCTGCGCGTTTTCCTGGCGCAGCATTTTCATGCCGGCCTGCGCGTAGAGATAGGCGGCTTCGTCCTCGGCACGCGCGTAAATCTCGTGGTTGCCGTTGCAGCCCCAGGTGCCTAGCGGAGCGTGAAGACGGCGAACCTCTTCGACGCAATCGGCGATGGGATCGCCAGGGCCGGTGATGAGGTCGCCGGTGACGACGGCGAGGTCGGCACCGAGATCGTTGGCCATATCCACGGCGCGGCGAACCTGCGTACGGGACATATAGCCGCCGAGATGGATGTCGCTGATTTGGACGATCTTCATGCCATCGAGAGCGGCAGGCAAATTGTGAATGGGAATTTCGATGCGGCGGACTTGGTAGTTGAGGCGCTCGGCAGCAAAACCATACATGGCACCGAGAAATGGGGCGGCGCCGGCAGCGGCGGTGGCGGCGCGGAAGAAGTAACGGCGGCCTGGATCAGCAACAGTCTCGGCCAACTCTGGCGTTGATTGCGCGGCGTTTTGCTGTGAGGCGGCTTTTTTCACCGTTGCGGCGTGTAGCCAGCGCCAGAGTCGTTCCAGCCCGTGGACCGTCTTGACGGCTAGAAATGCAAACAAGGCGCTGAAAAACCACAGGCCGGTGATGACGGCCATTAGAGAGCTTTGGCGGGCGAAACCTCCGCGGCCGAAGAAGAGAACTTGCGACATCGTGACGATGACCAAAAGGAGTAGAACGACGTAGGCGAGCCTAGCGCCAACTCGGAGCGTCACCCGGCCCCAATGGGAGGTGACGCGCCAAAGCGCGCGATACCAGAAGCGCTGCGAAAGATAAAGCAGGGTCAAAATGCCCAAGCCAATTACAATGCGCAGCAGCAGAAAGCCCCAATTCACGATGTCAGCGCCCCCAAGTCCAAAATACAAGCTTACCATGCGGGGATCGGGAATTTCGCATGACGGGGGCGATTTTACTGCGTAAGATGAACCCCCTCGGAGGGCCAGGTACCGCGGTGCAGGTCAATGCTGGATTGTGGCTGGCTCGGGGCTGGTCGGGAGGATAACGTCTGGCGAAGTGGCACGTCTGAAGGGAAGAACGTCCGCCCGCCGCGGCGGGGGGCGTAACGGAGGAGAGGAAAAATGAAGAAGCTAAAATGGGCGGCGGGGTTAGCATTGGCTGCGGGGTTGGCGGTGTTGCCGGTACTGGGGCAGGAAACGGCGAAGAAGGAGCCGCCGAAGCCGGCGCCGAGCCCTTCGCAAGCGGTGCTGGAACAGTGGAATGAAATTGGTCGCAAACTGACTATCATCGCGGAGGATTTGCCTGAGGACAAGTACGACTATAAGCCAAATCCGGATTCACGGACTTTCCGAGCAGTGCTGTTGCACGTCTCGGCGTCCATGTATTACTTTACGGACACCGCGCTGGGAAAAAAGCCGCGGTATCCCGACAATCCCAAGCCGGCCGATTTGAAGATTAACAGTAAGGCGGACCTGGTGGCGTTCGTGAAGCAGTGTGTGAGCGACGGCGCGGAAGCGATCAAAGCGAAGGGTGACAAAGGATTGAATGAAGCAGTGAATGACGGCGGGCCCCATCTGGACCGGCTTTATGACCTGGCATACGGGTTGATTGAGCACTCCGGGGAGCACTATGGGAACCTAGTGGTGTATTACCGGGCCAATGGGATGGTGCCGCCGGAGTCGAGGCCGAAGAAGTGATGAGGTTAAGGAAGTAAAGGAAGTAAAGGGCGTAGAGGAAGTAAAGGAAAACCCAACCTGGTTGAAGCGGCGTGCGCGGTGCAGGGCATCGCGCCCGTTTTTCTTTGTGCCGGATTCAAGTTGCGATCAGAGTGAAAATGCTCGGATATATCGTGCCCTAAGGCCTGAACTTTGTCCGAATTAGGACGTGGCGGCACCAGCGACACCGTTCTCGAGGAGGGCGATCAGTTGGCCGGGGTCGCTGGTGGGAGGGAGGCAAGTTTGACCGGAGCAGACGATGGCGAGGGCTTTGTCGGCGGGAAGGTGAGGGAGAGTTTCCTTGAGAGCGCCGGCTAGATGAAGTTGGGGAGTTTGGGGCGTAACACGGAGGACGGATTTGCCGAAGCGGAAGGCGCGATGGGCGGCGGCTTCGAGGGTTTGGGCGGCGGGATCGTTGGCGGAGCCGGTGATGACGACTTGGATTGGGTGATGGGCAAAAAGCGTAGCGGCTAGTCCGTGGGTGGCGGCGAAGAGGCCGTACTGCGGGGCGATTCCGGCGAAGGCTTCGAGCGTTTTTTGGGCGAAGGCGTGGTAGCGATCGTCACCGGTAAAGGCGTGCATTCGAATCAAAGCAATGGCGGCGACGGAATTGGCGCTGGGCGTAGGGGAATCCTGGAAGGGCTTGCGGCGGACGTCGAGGCCGCCCATGGGCGCGGCATCGGATGGACGATCGAAGAAGCCGCCACCTTCGGCGTCGCCGTAGCGGGCGATGGCGAGGTCCAGGGTTTTTTGGGCGGCGGAGAAATAGCGCGGATCGAGCGTGGTTTCGTAGGCGTCGAGGAGTGCGAGGACGCTAAAGACTTGATCGTCGAGTGAGCCCTCGAGGGCGGGGCCGCCGATGCGATGGCCGAAGCCGCGGGATTCGCTCCAGACTTCTTTCAACGTGCGGTCGAGAGTTTTGAGGGCGAAGGCGCAGCAATTCGCGCCCAGCGATCCGCCGAGAACACGCGCTGCGTCGAGATAAGCAGAGACAAACATCGCGTTCCAGCAAACGTAAGCCGTCTTATCAATAAACGGTGTGGGACGCGGTAGACGCGCGGCAAGCATCTTTCCTTTTGATTTGGCGAGGGTCAAACGGACAACGGTTTCATCGAGACCGAGTTGTTTTGCGATATCAGCGGCGTCGCGCGCGGTCGACAGAACATTTTTTGCAGGATTGTGGTGCATTTCGCCGTGCGCCTCAACGTCGTAGTACAGCTCCATGATGCGGGCCTCATCAGGGAGGAGTGCGGCGCGGAGTTCGTCGAGAGTCCAGGTGAAATAGTCGCCGTCATCGTCGAGAGAATAGTCAGCATCCTGGCTGGCGAAGAAGCCGCCATTTTCCTGGTCTGAAAGAACTTCGTTCACCCAGCCGATGATGCCTTCGGCAGTCTCGCGAAGAAACGGGTTCCGTGTGGCTTGCCAGCCGTGGAGATAATTTTTGAGGAGTTCGGAATTGTCGTAGGACATTTTTTCGAAGTGGGGGACACGCCAGTGTTCATCGACGGAATAGCGATGGAAACCGCCGGCGAGCTGGTCGTAAACGCCGCCGCGGGCCATTTTTTCGAGGGTAGTCTCGGCCATGGCGAGGAGATGCTTTTCTTTGGTCTGCTGGTAACGCTCGAGGATGAGGTCAATGGCCGAGGAGTGGGGGAATTTCGGAGCGCGGCCAAAGCCGCCGTTCTTGATATCAAAAAGCTGAGTCATGGACTTGATCTGCGCGTCGACGACACCGAAGTCGAAATCGGCGCGGGCGCCAGTGAAAACTTCGGCTTGCGAGACGGCGTCGGCAAGAGAGTTGGCGGCACGCTCGAGTTCGGCTCGCTTGTTGCGGTAGGAATCGGCTACGGCGAGAAGAACGCGGCGAAATCCAGGACGGCCCATCTGATCTTCGGGCGGGAAATAAGTGCCACCGAAAAATGGCTTACCGTCGGAAAGAAGAAAGCCAGTGAGCGGCCAGCCGCCTTGACCGGAAATGGCGCTGACGGCGGATTGGTAACGGGAATCCACGTCGGGGCGCTCGTCGCGATCGACTTTTACGGCAACGAAATGTTCGTTGATGATTTTGGCGATTTCGGCGTTTTCGTAGCTTTCGCGGTCGATGACATGGCACCAGTGGCACCAAACGGCGCCGATATCGAGGAGGATGGGTTTGTCTTCCGATTTGGCGCGGGCGAAGGCGGCGTCGCCCCATTCGTGCCAGTCGATGGGCTGGTGCGCGGCTGAGCGCAGATAGGGACTGGCGGAATCTTTCAGGCGGCTTTCAGGATGGTTGGTCAAACGGAGTCCCTTTCACAAGCGCGGGCGGGGCGATCCCCGCCCCTACAAAACATCCAGCGTTCGGGAGAAAAGCACCGGTCTGAAGACCGGCCACTACAAGAACGATTATCGAGTTGAAGGAACACAATTATTGGATGGTGTCGCCGGGGCCTATGTCGCGCGGGTCGAGCGGCTTGCGGCTGGCGAATCCTTCGTCCTGGCGATGGTAAAAACGGATACGGTCCTCGCCGAGCTTCCAGCAAAGGTAGACGTCCTGCTGGTTGATGACGGCCGGGAAGTCGAGAAGGCCGACGTCGAGGTCCTTGATGAGGCATCCCGTTTCGAGAATGCGGTTCAGAGCGGACTTCAGCGTCTCTGCAAGCTGGTTATGCTGCATACGGACGGCCGCGAGCTTTTCGTAAGGGACGATCACACCACCCATCATCATGATCCGCGCGGCCACGGCCGCGAGTTCGTTTTCCAGGCCCGAAAGTTTTTTTCGGGAATCCATGGCTTCGACGAGAAAAGGCTCGAGTTCCTGGCGGGTACGCTCCGCTTCAGTCAGCGTGAAGAGACGCTGCGGCGGTTCCGGAGATTCGTCTTGTTCCTGATCGTCGTCTTCGTCAGCCATTCTGATTCCGTTCTGGGGACAGCTTTGCGATTGCAAAAAGAACAGGCCACCCTTTGCAGAGCTCAGGGTAAAAAGCGTGTTCTACTCGATGCTAACGCAAAGCGAGCATGCGGTCGAGAGCAACTCGAGCGTGGTGGCGGGTGCGTTCGTCGACGGTAATGCGGTTGACGACGTTGCCTTCGCCCAGATTTTCGAGCGCCCAAAGGAGATGCTGCGGGGTGATGCGGAACATGGTGGTGCAGACGCAAACGCTGGGGTCGAGCGAAATGATTCTGTGGTTCTTGAGTTCCTTACTGAGGCGGTTGACGAGGTGAATTTCCGTGCCGACGGCCCACTCCGTGCCCGCAGGAGAAGCCTGAATGGCTTTGATGATGCCCTCGGTCGAGCCGATTTGGTCGGCCGCCTCGGCGACCTCGAAGCGGCATTCGGGGTGAGCGATGACGCGGATGCCAGGATGCTCGCGGCGAACGCGCTCTACCTGCTGCGGCGTGAAGCGCTGGTGTACGGAACAATAACCCTTCCACAGAATGATGCGCGCGCTGCGGATCGCTTCCGGTGTGTTTCCGCCAAATTCCTGGTAAGGGTCCCAGACGATCATTTGGTCTAGCGGGATTCCCATGCGATAGCCGGTGTTGCGGCCGAGGTGCTCGTCGGGGAGGAAGAGCACCTTTTCGCCGCTCTCGAAGGCCCATTTCATGACCTCGGCAGCATTGGAACTGGTGCAGACCGAGCCGCCGTGCTCGCCCGTGAAGGCTTTGATGGCGGCCGTCGAGTTCATGTAGGTGACCGGTACGATCTTGCGCGAATCCAGGAGAGAAGAGAGTTCGCTCCAGCAGGCTTCCACCTGGCCGATGTCAGCCATATCGGCCATGGAGCAACCGGCGTTCAGGTCGGGCAGGATGACGGTCTGATGCTCGCGGCGAAGGATGTCGGCGCTTTCGGCCATAAAGTGCACGCCACAGAAGACAATATAGCGGCCCTCGGCCTGAGAAGCCTGGAAAGACAGCTTGAGGGAGTCACCACGGAAATCGGCGAACTTGACGACTTCATCGCGCTGATAGTGATGGCCCAGAATGACGATGTCCCGGCCCAGGCGGGCTTTGGCAGCGGCGATACGGTCATCCAGTGCAGTGTCCGGAACGAGCAGGTACGAATCAAAATCGCAGCCTACTCCGGCTTCAATTTCCGGCGCGTGGAGGGTCGGCGGCTGATGTGCGCCGATGAGGGTGCTGCTATCCGAAATGGATACTAAGTTGCCCACGGTAGATGTTGTTCGTGCCTAGAGGCTAATGCTTAGCGGTCCCTGATCGCTGCCAGGAAACTTCATTTTCTCATAACTCGGCCAATGGTTCCACTATCCGCCGATGAAGACCATGGTGCGCGAGGGTTGGATGAAACCGGGCTCGTTGATGCGGTGGCCCTTTTCCTTTTCCATGACAATCGAGCTGATGTAGGTGACCAAATCGTCGTCCGAGGCTCCCTCACGCAGCAAGGACCGCAGATCGTGGTCCTCCTTGCTAAACAAGCAGGTGCGGAGCTTGCCATCGGCGGTGAGCCGGATGCGCGAGCAATGGCCACAGAACGGCTGGGTCACCGGCGCGATCAGACCGATTTCGCCAGGTGCGCCATCGGCGAAGCGATATTTGCGGGCGGTCTCGCTGCGCTCATGGGGAATTTGTTCGAGCGGCCAGCGGGCGTGGATGCGCTGGTGGACCTCCGCGGCGGGCACGACCAAGCCGCGTGTCCAGTGGCGGTCGGCATCGAGCGGCATGAATTCGATGAAGCGCATGATGACGCCTGTTTCGCGGGCGTAGGAGGCAAAGGCTTCGACTTCGTCGTCGTTGATGCCGCGAACCAGGACGGCATTCAATTTGGCCGGCGCCAAGCGCGATTTCTGGGCGACATCGATGCTGTGCATCACCGTTGAAAAGGACTTGGTTCTGGTAATGCGCTCGAATTTGTCAGGATCGAGCGAATCAAGGCTGATATTGATGCGCCGGAGGCCGGCGGCCAGGAGGCGATCGCAGCGCTCGGCAAGCAGGTGGCCGTTGGTGGTCATGGAGAGGTCTTCAACGCCGAGGGCGTGGAGACGCGCGATGTAATTTTCGACGCCTTCTCGAACAAGCGGCTCGCCGCCGGTGATGCGAATCTTGCGGATTCCCAGGCTCAGGAAAATCTTGGCCAAACGGTCGAGTTCGGGCCAGGAGAGAATTTCGTCGTGATCGCGATAGTTTTCAGGGTCGGCAGAGCGGCAGTAAACACAGCGGAAGTTGCAACGATCCGTGATGGAGATGCGCAGGTCAGTGATTTGGCGGCCGAATTTGTCGTGAAGGGTCATACTCGTTGTGCTTGTTGGATGCTCCGTGCTACCTGGACGCACTTGAGATGTAAAACAAAATCGCCCGATCCAGTGCTAGAAATCAGGCGCTCGCCGAAAATGTACGCATTTTCGGGGGAAGGCTCCTTTCCAAGCACGGGAGGCCCGGGTGTTTCCGCCCAAACCCTCAGCCCCGATCACGTCTCAGGGCATCGCCCCAGCAGCCGTGGGCTATCTCTCCCGTAGGCGGCAGGGGTCGGAGTTACAACCCTAGTCTACGCCGCCCGTCTCGAGTGTGCAATCGCGACGCTTGGAAACCCGACCAAGGATGGCCCTTCGGATTGTGGTAGAGTTTTGGCCACGCCATGCGGATCTTCGTTTTAGGGGCCGGAGCGACCGGCTCTCTTCTCGCGCAATTGCTGGAGCGGCAAGGACATACGGTCTGGTGCGGAGACCGCGATCCGGAGCGCGCGCGGCGCTTCCTGGGCAAAAGGAGCACTATCGCGGTTACGGAAGTGAACGCGCGAAACCTGCGCGGAATTGTGAGAGCCGCAAAGGGTTGCCAGCTTATCGTCAACGCTTCTGCATCGGTCTTTAACGAGATTGTCCTTCGAGCCGCTCTGCGGCTGCGCGCACATTACGTCGATCTGAGCTCCCACCTGACACGCCATCCGTTTAGAGCCGAGCAGTTCCGCTATGTGAAAAAATTCGAAGAAAAAAACCGCGTGGCGCTGATCAATACCGGAGCAGCGCCTGGGCTGACCAATTTGCTGGTCAAACGCGCGGCCGAATTGCTGGACGAAGTTCACGCTGTGCATATTCGTCTGTATGAAAGCAGCGAGAGCGACGATCCCATCTCGCAATGGTCGCCGGAAGTATCGTTCGATGAGGCGGTCTCCCACCCACGTGTGTATCGCAACGGGAAATTCCAATTGGGCAAGCGTTTTTCGGAGATCGAAAAATTCCGCTTCCCTGACCCCATTGGGACCGTGCGCGCGGTCCTCGCCGCGCAGGATGAAGTGGCCACGCTGCCGCATTTCATCCCGATGCGGGACTTGGATGTAAAAATCGGCGGGAACGAAATCGACCGGCTGCGGCGGTGGCATCGGCTGGGGAAATTATCGAAGTCGCGTGGGATGCTGCGGCGCCATTTCCCCCAGACCTATTCACCGCGCATGATCGCTAAGCTGATTCGGCAAGGGATTCTGCAGAACGCGCGATTCGCGGCCGTGGTTCTGGCTACCGGAGTAAAGCGAGGCAAGAAAGCCGATCTTCGCCTGCTAATCCGTAGCGACTGCCTGTTTCCCACGCTGTTTCAGATTCGGCGGCAGGGGAAATTTACGACGCCGGTAGCGTTTGCGACGGCGCATATTGCCGCACTTTTCATCAAGTTTTTCCCGCGGGGGCTTGCTGGCGTTTTCGCGCCGGAGATGCTGCCAGCCGAGACCCGAAGAGCTATTCTCGCCGGGATCCGCAACAACAGCATTTGGATCACACACAAGACAACCGTAATGAAGCAAAGCAGTGAAGACGAGGAGGATTTCTAGTCCGGCCAGCCGCGTCTTGCCCAGGGCAGGACGCGGCTGCTGAAAACGACTAGAGCCGAGGATCAGTCCGCAGAGGCGGGCTTGGCATTTCCAGAATAGTGGATAGTGATCAGGAACCCATTCGTCCCGTCGTAAGAGAACTTGTGGCCGTCCCCTTCGAAGGCTTCATGCTTGCTCTTCCACATGCGGAAGCCGTCGTTGGACTGCGCGCTCCAGTATTTCAAGTTGTGGATGACGACTTCGTGACTGGAATTGTCGCCCTTGACGCGTTCAAGGATGACTTCGCCTTTGCCGTCGCTCATTTTGGCGTGCGCCACGCCGGTTTTGGTGTCTACGTCCCACGAAAATGCAGTGTTGCTCACTGCTTTTTTCTGAAAGGGAATCGCCGAATAGAGCTGGGTGAGAACGTCAAGAAGGGCTGCCTGTTGCTCCTTGCTGACGGCTGGATCGAAGTTCACCACCAGCCAGGAATCCTTGCCGGTGCTCCAGTCGCTGCCAAGATCGCTCCCGAGCCAAACCTTGGCGCCATCGAGTTTCGTGTCCTTGTAATAGCCCTTGTCCACTTTGAGGACGAGGTTTGCGCGGCAAAAGTGCTCTTCCATCTTATGCTCGCCCATGTCCATATGATTTGTAGAATGCGTGTTGAAGTAGCAGGGACAAAACATGTCGCAACTGCAAGCTTCGATGTAGCTGGCGGTCATATCGAAATCGGGTTTGGAAGTTTTCTCCTGCGCGGAAGAAGTGAAGTAGATGAGGCTAGCGGCAAGCGCAAAGAGAGGAAGCACCAGGATTCGAGATAGACGTGGCATTTTTCCCTCCTGAGAAAGTGTGTCGTGAAAGGCCCAACCAAAGTTGGGATGAGTCTACTCCCGAGACTTAGCGGCGGCAAGCCCTGTGGTGCGTTAGTCTCAACAGCAGCGAGTGGGTTTGGAATAGCGGCGGTTGAGCTGCTCTACATAGAATTCGGCCGGCGTAAGCGTGGGGGGCGAGCTGGACTGCGAGCCTTTCGAGCGAAGATAGCTTTCGTAGGCCGCGTCTCCACACCATTCACGGAGGCCGCGCCAGAAGCGGCGGCCGAGCTGGCGGACGAAGCGCGACGTGGTCTTGGCAGCGTTGCGCATCAGTCGTCTCCGTGGGCGGCGCCGGAATAGTCGGCGGCCCACCGTGTTGCGATGTAAGGCGATTCGTGAAGCACCGATTCCTTGCGGCGGCCGAGAATCGCATACCAATGCACGAGCGCTTCGATAATCAGAACGAGAATCATGGCGGCAAGAATACCGGTGACCGCAGCATCGAGGCGCTGGTTGAAAATGAGGCGTTGTGTTTCGGCAATCTTTTCAGCGGGAATTCTCCCCGCCGCGATTTGTGCGGCCAGGGCTTTGGCATACGCCAGAAAACCGATGCGTGGATTGCCATCGAAGATTTTTTGGTAGCTTGCCGTCATGGTGATGGTGACGAGCCACGCCATCGGCAGCAGTGTCACCCAGATCCAACGCAGGCGACCCATTTTCATCAGAATCGTCGTGGCAACAACCAACGCTACCGCCGCGAGCAATTGATTGGAGATCCCGAAGAGCGGCCAAAGCGAATTGATGCCACCGAGCGGATCGACGACCCCTTGATAGAGAAAGTAGCCCCACAAGGCGACGATGATGGCGCTGGACAGCAAGACGCCGGGCATCCAGCTGGTGCGTCCGAAGGGTTTCCAGACGCGGCCGCCGAGGTCCTGCACCATAAAGCGTCCGACGCGCGTGCCCGCGTCGAGCACAGTAAGTATGAAAAGAGCTTCAAACATGATCGCGAAGTGGTACCAAATGCTGAGGAGGCGCTCGCCTCCGATGGTGCTCGAAAAGATTTGCGCCATGCCCACGGCCAGCGAAGGCGCGCCGCCGGCGCGATTCCAAAGCGTGATCTCGCCGACCTTGTGGGCCAGGTCGGTCATGGTCTGCGCGTGCAGCGGATAACCCCAGCCACTGATCGTCGCGGCGGCTGTTTCTCCTGCCCCGCCGACGATGCTGGGCGGGCTATTGATCGCGAAATAGACACCGGGCGGCATCGCGCAGGCGGCAACCATGGCCATGACGCCGACAAATGACTCGAGCAGCATTGCGCCATAACCGATAAAACGGGCGTGACTTTCGCGAAGGATCATCTTCGGCGTGGTGCCGGAAGAGATTAGCGAGTGAAATCCGCTGATCGCGCCGCAGGCAATGGTAATGAAGCAAAAGGGGAAAATCTTCCCCGCAAACACCGGACCAGTGCCGTCGATGAAGCGAGTGAGCGGCGGCATCAAGACTTGCGGACGGACAATCAGGATGCCAGCAGCAAGAGAGAAAATCGCTCCGGCCTTGATGAACGCGCTGAGGTAATCACGCGGCGCCAGCAGCAGCCAGACCGGCAAGGCAGACGCCGCGAAGCCGTACGCAATGATGGCGAAGGCGAGCGCGACGCCGCTCATCGTGAACATGCGAGACCAGGAGGCTGAATCGGCCACCCACTGTCCTGCGACCACCACAAAAAGAATAAGTCCAACTCCCATAACCGAAGCTTCGAGGACGCGGCCGGGCCGGACGAAGCGAAGATAGATTCCCAGAAGCAGTGCGATGGGGATGGTCATCGACAAGGTGAAAGTTGCCCAGGGGGAGGATTTGAGGGCGTTCACTACGACGAGGCCTATGACCGCAAGCAGAATCGTCATGATCGCCAGCACGGCTAGTTGAGCGATGAAGCCGCCGCGTTCGCTGACTTCTTCACGGGCCATCTGGCCGAGCGATTTTCCATCACGCCGAATCGAGCAAAAGAGAATGACAAAATCCTGCACGCAGCCCGCGAACACAGCGCCGGCAATCAGCCAGAGCGTGCCAGGCAGGTAACCGAATTGCGCGGCGAGCGTGGGTCCCACGAGCGGGCCGGGGCCCGCGATGGCGGCGAAATGATGGCCAAACAGAACCCATTTGTTTGTCGGGACGAAGTCGCGGCCGTCGTCGTGGCGCTCGCTGGGTGTGGCGCGCGTGTCATCAAGCGCGAGAACTTTGGCGGCGACGAAGGCGGAATAGAGCCGATACGCCACCAGATAACAGCAGGCAGCAGCAACAACGAACCAGGTAGCGTTTAGCGGCTCACCGCGATCGAATGCAATCTTGGCGAACGCTCCCGCGCCAAGCAGGGCGACCGCGAGCCAGACGACGATGACAAATAGGCGCTTCATCTTGCCGGGTTCGCGGTCATGCTGGATTTGATGAAAAGTGTAATGTCCGCCTTAAGCTTGGCAAGCGACGGCGGGTGGACGTACATCATGTGGCCAGCTTCGTAGTAAGCGCCACTGAGATGGCCGCGCAGCGTGGGGTCGAGGCCGAGGTGATCAAAAGTGTAGTCTGCGGCAAAGAACGGTGTGGCCAGGTCGTAGTAGCCCTTGGCGACAAAAACATGCAAAAACGGATTCTGGGTCATCGCGCTGCGAAGCGTTTCCGCAACGTTGACATAGCGATTTTCGTAGGGCGCATAGTTCCACGGCCGCACGCGTCCGGTGAGCACTTCGTAAGGCAAGTCGCTGTCGAATTTCAAATCGTTGCGGACATAATCGTTGAGCATGCCCGAATAGGGGCCGATGATGGCCGCGATGCTGGGGTCGAATTCCGGCCGTTCACCCGCGGCATCGCGGTCAATTCCCGTGAACCGTGCGTCGATGCGGCCCACCGTGCGACGCTCGCTGCGAAGTAGTTCTTTCGTGAAGCGCTGGATTTCGATGCGCAGGTTGGTGCGGTCGATATATTCCGGCGAAAGGCCAGTGAGCCGCGCGACCTTTTGCATGATTTCCGTACGCTTGGAAACAGGCAGCGCGTCACCCGCCATGAGTGCGTCGGTGTATTCGCCAACCGCAAACTTGCGCGATTCTTCCACGGCTTTTTGCACGTCGCCGCTTTGCAAATCGGAAGGAAGTTTCTTGTGATACCACGCGATCGCGGTGTACGTCGGCAAATAGAGGATGTAAGGCAAGTCATTACCCGTATCGAATTCCGCGGTCTCGAAATTCAGGATGGAGGAAATCAGGACGATGCCGTTGAGATACATGCCGTAGCGCTGCTGTAGATAGCCGGAGAGGCCCGCGGCGCGCGTGGTGCCGTAGCTTTCACCGGCCAGGAACTTCGGCGAGGACCAACGTTTGTTGCGCGTGGCATAGAGCCGGATGAAATCGGCGACGGATTCGACGTCCGGCGTTATGCCGTGAAATTGCTGCGGCGCTTCGCCGGGAACGGCGCGGCTGTAGCCCGTCGAAACAGGATCGATGAACACAAGGTCGCTGATGTCGAGAAGCGAGACATCATTGTCAACCAGTTTGTAAGGCGGCGGAAGAAGCGCGCCCGCATCGCCCATTTGCACGCGTCGCGGGCCGAACAGGCCAAGATGCAGCCAAACGGAGGCGGAACCAGGGCCGCCGTTGAAGCCGAAGGTAAGCGGGCGCCGGCTCGCGTCGCTAACGTCATCCTTGGTATAGGCGACGTAAAAGATGCTGGCCTTGGGTGTGCCGTCTTCCAGCTTTAAGAGGATGGTGCCGGCCGTGGCGGTGTATTTGATCTCCTGCCCGCCGATCTTCAGGGAATGTTTGGTTTGAACGATTTTTTCTTCAGGAACTGGCGGTTTCTTTTCATCTTTGGGCTTTTCCGTCGTCTTATCCGGCGGTGGCTGTGGCTGCTGCTGGGCAAAGCTCAGATTCATGCCAAAAAGAAGTAACGCGGTGGCGCTTAAATGACGAATTAGAGACTTCATTAGCGGCAGAGCTCCTTCTCAAACTTTCTCAAAATACAAAAGTGTGACGTGCGGCATCGTATGCGAGAGTACGGGCAGCGTCAATCGTTCGGGATGCACTTGCGAGGCTGACCATGAACTCGATTTTTTTTGCTTGGAGCGAATTCGCGGATACAATGCGACTTCGGATGAAAAGAGCGTTCAAAGGAGCGCCGCATGCGCCGCGTTAAACGGCCTGCCGCTATTTCACTTCTGGCTGTCGTGTCCATGCTGCTCAATCCCAATCCCGGCGCCGCGCAGCAAAAGAAGGACCAGCCGCACCCGAAGACGCTTCAGGAATTACAGCAAGCCATCAAGGACGTGCTCGACAAGGAACATGTTCCTGGAGCCGGCGTGGCGCTCGTGGTTAATGGCGAGGTTCTCTGGTGCGGCGGAATCGGCGAGGCGGACATCGCCGCGAAGCGCGCCGTCAGTTGCGATACGGAATTTCGCGTGGGTTCGATCAGCAAGACATTTGTTGCCCTGGCCTTGCTGAAACTACAGGAAGAAGGAAAGATCAATCTTTACGCACGGTTGCAGGATGTCGCCCCGGAAATCCCGTTCAAGAATCGCTGGGAAGCGACGCATCCTGTCCGCATCGTGCACTTGCTTGAGCACACAGCGGGCTTCGACGACATGGAACCGAGCGAAGTTTACAACGTGCGCGATCGCTACGATTTTCCTCTTCTCGAAGTTTTCAAGCGATTTAAGGAGCCGCAGACGGTGCGCTGGCCCCCGGGAACGCGCATGTCGTATTCGAATCCCGGTAATGCGATTGCGGGCTATTTGATCGAGAAAACCACGGGGAAACCTTTCGATCAATACATTCGCGAAACACTTCTGCGCCCGATAGGCATGGAGCATGCTGACTATCCTTTCACAGACGCAAACAAAGCCTTGCTTGCGACCGCGTACGAGGGCAACCCGCCGAAACCCTCCGGTTATCCCTTCATCTATTTGCGGCCGGCAGGAGACCTGAAAGCTTCACCGGGAGAACTAGCTAAGCTCGTGCAATTTCTTCTACGCCGCGGGAAGGCGGGAGACGCGCAACTGGTGAATTCAGAATCCATCCTGCGGATGGAGGCGCCGGAAACCACGCTGGCCGCGAAAAATGGCCTTCGCCTTGGCTATGGCCTCTGCAATGATTCGAGCGTCGAAGGTGGTGTGGTGACGCACGGCCACGACGGCGGGATCGACGGCTTTTTTTCTTCGTACCGCTACATGCCGGAGCAGAACTGGGGTTACGCCATTCTGTTGAACAGCGACAATTCCCAGGAGGCTCTCGAAAGCTTGAATCACCTGGCCGTCGATTTTCTTTCGAAGGATTCTGTGAAACTGCAACAGCCTGTGATGACTCTTCCGGCGAAAGCGCTGAAGCAGTACGCAGGGTATTACGCGCCGCGCGCCCCGCGGAGCCAATTGTTTGCTTTCGTGGACGGCTTGACCGGTGGGATGCGTATCCGCGTGATCAACGGCAAGCTAACGCGCTCCCGACTATTCGGCCAGCCCGAACCGCTTCTCTACGTCGGCAAGAACCTGTTTCGCGGCGACAAAGAACCCGAGGGAACGATCGTTTTTTTCGCTACCGGAACGGGAGATATGGCGGTCGCGGGTAGTGGACTCGATGGCATTGGCTACAGTGAGCGGAGCAGCCTGGCCTTTCCCTTCATGCGCACCACGCTGGTGACTCTTTGCTTGTTTTTCATGCTGTCTTCACTGCCTTACGCGCTCGTCTGGCTTTTCCTGAAACTCGTGGGCTTCATGAAGGATGTGCGCCATCTTTCCGTCCGTGTTGCGCCGCTGCTTGCGACGCTTTTCTTCTTGATCGTGCCCCTCTGCTTAGCGAAACTCAACAGCGCGCGAATCGGCTCGTTTAACCTCTGGACGGCGGGGATTTTCCTGGGCACATTCTTCTTTCCGATTCTGTCGGTGATCGGCTTGTTTCTCGTACTTCGTGTTCCGAAGGAGGAAATCCATCGTGGTGTCAGGATTCATTCGCTCCTGGTTTCCTCCGCGTGTTGCGTGCTCACGGGCTTTCTCTGGTCTTGGCATCTGCTGGCGCTGCGCCTTTGGGTGCCGTGAGCGAACCTGCCGCGATCAGAACGACCGGACAACAATGTAGTTAGGCTTGATCTTGTCAACCGAGATGGTTCCCGCCTGACGCATGATTGTGCGCAATTCGCGCCGCAGGATTTCGAGTACTGCTTCCACACCCGGCTGGCCGAAGGCGGCGAGGCCCCATGCGTAAGGTCTGCCAATGCCAACCGCTGTCGCGCCAAGCGCGAGGGCCTTAAAAATATCTGTGCCGCGCCGGATGCCACCGTCCACGATCACCGGAACCTTGCCAGCAGCACCTTCGAGAACTTCAGGTAGGCTCTCAATTGTCGGGCGCAACGTCTCCTCGGCGCGCCCGCCGTGATTCGAGACCATCAGGCCGTCTACGCCCTGTTCAACGGCGAGCTGCGCGTCTTCACGCGTCACGATTCCTTTGATGAGCAGCTTAACCGTGACTGTATCGCGCAGGCGTTTCACGTAGTCCCAGTTCATGTTCAATGGGTGGTGAGTAGTGACTTTCGAAAGGTCGAGGCCGTCGAACATGGGTTTCCGGGCTGCGAATTGTGCGAAGCCTCCGGAGCCCGCTCCGGGCTTTCCCCGGGCATAGCCGCTGAAGGTGCTTGTGTGGCACGCTGAACATTCCCGCTTGTCCATGCCTTGGGCGCGGAAAAGAGTTTCGCGGTTGCTGCCTTCCTGCAAATCAACGGTAAGGACAATCGCAGGGCAGCCGGCTGCTTCCGCGCGCTTTATAATCGCCCGTCCGACTTCCCATACGTTTGTTGGATAGAGTTGCTGCCAGACCGGCATGCCGCGCGCGGCGATCACATCTTCGACCGAAGACGTCGTCACAGCAGAGAGAATCAGCAGGTGCTCCTTCGCGCGGGCGGCGCGCGCGACGGCAACCTCTCCTTCGGGATGAAAAGCCTTCTGGCTGCCGATCGGACTGATCACAATCGGGCTGCTCCAGTTGGTTCCGAAGAGGCGTTCAGACATATCGATCTTTTCAACATCCACAAGCCTGCGCGCCCGAATCTGGATGCGCGAGTAACCTTCGCGATTCGCACGCACCGTTCCGTCGTCGTCCACGCCAGTGGCGAGATAGCCGAAATGCGCGGGAGGCAGTGCCTTGCGCGCGGCAGGCTCAAAATCCATTACGTCGAAGCACTTGTCGGGAGAGGAAATCACCTCGTTGCTTTGCTGAAAGGAATCGAGCCAGCCGAGAAACTTATTCTCTGTAACTTCGTCAGCAGCCAGAAGATTGGCGAGAGAACCAGCAAGAATCCCCGGGGTTACCAACAACGGACTTGCCGACAGCATCCGGAGAAATGTTCTTCGACTCCTGATCTGATCGGTAGCACGGCTCATGATCTCTCCTGTTCGTATTCGGGCAACGAAGTGAAGTGCAACAAGGGATAAAGCTCGCGGAAAACCTTGGCCGCGTCGCGCGGAAATGACGCGCGCGTGGCCGCAGAGGGGGAAAACTTACGCCGGACGATCCACGCTTGGATCTTCTTCCAATCGTCGGTCGAAACCGGCCAACCGGAGTGTTTTGTCCACTCCCCCTTCACCGTCTTGTACCAATAGCTTTCGTAGCGGCGGCCGAGGCGCGTCTTTTGCTTTGCGACCCAACGGGAATCTGCCATCACGCGCGGTTCGGCAATCAGTGCAATCGTGGATTCTTTGCGCTTTCCTCCCGAATAGATGCGGAAACCAGCCGTGACCGTGTCCGTTGTAAGGCCAACATACAGCTGGCCGGTTTCCCGCTTGGCCGGCGGGGGAACGGAAAACTTCAAGTACATGTGCGTTTTGTAAAGCGTCTTGTCCTTCGCAAAACGGATGTCGCGGTTGATCCGCGAAAAATTCGCCCCCGTAC
>Ga0209648_10001067_pt1 | contig 21947 bp, 19 predicted proteins | sample GraSoi2013_115cm_FD_185830 | JGI IMG/M metagenome (GOLD analysis project Ga0209648, IMG submission 185830) | Grasslands soil microbial communities from the Angelo Coastal Reserve, California, USA - Sample 9_17_2013_115cm (SPAdes) (version 2) | ecosystem: Environmental > Terrestrial > Soil >... | reverse complement strand
TTACAAAGATTCCGACAAGTTGGACCATCGCAATCGTGCACTGGCATATGAAAAAGCGATGGAGCAGCTTCAGACTCGCTATCCCGATGACCGGGAGGCGGCCATTTTTATGCGCTCGCGTTGCAAGGCAGCGCGTCACCCACTGATAAAACTTATGCGAATCAGAAAAAGGCCGGTGCGATTCTGGAAAAGATTCTTGCGGAGCAACCGGAGCATCCCGGGGTAGCTCATTATATCATCCACGCTTACGATTTTCCGCCACTCGCGGCTCGCGCTCTCGATGCGGCACGCAGCTATGCCAAGATCGCGCCGGACTCGCCGCACGCGTTGCACATGCCTTCGCATATTTTTACACGCCTGGGCCTTTGGCAGGAATCGATCGAATCCAATCTTGCTTCCGAAGCGGCAGCCCGCAAATACAATGCGCCTGGCAATGTGCTGCACGCGCAAGATTATCTGGTCTATGCCTATCTCCAGGGAGCCCAGGATCGAGCCGCGAAAAAAGTGATAGACGCAGCGCCGCCACCGGTGAAGGACGATCCCCAATATTTTAACGCGCTCTACGCCACGGGAAGCATGGCGTCGCGATACGCTGTGGAACGCCATCAATGGAAGGAAGCGGCAGCGCTCGCCGTCCGGCCAAATGTTTTTCCCGGCGGGCGATATGCCTGGGCCGAGGCGAATATACATTTAGCGCGGGCTTTGGGCGCGTCGCATCTAGGCGACATCGACTCCGGGAAGAAAGAAGTGCAGCAGCTTGGGTCACTTCGCGGTACCCTCGTTCAGTCGAATGAAAAATATTGGGCCGACCAGGTTGATATTCAGCGGGAGATCGCAACTGCCTGGATAACGCTGGCAGAAGGAAAACATGAGGAAGCGCTGCAGCAGATGCGTCACGCCGTCGACCACGAAGATTCCACCGACAAGCACCCCGTTACTCCGGGAGTGATCTTGCCGGCTCGCGAACTTCTTGGCGAGATGTTGCTCGAATTGAAACAGCCGGCTGAAGCGCTGGTGGAATTTGAAGGGACGCTGCGCACCGCTCCCGATCGTTACAACGCGCTCTCCGGTGCTGCCCGTGCGGCGAAGCTATCCGGAAACGTCGAGAAAACGAAAAGCTATTACGCCAAGCTGCTGGCCATTTGCGACCATGCCGATGAAGATCGCCCCGAACTTGTGGACGCTCGGGCGCTTCTAGCCCGGAAATGATTATGCCAATTCGGTCCGCCAATCGGACGGACTCGTCCCGTGGCGAGCTCGGAGCTGTCCGCAGTCCCGTTTCCGAAATCCGGTTTGCTCCTGTCGACTTCGCGAAAAAACGCGCGGAGATTTACGCGAAGACGTAATCGGCTGAGTTTCTTCCCGCATTTTTGATTTTAATGAATCGAAACCGGAACGCCGGCTTTCACTTTTTGCGCAAGACGGACGACGTCCCAGTTTGCGAGCCGAACGCATCCATGACTGGCGGCGCGCCCGATCGTCTCCGGCTCGCTAGTTCCATGGAGGCCAATACCTTTCCTATTGAGCGCGATCCAGATCACTCCGACTGGACTGTTCGGACCCGGCGGTAGCATATGGAAGTTGCGGCTGCGCTCGCCGTGTTTGAGCATCTGTTTGTCGTAGCGGAATGTCGGCAACTTTGTGATCCTGCTCACTTTCCATTCACCAACCGGGGAAGCAGTCTGCGCGGAACCGACTGTGACCGGATAAGCCGCCACCAACTTATCGGCCTCGAAAACTCCGAGCATATTCGTTTTCATGTCGATCTTGATCGAGATCGGCGGTGCTCCCGGCTCGGGTGATTTGTTTTTTCCGTTGGCCGCGTCATTCTCGTCCGAAATGTCATTGGCCGCGGGCGCGGGAGTCTCACTGCCAGGCTTGAGATCTTTTACTGCCGCGAGCTCGAAAGGCTCGACGTTCGGGACGTTTAGTTGATCGCCGGCCTTGATTGCTTTCGTCTTCCCGGGATTCAATTGTTCAAGGAAATGCACGTCGCAGTGAAACTTCTCCGCAATCGCTTCTGCCGGGTCGCGATAAGGAAGGAATTTTAACTTTGCTTGTTCCGCGACCGCGGCCGGCAGCGGCCCGATACTTTGCAGGTCAGCCTGCGTCACGGTGTAAGGGATAAACGCGGGACCAATGCTGGCGAGGTCGAGCCCACTAACATCCGGCGCAGTATCAGGCTTAGCCGGCGGTGGCGGCGGCTGCTCGCCGCGGGACTGACGATAAAGCGCCAGAGCCTTGAGCGTGAACTCGTCGTAATGTCCATTGATCGCTCCCGGGCTGAAGTTTGCGCGGTCGAGAAACACTTGCAGCCTGGTGGCCCCTTCGATTTCGGCAGGATTGCGCTGCGGTTGAGCCGCCGGTTTCTGATGAGCGCGCGATTTTTTGCGGGCCTCGGCCGGGACGCCAAGGGTGGCGATCATTGCGGCGACGAGGGCGAGTCGAAGAAGAATCTTCACATACTTGCATCGTCGTAATCAGCCTTCGCGGCTGTCTGGCTAATTGGCGCCGGAATTTATTCGAAGCGTAGTTGTTAAGGGCAAGCGGTAAAACATTTTTCTAGGCGGCGACGATCCCGCGGCTGGCTTTGCGCCACACGTAATCCGTGTCCTTCGCTTGCCACGCCATAGCCTTGGCGGTAATCGTCTCGACGATTACGCCAGGCCCATTGTCGCGAGCAATCGTCGGTGGATCGTGCCATCAGCCGGCAAACCGTGGCTGCGCTCGAAAGCACGGATTGCACGTCGGGTCCCCCTGCCCATGACGCCGTCGACGGGGCCGGAGTAATACCCGGCGCTGGCGAGCCGGCGCTGCACTTGCACAACCAGGGAGCCATTCACGCCATAGCCGCCCTGATACGCACCGTATCCGTATGGGTAGTAATATGGGTACGGGTAATAGAACGGAAAGAACGGAAAACCGAAGTTATCGAAAACAATGATCTCATTAAAACGGCGGCGACGAAATCGATCATCTCGATCGAAGTCGCCGTCGTTGAAACGGTGGAAGCGACGAAACCGATCATCTCGATCGAAGTCGCCGTCGTTGAAACGGTGGAAGCGGGACGCGGAGTTAAACATTGGACCGCGCTGCATCGGCATCCGTCCCATGGGAGTTCGCATTGGAGCGCGGTGCCCTCTCATCTGTGCCGTCGCAGCCGGGACCGCGAAAACGGATGGCACCACGCAACTGAGGAGAATGAATTTTTTCCAGTTCATAACGTTATAGGTTCTAAAAATTGAACCTGTGGGGATTCGGAAGTTGCGGCCCGCGACGGTCCGCAAAGGTAACGCCGTTGTTACCTTTCCGATGAGGGCGAAAGCATGGGCGAGGCTTGAGTCAATTCGCGGAAAAAGGTTCGGAAAATCTACGCGAAAACGTAATCCTGTAGCCGCCTCGCTCTGTTGAGGCGTTGAAGCGCCATAACCCGCCGAGCTTTACAGTCCTCAGCCTAAATTTTGACCGGTTTTCTCGTCCGGATCACCCCGCGCTTTGCCTTGCCGAGATTGATGGACTATTTGAACATGCAAGGCTCACAAGACGGGCCGAGTCTGCTGCGACGTGAAAGAGGAAACGATTGATACGCATTCGAAGGCGCTGAGGATCAACCTCGATCCGCGCTGGTACGGAACGTTTGCGGAAATCGGCGCCGGACAGGAGGTGGTGCGCTGGTTTTTCCGCGTCGGCGGCGCCGCTGGGACGATCGCGAAGAGCATCTCGGCTTACGACATGAAAGTGAGCGACGCCATTTATGGACACGCGGAGCGTTATGTCTCGCGGGGGCGGCTGCAAGCAATGCTCGACCACGAGTTCGACCTCGACGTCGAGCGGCTTTGCAAAGAGCGCGGCGATAACACTTCCTTCTTCGCCTTTGCCGATACGGTGGTGGCGCGAAGCTATCGCGGCGGCCATGAATTTCACGGCTGGATGGGAATCAAATTCCAGAGCCGCGTCCACGATCAGCCGAGCCAGATCGTGATGCACCTGCGGATGCTGGATGCGGAGGCGTCGCTGCAACAGGAGGCGCTCGGCATAGTGGGAGTCAATCTTTGCTACGGCGCATTTTTTTTAAGCCACGTGCCGGAGCAGTTAATCGAGTCGCTGCTGGACAAGCTGACCACCGGTCGGGTCGAGATCGACTTGCTCGAATTCACCGGGATCGAATTTCGCAACGTGGACAATCGGATCATGGCGCTAAAACTCGTGCAGCTGGGGCTGAGCGGCGCGGCCATGTTCGGGCCAAATCGCGAGGTGCTGCAGCCATCGGACGAGCTGCATAACAAAGCAGTCCTGGTAGAACGCGGGAGTTTTCGCCCGACCACACACGTCAATATCAACATGCTGGAGTCTGCACTGGCGAAGTTCAAACAGGATCCCGGGTGTGCTGACAAACAGATTCTGCCCTTGATGGAACTCACCATGCGCAACCTGCTGGCGGGCGGTACCGACGTGGACCGCCGCGATTTTCTCGCGCGGGCGGAGCTGCTCGCGGCCTGTGGCATGACTGTGCTTATTTCCGACTACTTCGAATACCACCGGCTCGCCGCTTATCTCTCTTGGCGGACGAAAGAACGCATCGGAGTCGTCCTGGGCCTGCCCAGTGTGTCCGAGTTATTTGACGAAAAATATTACGCGGAACTGCCCGGCGGCATCCTGGAGAATTTCGGGCGACTATTTAAGAACGACTTGAAAATCTATGTTTATCCCTTGCAGCGTCATCTGGGGGACGAGCTACAAACTATTCATACGCTTAAGGTGAACCCCGAGTTGCAGCTCCTCTACGATTACTTGGTGCGCCGGGCCAGCTTCGTCCAGCTCGATAATTTCAACCCGAAATATCTGTCGATCTTTTCGCGTGACGTGCTCAAGCGCATCGCGAGCGGGGACGAGAGCTGGGATGAAATGGTGCCACCGCAAGTAGCTGCGATCATTCGAGAGCGTGGCTTTTTTGGCTACACGAAGAAGGAGTAATCTTCGGACCATGATACGACGATTGTTTCTCTTTGCCGCCTTGGTCCTGATTACGACAACATCCGGTTTCGCGCAGGACAATGACATCGATGCGGCAATGAAAAAGGCGATGGAGAACGCGAATAAGCCCGCCAGCAAAGCGGACATGAAGAAGCTGGAACAACAGGCAAAAGCGCAAAACGACCAGATGGAAGCCGAAAACAAAGCAGAGGAAGCGAAACAAAAGGCAGCAGCGCAAGCGGTAGTAGATGTGAAAGGTCCAGTCTCCTTGCCAGATTGGACACCCCAGGTCCCGCAATTCACGCCATCGGGTCCGCCCGCGCGCAAGTTAGTCGACGGCGAACCAAAAGTAATCCAGACTGGCACGTCGCCAGTTTCCCCGGAAGCGTTGTGCGATGCTTGGGATAAATTCTCGAATCCCAAGTTCAGTCACGAACGCACGGGCTCCGAGATCAATCACTCGGCTGATCTTTTCGTCAGCTTTAGAAACGGCGAGGACGGCAGTGCGGTAAGACTGGAAGCTGAACGCAAAGCCGGAGCTAACGTAACGCATGTGACCATTTCGTCGCCCCTGCCGCTTCCATCGCCCGCTGCTCAGAGCAACTGAGCGCAATCGCCGGTTCACGTCCTACAAATCCGCAAGGAATTTGCTCCGGTTTTCGGAAACCCTTAACGATTACTTCGTGTGCTTCGTGGTTAAATGCCTCGCTTTTCGGCCGGTCGCCCTGATATCCTGTCAGGCGATTTCAATTTCGAAGGAGGAAACATCATTATGCTTCATCTGATTTGGTACATCATCGTTGGTTTGATCGCCGGTTGGGCTGCGAAATCGGTCATGCACATGCACATGTCGATTCTGTGGACGATCGGGCTCGGGATCGTCGGTTCGGTTGTCGGGGGACTCGTGACGCACATCTTTTCGCGTCCCAAAGAAGGCGCGCAATTTCATCCCGCCGGGATCATTGTTTCGATTCTTGGCGCGCTGTTGGTGTTGTGGCTCTGGCACAAGTACAAGCTCCACATTCCCGCTGGATAATTGATTGGCTTGGCGGCGAGCCATCTTGGCCGCTCAATTCGCAAGGAGTTTACCCGTCCTGGTCAGAGCCTGCCCACCGCGGCGGGCGGCAACCGTGGCGGACATTTCGCGATTCAAAATTTCTTTGGTGTTCGTCGAGAAGGGCGCCGAAGTTTACGCGAAAGCGTAACAATCGTGGAAGCACCCACCGGAGGTAGCGGTTCCGAGCTGCGCCCACCACAGCTCGAACAAAGGCAACTAGAGCTTTGGCGCATACTTCGCGCGAGGTCTTCGGAAAAACTTCCACTGGCAGATTGGTATCTTGGCGCAATCGCCGCACTTAGAAATACCTTCAACCCCGATCGAATCGCGCAGGCCGCGCATAGCTTACGAGAGCTCTTAGAAAAAATTCCGCGGGCGCTTAGAACCGAAGAGTCAGGAATAACGGGAGGTCAACTGAAGAACAAACGCGAAGCTGTACGCAAAGCATTCAAAGCGGAGAAAGTGAAGTTTGGAGGTAAGTGGCAAGACAAAATCATAACGCCAGGATTGGAAAATGTTCTGCAAGGGATTGAGCAGTATTTCGATCTTTCCGATCGTCCTGATCGGCGGGATCAAGTCCTTGCAGGGTTGACGCGGCTGGATCCGATGCTTCAAACGCTGCCGGCGCAACTACGCCAAGAGAAACGACAAAGATATGTCGAACTGTGGATTGCGCTGGAGGGATTCGCACATCACGGCGGGAAGAAGAAAGAAGATGATTTCACCGACTGTGTCGTAGATGTCGAAAATCTAGTCGTCGACCTCATCGCTCCCGTATCCGCCGATGATCAGACTCTCCTTTCAGAGATTCTTGCAGAAGGCGCGTCTGTGAGTCGCGAGAAAACTCAGAAGGCGCTAGAGCTGATTACGCGACGAGGCGCAAACTTCGCGTTTTTCTTTAAGAATGCTTCAGATCCGGTATGGATCGGGCCCCTTAAAAGCGCAGGCCATTTCAAAAACCCTGCCCGTGCAGTTCCTGCGGGCGAAGGCTACGTAAGTTTTCCGATTTGGTGGCCCGGTGAATTTCTGAAACGCGTTGCGCCAGTCGCTCCAAAAGATGTCGTGGAAATACTATTAGAGATGGGCGACACGGATAACCCGAGAGTTTTAGAGACCGTTGTTGAAATCGCCCTTAGTATCGCGAACGACCCCGTTTCGCTAAAGCTTGAACGTATAATTTCGAAGTATCTTGCTCAGCCGTATCACGTATTCGAGGACAACCTCACTAGTTTGATTGCAAAGTGGGCGGGAGCAGGTTCTGAGGGTATTGCGGCGGCACTGCGACTTTCTGAACGTTTGATTTTCTTCAGTCCCGATCCCTTGGAGGAAGAAAAAAATGCACACGCAGAAAAGAATCCTGACGATTGGACGACTAGCTTAAGCCCTGCTCCTCGCTTTCAGGAATGGGAGTATCAACAAATCTTAGAAAACGGAGTCGGAGCGTTGGCCGTCGCGGCGCCACTAGAAACGGCAAAACTCTTGATCCGAGCGGTAGCGCAAATGGTGCGCTTCGAAACAGGGAAACGGGCTAACAATAATGATTGGCGCGATGGATCTGAGATTTGGGCGCCTCGTGTCGATCAAAGACGAGGCCCTTATTCAAGTCCGCAATCCGACTTGATCACCGCATTAACGCAGGCATGTGAGAAAGTTTACGATCAGAGTAACGAAATAGCGATTCGTGAGCTCGATAATGCGCTTCGCGCGGGCAAGTGGGAGATTTTCGATCGAATTCGGTATCATCTTTATTCAAAGTATCCGTCAAAGACGAAAGAGTGGATCAGCGAAGCAATCGCGGGATACGCTGACTATTCGGAAGGACGTTACGGCTTTGAATTTCAACGAATGGTTCGGATTGGCACGGAGAAATTCGGTGAATCATTAATTGGTAAAGCCGAGCTAACGAGGATTCTTGAAGCAATCTTCAATGGGCCTGACAAAGACGAATACAAGCGGTTCATGGGGGAACAGTTCACTGAGGAAGCGTATGTCGGTCGGAAACGCTATTTTCAACTACGCCACTTCAGGCCGTTTGCATCGATCTTATTCAATAAATACAAAGAACTTTACGAAGGCCTCCATGCAGAAAATGCAAAATTAACCGATGACGACTTTGTCGCCTTCCACGGCGGCGAGAGCAAGACGGGCGGATCGCGAAGTGTCAAACCTGTCGCGGAGCTTTCTGCAATGGAGGATGACGATCTCATTTCCTTTTTGAATGAATGGGAGGACGTTCATCGCGATCCAGAGCAGTGGTGGATAGATATAGATTTTGACGGCGTCGGTCTCGCTTTGCAGCAGCTAATAGCTGGAAATCCAAAACGGTATCTCGATTGGGGGAAGCGGTGGTTTGAAGTGAAGCGGCCAGTTTATTTTCGGTATGTCCTGGATTTGGCTGCAAAGCGAATTGTCGAACACAAAGATGAACTATCTAGATGGTTCGACCTCGCCGATTGGATCATGCTTCAGAAGGACAGTACAGCGGTTTCTGAAGAGAAGGCTTCGGAGACTTCTAAGGATAACGCAAATTGGGATTCGGCTCGAAGGAAGGTTGTCGATCTTGTGGAAGCTTGCGTTGACAAAGACAAGGGAGTTGGAGGCGAGTGGCGACCCAGAATCATCGCCCTTTTAAAAGCTGCATGTGTTGCGGAAGATTTCTTTTTAGACAAAGATCGCGCGGTCGTTACACCACGTGATTATCTAACGGACGCGATCAACACTACGCGCGGTCGCGCGCTCGAGGCTCTTCTTGATTACGGCTATTGGGTAAGGCGAAATGAGGGAGAGAAAGCCGAAGTACCCGAGGTTTTTAAAATACTTGAAGAGCGCTTTTCAGGCTCGCCCCCACTTGCCTATCCGGAACGAGCTTTGTTAGGCGGCAACTTTAATCGCATCTACGGTCTGAGTCCATCGTGGACCAAAGAGAATGTCTCGAATATCTTTTTCCAAGCTGATCCTGAAGCATGGCAGATTGCATTTGGCACCTACCTGAATTTCAACCGAGCGTATGCCCGCCTATTCGAGCTCTTGCGACCTCAATTTGAGTTCGCGCTCGAAAATCTTCGACTTTGGAAGCATGAGGGTAGCCGACGGACGGATCCAGTTTCTCACCTCGGACAACACTTACTTGATTACACTCTTTGGGGACGACCCCCGCTGGAAGGCAAGGGTAGTTTGTTACAGCGGTTCTATAACAAGACTGATGCGAAACAATGGGCGGCGCTCTTTGATCATTTGGGTCGTCTGTTAAAGAACACCGCGGAGCTCAGCAATCAACTGACCGAAGGATGCAAAGCTTTCTTCGAATTTCGACTGCGAGCAGCAAACGCCGAAGAATTGAAGGAGTTTACATTTTGGATGCAAGCTGAGTGTCTTGATCCTGAGTGGCGTTTGAACGCTCTGTCCCGCACATTAGACGTGACTAAAGGGCAAACTCGCAGTCCTTCCACGTTGACCGAAAATTTGGGTAAGTTGATCCCCGATCATCTCGACCTTGTGGTGGAATGTTTCGCAAAACTTATCGAGGGCGCGCTTACTCAGTCGCATTTTTACATTCGGCCAGAACACATAAAGCCGATTCTGAAAGCCGGACTGGCAAGTCAGAACGAAAAAACAGCGGAAGCGGCTAAGTTTGCGCGAGAAAACCTGTTGAGGGCAGGTCGCTCGGAGTTTCTAAATCTCGATGCGATCAAAGATGATTCGCATTGGCTCGAGCCAGGCCGTTAATCTGATTGGAGCTTAACGATGAGACTTGTTTGATACGAATCTAGGTTCCAAATGCTGATAAAAACACTATGACAATCGAAGATCCGGAGTCTGAAGATATCCCCTCGCGATTACGGCCCTTAGTTCGCCCGTTTCAAAGCTCGCCATTTAGCGTTGCTCCCGAGCGCCAGGCGGACTTGGTCACGTTGCGCGACAAGTACGACATTCGAATCTACATCAAGGTCGATGAGAAAGATTGGCTATTCCACGAATTTCGTTTGGGTAAGCGCATTTTTGTGGGCTTGCGAACTCTCGAACGCTTATGGGCGTATTGCTACGGGTACAACGCCATGATCACGGAACTGCAACGCGCTGGTGCAGATGGCTTCGTTGGTATTCGTAACCCCGGAGAGTACGGACTCGCCTTCCAAGTTCTGGAATGGGCGAGTCAGAAAAAATTGTCGGACGTTGAAGGCCCTTGGCCGGACTTCTTGCCCGAACCTGGGCTGAAAGACAAGCTAGAGCACGTTGAAGCAGCGAACCATTTCTTCCTGATGATGTCAGGAAGACTGCTTCTGCACGAGTTCGCGCATACGATTTTGGATCATCACAACGCTCCTGATACGCCTCCAGATATCCTCAAGTCAGAAGAATTCGCTGCGGATGAGTGGGCAGACAGGTGGATGTTGGATCAATGGGAAAAATATGCGCTAGATGAACGGGTGTTTATTGGACGCTGCCTTGGGATCGCGCTTGCGTACGCGCCTGCGTTGATTCTCGGGATCGATGCTACTCAACCTTCCAAGTCGCACCCATCACCGATCGAGCGAATTCTGGCGTTCATTGATCGACACTTGCCTTGCGGCAATCCTTTGGAGAGACGGACTATCGATTTTCCATGCGCATTTCTAATGACGATCGCGTCACACCTAGTTTTCATGAAAACAAAGGAGCCGCCACCTAACGATCCAATTCCGGACACGTATCATGATTGGTTTGTTCGATACGCCAAATACTTCCCTTAAGAAGTGAAGAGACAGGGTCAGATCTAAACACCATTGAAAGTAGGAAGTAGAAATTAGGAAGTAGAAAGTCGCACTCGGTTAAACGTTCATTGGCCGACACGGAGCGCCAGGTTTCGTAGCACGGATCGTTTTCCGACACGTATGGATTGGAAAATGATCGGCGCAGATCCGAAAAAGATCGGTATGCATTGAAAAACGGTCGGTATCGGTCCCGAAAAGGTCGATACAGATTGCAAAACGATCCGTATGGATCGCAAACTGTACCTATTGGGTCGCGAAAAGATCGGTATCGGTTTGGAAACGATCCATACGGGTGGCGAAAAGATCCATTAGGATCGCAAAAAGGTCGGTATGGATGGAAAAATGATCAGTATGAATCGCCGCGCGATCCATATCACGAGAAAATCAAATCGTGCCACGAACCAAATGGATTGTGCCGTGATCCATATGGAGATGAGCAGGGGTTTGTATCGAAACATTCAACATTCGGCTGCTGAAAGCAGCGATGAAAGTTGAGTTGTTGAGAGCGTAAAGCTCCGTGGGAGCCACGCTCCTTTACGGAATTGAGTGACGAAAAACCGTTAGTTGAATCGTTCGCGAAGTTCGACGGTGATGCGCTGGCCGGCTTTTTTGCCGATTGCGTGGCGGATTTTGGCGCGGACCGGAAGCTTGTGAGTGCCGTCACCCAAAGCCATGAAAGAACTTCTGAACGGCTCGCCATCCATCGTGCCGCGCACTTTCACCAGGCCGCGCGTCCCGAAGAACTTCGCGGAATCTTTCATTTTCACATAAGTCCATCCGCCTTTCGCCGGACTCTTTTGCAAAACAGCGGTGAATCGTTTCTTTAGTTTCACGGTAAACTCCGCAGTCTCAGGTTGGAGATCTAGAGCGGGCCTTGGAGGATTTTTTTCAGCGAGTAGCCGTCGTCGTAGCGAATATCGCTGATCTTCCATCCGTGGACAGTTCGACGAAGCACGCATTCGACTCGTGTCGGTTTGCCGATGTTCTTGAAACGAACGGTCACGAGGGCTTCTCCTCCGGTAATCTTCGGTGCTGAGATGGAGAAGTCGGTGATTTGGACCTCCTGCGCGTTGTAAAGCGGATCACCGTCGAGACGGCCGACTTCGCCCTTCGCCTCGCGTTTGTCTTTCAGGTAAAGCTTCAGGAGTTCGTCGTCGAAATAGCGGGAAAACAAACGCGTTTCGCCGGCCGGGCTTTGTTCGGAGCCGTACGATTTATAAAGTTGCGCGACAACATCTTTCGGTGAGAGCTCGCCCGCGAAGATAGCTGGCGCACCTAGCGTGAGCAGACATGCGACGGTTCTGAACATCGTCGCGCACACTAACACGGCGCCCACCGGACCACCAGCCTTCGGTCCGAGGTGCGAGCCGCACTGGCTTATGAAAAGACAAAGGGGTCACATCTAAACATTCAACATTCAGCTGCTGAAAGCAGAGTTGAGTAGTTGAGGCGTTGAGATGTTGATATTGAGCAGTTACGCTCCCGCTAGTGCGCGCATAATGTTCCCTGGATGTGGTTCGCTGCAGAGCAGCATCGCTGAGGTCCGAGCTCGCCACGGGGACGAGTCCGTCCGACTGGCGGACCGGACTGGCATTGTCGCGACAGAGCTATCGTCGTGACGTCGAGCTTTGCGCGCATTACGATCCCGACAATATGGAAGAGCTAACTGTTTCTCTCGCCGTGGTCGTCGTGATGGCCGGTTTTGTTTTTGGGCAGGATGCCAACAAAAGCCAGGAGCCGGTGACGGTGTCCAAGGCGCTCGAGCTCGGTGAGGAGGGATTGACGCAATACACGGGCTTGAGCGAGGTCGGGCAGGACGAAGCAGCTGAGTATTATGCGACGGCGAAACGCCTCACCACTGAGCAAGCGCTCGGGCAAAAAAGTCTTCAACTCGTGATCGATCTTCAGAACTGGCGCGATTTGATCTCCGCCTGCCGCAAAAGTATCGACTCCCTGGCTTACATCGTTAACGGCGGTGGTACGATGTACAGTCATGGTCAACGGCGTGACGTCTCGGCGGTCGAGACTTTTCTCGCCGAATTCTCGAAGAGCCTGCCGCTTCCCGACGACAAAGGTGATCCAAACGCCGACAAAGTGATTGATCGCACGATCGCGTTAATCAAAAACCTCAAAGCGGCGCGAGATCACAAAAGTGAGTTCACTGAGCGCGTAAAGAGCACCACCGAAAGCTTTACGAACCTCAAAAACATGGTTGACCAGGTTCCGGCTGGGGACGCAAAGAAAATCGTGATGTTCGCCACTGGCGATGTAAGCGGCTGGCTGCTGGACGATAATGAGGAAGGAAAAAAATTTGAGGCGTTTAGAGAGACCTTAAAGAAGTGACTACTGACCACTGACCACAGAGGAAAAGAACAAGGGTCGTATCTCAATATCAGGATTTGCTTCGCGAAACGCTGAAACGCTGAAAACGCTAAAGTCATTTTCGCGCTTGAACATCCCGTTGGGTGAACGAAAACGGATGCGGCTATGACAAAGCATCCGCGGTTAAGCGGTTGGGCGCTGATTGCCGGCTCGACCGGTATTCTGGTCACGCTCATTTTGCATCCCAACGAACGCGGGTTGTTCGATCCCTCTCAAATCGAATCGGTCCGCCGAACAACCATCATTGTGCATTCGGTGGCTCTGTTTGCTCTGCCGCTGTTATTCATGGGAGCACTCGGCATTTCACGGCGGATCGGGTGGGATTCGGCGAGCGCGATGGCAGCGCTGATTATTTATGCCTTCGCGCTCGGCGCCATGATGAACGCAATCGTGATCGACGGCTTAGTGACGCCTGGGCTCGCCCGAGCGATTGTGAACGCAGGGCCCGGCGAATCGGAAGCATGGAAGATTGCGTTGAATCATAATGGGCTGCTGGATGCGTCGTTCATGAACGTGTTTCTAATGGCGTCGCCTCTGGCGATCGTACTATGGTCAGTCGCGATCGTGCGCAGGGGAGCATTTGCGCGCGCAATCGGGATTCTTGGCTTCTTACTAAGCGCGGGAACCATCATTGCCCTAGTTACGGGATTGATGAGCCGAAACCTGCACCTGTTCCTTCTCGTCCTGGTTGGTCAGGCAATTTGGTTTTTGAGTAACGGTGTGCAGCTGTGTCGATCTAACGAGACGGAACCGAGTCAGATCTAAACATCGTGCGAGGTAGAACCTCGCCGTGATTTGTTATTGGTTGTTCGTTAATCGGTCGGGGAAGCGGGAGCGGCATCAGATTCGCCTGCGCGTCGAAGCAAGACGACGCCGAACAGGAAAGGAATAATGAATGGGACCGCCGGGATTCCAACAATGAAGCCGGGATTGGTGTACCATGGCGTGGAGAGAGCATGCGGATCGGGAAAGTGCAGACCGCGGATTATGAGCAACAGCAGCGCGACCAGACTAATGATCATAAACGCGCGCGCGGCGCCGCGCCCGAGCAAGCGGGCTCGCCCGAGAGAAAGGGCGAACGCAGCCGTTGCAACGTAGGTTAGAGCGCCGGCCAGAAACAGGATCATCTCCGTTACCGTGTTCAGATCGCGGAATGCTGAGGGCACTTCGCCACCGTGCAATCTCGCGGTGGATACTCCGAACGCCAACGCATCGAACAGAAGGTAGAGCGGACCCGCGAGCATGATCATTCCGAAGCCAACGCTTGGACGAGATTGTTCATCCGCGTTTCCGAGCGCTTCCCTGAGCACCACGAATCCAACGACGATCGTGATGGTCATGGCGGTGAGTACCAGATATCGCATCTGGTTCTCGGCCGGGGTTGCCTGCCACGGCGGACCGAGGCCGACCCAGAGCAGGGCCAGGAGCACAAACGGCGTGATGAGAAAAATTCCGGCCAGCGCGAGCAATCGCCGGCCGCGAGCCGCGGCCGTTATCGCGCGCGCGCCAAGAGTCCAGGCCGCAAAGGCCATCGCGGCGAACTGGATTATTCCAACCACTTGATACACGCCGGAGACGCGCAGTGGACGGATGGCAGCAAGGACGATCGCCACAATGAAAATGGCAACGAGGAACCAATAACTGAAACGCCGGGTGGTCACACCCGAAAGTAAGAAGGATGAATTAGGAATTAGGAAGGAGAAAACCTGCCTAAGTCATTGGGGTCACATCTAAACATTCACGCGAGCTTGCTCGCAGTTATTGGTTATTTGTTGATGGTGATTCGGCTTTGCTGTCGAATAACCAACGCGAGCGTGGCGATGCGAGTTTAGAGCCCGCTTATCTTCAATTGGTCGTCGGCCAGACCCATGGTGTGGAGGAATGCGTTCCAGCGCGGGTCGTTGTGGAGATTTTCGAGGAGCGGATCTCTGCGCAAATTGCCCAGACCGGGGTCGCGTTGCCGGCGCGCACGCTCCAACCATTCGAAAGCTTTATCCTTGTCCCCGCGATACGCGTAGACTTCGGCAATTTGATACGCAGCCGTTTCGCTATCATTTTTTGTTAGCTCCGCCAGCGCCGCGTCGGATTCTGCTACTCGCTTTTGCCCCCAACGCGCGCAGCTCACGATGAGAAGCCGGCACCAATCACCCGCGTCAGCTTGCGCAGCGGTTGCGGCTTCCTCGAATTTATTCTCCAGCAGATACGCTAAACCGAGACCGGCATGCGCCCATGGGGCAGACGAATTTAGTTCTATCACCCGCGCGTATTCGGCGCGCGCATCCGCGAATCGTTTCGTGTTCGCCAGCCCAAACGCGAGAAACGACCGGGATTGCGCGTTGACCGGGTCCAGCTCGACCGCTTTGCCGTAGATTTCGATTGCTCGATCCGTGTTTCCGAGTGCCGTCTCGAGGTTGGCGGCGGCAATTAGCACGTTTGGATCGGCCGGCGCCAATGCCATCGCTTTGCTCACGGTCTGAGTCGCGGCGCTCCAATTAAAATCGAAGTTGGTCTCGATCCACGCGCGAGCGTACAAGGCATCAGGCAAGTCAGGCTCAATGGCGAGGGCCCGAGCCACTGCATCCCGCGCGCTGGCCAAATGCGCGTCGAAGGCTTTTTGTCCGCCCTCAGTGGCAAACCCGGCGATCCAGGTATGCGTCCGCGCGACTCCGGCCCACGCGCGCGCGAATCGGGGATCCAGCTCCACGGCGTGTTGGTAAGCAGCCAGAGCTTCGCGCGTACTTTTGTCCGAGTGGCGATTCTCATAAAAGCGGCCCTGCAGATATAATTCATGCGCTTCGACATTTTTCGTCCCGCCTTTTTCCGCCGCCTGCACTTCCGCCTGAATTTTCTCTTTGTCGGCGGAACCCGCCGCGCCACCGGTCAGCTGACCGCGCACCTGCGCCACGATCGTCTCCGCCAGTTCGCTCTGGACCGCAAACACGTCTTTCAAATTACGCGTAAAATTTTCCGACCAGAGTTCCTCGCCCGTGTCGGCGCGCGCGAGCCGGGCCGCGATCCGCACCGCGTCGCCGGATTTGCGCACGCTTCCGTCGACCAGATAAGCCACGCCAAGTTTTTGTCCGATCTCCTGGGCCGTCGCATTCTTGCCTTTGAACGAAAACGCCGAAGTTCGCGCGGCCACATGCATCCCCGGAATTTTTTGCAGCACCGTTAAAAGCTCTTCGCTGACACCGTCGGAAAAATATTCGCTCCCTTTATCGTCGCTCAGGTTAACGAATGGCAGGACGGCGACCGATTTTTGATCGGGCGCATTTGCTGGAACCGTTGGCGCTGCGTGAGCCGCAACCGGCTGCTGGTTTTTATTCGAGCGCTGCATCCACAACCATCCCGCAAGCAGCGCGAGTAATACGAGAACCGCGGCCGGAACCAGAACGGGCGATTTCTTCTTTGATGCTGGGACCGCGGACGGTTCGGCACCTTTCTCCCACGGCAGCACGATCCGGAACAGATCCATCGGAAGCTTGATGTTCTTCAAATCCGCTGTTCCAAACTTTTCAAATCGCGCCTCGAGCGCATTGCGAATCTGCCGCTCCACATCCATCGAGACGCAAATCCCGCCCGCGCCGGCCAATTGTTCGATGCGCGAAGCAATGTTCACGCCGTCGCCGTAGACGTCGCCGTCGCGATGCACCACATCGCCGATGTGAATGCCGATCTTGAGTTCGATGCGCCGGTCGGACGTGACGTCGTGATTTCGTTTGGCCAGGGTCCGCTGGATTTCGATGGCGCATTGCGCCGCTTCCAATGCGCTCCCGAATTCGACCAGGAAAGCGTCGCCGATGGTTTTGATTTCGGTGCCATGAAAGCGCGGAAAAATTTCGCGCAACAACCGGCGATGTTCTTCCAATAGCTCGAGAGCGACTTTGTCGTCGCGTTGGGCGAGCGCGCTGTAGCCGACCATGTCGGTAAACATAATGGCGGCGAGCTTGCGCTCTTCGGTCGGTGCGGTCGGCATCACTCTCTTTACTGATTATCTCAATAAATAACAATCGCCGAGCAGTCTTGAGCCAGCCAAAAGCATTTGGATCTCAAGAAAGTTGAGGGTTCATGGTTGAGAGTTGAGAAGTTGAGTTGTTGAGGCGATCTCTTCAAATTAGGAAAGCATGAGTTATCCGGTGCCGGCCAATGAAGCCGAGAGATTGCGGACGCTGCGCTCCTACAAGATTCTCGATACCAAACCGGAAGAACGATTCGATGAACTGACTCAGCTGGCGGCGCTCATTTGCGATGCGCCGATTTCATTGATCAGTTTAATCGATACCGATCGGCAATGGTTCAAATCGCGGTTCGGACTCGATATGCAAGAGACTCCCCGGGCACAGGCATTTTGCACCCACGCCATCATGCAGCCGGAAATGTTCGTGGTTCCAGATGCGGCGAAGGACGAACGTTTCGCACAAAATCCATTCGTGACGGGCGAAGCGCACATTCGATTTTATGCAGGGGCGCCTTTGGCGGCGCGCGACGGGCATCTTCTCGGAACGTTGTGCGTAATGGACCGCCAACCTCACGCGCTAACGAATACGCAAAAGAAAGCGTTGGAAATTTTAGGTCGGCTGGTGATCGCAAACATCGAGCTGCAGAGCGATCTGCGGGAATTGAAAGATGCGCTTGCGGCCCGTGACGCGGCTGAGGGTCCGTCTGGAGAATCTGCTGGCAATCTGGACGAAATTATTTCCCGTCTGCAGGGAGTCGCCTCCGATTTGCAAGCGGTGCGCGAGGGAAAGACGGGCTCAAGCTGACGACAAAGGAAACGAGCTCGCAGTTGAGATAAATTTCCGCTCCCGCTCGGTTTTGACCGAAACCGAGTCGTCGGCTTACGCTCCCGCTAGCGCATCTATTGTGTTCCGTGCTTTCGGTTTGCCGCAGAGCGGCGTGATTGCCTAGACCAACTCGCAAAAAAGCTCGTGGCCTCCCGCCGTAAAGTTCGCGCCTGCGAACCGCTGAGTGCATCGAGAGTGCACCCGACTTGTAGATTACGCGCCCTGCTAGTGCGTTCAGAGTGATACCCGCTGATGGATTGCTGCAGGGCAGCAGAACTGCCGCAGAGCGGCAGGAATGAGCTGTTGAGAGACGGAGGAGCGCTTCCTCACGTCAGCGCGCGATGAAGCCGCCGCGAAAATCGTGAAGATCGAGTAAAGTCTGGCGAGGGTCACCAACCTGGGTTCCTTGAGTCAGACTCTGAGCGTTCCTTCAATTGAGTCGTCGAGCGTTTTTCCAATAGCAGCGCCAATTAGCATCTTTACTCGCGCGACGGCCGTGCAGTGGTTGGTATCCAATAGTAAGAGTTCAGAGAAAACGGCGGAGGAAAACTGACTCACTGGGGAGCGATCGCCGGCTGTTGCGCTCTCAAAATATATTTCTGAATTTTGCCGGTCGCAGTTTTCGGTAGCTCTTTGACGAACGTCACGCTGTGCGGCGCCTTGAAGTGCGCGAGGTTCGCGCGCGCAAATTCGCACAGCTCGCGCTCATCGGCGCGCGCGTTTTGCTTGAGAAGGACAAAGGCGTGCGGCGCTTCGCCCCAGCGTTCATGCGGGAAGCCGACGATCGCGACTTCCTGCACGGCCGGGTGTCGCAAAAGCACGCCTTCAACTTCAACAGAAGAAATGTTTTCACCGCCGCTTATAATGACGTCTTTCAGACGGTCGCGAATTTCGATGTAACCGTCCGGATGCACGACCGCGGCGTCGCCGGTATGAAACCATCCGCCGCGCAAAGCCTGCTCGGTCGCTTCCGGGTCGTTGTAGTAGCCGGCCATGATCACGTTGCCGCGGGCGACGATTTCACCCTGAGTAACGCCATCCTGCGGCACGTCACTGCCCTCCGGGTCCACTACACGCAACTCACCCGAGGTAATCAACTCAACGCCCTGGCGCGCTTTGATCGCGGCCCGTTCGCTGATCGGCAGGGGCGCATGTTCCGGGCGCGGCTCGCAGACGGTGATGAACGGCGCTGTCTCGGTCAGTCCGTAAACGTGCGTGATCGTCCAGCCCAGTTCTTCTTCGAGTCGCTGGATTGTGGAGGCTGCGGGCGGCGCACCAGCCGTGACAACGCGAATTCCTTTGGGCGCGAGGCGATGGACATCTTCCGGCGCGTTTGCTAACGAAATCAAAACCGTTGGCGCTGCGCACAACATGGTGACGTGCTCGGTCGCCATCAATTCGAACACAGCGCGCGGATCGACTTTGCGCAGACAGACGTGAGCCGCTCCCACTGCCGTTACCGTCCAAACGAAAGTCCAGCCGTTGGCGTGAAACATCGGCAGCGTCCAGAGATAACGATCAGCACAGGTCATCGGCGCATGGAGGAGCGTGCCGATAGAGTTCATCCAGGCGTTTCGGTGCGTGATCATCACGCCCTTCGGACGCGAGGTGGTGCCGCTGGTGTAATTGATCGTGAGCAGATCAGTCTCTTGAATTTCCGGGCGCGCAAATCCACCCAAGCTCGCGTCGAGCATTGCTTCGTAGTCGAGCCAGGCGGAATTCGGCTGAGGACAGCCGACGCTACAACTCAGGGCGACGAAGTGTTCAACGCATGGAAGGCGGGACCGGATGCTGTCGATCGTGCCAAGATAATCGCGGTCTGCGCAGACCATGCACGACCCACTATGGTTGATCAGGTAAACGAAGTCGTCGGCCGTGAGTCGATAGTTTAACGGCACCAGCACAGCGCCGATTTGCGGGACAGCATAGAACGATTCGAGTTGCGCGTGCGTGTTCGGCGAAAGATAAGCGACGCGGTCGCGTGAGCCGATTCCGAGTTTCTGCAAAACCGCCGACCAACGATCACATCGATCGAAAAACTGTGCATAGGTCCAGCGTGAGCCGCCATCGATCACAGCGACACGGTCGGGATAGAGTTTGCGCGCGCGGCGAGCAAATTCGAGAGGCGTCAGTGGCGTTTCCATTGGTGTGGCTTGAAACGGTAAAGCTCCGAGAAGCGCGGCGATTTTAACCACCTGCCAGCGCAGTGGCAATGTACTGTAGAGTTGATGGGAGCGTCCGCATTGAGGGCTTGGGCTGATTGGGGCGTTTGTCACGGCTTCTGCGCGAATGACACCCAGTACGACGACCCAAACTCATCGCTGTTCAACTGCGTCAGCGAGTAGTTTCCAGCAGTAACAGTCGAAAACGCGGGACAAGATCAGAGGCAGACTCGCAGCAGCACGCCAGGCCAGCCAAAAAGAATGACCAATGTATTAAGAAAGGTCACCGCGATCGCGACCTTGGCGATCAATGGTATTGGAAGCGTCGTCGATAACGTTGGGCCGCTACGACGACGTAACGGCGCAACGCTTACGAGAAGGAGTAGCAGAGTGACCGCGAGCACCGCGGCATCCCAGACGCAGAATGATCCAACTCTGTAGAAGGGCATGTAGCGCCAGAGGCCGTGTCGATCTACGACCGTCTCTTCGAAGATGACCCACGTGTTAATGAACGTCATGGCAATGGCGATCTTGGCGATCAGCGGTAAACGAAGCGTTGTCGATGTTTTCATACTTTGCTGCGACGCTCCGGCTTGAAGTGCGCTTTAAGTCAAGCGACTTTTTTATATGGCGACCATCACCATTGGCGAAGTAGCTCGCAGGGCAGGTCTGCAAGCTTCTGCCATCCGGTACTACGAGAAGATTGGCCTGCTGCCCAAAACTCAGCGAATCGGCGGGCAGCGCCGTTACGAAACCGGCGTCTTGAACTATTTGGAGGTCATCGACGTGGCCAAGCGCGCTGGGTTCCGAATGGACGAGATCAGGCACCTCTTCCACGGATTTGGCAAAGGGACCCCGGCGTTCCGCCGATGGCGATTACTCGCGCAACGCAAGATAACCGAAATGGACAATCTGATCGCGAGAGCGAAGAAAATGAAACGTCTGCTCAAAAAGGCGGACCGCTGTAAATGCCTTGATCTGGAAGATTGCGGTAAGGCCTTTCTCGGTTGTAAGCGATCAAACTTGAGGGGTTGAGAGATGGAGATCAAAAGAAGTGGTTCACGACCGATCGGTGAAAAGCTGAAAGGCTGAAAAACTAAAAAGCTGATGGAAATCAAAAGAGCAGATTCACAGAGTTCCAGTATCGGATCTTCTGATTGGTTTACGGGTACTGTTCGAATTGATCCGCTGTTTGAAGCGCCGGAACCCGCACGTGTTCGTGGCGCAAGCGTGGCGTTCGAGCCGGGTGCTCGCACCGCCTGGCATACGCATCCACTCGGTCAGACGTTGATCGTCACGTCCGGCCTTGGGTGGGCGCAGCGGTGGGGCGGCCCGATCGAGGAAATCCGGCCAGGCGATGTGATCTGGTTTGCGCCTAACGAAAAACACTGGCATGGGGCAAGTCCAACTTCTGCGATGACACATATAGCCATTCAAGAGGCTCTGGACGGAAAAGTCGTTGAGTGGATGGAACACGTAACCGACGCCGAGTACCGACGTAGCTAGACAGGATTTCCCCAATTTTCACGAAACCCAGCAGAAAAATCTTCACCACAGAGATCGCAGAGAACACGGAGTCGGGAAGAGGAGCGTCCCACAGTGGTTCGTATCCACAGATGCCTTGGTCCCGATTGACACAGATTCAGAACAATCTGCGAAAATCTGCGCAATCTGTGGATCAGCCATGAACGCAGGAAGCGAATTCGTGGATTTCCTGGGTTCCGGATTTCCTTAGAGATCTCTGCGGTTAAGTGTCAGTCGCAGTCGGACAAGCCGATAACTAAGCGCGCGATTCGATTCTGCGCCGATTTTTTAATAAGAGACAATCTCAAACATG
>Ga0209648_10001065_pt1 | contig 21954 bp, 19 predicted proteins | sample GraSoi2013_115cm_FD_185830 | JGI IMG/M metagenome (GOLD analysis project Ga0209648, IMG submission 185830) | Grasslands soil microbial communities from the Angelo Coastal Reserve, California, USA - Sample 9_17_2013_115cm (SPAdes) (version 2) | ecosystem: Environmental > Terrestrial > Soil >... | reverse complement strand
ACCGCGCCGGAAGCATGTGGGGTTTCGGAAAAAAAAGGAGAAACAACATTCCAGCTTCGGCGGCCAACAGGCTCCCCGCCACTAAATCGCCACGCTTCGCATCCAATGACCGTGACCGGCACGCCCAGCGAATAATTCTGTAAACCAGAATGACAAAAATTAAGAAAGCGGGAACGTTAAAAAAAACAGAGCACTTGTAGAGTGTGGGCTGAAGTTCCATCATCTGTCGCACGGCGACCAAGCTGGCATATATTCCAAGCCCGGCTTCTTGAACAACCAGTGCGCTACTCTGCGCTCTCCGCAACTTCCAGAGAGCGTGAATTGTAAAGCCCAGGACAAGGAAGAATATTCCTTTTGGACAAATTCCTTGAATCAGAGGGATTAGCAGCAAGCGCGTCGCCCAGCCGGAATCCCCGACTACTCCCCATGGAAACAAGACCACGTATACCAATGCTGAAATCCACATGGGGAAGAGACTCACAAAGGCCGCCACTGCAATCGACAAACGCGAGCTTAGCCCTAGTTTTTTGACGGCAGATACGGTCACACACGCAACGAGAGCCCACAGGGCAATCCCTAGCAGCGTGAATTCCATCGCCTCCAGCAATTCAGAGGGCACAAAGCGAAAACCCTGTTCTGGCAGCGTGATTTTCCCGAACGTGCGCATGAAGTACGTTCCAGGCGTCGAAATCCAGTTCTCAAGAAAGATCACTTTGGCCGAGAGTTTCCAGACAAACCATGCGTAGCCGGCCAATGCGGGCAAGAGGCCTGCAAGACACACGACGATATTCCGAATGAACTCGGGCACTGAACGCCGCAGCAGATAACTGGCCACGACCTCGAAACCAAGCAACACCAAGCATGCAAAGCCGACTTCCTGCTTCGTCAGAATGACAAGACCGCCGAATAGGGCTGCTAATCCGAGATGCAGCGTACGTAAACTGGAAGCGTGGCGCATTGTAAAATAGAGACATGCCAATCCGAGAAATGCTCCCAGCGCGGCCGCATAACTGTATGGAAAGATGAAGTTGCGTATGAACGGATAGAACGCCTCTACCAGGAAAAACAAGGCTGGGACCGTGCTGCCCACTAACCCTAGATTGAAGAAGCGCGCAGTTTCAAATGTTAAAAGGGCAGTACCTATCGTCAACGCCAAACCGAAAATATACAGCACGGTTAGATGAACTCCGAAGATTCGGAACAGCAGCGCCTTCAGATACGGTGCAAGAGGCCCATACATGTACCAAAGATCGCGGAACAATAGCTTTCCTTTAAGTATTTCCGCAGGAACGTAAAGCTCTCTTCCATTGTCGATCTGGAAGTCTCCCCAATGACCCCACGTGTACCAAGCCAGCGCCCCAGTCACGCTGACTATTACTGCTCGCGCCATCCATATTTGGGCTGTGCTTTGACTCTCGTGGGAGGCGCCACTTGGCCCCTGAAATTCGTGTGCATTCGGAAAGTCTGCAACCGCTTCGGTCATGGAAGTAACGCTCATGCAGTTCCCCTGACTAGTCCAACGATGCCCTAACCACCACACCCAAAGGCCTCCCGCCCGGCGCCTCGGTGATTATTGGCAAGCAATGCAACCGCATACGAGCTTGCAAATACTGGCCCTGAAAACCTGCGCCTGAAAGCCTGTGGACGGCCTCGGCCACCGCTTCGGGCTCGATTCGTTGCATGCAGATGTTGTTTCCGTTGCACGGGGGCTCGTCAGTCTCGTACAGGCATGGGCTGCAAAAAACGGGTGCGTAAAAAATCTCAACAAAGGGCAACTCTTGCCCGTAATGTTCGGGGTTCGCTGGTCCAAAGAGGCAAACAGTTGGCCGCCCCAGCGCGATCGCCATGTGCATTGGACCCGTATCGTTCGTCAGAATGCAGGCAGCACCATCAAGCAGCGCAAGGAGTTCACCGAGGGTCAGGCGCCCCGCGGTATTGACTACTCGAAACCGCACATCGGGAGTGAGCCTTTCGAAAAGACTCTGTACGAATTCGGCTTCATTCGGAGCTCCCATCAACGCAATCTGTTTCCCGGAATAGACGAGCTGACCGATGGCCTTGATCACGCTCTCAGTTGGCCAGCGGCGCTCCAGCAGCAAGTCCGACGCATTTGGATTGACCACGATGTAAGGCGTTCCCGGCTGCCATCCGGGAGTTTGGGCTAAGAGACGACCCACCGCTGATCTCTCATCGTCATCGACTCGAATCGGTCCCGTAAGCTCGCTTTGACCGGCGGGGACTCCTGCCACTCGGCCAAGCTGAAGATATAACTGCCGCACCGGCATGCGCGTGTTGAAATACACCAGGTGTGTATAAATACCTTTCTTGAAGGCTACACTGTAGCGGTAAAAGCCCAAGCGGTTGCGCGTAACAGCGCAAAGCGCGAGAAGTGATGCGAACCCGGAATAAACCTCAAGGTCAAAGTATAAATCGGCTCGCTGTCGAATGAGGGTTGCAATCGTCCGAAGAGTGGTTACTCCCATCGCAAGCAGACTGCGGTCGTCTAGCGTAAGAATTTGGTCAACGCATGAAAGCCGCGTTAAAAGTTGCTCATTGGATCGCAGCGTAACAAATATGAGTCTCGCGTTAGGGTAGCGCCGCTTTAACGCTTTCAACAGAGGCATCGATTGTAAAATACTTCCCATGCCAATCAATTTGGCGACAATGATTACCTGCACGTTTTCCGATGTGATTGAGTGATCGCGTCGCAGCAGCCTGCCAAGCAACCGCGCGATTCCGTTGAACAGAAACGCCACGGGAACGGCGATGATTCGATCCGCAAAAATTCGTCCCTTGTGAGTCATGGAAAGAGCTTGGTTCGCAGAACCTTAGCCAGAACCGGTTAGCTTGCTAACCCTTGGCAGACTAGAATAACAACAGCGAGCAGGCAGATTGGTTCAAGAAGCGGCTGGCCGTGTCCTAGATCAAACGCCCCCGCCCACTTTTCGACGCGCGGAAATTAGCGTAAACTAAAGTAGTTCCGCGGATGGTGGGAGTAGCTCAGCTGGTAGAGCGTCGGTCTGTGGCACCGAATGTCGCGGGTTCGATCCCCGTCTCCCACCCCAACTTCAATTTCCGCAATAAATCAAATCCACTCTGTATTTTTGAAAAACGCGATCTGCCGTCAGCAGAGTCATTTGTTCCGAAACTGCCTGGGCGATGAGCATCCGGTCAAACGGGTCACGATGATGGTTCGGCAACTCATCCACTGCTTGCGCGTGAGGATGAGTAATATCCAGGGGTTGTAGGAACATGACTCGCATTGCTCGGGTCACAAATTCCGCCGGCCGCTCCGGCAGAACCAGCTTCCCGGTTCCAGCTTTGATGATGATTTCCCACGAACTCACCGCGGAGAGGTATAGTTCGGATGAATTGTCTGCCAGCAGTTCAAGTGCTTGATGGTTTAGTTTGGGTCTTGAAATAAGGCTGTGAATGAGTACGCTGGTATCCACCAGGTATTTCACGACTTCCTTCTTTTCCTCGGTTGCCGGCCCTCAAACAAATCCAAAATTTCGTCCGGCAACGGCGCATCGAAGTCGTCGGCAATCTTGATCGTATCGCCATAGATTCCGAGTTTTCGCGCAGGCTTTTCCGTGGCCACAGGAACCAGGCGGGCGACAGGAACCCCGCGGTTGGCGATGGTAATTTCCTCGCCGGCGGCCACGCGGCGCAGCAACCGCGAAAGATGCGTTTTCGCTTCGTGCGTGTTGACTGCTTTCATGTCACCATACTAGACTAAGTTACTGGACTAAGTCAACTTTAGCCGTTTTTCCTTTCCCCTCATTCCGCGTCTTCCCGGCTCAACGCCATTGATCTCTCGTTCCCCACCGCGAGGGAGAAAAACGCTAGGCGCACTGCTAATTTCGCATTTCGCCATTTTCTGCCTATCATGATTCATGATCAGCATCCGTTGTCGCGGCGTTCTCTTCGATCTGGACGGCGTGTTAGTGGATTCCACGCCAGCGGTAGCGCGGGTGTGGGCGTGGTGGGCGCGTGAGCACGGGTTCGATCCCAAAGAAGTCGTAAAAAAAGCGCACGGGCGTCCTAGCATCACCACCATCCGCGAACTCCTGCCCGACGCGGACCACGCCGCGGAGGATCGTGAAGTGGAACGGCGCGAGATCGCCGACGTGGAAGGAGTCATTCCCTTGCCCGGCGCGATGGAATTGCTGCAGGCGCTTCCTGTGCAACGCTGGGCGATCGTGACCTCCTGCACGCGGGCGTTGGCGCAGGTGCGCATCGCTGCGGCGGGACTGCCGAAGCCAAAGCATCTGGTCACCGCTACCGATGTGCGTCATGGCAAGCCGGACCCCGAGCCCTACCTGAAAGGCGCCCAAATCCTCGGCATACCCGCGGACGACTGCCTAGTGGTCGAGGATGCTCCCGCGGGAATTCGCGCCGGCAAAGCAGCGGGTGCACGCGTCCTGGCCTTGCGCACTACCGCGAGTGACGCCGAACTCCAGCAAGCGGGCGCGGACTGGATTGCCGATGACTGCGCCGAACTTTTTCTGGAATCCTCGGTGGCAGGCGAAGAGTTTTTGCGTATCGGCAGTCGAACAAAATAGTCCTGGGTGTCGAATAAACAGGTAGAATCTCAACTTTGTCGACCCACGAAATACGAATTTATTCCGAGGAGAGAAACGATGATCTGCGTGAAAAACCTGAGCATGCTGCTGGCGCTTGCTCTGTCCATGACGGCGATTGCCGCGCGAGCGCGAGCGCAGGATAAGGATGCCAAACCTGCCGACAAGCCCGCCGAAGCCTCCTCTGCTGCACCGCCCAAGGAAGAATCTTCCGTCACCGATCACAGCATCAAAATCGGCGGCCAGACGATTCCCTACAAGGCGACTGCCGCAACGATTCTTTTGAAGAACGAAAAGGACGAGCCCACGGCGCTCATTTATTACACCGCCTACACGCGCAGCGACATCAAGGATCTGAGCCAGCGCCCCGTCGCGTTCGTTTACAACGGCGGGCCGGGCTCTTCCTCGGTATGGCTGCACATGGGCTCATTTTCGCCGCGCCGCGTGATCACCGTGAACGCCGATGCCACGCCTCCCGCTCCCTACAAGCTCTCCGAGAATCCGCACTGCCTCCTGGACAAAACGGATTTGGTCTTTCTTGACCCCGTGGGGACGGGCTTCAGCCACGCCGTCGGCAAAGCTCAGGACAAGGATTTCTGGGGCGTCGATCAGGACGTCAAGTCCTTGGCGCAATTCGTCAACACTTATATCAGCCGCAACAGCCGCTGGAATTCCCCGAAATTTCTCATCGGAGAAAGCTACGGCACCTTCCGCTCGGCCGCGCTTTCGAACTTTTTGCAGTCGCATGACGGCCTGTACTTCAACGGCATCGTGCTGATCTCTTCCGTGCTGAACCTGGGGACCATTTCCTTTAATGCCGGCGAAGACATGCCGTACATTTTTTACCTTCCCAGCTACGCGGCCACCGCCTGGTATCACAAAGTGCTGAAGGACCGGCCCGACAACTTGAAACCCTTTCTGGAGGAAGCACGAAAGTATGCGCAGTCCGATTATGCGGATGCTTTGATGAAAGGTTCAAAACTGGGCGAAGCGGAAAAAGCTGCCGTCGCGAAAAAGGTTGCCCGCTTCACCGGCCTCAGCGAAGACTACCTGGTCAAAGCCAATCTGCGCGTGAACCTGCCGCAGTTTATGAAAGAACTGCAGCGCAGCCGCGGCTTGACCACCGGGCGCCTTGACGCGCGTTTTTCCGGTTGGAGCTACGACTTGCTCGGTGAATATGCGGAGTACGACCCGCAGGACACCTCGATTACCGGACCGTTCACGGCGGTATTTAACAATTACGTTCGCGAGGAACTGAAGTTTGGACAGGACAAGACCTACCGCACCCTCTCATACGATGCCTTTCCAGCCTGGGATTGGAAACATCGAGGTGGCGAAAGCTACGGATTCCCCGGTTCACCAAATGTGGAAGGCGACCTGATTCAAGCGATGCTCACCAATCCACACCTGCAAGTCGAAGTGGAAAACGGAATCTACGATCTAGCCACGCCGTTCATGGCCACCGAATACACCATGGAGCATCTTGGCCTGCCGGACAAACTTCAGAAGAACATCCGTTTGCAGTATTACGACGCGGGACACATGATGTATCTCCGCGACGAAGATCTCGCCAAGCTCAAAACCAACGTCGGCACGTTCATCGATGGTGCTTCCAAGCAATAGGTAAGGGAAAGAACCAGGCGGCGCGAAGTTGATTTCGTCCTCGCCGCGGCGGTCATCACACTTCGTGGTGGCGGCCGCGTTTCTCTGTCCAGGCCAACCTGTCCATTCGGACAGTATTCCTGAAGAAATTGCAGGTGAGCCCTTCGGTGGCCACAGGTATCGGTTCGCCTACAATACAATAGTCGAAAAGAAAGGCCTTTTAGCAGCGCTTCACGCGACTCGCCCTCCGTTTCCCGGGCCTCGCAAGGACGCCACTCAATTCATGGGGACACCTACTCAAACCATGCCGCCGCAGATGGCGCCCGTGCCAGTGCCGGCGCCTTCATCAGCACCTGCCGCGCCAAGGACGATTCACACCGCCCAGCTCGTCACCGCGATGCTGAAGTCCAGCCCGCACGTCAGCGACCTGATTTTCTCGCCAGGCCGCGCTCCTCAAATCGAAGTGAGCGGCCAGCTCGCGGAGCTCAAATATAAGGGACTGGAGTGTCTGAGTTCGCAGGACACGCTCTCTATTGCCAGCGACATCATGGGAAAAAACGAGTCGCCTATCCGCAAGCTCGAGCAGGATGGCTCAGCAGACCTTTCCTACGGAATCTCGGGCGTGGGGCGTTTCCGTGTAAATATCTTCAAGCAGCGCGGAAGCTGCGCCATTGTAATGCGTGTCGTTCCGGACAGAATCCCCGGATTCGAGGAGCTGAATCTGCCGGAGGTATTGAAGGAAATTGTGGATCTGCGCAACGGCGTCGTCCTCGTGACGGGTCCAACCGGTTCCGGGAAATCTTCAACTCTCGCGGCCATCGTTGACAAGATGAACGAGGAGAAGGCCTACCACATCCTCACGATTGAAGACCCCATCGAGTTTCTTCATCGTCACAAGAAAGCGACGATCCATCAGCGCGAACTGCACTCGGACACACCGACCTTTGCGCTGGCTTTGCGCGCCGCGCTCCGGCAGGCGCCGAAAGTCATTCTCGTCGGCGAAATGCGTGACCGGGAAACGATTGAGATCGCGCTGGAAGCCTCGGAAACGGGCCACCTGGTCATGTCCACGTTGCATACCATTGATGCATCGAAAACCGTGGAGCGCATCGTTGGAGTTTTCCCCATGGCCGATCAGCACAGCATTCGCACGCGCCTCTCGAAAGCCTTTCGCTGTATCGTTTCCCAGCGCCTGCTACCGCGTAAGGACGGCAAGGGCCGCATCGCCGCGGTGGAAATCCTCAAATCCACGATGCGCACGCGGGAGTACGTTGAAAAAGGTGAAAGCGAAGGCAAGTCGCTTCTCGATGCCATGCGCGATGGCAGCACCGAAGGCATGCAGCACTTCGACGGCGAGATAGACAAGCTCATCCGCGCGGGGATCGTCGATTACGAAACCGGATTGACCTACTCGACGAATGCGGGAAATCTGCGCCTGGAAATGGCTGATTACCTCGAGGAGCGTCAGCATCCTAACCGTCCTGCTGCAGGCAAGCCCGCCGCGCAGGATCCCAACCGCACCACCGAGATCGAAATCGAAAGATAATCACTCGCAGAAGGGGATATCCACTTCGCCAAAAGTTTTTCTCAACAGTCTGTGGCCTGCTTTGGCTGCTTGGAGCGCTCTCTGTTTCTCACACTACTTCCTTAACCTTACAACCTGACCGATGCAATCAGTTACCCTGCATCGGCCAGCGCCTCTATGGTGCCTTTGAACTGGCTTGTTGGTTTGCGGGAAACAGTTCCTCGAAGAGCATCTCCACGAGTTGGTAGAGGTGATCCGCCCCATGCTCGCGCGCGTACCTGTATTCGGCGGCCCGAAGCAGATCGGTGTCTGTCCGCACTTCGAGCCGACCGGTGGTTACCGGGTTTGCCTTCGTATTTTCCAAACTCTTCTTCATCGCATCGGAAGCGACAACGCCCTTCCGCAGCCGTTCGCGCGCGCCTCGTAGATTGTCGAACAGTTCATCGAGGTCATGAATAACGCGAATCGCTTCAACCGCGCGGCAACCCTCCGCCAGCTTGCCGTCCACGCCAACGGCGAAAATGCTCGGCATCGTCCATGCAGACTGATTCATTCCCCTTGACCACATCACCTGCACGGCCGCAAACGTCCCGTCGCGCATACTATGAATCTCCGCCGCGGTTACAATCGCCTCTTCCGGAGCGCCGATTTCTCGAACGTACTTGTTCCACACATCGGCAATCCGATGTTCGGCAATTTGTCGCAATGGATCGGAAACGGCCTCATATTCGGCATGCGCAACGCGCTCCCGGATTCCGGCCGTGACCCACGAAGGAGGCAGGCTGTCAGCGAACATGTCCGCGACCGCATCCACGAACGCGCGCGCGTCAGCCTCAGAGCTGATGTGCGCGGCTAGCTCGTTCATTCGAATGGCCGCTTGGCGATGGCGCTCTCGGAGGAGACTAGCTTCCTGCTGCGCAGCAGCAAGCTCCTCGGGCTTGGGACTCTCTTGCCGCGGATAACCGAAAGCCAGGACAAATATCAGCCAATAGAGAAACATATTCTCGCCTCGCCGCAAAACGCTGTAGCCTCTGCCAGAAAACTAGAAGCTGTTGCACAACCCAGTTTCGACCCAATAGAATCAATAACTTAGCCGGGTTGTGCAATACGCTCTAGGCAGATTCCTCCAATCACAATAATGGAATGCGCAATCGAATTCAATGGAGCCAAGAAGTATCTATCTTTCTACTCAAGCCCATACGTGCCACAATCCCAAGCAGAAAACTCGCACCTTTGATGAGTGACTTCATTCCCATGCTGTTGACGCGGGTGCCGCCTGCGCTCTGGCTTTTCCTTGGCGCCACCTTTTGCTTCTCCCTCTTGGCCGTATTTCTGCCGCGCCTCGCGCCAAGAGTCTTCCGCGCCGTCGAGTCCTTTCTCTCCCATTTGGCGCCAAGCAAAACGCTGGCGATCCTCACTTTTTTCTTTATCGTCATCAACCTCCGGCTCGCTCTTCTGCCTCAGCTGCCGGTGCCCGTTCCCAGCATCCATGACGAGTTCAGCTACCTCTTGATGGCGGACACTTTCGCGCACGGCCGCCTCGCCAACCCTCCGCATCCGGTGTGGATCAGTTTCGAAACGTTTCACGTGAATTGGTTTCCCACCTACTCCTCAAAGTATCCCCCCGGTCAAGGGGCCGTCCTGGCGCTCGGTCAATTGCTGTCACATCCCTGGATCGGGGTTCTCCTAAGCATTGCCGCGATGTGCGCCGCGATTCTCTGGATGTTGCAGGCCTGGCTTCCGCCCAGATGGGCGCTTCTCGGCGCAGTCTTGGTCGCGCTGAAATTCGGAATCGCCAGCTATTGGATCAACAGCTACTGGGGCGGAGCCGTCGCGGCCACTGGTGGCGCGCTGGTGCTGGGCGCGATGCCGCGAATCGTGCGCCGCGCGAGCACACGCGACGCTCTGTTGCTCGGCCTGGGGATCGCCATCCTGGCCAACACCCGGCCCTATGAGGGATTGCTCCTTTGTATCCCCGTCGCGGGCTGGTTCCTCAGGTGGCTTGCGGGAAAAACAAAATCGCGCGTGACGCCGCGAACTCGCATCGTCCGGGTTTTCGCGCCGCTGGCCGTTGTTCTGCTGCTGACCATCGGCTTCATTGGCTACTACAACTGGCGGCTGACCGGAAGCGCCCTCCTCTTTCCGTACGCCTTGAATTCGCGGACCTATCGAACAACGGGACTTTTCTTGTGGGACCATCCGAAGGAGCAGATTCAATATAACAATGAGCAGTTCGAAGATTTCTACAATGGCTGGGAACACGAATACTATCAGAACAAATGGCAGGACGTTCGAAAGATTACCGCCGAAAAGTTGACGCGCAGCGGCAGCACCTACTTCTGGTGGGGCGCTCTGCTGCTCTTGCCCGGATTGCCATTTGCCTTTCTCGATCGCAAGATGCGCTTGCCGCTCTTGATCTTAATTCTCGGGACCGCTGCATTTCTAACGTCGATCTGGTCCTTTCCGCACTACGCCGCGCCGCTGACGTGCGTGATTTTTCTGCTGCTCGTCCAGGCCATTCGCCACCTACGCACCATCCGCCTGGGTGGGCGCCATCTTGGCCTCGCGCTTTCCTGGGCCGCTGTTTCCCTCCTCGCGTTCGACGTCGGTTCCTCAGCTCGGCGCCACGTCTGTGACCACTTGGAATGGACCTGCAAAGGTGATCCGAGCCGCGCGGCCATCGAAAAAACGCTTTCGAACGCTCCCGGCAAGCACTTGATCATGGTGCGTTACGATCAAGATCACAATCTGCACGACGAGTGGGTTTACAACGGAGCGGAAATCGACAACGCCAAAGTTCTTTGGGCCCGCGAACTCGATCCCGCCCAAAATGCAAAACTCTTCGCTTACTTCAAGGATCGGCAGATCTGGCTCGTCGAACCCGATACTGACAATACGGAATTGAGTCCCTACCCTCTCTCCCCCGTTCCGCCCAAACGCTAAGCCGCCACGCTACTTTGTTTTCCTCAGCAAAGACACAAAGTGCAATCCTCGTCCAGCGAGAAGGCTAACCGGAGGCGGGTATAGCTGAACTCGCGTGGTCCAGTTCGTCTCTGCCAGCCCGCACTTTGAAAAATACTCCTCCCAATCTGCGCGGCTCTGGTAGTTGTACGTCAGCACCACGTCATGCGGCCGGTTGCCCACCCAATCCATGAAACGCAGTGTTAGGCGATCGAAGATGTTTTCGTCCAAATGATCCTTTAGTAGCACAAACGAACGGCTCACCCGAACCGCCTCATGAAGCAGGATTGCCGGATCTTGCGTGTGGTGGAGCACGTCCACAAAAAGACAGACGTCGAAGGAACCATCCGGAAACGGAAGCGCGGATCCGTCAAAAGCGCTGCATTCGATCTTGCACTCCGGCCGCACCAGAAACTCGACACCCTGAATGGAAACGTCCGGGCGAAGCTTGGCGATGAGGCTTCCGATGGTTCCGTCCCCGCAGCCAATATCCAGCACGGCGGCGTGAGGGGGAATCTGCGCTGCAAGCATCCCGGCAAGGACGCGAGTGCGGCGTGGGAATACAAAAGCTCGATGCCAAGTCCCCATCCAGGAAAGTGGCCGGGATGTCTGGGGAGGGGCAGCCATTTATTTCAAATCGTAGTCGCCGATGAACGTCCCGCGGCTGATGCCCAGCATGCTTAGAAAGAAAGCGGCGAAAATCATCTGTAAGCCGAGGAATAGCCACATTGACCAGAAGAGCACCTGACGGATTTCGTAAAGCTCGCCGAAGCCGCTCGCAGCCCACTTCCAGGTGACCCACGCGCACCCGGCGAATCCCATCAGGGACAGCCCGCCTCCCAAGAGCAAACCCGTCTCCAGCGTGACGCGCTTCAGAACACGCCGCAGGGATACCGAGCGGCGATCAAAGCGTTCGGCATAGCTGAATACTTTTGCGAACGCCCCGATCGAGAGAATCTGCGCCCCCAGCAGCGTGAAGATGACGCCGAATATCATGGTGTGAATGTCCAGCACCACATGCGAAGAAATTTTGCGCGGTCCCGGCAGCAGCCAAAACACAAGTAAGAGTCCAGCAAGCACCAGCGCAGCGCCCGGCAGCAGAAAAAGCCAGTTCGGAGCGTACAGCAGCATGAATCGGAGGCTGCGCCATCCGTCGCGAAAACTCCGGAGATGTGGCGCGCGCCCGCGTTTGTCGGGCCACAAAGTGATGGGAATCTCCGCGATGCGCGCACCGATTTGCGCGGACTTGATAATCATCTCGAGCGCGAACTCCATCCCCGAACTGCGCAGGTCCAGGCGGTCATACAGGCTGCGGGTAAACCCCCGCATTCCGCAGTAACCGTCTCCGATGTGCGCGTGAAATAATGTATTCAGCAAAGCGGTGAGACCGGGATTGCCGAAGTATTTGTGGAGTGGCGGCATGGCGCCCGGTTTGATTCCGCCGCGGAACCGGTTGCCCATCACGATGTCGTTGCCCTCGCGCAACTTTTCCACGAATCGCGGCACATCGGTGAAGTCGTAGCTGTCGTCCGCATCTCCCATGATGATGAAAGGCCCGCGGGCGCCGGCAATGCCCGCGCGCAGCGCAGCGCCGTAGCCACGCTCCGCGACGCGAACCACTCGCGCACCGTGCTCTTCCGCAATCTGCATCGATCCATCCGTCGAGCCGTTGTCGGCGACGACTACTTCCCCGCGTAGCCCCGCCGCCTGGAACGCGTTCATAGCTTTGTCCACGCACAACGCCAGCGAATTCGCTTCATTCAGGCACGGGATGACCACGGACACTTCGACGCCGTGCGACATTTCAGTTCGCACAGACTGCGACCCTTCCGAAGTCAGAACCGTCCCCATAGGCGGCACCATCATATCGCGCTCCTTCGGACATTTCACCCGCGCATCATCCGCCAACTCTTGCGTCCGCCGATACGCTCGCGGGCCGGTACCGGGTAAGTTTAGGAATGCGCGTTATACGCACAGCTTCGCGCTATACAGGCAGATGCTCCAACGGGCTGTTGAAAAAGCACCTCAATTGTCATCCCGAGCGTATCGTGGGATCTGCTTTTTTTAGAAAATACGGAAAAAGCAAGACTCGTTCGTCGCGAGCCTTACCATGAAACGGCGCAGATACCAGTTCTTCAGCGACCTGCTACGAGGAATTGCAAAACCTTTGCCAACATCCAGCGGCTCATCCGGGACTTGCGTTCTGAAAGTGCGCTTGCAACTCCGATCACTCGTCCGGTAAGCCCACAATGCCGCCAAGAGGCGGCTGCGAGAGGGCAAGGCCTGGAGGTCCACGATCGTCTCCGAATCGGCGGCAATTCGCACAAAACAAACCGCGAGACGGTCAAAATCAAGCATCGCCGACACTCAACAAGTACCTCCAAAAAAGGCCACCCAACCTGTCGATCTCGCTGCCTCTCGTTCGACATACCAGTAGAGCTAAGGAAAGCACCCTTCAGGAGGCGGATATGGCAAGACAGCACCAGTTCTTTAAGAGCTTTAAATCAGTATTGGGAGCGGCCCTCATCGCGCTCGGGCTTGCTATTCTGTTCGGGAAGCTGGATCCACCCGCAGCCCAGTTGACCAATCTCCTTGGCGCTACGGCGAAGGAGACGCTGGAGCTATTGCCCTCTTTGGCCTACGCCTTCGACCACCAGTGGTTTTCTCCGTGCCCCCTCCAAATGTTGGTATCCTTCTGGCCGCTGCTCCACTTTATGGTCGGAGCGATCTAGTTGCAGGAAGCTTCGAGGGATAAAGTCAAATCATGCCGACACCAAAAATACTTCCAGGAAAAAGCTGCTGTTCCTGTCGATCCTGCCGCCCCTCGTTCGACGTGTAAATGAAGCCCAGGCTCAGCCGGTCGAGATCGTCCAGAAGCCTAGCTCCGAACCAGAAACCACAAGGAGAGACAACGATGCGATTTATGATGCTGATGATCCCGAAGGGGTACGAAAAGGCCAAGCCGGGCGCCATGCCAGACGCCAAGGCGGTAGCGGCGATGATGAAGTACAACGAATCCCTGCAGAAGGCGGGCGTGCTGCTGGCGCTCGATGGGCTTCACCCGCCCTCGATGGGCGCGCGCGTCTCTTTCTCCGGTGGGAACGCGAAGGTGACTGACGGGCCCTTCGCGGAGGCGAAGGAGGTGCTTGGCGGGTACTGGATGATTCAGGTGAAGTCGAAGGAAGAGGCGGTGGAATGGGCCAAGCGCTGTCCGGCTTCGGAAAACGAGGTGATTGAAGTTCGCCAGGTGCAGGAGTTCGAGGATTTCACTCCCGAGGTGCAAAAGGCCGGGCGGAACGAGCCCGCGCTGCGCGAGCAACTCAAGCCGCGCCAGGGGTCGTGACCGCGCTAGCTTGCGAGGGCGCAATGGGCGATCGGCAAAATATTTTTTGAACGTGTCGATTTCGCCGTTCCTCATTCGACGCGTAAGTAGAGCGTAGATGGAGCGGGGGCAAGCAATAGAGAGGGTCAGCTCCAGAACTTAAATCTAAAGGAGATCTAACGATGCGATTCATGATGCTGGTCAAGTCCGCTGAGAACAAGGGCGCTCCGCCCAAGGAACTCATGGACGCCATGGCCAAGCTCGCCGAAGGTGCGAACAAAGCCGGAACGATGATCACAAGCGGCGGGCTGGCTCCAACCGCGATGAGCACGCGCGTGCGGGTGTCTCGAGGTCAGCTAACTACGACCGACGGGCCGTTCACCGAGGCCAAGGAAGTCGTCGGCGGATTTGCCGTTTTTGAGTTGAAGTCGAAAGACGAGGCGCTCGAAGCGACGACGCGCTTCATGGAACTTCACAAGAAACACTGGCCCGGCTGGGAGGGCGAGACCGAAATTCGCCAGATCTTCGGGCCGGAAGATTTCCCTCCCAAAGCATAGGAGCGCTCGCGCGTACGGTTGGCCGCGAAGAAGTAGCTGCGCCGCGCCCGGGCTTGCACGAGCGAATTGAAGATGGTGTGATGGGTAGCCGTGACGGCTACCCATCCACATAGTGCCATCGATGCGGTCTGGCGGATTGAGTCTGCCAGGATCATCGCCGGTCTCTCGCGGATCGTGCGCGATGTTGGCCTTGCCGAGGAGCTCGCGCAGGACGCTCTCGTCGCCGCCCTCCAGCAGTGGCCGGATTCAGGCATCCCGGACAACCCAGGCGCCTGGCTCATGGCCACCGCGAAACACCGTGCGATCGACATGTTCCGCCGAAACAAGCGGCTGGAGCGCAAACACGAGGAGCTTGGCCGCGAGCTCCAGGCGCAGCAGGAGATGGCTGTGCCGGATTTCGACGCCGCGCTCGACGATGATATCGGGGATGACCTCCTACGTCTCGTGTTCATCTCCTGCCATCCGGTTCTCTCGACCGAGGCACGGGTTGCCTTGACGCTTCGCCTGCTTGGAGGTCTGACGACAGAGGAGATCGCGCGCGCCTTCCTCGTCCCCGAGCCGACTGTCGCCCAGCGCATCGTCCGGGCCAAGCGCACCCTCACCGAGGCGCGCGTTCCCTTTGAAGTCCCCCGCGGGCCCGATCTTGCCGCCCGTTTGTCGTCCGTACTGGAGGTAATCTATCTCATCTTCAACGAAGGCTACTCGGCCACGGCCGGCGAGGACTGGATGCGCCCGGCCTTCTGCGAAGATGCGCTGCGTCTCGGGCGTATTTTGGCCGAGCTCGTTCCAAACGATCCGGAGGTCCATGGCCTTGTCGCACTAATGGAAATCCAGGCGTCCCGCTCAGGCGCGCGAATTGGCCCCTCGGGGGAGCCCATCCTGCTCCTCGATCAGGACCGTGCCCGCTGGGATCAGCTCCTCATCCATCGAGGTCTCGCCGCCCTTCAGCACGCCGAAGAGCTGGGTGGCGCCCACGGCCCTTACGCGCTGCAGGCCGCCATCGCCGCATGTCACGCTCGCGCGCGTACTGCCGCGGAAACGGACTGGCAACGCATCGCCGCGCTCTACGACGCGCTCGCCCAGACTATGCCTTCGCCTATCGTCGAGCTGAATCGCGCGGTCGCCTTCGCCATGGCCTTCGGTCCGGCAGCGGGCCTCGAGCTCATCGACACGCTCGCCTCGGAGCCGTCTCTCAAGGCCTACCACCTCTTGCCCAGCCTCCGATTTTCTTTTCAAGCTCGGCCGCTTCGCCGAGGCGCAAGCGGAGTTCGAGCGCGCCGCATCGTTCACGCGCAACGCACGCGAACGCGAACTCCTGCTTGATCGCGCCCGAGCCTGCGCAGGAGGGCCTCCCCAGCCCGGTCTACAGTGATGAAGGCGCGCCTCCCGCTCTGCGCTTGCATTCCCGCCGAGCCCCGCCTCGACCAGTGCCTTGACCATTGCCTTGAATTGACTGGAAATCTGTGGGAACCTTCGCTGGTTCTTTCTTCCGCCCATCCAAAATGCCTACATCGCCGCCTGCAAAACCGGGAAACGAAACAAATCTTCAAACGCAAAACGCGCTATCCCCGGATCCCTGGGAAGCCGCCTACCTGCGATTCGAATCGCCGGAAAAGGAAATCCAAAAATTTCTCGGACGCCTCGCTCGTTTAGGCGCTTCGCTATGGCCGCGCGACGCCGAAATTGCCGAGCTTTTTTGCGGGCGCGGAAACGGTTTGATCGCTCTCGAGCGTCTCGGCTTCACCCGCATCGAAGGCGTAGATTTGTCTCCCCTGCTGGTAGCGCAGTATCGCGGGCCGGCAAAGTGTATTGTCGGCGATTGCCGCCAGCTTCCTTTCGCGGATCGCAGCAAGGATGTTTTGATCGTCCAGGGTGGTTTGCACCATCTTTCCACTCTGCCTGACGATCTCGATCAAACTTTTGCGGAAATGCAGCGCGTGCTTCGAACGCACGGCCGCGTCATGTTTGTCGAGCCGTGGCGCACTCCCTTCCTGACCTTCGTGCACTTTATTTCCGAAATCTCTCTGGTGCGCCGCATTTCCGGTAAGATAAACGCCTTCGCCACCATGACCGAGTATGAAATCCGCACCTACCAGCAATGGCTCGGCCAGCCCGAACTCATCAAAAAAGTAGCCCGCGCTCACTTCCTGCCCGTCCACGAATCTTTCGCCTGGGGCAAGTGGAACTTCGTCGGCACTCCGCGATAATACGATTCGAAATAAATTAGCATTCGAACGCGCCACTTCCGGCTTGCATTTTCTCCTACCCCCGATATGATGGCTGCGTTTCGCGCATCCCTCGAGACCTCACATTGTCTGGCACATCGGAAGCCTCTTCCACAGTCAGCTCCTCGCCCGCGGTCGGCCGCGGACGCCTGCTCCAGGTCCTCGGCATGTGGTTCGGCATGGCCGCCGCGATTGGCAACACCATCGCCGCCGGCATCGTTCGAACGCCCGGCGACGTCGCCAAGATTCTCCCCAATGCGTGGATGTTTCTCGGAGTTTGGATTCTCGGCGGACTCTATGCTTTTTCCGGCGCCTCCTCTATGGCGGAGCTTGGCGCCGCGATTCCCCGTAGCGGCGGCCAGTACAATTTCGCGCGCCGCGCCCTCGGCGATTACGCCGGATTCATCGTCGGCTGGAGCGACTGGCTTTCCACCTGCGGCACAGCCGCCGCCGTCGCCATCGTCATCGCCGAATACAGCGGCGCGCTCTTCCCGGTCCTCAGCGGAAACCTGGCCATCCCCGGATTCGAATGGCGCGTTCCGTTGATCGTTGCGGTTCTTATAATCGTTGGGTTTTTCATTTTGCAATGGCGCGGAATTCGCTGGGGCAGCGGCGCGCAATTATCCACCGCCGCGCTCAAAACCGGCGCTTTCGTGATTCTCGTGATCGCCTGCTTTTTGCTGGGCGGGCCGGCCCACCGTGCCGTCGCGCAGTCCACCGCTTCCGCGCTGGCCTTGCCCACGGGATGGCCGCTAATCGTTGCAATCATGATCGGGCTTCAGGGAGTCATCTACACCGTCGACGGCTGGGACGGCATAATCTATTTTGGCGAGGAGGTGCGCCATCCTGGCCGCGACATCCCGCGCGCGATTTTCGGAAGTGTTTTTTCCATCATGGCGATTTACCTTTTGTTGAATCTCGTCGCGCTATATATCCTGCCAATGCGCGACATTGCAGGAAACAATTTTGTTCTGGGTACGGTTGCGGATCGCATTTTCGGGAAGCTCGGCGATCCCATTATTCGCTCGATCATGGTCATCTCCATGCTGAGCTGCCTCAACGCCAACCAGCTCTTCTGCTCGCGCACGCTTTACTCCATGAGCTGCGACGGATTATTTTTTCGTCGCGCCGCTCGCGTCAATCCGGGTGGCACGCCGGTCCTGGCGCTCTTCCTCAGCACGGTTGTCGGCCTGCTCTTCCTGCTGACCGGAACTTTCGAGCGCGTCATCGCCATGCTTTCGTTTTTCTTTGTTGCGAATTACGCACTGTCGTACGCGTCGTTGTTTGTGTTGCGCAAGAGAGAGCCGGAACTGGCGCGGCCCTACCGCGCGTGGGGTTATCCGTGGTCGACGGGAATTGCGCTGGCGGCCTCCGTTTTGTTTTTAGCCGGGTCGATCTTAACGGATCAGAAGAACGCACCGTGGGCGCTCGCGATGCTGGTGCTCAGCTATCCCGTCTTCCGCGTTTTGAGGTGGGTCACGCAGCGCGCCGATGCCGCCGCGGAGAAAGACTCTTAGCTCACTTTTTCGGCAATCGATTTCCCTTGCATGAACAGCAGCAAATAATCTTTCCCGCCCGCCTTCGAGTCCGTTCCGGACATATTGAACCCGCCAAACGGGTGCGCGCCCACCATCGCGCCGGTGCACTTCCGATTTAGATAGAGATTGCCGACGTGAAACGCCTCCTCGGCCTTTTTAACCTTCTCCGGATTCTTCGAATACACCGCCCCGGTCAAACCAAACTCCGTATTGTTCGCAATTTCCAGCGCCTGGTCGTAATTCTTCGCCTTGATCACCGCCAGCACCGGCCCGAACACTTCCTCCTGCGCCAGCCGCGCCTTGGGATCCACATCCGCAATAATCGTCGGCTCGATAAAATACCCGTCTCCCGCTGCGCGTTTCCCGCCCGTCAGCAGCTTCCCTTCCTTCTTCCCCACTTCGATGTAATCCAGAATTGTTTTCATCGCCGACTGGCTTACCACCGGCCCCATATAATTGCTCGGATCGTCGCTCGGCCCGACGGTAATTTTCTTCGTGCGCTCCACCAGCTTCTGCACAAATGTGTCGTATATTTTCTCGGAGACGATCGCGCGCGAGCACGCCGAACATTTTTGCCCTTGATACCCGAACGCCGCCTGCACCGTGCCTTCCACCGCCGCATCAATATCCGCTTCTTCGTCCACCACGATTCCGTCTTTGCCGCCCATCTCCAGCACCGTGCGCTTGATCCACATCTGTCCGGGAACGGTCTTGCCCGCAAGTTCGCTGATCCGCAGCCCCACTTCCTTCGATCCCGTGAATCCGATGTACCGCGTCTTCGCATGCTGCACCAGCACGTCGCCAATCACGCTCCCCGGCCCGGTGATGAAGTTCACCGCTTCCTTCGGAATGCCCGCCTCGAAAAGAATGTCGACAAATTTCGCCGCAATCGTCGGCGAATCCGCCGCCGGCTTCAGCACAACCGTATTCCCCGTAACAAGCGAAGCCGCCGTCATCCCCGCCATGATCGCGCAAGGAAAATTCCACGGCGGAATCACCACGCCCACTCCCAGCGGGATATACACCAGGTAGTTGCGCTCCCCGCGCATCGGCGTCAGCTTTTGCGGCTCACCCAGTCGCAGCATTTCCCGCCCGTAAAATTCCAGGAAGTCGATCGTCTCCGCGATGTCCGCATCTGCTTCCACCCACGTCTTCCCCACTTCGTAGCACACCAGCGCGTTTAGCTCGTACTTTCGTTCTCTCACAATCTGCGCCGCCCGAAAAAGACACTTCGCCCGCTCCTGCGGCGAAACTTTCTTCCACGTATCAAAATATTTGTGCGCGTCTTCCACCGCCTGCCGCGCCATCTCCACCGTGGCATTCTGGAAAACGCCAATGATTTCCATTGGGTGCGAAGGATTCGTCGACGTGCGCTTCTCCACCGTGGTCACCTTGCGCCCGTTCAGCCACATCGGGTAATCGCGCCCAAACTCCGCCTTCACCTTCTTCAGCGCCTCTTCCATCCGCGCCCGGTTTTCCGCCTTCGTAAAATCAATAAACGCCTCGTTCGTAAACTCCGAAACGTGAACAATCTGCTCTGCAGTAGCCATGGCCTGTCCCCTCCTCGTCCTGCAAACATCTAATTCTACTGCTCCCGCAAACTACCCGACAAGCAATAGGCGGAGCTGGTCTTCGTGCTGCATTCGCGCCAGCGTCATACGGTCTGCGTTATGCTCTGCGAAGCGCTACGGATGAAACAGTTATCAGCCATAGTTCTATAGCTGGCAAACAACGGTATTTAACTTCCGGAGTTGCCAAGTTCCTGCGCCAAGCTGCCAGAACACGAATGCTCGCCCGCAATCATTCCCCTATGGATGATTGCAGAAGCGCGCACTTGCGTCGATATTCCCTGGGAGCTTCGCCCATCTTTCGCCTAAAGACACGACTGAAAGAACTTTCCGATCCGTATCCAATGGCTGACGCCACCTCAGCTAACGACTTATTGTTCGAGCGAATCATGGCACCTGCTTTGTACATCCGCCAGCGGGTAAGGTATTCGAGAGGGGTCTGGCCCAAAACGGTCCTAAATTTTAAGGCAAAGGCAGACCTCGACATGCGTGCTTCGCGAGCAAGTGAGGCAACGGACCAACTCCTATCAAGACTCGCATGCATTGCCTGTATGGCTTTGCTGAGATGCTTGTCTGACATGGCAGCCAACCACCCCTTCGGCGGAGCCGCGGAGCTGCTTGCGTAAGCTCGAATTGCAAAGACAAACAGTGATTCATAAAGACAACTGATCAAGCGCGATGAAGCTATACCGGGTTGTGCGGTTTCTGCCGCCAAAAGATCTAGTACCGATTGGAAGGCGTGACTTCGATTTTGTTCAAGCCGCAGGTGCAGATAACGAGGCAGAATCGTGGAAATGAGTGGGGCCCCGAATGCACGCATGCCAAACGACCCACTCACCAAAGTTGTGAGCGGGCCGCCTCCTCCGTAATGAATCACGCCATCCACTTCTAATTTTCTCAATTCGCTGTAATCGATGACGGCGGAACGCGGATGATCCAGCAATGTAAAGGGCTCATCACTGAGAATGAAAATGAAAAGATCGCCGCTGGAGAGGGAGATGGTTCGGCGCTGATCCTTGAACCTCAGAAGCGCCGATCCGCGAATCACTAACCCGAAGCGTATCCGCGGACCTTTATCCCCCGAGTAGCGAAAACCCCAGGGGGCTGTCGCCTCCACACGCCTATACCTCGCTTCCTGAATTCTCATTGTTCCAAAGACTTCAGACAGCGGGTCCATACGGGGTTCGAATACTGGACGGTCGGTCATGTATTTTGGATTGATATCACCCACGAGTCCCATTCTATAGCATCTATCTCTCGTGTGCCAAATTGCAGTTGGGAAATACGCGTGAGCGTGATTGCAACCAAATTCAAGGAGAACAACGAAGATGTCCACGAAGAATCGTGACGTGTCCCACATGAAACGCAGACTTGTATGGATTTTGCTCTCCCATTCAGTCTTGGGCCTCACAGCCAACCCATTGCCCGCGCAGGAGACAAGGTCCGAGAGGGAAACTTTAGTTGTAGAGTCCGGCAATGATTTCCGTGCCGCGCTCGAAAAAGGAATACGTCTCAAAGCCATTGGGCAGCCCATTACCGCAAAGCTGCTTGAGCCGGTCTACGCGGGAGAAGTTCTCGCGATCCCGGCAGGCTCGACGATCAAGGGACATGTTTCTGCAATTAGTACGGCTCCGATGCGCAAGCGCGCCCGAAGGCTTCTAGATGGCGACTTTACCCCGCCCAAGACGGCGCACGTGACGTTCGATCAACTGGTGCTTTCCGATGGAACGCTGGTGCCGATTCACAGTGATTCCGCTGTCGGCCTTGGTCGTGTGGCCAATTCGCGATATCTTCCCAAGGCGCAGCGTCCTGGAATCCGCAAAAAACTCAAGGGCGCTATGGCCCCGCTGCGAGAACCGCATAAGCTGCAGCGATTGGGCGAAGCCGTCGTAACCAGCTTGCCATACCACCCGGAATACATCGATCAAGGGACCGTTTTTGACACTGCCCTGCTCGCACCGATGACGGTACTCCTACCGGTTCACCCTAATACGGCGTCTCCGCAAGCGAGCGACTATCTCCACCTTCACCTCTTGACCCCAGTCAACTCAAGCACGTCCACGGCGGGCGCGC
>Ga0209648_10001064_pt1 | contig 21961 bp, 22 predicted proteins | sample GraSoi2013_115cm_FD_185830 | JGI IMG/M metagenome (GOLD analysis project Ga0209648, IMG submission 185830) | Grasslands soil microbial communities from the Angelo Coastal Reserve, California, USA - Sample 9_17_2013_115cm (SPAdes) (version 2) | ecosystem: Environmental > Terrestrial > Soil >... | reverse complement strand
CGACTTGCAGCAGCGCCGGCGGCTCACCTATCTCTTCATCGCCCACGACCTGGCGGTCGTGAAGCACGTCGCCGATCATGTGGCGGTGATGTATCTCGGCAAGATCGTCGAGCGCGCCCCCGCGGCGACCTTGTATGCCGCGCCGCGCCACCCCTACACCACGTCGCTCCTCTCCGCGGTGCCGGTGCCCGACCCCCGCGCCCAACGGCAGCGCATCGTGCTCGCGGGCGACGTGCCGTCGCCGGCGCATCCGCCGCCCGGTTGCCCGTTTCACCCGCGCTGCCCCCATCCCAAGAAGGACACGCGTTGTCGCACCGAGCCCCCGACCCTGCGGGAGGTCACGCCCGGGCAGCTCGCCGCGTGCCACTTCGCCCTCGAGCCAATGTGACGCTCCCCGACCGAAGCCGGTTTGCCGCCATGGTGCGCGATCCGCAGCTGTGGGTGCCCGTGGTCGTGCTCATCGCTGGCCTCGTGGTACTCGCGTGGATCCGCTAGGCGCACCGGTCGCCCTCGACGCGGCGCGCCTGCGTCGCCTGCAGCTCACTGGCGTGGCGAGCGGCTTCGCCGCCGGTGCCTGGCTCGGGGCGGCCGAGGCGCCCACCAAGATGGTCACGCTCGGGCTCTCACCTGTGGTGATCTCCTTGGCGATGGTGGTGGGCGTGTTTCTCGCCCGTTGGAGCCTGCCAGCCCTGCTGCGCGGCACGTCCGCGATCGGCGCGGACGTGCGCCAGGCACCCCATCTCGTCGTGTGGGCGATCCTCGCCGGGTGCCTGTGGGCCGTCGCGAACACGCTCACGATTTTCGCGATCAAAGACATCGGGCTCAGTATCGCGTTCCCGTTGTGGAACGCGAACAGTCTGCTGGGCATCGTGTGGGGCGCCGTCTTCTTCAACGAACTGCGCGGCGCCGGCTGGCGGCGGCTCGTGGGCGTGCTGGGTGGCGCCGCCGTGATGTTCGCGGGCGGGACGCTGCTCGCGGTGGCATCGTCGACGCAGGCGCCCGCGGGCCATCCCGGGCGCGGGATCGCCGCGGCGCTCGCCGCGGGGGCCCTCTGGGGCACGATGTACATCCCCTATCGCAAGGCGTATCTCACCGGCATGAACCCGCTCGCGTTCGTCACCTTCTTCACGATCGGGGAACTCGGGATGATGGCGGCGCTCGCGCTGGGCGAGCGCGGGGGCGTGTCCGGGCTGGTCGCGGAGCTGGCGCGCGCGCGCGAGGTGCTGTTCTGGCTGCTGCTCGGCGGCTTCGTGTGGGTGGTGGGTGATCTGTTCCAGCAATACGCGGCGAAGTACGTGGGCATCTCGCGCGGCATCCCGTTGTCGAATACGAACCAGCTGTGGGGCCTGCTCTGGGGTCTGCTCGTGTTCGGGGAGCTGCGCGGCGGCGCGGCCGCCACGTATGGCCAGGTGATCGGCGGGTCGCTGCTCATGGCCCTCGGGGCGGCGGCCATCGCGCTGGCATCGGCAACGGGCGCCGAGCACCGGCGGTGGCAGGAGGCCGCGGCGCGCGACGCCGCGCGCTACGGCACTGACCCGGCCTACGTGCAGGCCGCCCTCGCGGGCGAGAGCGTCAGCGCCCCCAGCCGCCGCCGGACGTGGCTCGACTGGACCCTCGTGGGCGGCACGACCGCCGTCTTCGTCGGCCTCGGGGCGGTGGCGCGGGTCCCGAGCCTGGCGCTCGGCTGGGGGTGGGTCGCGGGCCTCACGGTGGCGATGCTCGCCCTGCTCGCCGGCGCCGGCGTGCTATTGTGGCGCACGACGCGGTTCAACTGAGAAAGGATTCCCCATGATTGGAGCTGTCCGCCGGTTCGCCCTGCTCGCCCTGGTCCCCGCGGTCCTCCGCGCCCAACAGCCGGCCACCACCCTCGCGCAGCTTCTCAGCCCGCCCTACCCCGAGGAGCTCGTCGCCGCCCCCGCGGGCGGCGCGGTCGCGTGGGTCTTCAACGCCCGCGGCGCTCGCAACATCTGGATGGCCGCCCCTCCCGACTACCGCGGTAAGGCGGTCACGAGCTATGGCGACGACGATGGCCAGGAGCTCACGAGCCTCGGCTTCACGCCGGACGGGCGCGCCATCGTGTACGTGCGAGGCGGCGGGCCGAACGAAAAGGGCGAGTATCCCAACCCGCAGAGCCTCGTCGCCGGGGTCGAGCAAGCCGTGTGGGTCGCCGCGGTAACGGGCGGCGCGCCGCGGCGCATCGGCGAGGGACACTCACCCAGCGTGTCTCCGAAGGGGGACCGGGTCGCGTTCGTTAAGCACGGCGAGGTGTGGTGGGCGTCACTCGCCGACACGGCGGCGGCCGCGCGCTTGATCCATGGGCGCGGGTCCGCCGGTTCGCTGCGCTGGTCGCCCGACGGCACGAAGCTCGCCTTCGTCAGCGCGCGGGGCGATCACGCGCTCATCGGCGTGTACGACGTCGCTGCGAAGACGCTGCGCTTCCTCGATCCGAGCGTGGACTCCGACGCCGAGCCCGCCTGGTCGCCCGACGGCCGCCGGCTCGCCTTCCTGCGCCTGCCCGCCGGGGCGAACGACTTGCCATTCACCCCGCGGCGCGCGGGTCAACCCTGGAGCATCCGTGTCGTGGACGTCACCAGCGGCGCGGCCCGCTCGGTCTGGGTCGCCGATGCCGGGGGTGGCAGCGTGTTTCGCGGGATCGTCGCCGACAATCAGATCGGGTGGACGGCCGGCGACCGGCTCGTGTTCCCCTGGGAACGCGATGGCTGGACCCATCTCTACGCGATCGCCGTCGAGGGAGGCCGCCCGACGCTGCTCACGCCGGGCGGCTTCGAAGTGGAGCACGTGGCGGCGACCCCAGACCGGGCGACGATCGTCTACAGCTCGAATCAGGACGACAGCGAGCGGCGGCATCTCTGGAAAGTCGCGGTGAGCGGGGGTGCACCGGTCGCGCTGACCACCGGGACCGACCTCGAGTGGATGCCGGTCGCCACCAGTGGAGGCGGCGGGCCCCGAGATCCTGCTCGCCGCGGGGCCGCCGCGCGAGCTCGCGCCCGGCGCGATCCCCGCCGACCTTCCCGAGACCGCCCTCGTCGATCCCCAGCCCGTGCTGTTCCCCGCGGCCGACGGTCCGACGATTCACGGTCAGCTGTTCCTCCCGCGCGGGCTCAAGCCCGGGGAGCGGCGACCCGCCGTCATCTTCTTCCACGGCGGCTCGCGCCGCCAGATGCTCCTCGGCTGGCACTACATGTACTACTACCGCAACGCCTACGCCCTGAATCAGTACCTGACGAGCCGCGGCTACGTCGTGCTGTCCGTGAACTACCGCAGCGGGATCGGGTACGGCCTCGAGTTCCGCGAGGCGCTGCACTATGGCGCCCAGGGCGCGAGCGAGTTCAACGACGTGCTCGGCGCGGGCCTCTACTTGCGGGGCCGCCCGGACGTGGATCCCAAGCGGATCGGCGTATGGGGCGGGTCTTACGGCGGCTTTCTCACCGCCATGGGCTTGGCGCGTGCCTCGGATCTCTTCGCCGCGGGCGTCGACCTGCATGGCGTGCATGACTGGAACATCGAGATCCAGAACTGGGTGCCGACCTACGACCCGGCGAAGCGGGCCGAGGCGGCGAAGCTGGCCTACGAATCCTCGCCCATCGCCTATGTGAAGGACTGGCGCTCGCCGGTGCTGCTCATCCAGGGGGATGATGACCGCAACGTCCAGTTCAGCCAGACGGTCCAGCTGGCCGCGGCGCTGCGCGGGCAGGGCGTGGAGGTGGGGCAGCTGGTCTTCCCCGACGAGGTTCACGATTTTCTGACGCACGCTCATTGGCTGGCGGCGTACGAAGCGGCGGCGGCGTTCTTCCAGAACCGGCTCGGGCGCTAGCGCACGCCGCCCATGAGCCGCTGCACGGGCTTGATGAGCAGGAACATCACGACGGCCGCGCCCAACGTCACCGCAGCGGTCGCTCCAAAGAGCGTTGGGAGGGGCGTCGTGCTGATGAACCCGGCCGACCAGCCGGCTAGCTTGTTGCCCAGGGCATTCGACAGGAAGAACACGCCCATCAGGAGCCCGACCACGCGCCGCGGCGCGAGCTTCGTGACGACGGAGAGTCCCACGGGGCTGAGGCACAGCTCGCCGAGTTCTTCGATAAAGTAGGCGCCGACCAGCCACAGCGGGCTGATCTTCACGCCACCCTGCGCGATCGCTCCCGCCGGCATGAGCAACACGAACGCCAGACCCACGAACAGGAGCGCGAGCGCGAACTTCGCCGGCGAGGATGGCTGCCTCGGTCCGAGTCGTACCCACAGCCAGGCGAAGATCGGGGACAAGAGGATCACGAACGCCGCCTGGATGGACACGAACCACGACGCGTACAGCCTGATGCCGACGAGCTCGAGGCGGACGTAGCGATCCGCGAACAGATTCAGCGTGGACCCGGCCTGCTCGTAGGCGCCCCAGAAGAACGATGCGAACAGGAAGAACACGACGACCGCCGCGATGCGTTTCCAGTCCGCGGCCGTGAACCCATCGCCTCCGGCGCCGGAAGCGGCGGCGGCGGGCTCGGGCCGCGCCGCGAGTCGCGCAATCGCCGGCTGGAGGCGGTTACGACCGAGGACGTATTGCACCAGCCCCAGCGTCATGCCCACCCCGGCGCACGCGAACCCGAGATGCCAGTCCACGCCCTCAGCCAGTTTCCCGGCAATGAGTGGGCCGATCAGCGCGCCGAGGTTGATCCCCATGTAAAAGATCGAGAACCCGGCGTCGCGGCGCTCGTCCCCCTCCGCGTAGAGCGAGCCCACCAGCGTGCTGACATTGGGCTTGAGGAGGCCGGTGCCGATCACGATCAAGGAGAGACCGGCGTAGAAGAACGGCAACGCATGCAACGCGAGCGTAAAATGGCCGAGCGCGATGATCGTGCCGCCGATCAGCACGCTCTTGTAGTGCCCGAGCCACCGGTCGGCGATGATTCCACCGAAGATCGCGGCCAGCCAGACGCTGCCGACGTAGTTGCCGTACACTGCTCCGGCGTGCGGATCGGTGAAGCCGAGCGCCTTGACCATGTACAGGATGAGGAAGCCCCGCATCCCGTAATAGCTGAACCGCTCCCACATCTCGGTGAAGAAGAGCGTCGAAAGGCCGCGCGGGTGCCCGAACCAGCCCGCCTCCGGCGCGGCCGTGGACGCGGCGTGGGGCACCGCCATCAGTCGAACAACTCGTTCTGCTCCACGGGCTCGGGAGCCTGCGGGGCGCGCAGGATCTCGCCCAGCCGCTGCTCCCATTGCTCGAGGTGGAACCGATGCTCTTGCTCGAGCGTGCGCCGCACCGCGGGCGCGAGCTCGTGGAGCGCCGCGAGCAGCTCCGTGATGGCTTCCCGCATCGCTTGCGCGTGGAACCCGCTCTCGGTCGCTCCCATGTCCTCGAGGATGCTCTGCTCGGTGCGGGAGGCGATGATCGGTTCGGCGCGGCCCTCGACGAAGACGTTGGTGCGCCGCTTGGGGCCGCGCTCTTCCTCGATCGGCATCAACCCGACGATGCCGTCCGAGCGCCAGTACTTGCCGTAGCCGAGAAACACCATGCGGTCGCGCTTGATGTCCATGCTGCCTCCGGAGCGCCGCCCGTCCGCGGTGCGTGGCCCGGGCCCGAAGGCGTCACGGAACCAGGCCACCACACCGCGGATCACGCTCATGGCTTGCGCCGCTTGAGAATGTCCTCCAGCACTACCTGGTCGATCTTCCCGTCCATGCGCACGCGAACGTCGTAGTTCTCCCAGTACATGAAATTGGCGAGCGCCTCGAGAAACGTCCGATTCGCGACGCCCTGCCGCCGGGCGAGCCACTTTTCCGCCTGGCCCGCGGGCTCGCGGGCCAGGATCGGCTCGAGCTGGCGCACGACGTCGGGCGTGATCGGGAGCAGGTCTTCCGGGCGGCTCGTGAAGAAGTACAGTTGGTGCAGGCCGTACAACCGCTGCAGCTCGCGGATGGGGTTGGTGTCGTCGTACACGCGAATGTCGATGTAGCGGTCGTTCAGCCCGAGGTAGCCGCCGTTCTTCCGGACGACGAGCAGCGCGGCGGACTCCATCCCCCGTTTGTCGCCGCCGCCAGCCTGGCCGGCGACCAACGCCGCCAGCAAGCGATCCGCGAGCGCGCCCGGGGTGCGCGCGAACGCCGCCGCCATGTTCGTCACCGTCTGCTCGGAGACCATGATGTTCGCCTGGGCCGCGTACCCCCGGCCGAGTACGAGCGCGCCCTTGCCGCCGAGTCGCGGCTCCGACGGGCCGCCAACCCGCCCACCGGCCCAGTCGAAGCACGAGTCTCCCGTCCAGCTCGCGCTGTTCCCGCGAGCGTCGACCATGCCGACCTGCCGCTGCGCGGGACGGGGGTCGCTGCGCATCACGATGCGCATCGCCTCGCCGGCGCTCGCCCCCATGGCCAAGAGCTCCAGGCCCTTCTCGCCGTAGTCCGTGTTGCCGAGAGACTGCGTCGCCACCGCTCCGACGCCCGCCTTCGCCCACGGCACGATGCCACCCACGTTGGGGAACTTCGATTGCACCGCGATGCCCAGGTCGCCCGTGGCCGAATCGTAGGCGACGATGGAGTAGGTGTGGGCGCGCTTCAAGAGGTCCGACGGGCGGGGGACAGGGTACTGCAGGGCAAGCGCGAGCAGGAGCAGCATCGCTCAATCCTTCTTCATGCGCTTCTTGAGCTCCTGGAGCTGGCGGTTGGCCACGGCCTCGCGGGCGGCGCGATCGAGCTCGGATTTGAGGGCCTCGTCCTCCGGGTCCACGCCCGGCCGCTTGCCGCCCGCCGCTTGCAAGTCACGCCACGCGCGCTCGGCAGAGCGCTCGGCTTCGCTGAGCGGGCGGTCGCGCTCGGCGCGCGCCAGTTGCGCCTGCATCTCGCCGAGCTCGCGCTCGAACAGCGCGAGCTCGTCTTTGAGCGCGGCGAGCTTCTTGTCGAGCACGCTGGCGCGCGCGCGGTGCTTCGCCGCGAAGCGCTGGGCCACCTCCATCGTCTCCTGGTCTCGGATCTCGGCGGCGAGGCGCCCGCGGCGCTCCGCGTCAGCGAGCCGTTGCTGCTCCGCGGCGAGCTCCCGCTCGGTCCGCGCCACCGCGTCGCGCGTATCGGCGACCGCGAGCTTGGCCTCGACCACCGCCTCGCGCATTTGCCGCGCCAAGTCGCGCAAGTCCCGGGGAGGCGTGGCCGCCTCGAGCGCGACGCGCAACGCATCCCGCAGGCGTTCGAACACGGCGGGCTAGCTTTTCCGGACCGTTTTCGCGAAGAACGGCGACAGCACCTGCTCCACGGCGCGCGAGCGGCACTGGGGACACGCCGGCCGCGTACGGCCGTGCTCCTCAATCCCCTCTTGCCGGGTGAACTGGGCGTCGCATTTGGTGCAATGGTACTCGTAGATGGGCATGGTGGCACCAACGTTATTCGCCATGGAAACGGCGGTCAAGTTGACGGCCCCGGCGCGCGGGTTGATCATTGCACGCATGCCGAGTCGCGTCTCGTGCGTCGCGCTCGTCGCCGGCGCCGCCGCGCTGGCCTGCAACGACGGATTGCGGCCCACTCCCCAAGCCACGACGTGTCCCGCAGGATTCCGGGGCATCTGCGGCACGGTCACCTTCCGCGGGGCGGTGCCCGACAGCACCCAGGCCGTCTTCGTCGTCGCCTTCGCCACGTTCCCGCGCAGCCTGAGCGAGCTCTTCACCTTCCAGCCCCGGGTGCCCACGCCGCTGCCGCTGGGCGGCGCTAGCGCCTTGTACACGGACACGCTCCCCGACGGCCGCTACGAGTGGGTGGTTGCGGTGTGGGAAAAGCAGGGAGTCCTCACGCCGCAGACGGCCCCCACGCTGCTCGCGGAAGCCGGCTTCTTCCGCGACTCGAGCGACACGACGAAACGCGGCGTCGTAGTCGTGAACGGGACGGGCACCGACCACGTGGACTTCGTGATCGACTTCACGAACCGCCACCCCGTCTGCACCTACTTCCCGCCCTGCCCGTGACGCGCGCCGCGGGATGGGCGGCACTCGCCCTCGTCTGCCTGTTGGCCCCGATCCCTGGGGCGGCGCAGTCGACGGGCGTCGTCTCTGGCACGGTAACGGACACGTCGGGAGCGCCCATCGCCCACGTCCGGGTGAGCGCCGCCGGAGCGGCCGGAGTAGTCGGGGTCTCGGACGTCGCAGGGCGTTACCGCTTGGGGCCGCTCGCGCCGGGCCGCGTCGTGCTGCGATTCGAGCGGCTCGCCTACCGAGCGGCACTGGACAGCGTCACCGTACCCGCAGCGGACTCGCTCGAGTTGAACGTCACGCTGCACGCCGGCAGGTTCGCCCTCGTGCCGGTCGTCGTCACGGCGGCGAAGCGCTCCCAATTGCTCGATCAGGCGGTCACGAGCGTCGCACTCGTAACGGACAGCGATCTCGCGCGCCGCGCCGTCAACACCGTGGATGAGGCGGTGAACAAAGCTCCCGGCGTGCTGTTCCTCAACGGCCAGGTCAACATCCGCGGATCGAGCGGCTTCGTGGAGGGCGTCGGATCGCGCGTGCTCCTGCTCGTCGACGGCGTACCCGCGAACGAGGGTGATCGCGGCGGGATCGACTGGGATATGGTGCCGTTGGACGTGGCGGAGCGCGTGGAGGTGGTGAAGGGAGCAGGCTCGTCGTTGTACGGCTCGGCGGCGCTCGGCGGCATCATCAACGTCTTGACCCGGGACATCCCCGTCGGCCTGCACGGGCGGGCGCGCGCCACGGGCGGCGCTTATGCGAATCCGCCCAACGACCTTTGGCGGTTCCGCGAGTCCACGGGTGGGCTGGGCGGGCTCGACGTAACCGGGTCCTATGGCAGCGACCTAGTGCGTGGCAGCCTCACGCTCGGCGGCCGCCATTCTGACGGCTACCGCGAACAGGATCGGAGTGACCAATGGGAGGTCGCGGGCAAGACGGCGTGGATACCGGCGCCGGGGACGCGCGTCACCGGCTCAGGGTCCTGGACCAGCCACCAGTATCAGGTCAGCTCGCCGTGGTGCGAGCATGGCCGCTGCAATGACCGCGGGCTCGCGTTCCAGCCGTTTCGGATCGACGTCAACGATACCGGCGCCTACACCCGCTCGGACAAGGGGTATCTGACGGCGATCGTGGAGCGTTCGGCCTCGGCCCGGTTCGCGTGGCAGGCCCGGGGCTCCTGGCTGCGCACCCACTTCACGAGCGTCCACCCCACCGCAGGGGCGGTAGCGAACCGGCTCGGAACCGAGCTCCGCGCCACGGCACGCCCGGGCGAGGGCGACGCCCGCGCGCTGACGCTCGGCGTCGAGGGCGCCCGCTCGGACGTGACGAGCGACCTGTTCGGCAGTCACGCGCAGCACGAGCTCGCGGCATATGGAGAGGGCGAGGCGCGAACGGGGCCGGCGCGGCTCTCGGCTGGCGCGCGCCTCGACGCCCGGGCGCTCGACGGCGCCGGGTTCGACGCCGTCCTGAGCCCGCGCGTCGGGGTTGTGCTGCCCACGGCCGCGGGCACGTGGCGGCTGTCGGCGGGGCGGGGATTCCGCGCCCCCTCGCTCGCCGAGCGGTTCGTCTCGACCACGGCCTTCGGTCTCCGAGTGATCCCCAATCCCGGCCTCCAATCCGAGACCGCGTGGGCCTTCGAGTTGGGCGACGCCACCCCGCTCGGGTCCTGGGGCCGGCTCGACGCCGCGCTGTTCTGGACCGAGGCGCGCCGCTTGATCGAGCCCACCTTCAGCACGGACAGTTTCGGGGTCCCGAGAATTCAGTTTCAGAACGTCGCGCGCGCCCGGCTGCGGGGGCTCGATCTCTCGCTCGCCGCGGCGCCGGCCATCCCGGGCCTCACCACGACGCTCGGGTACACGTTCCTCGACGCGCGCGATCTTGCGAGCGATTCGGTGCTCGCGTTTCGGCCCAAGCACCTCGTGACGCTGGGCGCCGACTACGCCTGGCGCGCGCTCACGGTCGGCGCCGACTTCCGCTACGTCAGCCGGATCGAGCGCATCATCCTGGCCACGAATTGGGCCAACGACCCGCGCGTCGCCACCCAAGCGCTCGACCTACGAGCCGGGTGGCGGCGCGGCCCGCTCCTGGCGCGTCTCCTCGTCGCCAATGCGTTGAATTACATCTACAACTTGACGCCGGGCACGCTCGAGCCCGTCCGCACCGTATCGGTGATCCTGACTTGGACGTATTAGATTGAGGCGATGACCTACCTCGCGGTCGTGGCCACCGTGCTGTGCTTGACGCAGGGCGCGCCGCTCGACGGCAGCTGGGAGTTGACCCGCGTCTTTCGCTCCGGACCGAGCGCCGCTACGCGCGCCGTCCCGCTCGACTCGACCGTCTACGTCCGGCTGTCGCTCGCCTCGCATACCGGCGGCTGGTTCACGGGGGCGCTGTACCGCCGCTATTTCGGCCAGCCGGAGCGGACCAAGCTGACAGGCGGACCGCTGCGCGGGACGGGGCGCTGGATCCTGAGCGCGGATTTCGACCACCCCGTGTCCATGCAGGCGAAGACGGCGACGTGGCTCGTGGGCGACACGCTGCACCTGGGCACGCCGTTCGTCCCCGACGCGGACAGCATCGAGTTCCGGCGCGTACGCGTTGACGCGCCCGATCCCCCGACGTTGCGCGAAGTGGTGACGCGACCGTGAGCTGGGCCCGCGGCCTCGCGCTCGGGCTGCTCGGCGCGACCGTGCTCGAGGCCTGCGGCGGACGCGATCAGTCCCACTCGGCCGCCTGCGGGATGGCGCAATTCATCGGGCCGTCGCTCATCCAAGAACAACTGAAACTCTTCCCCTACGTGCTCACCGAGGCGCCGCGCGGCTTGCCGAGCACGCTTCCCGCCCGGGTCGCGGGCAACGCCCAGCAGAGCACCGTCGCGATCACCACCAGCGGGCCGCGCCTCACGATAGTGTACCAGGGCTCGAACTTCCCGCCGAACGTCTCCGACTCGACGGTCTATGGCTTGCTCGTCGTAGACGACTCGACCCAGCGCGCCGAGGGCGTGCTCTTGTACGAGGGCCAGCGGCCGCCCAAGACCTACCCGCAGCTCGGCACGGTCACCGGTGGTGACAAGAGCATCCCCCTCTACGGGGTGCGGGTGGACTGGGCCAGCGTCACGAACCCGCGCTGCCCCCTGCTCGGCGCACCCGCCGCTCCGCCGGCGTCGTGACGAAGGTGGTCGCCGTGAGCGCGACGTGTCGCACCGACGACGGGCGTGAGCGCGTCGCCGTGAACACCGCGTATGTCCACGCCTTGACGCGGAGCGGCCTCGTGCCGGTGCTCGTGCCGCCGCGGGTCGATCCTGAGGCGGCGTGCAGCGCGCTCGACCGGGTCCAGGGGCTCGTCCTCACGGGGGGCGAGGACGTCGCCCCCGCCCGCTACGGCGCTCCGCCCCACCCCAAGCTGGGCGAGACCGATCCGCTGCGCGACGCCGTCGAGCTGGCCCTGATCGCAGGCGCCGCGCGGCGCCAGTTGCCCATCCTCGCCATCTGCCGCGGCCTGCAGATCTTGAACGTCGCCCTGGGAGGCACCCTGTACCAGGATTTGGGCAGCGAGCGCGCCGGCCCGATCGATCACGCGGACCCACGCTCCCGGCACGGCGTGCGGGTCGAGCCGACCACGCTCCTGCACGACACGCTCGGGACGCTCGACGCGAGCGTCAACAGCCGTCACCACCAGGCGATCCGCGATCTGGCCCCGGGACTGCGGGCGAGCGCGTGGGCAGCGGACGGCGTGGTCGAGGGCGTCGAACGGCGCGATCGGGCTGGGCCCTGGACCCTCGCCGTCCAGTGGCACCCGGAAGATGATTCGGACGAGGCGCTGTTTCGCGGCTTCGCCGGGGCGATCCGGTGAGCGTGGCCTTCCCCTCCCCCGAGTGGGTGAGCGCCTACGGCGCCGCCATTAACGCCAGCGAGGGGTATCGCGCGGCCTCGCTCCAATGGACGTTCGGGCCGGTCGCGCTGGTGGTGAATCCGGCGCCCGCCCTCGGCATCGCCGAGCCGGTTGGCATCTGGCTCGATCTCGATCGCGGGACGTGCCGCGCGGCGAAGGTCGTCACGCGCCGGGACGCGGAGCAAGCGCCGTTCGTGATCTCGGCCGACTACGCCCACTGGAAGCGGGTCATTCGCAAGGAGCTCGGCCCCATCGCCGGGATCATGCAGCGCAAGCTCACGCTCCAGGGCTCGCTCGCGACCGTGGTGCGGTTCGTGAAGTCCGCCGAGCAGCTCGTCGAGGCGGCGACCACGGTGCCGACGCGGTTCCTGGACGAGTGAGCCCCGGGGCCCGGCGCCGGCCGCGTGCCCCCTAGAGATTGCGGAGGATCTTGTCCGGCGTGCTGATGTTCGGGAAGAACACCCGGTCGCTCAACCGGTTGAACGCGACGCGCAGCGTCGGGAACCGATCGGCGGCGGCGCGGTAGATGCTGGCAACGCCGAACCGCGCGGCGAGCCGGTGCTCGGCGGCCAGCCGATAGCCCTGCCGGCCCAGTTGGTCATAGTAGGGCAAGTCGGGACCGCCCTTGCGGGTGCGCCGCGCTTCGATGTAGTCCGGGAACAGCCCGGCGAACCAGAGGCTGTAATTGCCGAGATGCACACGCAGCAGCAGTCCCCGTTCTCCCCCGTCGTCGTCGAGCGCGGTGAGGTCCTCCACCATGTCGGTCAGGTAGTGATAGGTCCCGTCGTCGGCGCGGCGGATGCGGCGGTGGCGGTCGTGGTCGCCGAATTCGAGCAGCAGCGCGGCCAGGTAGTCGGCGAGCTCGGGATCGTCGACCCCCGCGGCGCGGAGCGTGTGCCGCACCGCGACGTACGTGAAGAGCGGCGCGGAGGGAACCACCAAGGTCCGCAGCGCGCGCAGCGCGTCGAGCAGGCCCGGCTCGTCGAGCAGCCGATCGGGTCCCTGCTCCAGGAGGAGGCGCTCGCAGCGGTCGCGCCGCGCGGCATCGCCGCGCGCCAGGGCGAGCGTGGCGAGCCGGAAATCCGCTGCCCGCAAGCGACCGCGTACGTTGGCCAGGATCATGCCCAAGCCTCCCTCTAGCGCCCGGAGCCCACGGCCCGGCGCGGAGTTGCCGGCGCGCCTCACGACGCTCGCCGAGGAACTCGCCGGAGCGTTCCGCCCCGCCACGGTGGTCGAGCTCGTCGCCCGCGCGCTCACCGAGCTGCTCAAGCCGGACCGGCTGACGATCGTGCTCCTCGATACCGAAACGAATCGCCTCGCCGTCACCTACGATACCCATCCCGTCCCGGCCGGCACGGACGACCCCCTGTTACAACTCGCGCTGCGGCGCGGTCCCCTGGCGTTCCCGCGCCACGTCGGCGAGGAAGCGCGCCGGCGCGGGGCCCCGCTCGTGGCGGAGGCGCCGGGTGCCTGGCTCGGCGCGCCGCTCGTCGCCGCGGGGCGCACGATGGGTGCGGTCTCGCTCTCGCGCGAGCGGCCGGGCACGCTCGGACCGGCCGATCTGACGCTCGTGGCGCTGGTACTCGCCCAAGCCGCCATCGCCCTCGAAAACGCCCGCCTGGTCGAGCTCTTATCCTCGGCCAAGCGCGAATGGGAGCAGACGGTCGACGCCATCTCCCAGGCGATCTGCATCGTCGACGCCCACGGCACGGTGCGCCGCGCCAATCGCGTGTTCGCCGAGCTGATTCAGACGCCGGTCACCGCGATCCCGGGCCGGCCCTGGCTCGGCTTGCTGCCGCCCGCCTGGTCGGATCCCGTGGCGCGGGCCATCGCCGAGGCCGCCGCGACCTCGGTCGAGATCCGGGCCGGTGAGCGCATCCTGCTCCTCACCACCATCCCGCTGGCCGAGCCCGGTTCCGCGGTGCTTGTGTTCGAGGACCAGACGGACCGGCGCCGCCTGCAGGACCAGCTCATACAGTCTGAGAAAATGTCCGCCATCGGTCAACTGATCGCCGGCGTGGCGCACGACCTGAACAACCCCCTCGCGTCCGTGGTCGGGTTCAGCGACTTCTTGGCCGAGGCGGCCGAGATCCCGCCGTCGCTCCAGGAGCCGCTGCAGGTGATCCGCCAGGAGGCGGAGCGCGCCGCGACGATCGTGAAGAACCTGTTGTCGTTCGCCCGCACCCAGGAAGGCGAGCGCGCGCGTCAGCCGGTGACGCCGCTGCTCGAGTCGACGCTCGGGCTGCTGCGCAACCAGCTGATGGCGCACAAGGTCGAGGCCACCCTCGAGGTCGAGCCCGGCCTGCCCGACGTGGAGGTGAACGCCAACCAGATCAAGCAGGTGTTCGTGAACCTCATCAACAATGCGGCCCAGGCCATCGCGAGCGATGCGCCCTCGGGTCGCATCTGGATCGCGGCCAAGCGCGTGCGCGACGGCCTCGCGGTGAGCGTGACCGACTCGGGACCCGGGATCTCGGACGAGCTCGCGGCCCGCGTGTTCGAGCCGTTCTTCACCACCAAGCCCGAGGGGCAGGGCACGGGACTCGGGCTCTCGATCTGCCAGGGCATCGTGAAGGAGCATGGCGGGCGCCTCACGCTCGAGACCCGTGCCGGGGCCGGCGCCACCTTCACCGTGGAGCTGCCGCTCGCCGCGCCCGCGCCCCGCCCGGACGTGAGCCCGGCGCCACGCACCGAATCGAAGCCCCTCACCATCCTGGTCGTCGATGACGAGCCGCACATCCTCCATTACATGCGCGCCACGCTCGAGAGCTGGGGCCACACGGTGGAGGTGGCAAGTGATGGCGCCTATGCGCTCGAGCGGGCGTTGGCCGGGCCGTTCGACGTCATCATCTGCGATCTGCGGATGCCGCATCTCTCCGGGCGCGACATGTACCTGAAGCTCGCTCGCCACGACCCCCGGGCGGCCGAGCGGATCATCTTCGCGACCGGCGACACCGTGCGCGGCGACACGCTCCAGTTCCTGCAACGCCTCGGCCGGCCCTACCTGCACAAGCCGTTCACGCTGGCCGAGCTGCGCGCGGCCCTGGGCCATCACGCCAAGCCGCCGGCCTGAGGCGCGTGCGCGTCCTCCATCTCGACTCGGGCCGCGAGTACCGAGGCGGGCAGGACCAGGTACGGCTGCTCGCCCGCGAGCTGGCGCGCGCGCCGGAGGTCGACCAGCGGCTGCTCACGCAACACGGCTCCGAACTCGCCCGGCGCACGGCGGCCGCGGGCGTGTCTGTGCGGGAGGTCCCCTGGGGCATCGGGCTCGACCCGCGGGCCGCGTGGCGGCTCGTCGCCGAGACCCTGCGGTGGCGGCCGGCCCTGATCCACGCGCACAATGGCCACGCGGTGACCCTCGCGGTCTGGGCGCGCGGCGTGCTCCGTTGGGCCGGAGCGGCGGTCGCGCCGCGCGTCGTCGCGACGCGCCGAGTGACGTTCCCGGTGCGTGCCGGGAGCGCCCTGCGCCGCGCCGACGCGGTGGTGGTCATCTCCGAGGCGGTGCGCTCCAGCCTCATCGCCGCCGGGTTCCCCCCAGCCGGGCTGCGGCTCGTGCCGTCGGGGATCGATGGCGACGAGGTGCGCCGCGCCGCGGCCGGCCCCCTCGAGCTGCGCGATCGGCTCGCCCTCGCCCCGGGAACACCGCTCGCGGTCAACGTCGCGGCGCTCGAGCCCGCGAAAGACCAGCGCACCCTGATCCGCGCGGCGCACCGGGCACGCGCGCTCTGCCCCGAGCTCCACTGGGCGATCGCCGGTGAAGGCCCGGAGCGCGGCGCACTCACGGCGCTCGTCGGCCAGCTTGGCCTCGCCGACCGGATGCATCTGCTCGGGCACGTCGAGCGGGTGGACGCCCTGCTCGCCGATAGCGACGTCGTCGTCATGTCGTCCCGGGCGGAAGGGCTGGGCACGGTCGTGTTGCGCGCGGTCGCGCTCGGGAAGCCGGTGGTCGCCACCCGGGCCGGGGGCCTGCCGGAAATCGTCGCACCGGAATCGCTCGTGCCCGTGGGCGACGCCGAAGCCCTCGCCCGCGCGGTCGTGCAGGCGCTCCAGCGCCCGCTCCCCGTGGCCTTGGCCCCGCAGTTCACAGCGGCGGCCATGGCCCGCGGCGTCTTGGCCCTATATCGCTCGCTCGTCTAGATTTGCAGAGCCATGATCTACGTCTGCGTACCGGTCCATAACGAAGCCCGCACCGCGGGCCTGGTGCTCTGGAAGGTGCGCCAGGTGTTCACCGCGTTCCCGCGGGAGTACCACCTGCTGGTGGCCGACGACGCCTCGACCGACGACACGCGCGAGGTCCTCGCCTCGTATGCAAAGGTCCTGCCGATGACGGTGGTGACGCACGCCGTGCGCCAAGGCTACGCGCGCAGTCTGGAGGAGCTGCTGCGCCTCGCGCTCCAGCGCACGGACCGCCCGAAGCGCGACTGCGCGATCACGCTCCACGCCGACTTCGCCCATTCGCCCGAAAGCATGGAAGAGATGGTGAAGCGGCTTGAGTCGGGCGCCGATCTCGTGGTGGCGGAGCTCGTGGACCGACGGGGGCCGGCATCTCGCAGGCTGCGCCTGGCGCGCCATTGGGCGCCGTGGCTGCTCCGCGTTCCCGGCCTGCGGGACACCGTGTCCGGGTTCTTGGCGCTCCGGCTCATCGTGTTGCGCCAGGCGCTCCGGGGTGACGCGGCGCCGTTCCTCCTGACCGACGGCTGGTGCGCGAGCGCCGAGCTCGTCGCCCGCCTGTCTCCCCACGCGCGGCGCCGCGACGCCGTCCCGGCGGCGGTGCGCTACGATCTCGTGCAGCGGCCGTCCCGCGTGAAGCCGTGGCGCCAGCTGCTCGCGGCGTGGCGCGCCCGTCCGATCATCCGCGCCGCCCGCACGGTCACGGCGCTCCTCGTACTCGCCACGGCGCTGCGGGCCCAGGCGGACACGGTCTGCCCCGATTCGACACGCCGAGACTCGGCGCACGGCATCGTCCGCGCCGACTCGACGCGCCGGGACTCGACGCATGGCGCGGCGTCCGCGCCCGCCGCGGCGACCGCCACGGCTCCCGTCGCCAGCCCCGCGGCCGTCCCCTTCGCGGTCGGCGAGCGGCTCGTGTATCAGGCGAAGTACGGACTGTTCAACGTCGGGACTGCGACGTTGCAGGTGGCGGGGGTCGATACCGTCCGCGGCGTCGAGACGGTGCACTTCCAGTTCTTGATCGAGGGCGGCGCCTTGTGGTACCACCTCCACCAGAACCTGGAGTCATGGGTCGGGCGCGGCGATTTCCAATCGCGCCGCTACTGGAACCAGACCGACGAGAAGGGCCGCTCGTGGGAGCGCAAATTCGAGATCTATCCCGACTCGGGCTTCTACCGCGAGGCGGGGCGCGACAGCGCGGCCCCCACCGTCGCGGAACCGCTCGATGACGCCGCCTTCCTCTACTGGATCCGCACCGTGCCGCTCGAGGACGGCAAGCGCTACGAATACCGGCGCTACTTCCGGCCGGAGCGCAATCCGGTGATCGTGGAAGTGCTCGGCCACGAGCGGGTGGGCGTCGCGGGCCGGAAGTGGAACGCCATCGTCGTGCGCCCGCGCATCCCGAACGGCGGCGGCATCTTCGCCGAGCGGGCCGACGCCCGGATCTGGTTGTCCGACGACCAGCCACGCGTGCTGCTCGCCCTGCAGTCCAACTTCTCGTTCGGTCAGGTGACGCTGAAGCTGAAGGACGAATCCGTCCTCCCGTCGGAGCATCGATGACCGCCTACGGCGAAGCGGACTTTACGCGGCTCAAGACCGTTCCCATCGCGCAGCGCCCCAACAAGGTCGACACCTCGCTGCTCGCGCATCCGCCGGGCCCGGACGCCAGCTTCGCGGCCTTCTGGGCCTCGCTCCCCGACATCCTCGCTGCGAAGGACCTGCGCTCGGTCGCCCAGTGCTTGGCGCGCGCCACGGGTCGGCGCGGTGTTGTCGTGATGCTCGGGGGGCACGTCATCAAGGTTGGCTTGGGGCCGCTGCTCCGCGAGCTGCTGCGCCGCGGGGTCATCACCCACCTCGCGTTGAATGGCAGCGCCGCGATCCACGATTTCGAGCTGGCCGCCTATGGGGGCACGAGCGAGGACGTGGCCTCGGGCCTCGCGGACGGCACCTTCGGAATGGTGGAGGAGACGGGGCGCGACATGAACGCCGCCATCGCCGAGGGCGCGCGCCGCGGCGCCGGGATGGGTGAGGCGCTCGCCGCGGCGCTCGGACGCCGCGCGCGCCTGGTCGCGCCAGATGTGTCCGTGCTGCTCGCCGCGGCCGAACGGCAGATCCCCGTCACGGTGCACGTCACCGTAGGCGCCGACATCATCCATCAGCACCCGAGCGCGGACGGCGCGGCACTCGGCACCACGAGCCACCGCGACTTCAAGCGGCTCGCCGCCGCGCTACCAGCGCTCGACGACGGCGGTGTGGTGTTGAATCTCGGCAGCGCGGTGGTGATGCCCGAAGTGTTTCTCAAGGCGCTCACGGTGGCGCGCAACTTGAACAACGGGAAACCCACGGGGTTTACGGCGTGCGACTGCGACATGGAGCGCCACTATCGCCCCCGCGTGAACGTGGTCGAGCGGCCGACGCTCGGGGGCGGGCGTGGGATCCAGCTCACGGGCCACCACGAGATCCTGATTCCGCTGCTCACATGGGCGGTGCTGCGCGAGCTCGAAGCCGTGCGTTAGGCGTCGGCCCGGCGGCCCTTGATCATCTCGCGGACCCTCTCCGCCGTGCTGGGGCTGACGACGCGCAGCACGAGATAGAAGAGGAAACCGATGCCGGCGAGCCACAGCACGGTCATGGCCAGCCCGATCAGGCCGCCGAGGACGCTGAACACGATCTTCAAGCCGAGCCACGCCAGCACGGCGAAGATCGCGAATCCGAGGATGCTCCGGAACATGGGGGATACCTCCCTGAAGCCCCGACTCGAGGCCCGTACGACCCAATCTAGCCCCCGGTTTCAGGGGGCCGCCACCGCATGAAAGCCGCCGACGTCGGCATCGTCGGTGGGGGCGCGGTCGGGGCGGCGTGCGCCCGGGCGGTGGCCCTGCGTGGGCTCGCGGTGGCCATCTGGGAGCCGGGCCCGCACCCGGCCGCCGCGTCCCCGGCGTCGGCCGGCATGCTCGCTCCGCAGATCGAGCCTGCAGACGACGCCCTCGTCGCCCTCTCGGTGCGCGCGCGCGACCTGTACGAGCCGCTCGCTCCGGCGCTCCGAGAGACGACGGGGATCGACATCGGCTTCTGGCGCGCCGGGATCGCGGCGATCGCATTCGACGAGGCCGGGGCGGGTCGCCTGAAAGAGGAAGTCGCCCGCCAGCGCCAGGCGGGGTTGCGGTGCGACTGGCTGGGACCCGATGAGGTGCACGAGCGCTGGCCCGGCGCCGCCCCCGACTGCCAGGGGGCGCTGTTTGCGCCCGAGGACGGCGCGCTCGATCCGCAGGCCTTGACCCGCGCCTGCCTCGCCGACGCGCGCCGGCTGGGCGCGACGCTGTACGCCGATCCGGTGACGGCACTCGACATCGCGGCGGGACGAGTCGCGGGCGTGGCGACGGCCGCCGGCACGACCCCGGTTGCGCACGCCGTGGTGGCGGCCGGGGTCTGGTCTCCGCAGCTCCGCGGGCTCCCCCGGGCCCTGCCGGTCGAGCCGTTGCGCGGCCAGATGGCCGCCACCGCGTGGCCCGCCGGCTGCCCGCCCGCAATTTTCTATCACGACCACGGTTACGTGCTCGCCCGCCGCGGGGAGGCGCTCCTCGGCAGCACCATGGAGCGCGCTGGCTATGACGCGCGCGTCACGAACGAAGGGCTGGCCCAGATTTTCCGCGGCGCCGTGCGCCTGCTGCCGGCGCTCCTCACCCTGGCCGTCGAACGGGTGTGGGCTGGGCTCCGACCCGCGACACCCGACGGCCGCCCGATTCTCGGACCCGATCCGGACGTCGAGCGCCTGTGGTACGCCACCGGGCACGGCCGCAGCGGCATCCTGCTCGCGGCCCTCACCGGCGAGATCATCGCCGATCTCGTGACGACGGGCGCAACCGACGTCGACCTCGGGCCGCTGCGGATCGATCGGCTGGCCGGAGCGCTCTGAGGCCGGGCAGCGATGTATCACACTTGCGCCTTCTGCAACGGCAAGCTCGACGGTGACGGCGGGCCGTCGGGGCTGGGCGTCGGCCGCCGGCTCGCGTTCGACGAGGCGAAGGGGCGGTTGTGGGTCATCTGCCCGCGGTGCGCGCGCTGGAATCTGGCACCCCTCGACGACCGCCTCGAGCGCATCGCGTCGCTCGCGCGCGCCGCAGCCGACGGTCGGGTCGCGGCCGCCACCGAGCAGGTCGCGCTGATCCGGTGGCAGCACTACGATCTGGTGCGAGTCGGGAAGCCGCGCCGCCTGGAGTTTGCCACCTGGCGCTATGGCGAGCGGCTGCGGGCGCGGCGGCGCGAGCAGCTCAAGGTCATCGTGCCGGTCACCATCGCCGCGGTCGGACTGGCGGTGGCGGTGAACGTCCAGACGGGCGGCTCGCTCGGCGTGTTCGTCTGGAATTTTCCCCGCCTGGTGCGGGGGGTCTATACCGAGCTGGTCGGGCGGCGTCGCGTGACGCTGGTCGAGCCGCCGGTGTGCGAGCGGTGTGGCCGAGTCATGCCGTTGCGGGCAAAGCACGTCCGGTACGCGCGCGTTGTGCCCCAGCAGCATGCGGAGCTGGCCCTGATCCTGAGTTGCCCGGCGTGCCGCGCCGAGGGCGCGCTGCTCGACGGCCCGGATGCCCACGTGGCGCTGCGCCAGGGGCTCACCTATCTCGCCCTGACGCAGTGGGGCCGGCAGCGCGTGGCGGACGCCGCCCGCCTGGTCGACGGGGCGGGCGGCCCCGACGCGCTGATTCGCGACGTGGCGCGCCGCGAACTCACGTTGCGGAGTCTCGGTCCCGAGCGGCGCCTCGCCCTGGAGATGGCCGTGGATGAGCGGGCCGAGCTCGAGGCGCTGACGCGCCAGTGGCAGGAAGCCGAGGAGCTTGCCGCGATCGCCGACGGCGTCTTGAGCTCGGACCCGGCGGTCGAGGAAGCGTTGCGCCGACTGCGCAACCAGCTGGAGCGCGACCGCGGCCCGTCTGGCTGAGGCCCCGGCGGCCGCGAGCGGGGCAGTGGGTCGCGATTCAACCGTACGGTTGAAAAAACCGCCCCGCGGCTACCAGACCCCTCCTAAACCGGCTATTTTGGCCTAGACATGGCCACCCTGCCCCTCGTCCAACTCGAATCCAAGCGTCCCGCCTCCCCCATCGAGCGCAAGCCGCCGTGGCTTAAGGTGCCCGCCCCCGGCGGACCGAATTACCGCGCGCTGAAGCAGCTGATGCGCGAGTCGCGGCTCCACACCGTGTGTGAGGAGGCGCACTGTCCCAATGTGGGGGAGTGCTGGGAGCACCGTGCTGCCACCTTCATGATCCTGGGCGACGTGTGCACGCGAAACTGCTCCTACTGCGCCGTCGCGCACGGCACGCCTGTCGCCTTGGACGAGGGCGAGCCCGTGCGCCTCGCCGCCGCGGTCGCCCAGATGGGGCTGCGCCACGTCGTCATCACGAGCGTGGACCGGGACGACCTCCCCAACGGCGGCGCCGAGGTGTTTGCGGGCGTGATCGCCGAGATTCGACAGCGCGTGCCGGAGACGTCGGTGGAAGTGTTGATCCCCGATTTCAAGGGCAGCGAGCGGGCGCTGCGCATCGTCGTCGCGGCGCGGCCCGATATCCTGAACCACAACCTCGAGACGATCGAGCGGCTGTATCGCTTGGCGCGCCCCGGCGGCCGCTACGCTCGCGCGCTCGCGCTGCTCGGCCGGGCGAAGGAGCTCGCGCCCGACCTGCTCACCAAGTCGGGCATCATCTGCGGGTTGGGCGAGGACTGGGACGAGCTGCTGGTCGCGATGCGCGACCTGCGCGCGCACGGCGTCGACATCCTGACGCTCGGGCAGTACCTGCGGCCGTCCAGTGGGCACCTGCCGATCGCCCGCTACTACACGCCCGACGAGTTCGCCGAGCTGCGCCGGCTCGGGCTCGACATGGGGTATCGGCACGTGGAGGCGGGACCGCTGGTCCGCTCGAGCTACCACGCGTGGGAGCAGGTCGAGCGCGCGA
>Ga0209648_10001063_pt1 | contig 21983 bp, 17 predicted proteins | sample GraSoi2013_115cm_FD_185830 | JGI IMG/M metagenome (GOLD analysis project Ga0209648, IMG submission 185830) | Grasslands soil microbial communities from the Angelo Coastal Reserve, California, USA - Sample 9_17_2013_115cm (SPAdes) (version 2) | ecosystem: Environmental > Terrestrial > Soil >... | reverse complement strand
GAAAGCTCGGATGAAAGTCACAGCCTATATACTTCATATGCGGCCTCCTTCGTCTCGAGCTCTTCGGTCATTACCAAATCGAGTTTACTCGAGACTGTTGGGGGCCGTTGTCGTCATCCAATCAACCGGAGCGCCACGGAAATCTTGTCCCTTTAAGAAATCTCTGGCGCGGAGTGGAGGGATCCCGAGGAAGTATTCGCTGCCATGCCACTTCAGGGAATTCTCGCACAAATCTACCGCTCAGAATTCAGCCCTGCGCCATCTTTCAAAGATTTGTAATCGGGTAATTTGTAATTGGTAATTGAAAACCTGCTGTTCCACCAGTTTTCAATTTCCCGATTACCCGATTACTCAATCAGCAATCTCCCAGCGACAATGCACAGGAAGAACTCCCTGTGGCAGCTAGAATTTCCGTGTGGGACTGTTATTTTTCAGCCGTCGCCGCTCGGGGCTTGGAACAGCGAGCGGCGGGCATTTTGATGTTGCCAGAGCCTGCAGCCGGGCAAGGATCATCGAACGCGCGTTCGAAAATGGCTTTCGGTTGCCGAACAAGCCATGTCCCCAATGCGATCCGATGACCAGCGAGTACATCTCAAATGCGAATTTCTCAGGGTCGAAGCCGGTCTTCAGGTGTCCGCATTTTTGAGCTCGAGCAACGGCCTCGCTCAGAACGCCAAGCCACGCCCGCATTGCGTCGGCAATACTGTCGCGTACCGGGCCGGAGCGGCTGTCAAACTCGAAGGACGCTGCTGTAAAGAAACATCCTCCGGCAAACACGCGTTTTTCGACGTGGCCCAGCCATCCATCGCAAAGCGCCCAAAGCCGGGGCATGCCTTCAGGTTGGGCAAGGGCCGGGCGGATCACGTGCTCCACAACGATTTGGCGCGCCATCTCGACCGTCGCCAATTGTAGATCTTCTTTCGAACCGAAGTGGGCAAACAGGCCGCTCTTGCTCATCTTCAATTCATCGGCCAGGTGGCCGATGCTAAGACCCTGCAAGCCCTCGAGCGAGGCCAGGTTCACGGCCACATGCAAAATACTCTCTCGCGTACGGGCGCCTTTGGCCGCGCGAATCTTCTCGTGCCCTGGGGGCTTGGCTAGTGTGGAGACCGGCATTTCAAAAACATACTCTACCTGGAAAAATATAATAGCACGAACGTTCGTTTTTGTGGGATACTGTTTTCGTTGTCGGGAGTGCCCATGGTCCGAACACTTTTTCTCACGGTCTTGCTGGCTACCTGCTCCACCATCCGCGCTGAAGAGATTCTGCTTGAGACCTGTGACCGCTTGCCGGTGGTTGAGGTCCGGATTTCCGGCATGAAATTCATGTTCCTGGTAGATACTGCAGCGGTATCGACGCTGAACCTCAAGTCGTTCCCTCACGGCGATCCGATGAAAGCCAACGTCAGCTCATGGAGCGGCACCGTGGAGACGAACGCCCAGGACGTTATCGTGGGCGACTTGGCCGTCGGTCAGCATCATTTCAAAAGCCTGCGGCTCATGGCGGTCGATCTCTCTGCCATCGGCCGAGCCTGTGGCCGGCGCATCGATGGCATCCTGGGAGTCGACCTGCTAGCCCGGCTGGGCGCGACTCTCGATTTGAAAAACCACCCGGCACGCTTGCTGGTAGATTTGGATACCGACCCGGGCCGAATCGCAGAATTGCACTCCCAGCTGGTGGCGTGCGAACAGGCCTTTAATCGGGCCGACGAAGCGGTTCTGGCCGAGTGCTTTGACCCGCACCTTGTCCTCTTTGCCGACGGCGGAGATTTTTATGGCCGGGACGCCGCCATGGAGTATTACCGCACCCGGTATTTTCAGCACAGGCCTCCGGCTCACCTGACCATTACTCCTCGCGCCCACCATCCGATTGGCGAGGCTATATGGGTGGAGTACGATCTTCGCATCACGCTCGGGGATCGCGTAATGCAAGCAAGGGGGACGGCGCTCTGCCAGAAAACCGACCGGCGCTGGCGTATCGTGCATATGAACCATTCCAGCACGGCCGGCGATCCTCTTGAAGCTCACAAAGAACACTAGCTGGTTGGCAAATCCCAAACATGCATGCCGAATAGTGTCGATATGGGGGTGACCGGGCAAATTATCAAACGGAGTCAGACTTTGCTATGCGCTTCTCCAACGCTTCGAGCCTGCCACGCAGATTTTGCGTATTCGATACTTGAAAGAAATATCCGCCCCAAATGAGGAGGTTGATAGCGATCAGAAGCCGTATTTCAGCGACGGAAATGCCGCCCCAAGAGCGGAAAAGAACAACTATTCCTCCCGCACACATTAGCGCGCCGCCGAGAAATGAAAATTTTGCAATCATGGTTGTATTCTTCACGTTCATCATGATGATATTCCAGGCTCGCGGCTGGGCACTCGTGTTTTCACAACCATGGCACCTGTCATCAATTTAAGCGTCCATGCCGGAACAGGTTGTGTGCTCCACCAGTCTTAGCCCCTCCTCGTTTGTTGTGCAAGCCGAACCTGGCTCGGCTGCATTCAGCCTGGAAAGCCGCTGCCCCATAGGATCGAACTGCCTATGTGCAGGCAACGGCTTTTAGGTTGGCTGATCCATTCTTGCCAACAGCTCCGCTTACCGCGGAACTATGACAACAGTGTCGGTACCCATCAACTGCCGTCCGGATGTGGTCTTGCCTTTCAGTACTGCGGTCGTATCTCCCTGCTGGAAGCCAGTCTGGGTCGTCGTGAAGTGACAGACCAGATCAGGCAGGCCGTCACCATTCACATCTTCCGCCCCGCTGCAGAAAGCAAAGCTTGGTTCGTCCCCCGTCCGGCCGAATGTCAGCGAAGACTGATTGACCTGAGCCGTCGCGTTAAAAGTGGAAGTGGAGAGAATCGCCACGGGGGTGTTGCCATGGCTTCCCGGGTTGATGCTGGGCGGGTCTTGGCCAGGCTTCACATCAATCGCAACGATGAGCGTGTTGAGTGAGTTGAGATAGGCTTGGATCGCGTTCGCAAGAGCTGGGTCCGTTAGCTTGGCTGGGAACACGCCGGCCGCTTGATTGACATCCAAGCTGAAAAAGAAACCCGTCAGTAACGCGATGGATGAATTATCCAAGCCGGCTTGGCTCAGCAATTGGTTAATCGACGGGGGAAATCCATTCACGTCAACTGCGAATTCGATCGCGAACACGTCATTCGCTGTGACGGTTACCGTGCCATTGTTCTGTGCGGTAACGGCGTTCTGCAGGCCCGAGAGAAGGCCGGGTTCGGCTATGATGAACGTGTCCAGTACGGCGCTGTAGTTCTCCTCGGCCTGAAGTTGGGCTGCCTCGAAAAACGCGTTACCCGCATTCGCTGCACCCTGCGCGCGATTCAGCGATGTGATCGCTGCCTGTGCAAACGCGATGGTCTTTATACTGTTCGTATTCAGTGCGTTCAATGCCGCGGCCAGCGCCGGCGAGATCCCAGGCTGAGCCACGATCGGGGTAAGCGTTGGGATCATCGGCTGGGCAATCACCGTGAAATTGGGATCTGGAGGATCGATGCCTTTCGACGCGCCATACCATGCGTTGCCGGCCGCGAGGAGGACCCCTCCACCCTCAAGAAGACCAATGCATAGGGGTGCGGCCGGCCCGCAAACAAACCCGGTAAAGCTGGACGTCGTCATGCCCGCGCCAATCGCACCACTCGCGACACCAATTCCCGCCGCCTTGAGTTTCTGATCGCGAGTCAATGCTTGCACCGGACAACCGGGCGGCGAAGGAACTGGGGTTGGTACAGATGTAGAACAGTTCCTGGCGGTACTGACGGTGATCGTCGCTGCCTCATCGCCATCCGCACCCGAGATGAACGCGCTAACAAAACCGGCGGCGGGCGCCGGGGGTAAGGTCAATGTTGAGGGCTGGAAATAGATGCCTAGGGTGGTCCCAAAACCTGTTGAAACGAGGACCGACAAGGGTTCACCCTCGCCGTCCTCATTCGGATCGTTTGTAGTCAACTGGGCACTTATCGTCACGGTGTCGCCTGCGTTAAAACTAGCGATTACAACCGGAGACGGGCTATCGATCGTGACCGTGGTACTAGTGGTCTGTGCAGCTGCATGAAGTGTCACCAATAAGAAAACCCAGGCGACCATCCACAAAACTCTAAGCGGCTTCTTCATAGTAACGTGTTTCCTTTCGCAGACGTGATTGGGAGAACTTAGGTCAGCGCCTGCGGATGAAACTCTAATTAGCGATGTTAAACAACGACAAGAGTCCTTAGGTAATTAAGAAGTTCTAATAAACTTTGTCTTCGGCGTTGGTTGTGGGCAGGGTGTGACTTGTTAGAATTTTGGGGTTGCTGCGATTTCAACAGCTTACAAATAAGTGAGGACTCTCCAGGCGTGATCAGCTCTCTCAACTCAAGAAGCACGGTGGCCCGAACCAGCCTGCATTTCCCCACCGGTACCTGGCCGCAGCCTGCATGGCGCGAAAAACGCCGCGCGCGGTTTTGGGCGAGGGATCGCCGGAGCCGCCCTCGAGGCCGGCGACATGAGAGGTTTCTTTGCGGATATGCTCCATGTCGGCCGGGCTGGTTCCGACGTCCTCCCCGGTAATGTAGCTTCCTTTCAGTGCTTCGACCAGGCGCCCGTGGGCGCGAAACAACTTTTCGCGCGCGTCGCTTCTATCAGCTATGGCGTCGTGAAGAATAATTGATTTGCCGCCGCCGCAAGGCAAGCCGGCCAGGGCGTTTTTGTAAGTCATGCCGCGAGCTAAACGCAGCGCGTCGGTCAAGGCGTCTTCATCTGACGCGTAGCGCCAGTAGCGCGTGCCGCCCACCGCGGGGCCCAAAGTCGTGCAGTGGATTGCGACGATTCCCCGATAGCCGCTCTGTGAATCCGTTCCCCAAATGACGCGCTCGTATCCCGGCACACGAACTTCCCTGGTCTCCATCGGGTTCCTTCTGCAGGGTGGAATGAGTACTTCTCACTCTAACAGACGCTCTTGGGCGAGAAAGCTACGATCGTGTTTTTTACGCTCGACTGAGTTCTCTAACGAACCGGTCTAAGTCGATAGCCTCCGTTCCCGGGGCGATCGCCGCCGTAGAGGGTTGTGAGCGGGACGCTCGGTGGACCACAACCAACCGCGCCGATTGCTTCTTCAAAGAGCGACGCAACGACAGCAGCGGGGCAGCCATCGTAGGCCGGACAGTCTTTGAGGCCTTGGCTTCAACCAGCCAAAGCTTCGCATCGGAGCGGGGGACAAGAAAATCCACCTCCAAGCCTTGTTGATCGCGGAAGTAATAGAGTTCCTTGCGCAGTCCCATGTTGGCTTGGGCCTTCAGAATTTCAGCGGCGACGAATCCTTCAAAAAGAGGTCCAAGAAAGGTCGAGCGCTCAAGTTCAGCCGGAGAGTTCAGGCCAAGAAGGTAACAGGCAAGCCCTGAGTCACCCCAAAAAATCTTTGGTGACTTTATAAGTCTCTTTCCGAGATTTTCAAAGTAAGGCGGCACCAAAATGATTTGCGATGTCAACTCTAGAACGTGCAACCATTCGCTGATCGTCGGCACGGAGACCCCCAGGGGCGCTGCCAGATCGGTCTTATTGAGAACCTGCCCGTGACGGCTTGCCAGCAAGGCCAGAAAGCGGCGAAAAGTCACCAGATCGCGCACGTTCATAATCGCTCTAACGTCACGTTCAACATACGTTTGCAGGTAGGAAGAGAACCAAAGGCTGCGAGATCTAGGACTGGCTAGGACTTCGGGAAAGCCTCCGTGAAACAGATTTACTTTGCTGGTCTCTGCCAAACTAAAAGGCAGGAGATGCAGAATGGCGGCCCGGCCGGCCATGGATTCAGTGATGCCCCGCATCAGGGGAGCTTCCTGGGAGCCGGTGAACAGCCACTGCCCCATGCGGCGAGGGCGTGTATCGATTAATGTGCGGACATACGCAAGGAGCTCGGGAGTATTTTGAATCTCGTCGAACACCACCGGCGGCTTAATCTCGTCAAGAAAAGCACGTGGATCACTGCGCACCCGAGCTTGGATGTCAGGATCCTCTAGCAATACATAGCGTGCCTTCGGAAACAGCTTGCGCAGGAGCGTGGTCTTTCCGGCCCGACGCGGCCCGGTCACCACTACTGCGGGAAAGTGTAGAGACGCGTCCACAAGGACGCGTGCCAGTTTTCGCTCAATGTACCGCACATTGAGTAATATAAACTATCATCTTATATTTCTCACCCGGATTGCGGGAGCGTATAAAAAGAACTGTGTAAGCGTCTCATCGGATTGCGTCTTCGCCCGGCTCGGACAAGGGATCATGTGAGAATTCGCCAATACGTCTGCAACAGATCGAGCAATGCGCCGAAACCTGCGGTCGATCTGCCCGCTCTCTTATAATGCTTGGTTTATGCCCAGGACATTTCGATCCTCCGCTCTACGCCTGTTCTGTCTCATCACGCTTTTTTCTTTCTTCTTATCCGGCGCGACACTTGCGCAGCAGGTTGATCCATCCTTGTACAGTGGTCTGCGCTGGCGCATGATCGGGCCGTTTCGCGGCGGGCGCAGCAACGCCGTAAGCGGCGTTGCAGGCCAACCCAATCTTTATTTCTTTGGCGCTGTGGGCGGCGGTGTTTGGAAGACCACCAACGGCGGCGAAACTTGGGAGCCGATCTTCGACGGGCAACCGATCGCCTCGATTGGGGCACTGGCTGTGGCGCCGTCGGACCCCAACATCATTTACGTGGGGACCGGCGAAGCCGACTTTCGTTCTGATCTCACCTACGGCAACGGCATGTACAAGTCCGCAGACGGCGGGACGACTTGGAGCAGTATCGGCTTGAAGGATTCACGCCACATTGCGCGGGTGATAGTCGATCCTCGTAATCCGGACCACGTGTTGGTGGCGTCGCTCGGCGATGCTTATGGCCCCAACCAGGAGCGCGGGGTATTCCGCTCGATCGATGGCGGCGCGAACTGGCAGAAGGTTCTGTATAAGGACGAGAATGTTGGCGCGATCGAACTCGCTCCCGATCCTGACGATCCGCAAACCATCTACGCTGCGCTGTTGCATGACCAGCGTCCGCCGTGGAGTACGTATGCTCCTACCACGACTTCGGGCGCGATCCACAAATCCACTGACGGCGGCGCGAGTTGGAAGCAAATCTCCGGCAGCGGGCTGCCTGACGGTGATTGGGGACGTGGGGGGCTGGCAGTGGCTCGCGGGACGCATGGCCAACGCGTCTACGCGCTGATCGACGCGAAGAGTGGCGGGCTCTTCCGTTCAGACGATGCCGGCCGAACCTGGGCGTTGGTCGGAACCGATCCGCGCATCCGCGGCAGGCTGTGGTACTTCGGCGAAGTAACTGTCGATCCCAAAGATCCCAATATTGTCTATCTGCCAAACGTCTCGATCTATCGGTCCAGCGACGGCGGCAAGAATTTCGACGCCATCAAAGGGGCGCCCGGAGGAGACGACTATCACTCGCTCTGGATTGATCCTGCCAACTCACAACGCATGATCTTCGGCAGCGACCAGGGTGTAGGTGTGAGTGTGGACGGCGGCAAGAGCTGGAGCTCCTGGTACAACCAACCGACCGCCCAGTTCTATCACGTAGCCGTGGACAACCAGTTCCCGTATCACGTTTACGGCGCCCAGCAGGACAGCGGCAGCGTAGAAACCACCAGCCGCGGCAACGATGGATCGATTACTTTCCGCGACTGGCATCCGGCAGGCGCCGGCGAGAGCGGCTACATCGCGCCCGACCCCACCGATCCCAATATCACCTACGGCGGCGGGACCTTCGGCGAGCTGTTTCGCTATGACAAACGAACCGGCCAGGCGCAGATCATCGCGCCGGAAGCGGTGCGCTCCTTTGGCGGCGATCCCACGAAAGCCGAGTACCGCTTTACTTGGACTTCTCCGCTCGTTTTCTCTCCCCAGGATCCACACACCCTCTATTTTGGTTCGCAGTACGTGCTGCGTAGCCGTGATCAGGGCAACAGCTGGGAGAAAATCAGCCCGGATTTGACGGGTACTGATCCCAACGCGTCCCATGACGGCCCTACGACGGCCGAGAACGCCACGCAACGCGGCCACGGTGTGATCTACTCGATTGCTCCCTCGCCACTCGAAGCGGGGTTGATATGGGTAGGCACGGATACCGGACGCATCAACCTCACTCGCGACGGCGGTAAGACTTGGAGTGAGGTAACGCCGCCTGGCCTGTCGGCTTGGAGCAAGATCAGCATGATCGAGGCTTCGCACCTTGCCCCTTCATCCGCCTACGCTGCAGTGGATCGCCACCGACTGTCTGACATCGCGCCGCATATCTACCGAACTCACGATTCCGGAAAGACTTGGCAGGAGGTTGTTTCCGGTATTCCCACAGGCGCTTACGTCCGCGCAGTCCGCGAAGATCCTGTTCGCAAAGGATTGCTCTTTGCGGGGACGGAGCTGGGCGTCTACTTCTCGCTCGACGATGGCGACCATTGGCAGCCATTCCAGCTCAACATGCCGGTCGTACCTGTCCACGACCTCGTGATCAAAGACAATGATTTGGTCGTGGCCACACACGGGCGGTCTTTCTGGATCCTCGATGATATTTCGCCCTTGCGCCAGATTGGCGACACGGAAGGCTCGGCGGTTCATCTTTTCAAACCGGCGACAGCGATACGTGTCCGACCCAGCACCAACCACGACACGCCACTGACTCCGGAAGTTCCCGCCGGCGAAAATCCACCGCCGGGAGCGATCTTCTACTATTACTTGAAGTCCTCGGCTCAGAGTGAAGTTAAGCTTGAAGTTCAGGACAGTCGCGGCCAGGTCGTTCGCACGTTTTCGAGCCACGATAAACCGTGGTCGCCACTGGCTCCGCCGGCTTTTCCTTCCTACTGGTTCCGTCCGCAAGAACAGCTTTCGACTGCGGCCGGTATGCATCGTTTTGTTTGGGATCTCCGCTACGCCTCCCCACCACTGCCCTTCCAGGGTTACAGCATGTCAACTGTAGTCGGGCGAAGCGTACCATTGGAGCCTGCCGGGCCGCAGGTGCTTCCCGGACAATACCAGCTTCGCCTCACCGTGGATGGCAAGGCCTACACTCAGTCCCTGAACCTGGTGATGGATCCGCGGGTAAAATCCACACCACAGGACCTGGAAAAACAGTTGGCGCTGGAATTACGGCTCTCGCGGGGTCTGGAGCAGGCAAACCAGGCGGCGCGGGAAGTCCACGAAGCGCGCACTCTCGGGCAGATTACGGCTGAAACCGAAAAGCAGCTGGCCGGAGGCGGTGGCAGGCGCGGAGAAGAGGAAGAGGGCACACCAGGCGGCCCAGCCCACGTGACCCTGGCCCACCTGAGCGGGACTCTGGCCCAGTTACTCTCCGTGACAGATAGTGCCGATGCCGCTCCCACTACACAAGTCGCCGCGGCGGCCGAACAAACGTTGCGCCAGCTCGATGGCGTGCTCCAGCGGTGGCAGAGCATGAAGAAGTAGGCAGATTACTTCATGTCAAAGCCATGAGGACGCGCCGGTCCCGTGGGGAATGGCGTGTTGAAGTTCACGTCAAAGCGCGGATCCAGTTGTAGGTGATCTTTGAATACCTTGATCACGTGAACATGATGGTCGCCTTCAAAGTGGATCTTCCCGAAGTCGTCCTCATTGAGAAAGTAGTCGGTGACGACCAATCGCTTGTCGTCGTGGGTGAGCATGATCATGTGCGGGCCGGTGTTCACGCCCAGGTTGACGATTCCTGCCTGGAAGGGATGCTCAGGGTCGCTTACGTCAAGCATCCCCACCTGCCCGGCCTGGAACGATCCAAAGAACAAACGGTCACCGCTCTGCGGCATGTCCAGCAATTGGGTCATGCCTCCGCGGACTGGCACTGCAATATGCGGAACGAGGGTCTCGCAGTCGAACACTACCTTGGCCGTTCCCGCATTGGTGTCCACCAGGTACACCAGGCCGTCAAACATGCCAGCGGTGAAGGCGCGCGCCTGCGGATCACCGGGAATTAGTGTGACGTCCATAGTGCCGAGCGCGCTGGGAATCTGGATGGTGCGGACGATCTTCCGGGCCTGGAGGTCCCACACGCGAATGGCGCCGCGCAGCACCGGATCACCGGCCACAACGTTCAGCGTGCTCGCCGGCAGGATGAAATCAGAAGTCACCATCAGGTTGAGCTCCGGACGTGCGGAGATGCCGTGGGGGTTGAACCCGTCCTGGGGAGGATTGTCAGGCCACTCCTTGATCAAATGCAGGCTGGCATCGAACTCGGCCAAACGCCCGGGCGCTCCGCCGCTCGCCGACCCCATCTGTGTCACCAGGAAGCCGCCGCTATCCAGGGGCAGGAAAGCGTCGGTGATACTGGACTGCGGTGCGGTGGTAGAAAAGAGAAATTTCGGGTGGCGCGCGTCGGACACGTCAAAGAAGAAAATGCCGTTCTGCCCGCGCAACAGGCTGAGCAGGCCGCCGCAACCCAGGATGTTGTGGTCGGCGGACAAATGGCAGTGGTGCGCCTCATTGCCTACATTGCCCGGAGGCGGAACGGGAACAGTCCCGATTACTTTTCCGTAGTCGGCGGAATCTTCGTCAAAGTTGATGACGGCCAGAAAATCTGGAGCCACGCGCGCCTGGTCGCCCGCCCAGACATAGAGAGTCTTGGCCGGCAGGTGTCCGTCGGGGTTGAGGTCCTGGTGGGTTTCCTTGTGGCCTTTGCCGAGCGCCGTCCCAGCCAGAGCCAGGGTCAGCAAAACCAAAGTGCACATCAGGTACGCGGAATACAGTTTGTGATTCGTCTTCATAATCGCTCCTTATCATCTTTCGGCCACTGCGGTCTGTCGGCCACTGGGCACCGTTGCGCACGGGCGGTCTCAAGTCTTGAAACAAACGCCCTCTCCAAACCTCCAAGTTGCGTGTTAGTTATCCGGATCACCGTTCTCAACGCTCAACCCATCCCCTTCAGGATGATCGTGATTCACTTGTCCCAGCTCTTCTCCGTGGTCCGGTTGAGCTACATGCTCCACCACATACTGGGCGATCGCAGTTCCCATGGTCCTGCCATCTACACAGGCCGAGCGGAAGTGAATGCCGGCGTAAATTCGGGCCAGTGTGACCTCGTCGAGCGCGGAAGAGAAGCTGCTGTAAGTCCGGACCACGCCCGGCAAGCGCACGGATTCGAGAGAAAAGGTTGTCTCGTCGCCAAAGTAGGCCGCCAGCACGCCCGCCGAAGCCGAGCTGAAAATCAAGTGCGCGGAAACGTATTCAGGATGCCGGGGCGTAACCAACAGAGGCTTCCAGCTAGGATCGGCCACGGTATCCGGGTTCAGGCCGTCCGCGAGAGGAATGGCAGTCACGGGCCGCCACGACATGAAGTGGAGTTTGGAGTCCCATCCGGCGACGGTGGCATCGCCCAGGGCAAGATTCATCAGCGCGAATAGCCGCGCGTTTTCTGACAGCGTGGTGTGATGGGCGACGGCCAGCGACGAGGCCACGCGGTTCCAGGAGACGGAAGCGTTTCCCGCCCAATAATTCGTGATCAGCGTCTGCTCCGCCGTTCTGCTTGAACTGGTGGCGCTGCCCAGGGTTTTGGTCTCGTTGAAATTGGCCGCATATTGCGCGCTGTTCAACGCCGGAGGTCCCGCCGGACGGAACTGGGATGGCGACGCGATCGCGTAGGGCAGCATGGTTGCTACCTGCGGCACGACCATGGACTGGAAGGCGGGCGGGGTGGACCGCCATTCGCCCGGCGCCAAACCCCCGATGACCGGCGGCAACACTTTGTTGAATCCGTCGCTGCTGCGCCAGGCCAAAATGTCGTTGGCCACCTGCTGCCCCCAGGCCAGCCCGCGGTCAATCGATTCGCTGTCTTCCGAGTCTTCATCATCAGCCGAGAGCGAAGCCAGCGAGGATGCAAGCTCCCCATCCAGCGTGGATTTTTGCGAAGGGAAGAGAGCCACCAGCGTGGAGTAAGCGGCTTCAATGGCCGCCGCGCGCCGTGAAGCCCCGCGCGGGGCCGCGAGGTCCACATGATATGGCGTATAGCGCCGCTCAATGCCATTCACGGCATCGAAGATGGCGGCGTGCATCAGCACATACACACGCGCCGTGCCCACCGCGTCTGTGCTCAGAGAGGGGGTGGCGAGGACCGCCTTTTCCGCGTTGAGGTTCCATTCCGTAACCGTGTCCTGCGCGGCGGAGGCTGCATTCAGCATGAGAGAAAGCGCGACTAGCCAAAGGACGGTCCATGGCCAAGTTTGAGGGACCCGTTTTTCGCTCTCGCAAGTGGTTTTCATAAATCCTCCGTGCCGCACGATTTGGCTGGCAACGTCCGCGACTTTGCGCCTGAGCGCCGGGTATGTCCATAGTTCGCGGATTGAACGTTTCTTACACGTCAAGTCCTTTGCTGGCGGAGGCTTAGAGAGCGGCATTACGCGGACCTGGGAGCCTGGAAGTGAGATAAACTTGGCTGCCTAGAGCGGTTCCTCAATTGCTGTGTCCCGGCAAGGGGTGGAGCAGGCATTTATGCCTGCGTACCAGAACCCAAAGATTACCGGCTTCAGCCGCCGAGGTAACTCTGTGCGGGATACACGAGAACAGGAACTGGTTTAAGAAGACAAAAGGAGTTTTGCCAGTGCATTCGCCTGCGGTATCACGCATCTTGCGGTTTGGCGCTTTCGAAGCCGACTTGCAGGCTCGCGAGCTGCGCAAGCAGGGGATGCAAATCAAGCTCCAGGAGCAACCGTTTCAGGTTCTGGAATTTCTGCTGGAACATCCTGGCGAGATCGTCACCCGCGAACAGCTCCGGCAAAAGCTTTGGCCGGCGGACACCTTCGTGGACGTTGACAACAGCGTCAATGCCGCCATCAACCGGTTGCGCGAGGCCCTGGGCGATTCCGCGGAGAGTCCGCGGTTCGTCGAAACATTGCCCCGCCGCGGATACCGGTTCGTGGCTCCGGTCACGGAAGTCAAGGCTACTGAAAGCGGTTCCGCTCCTGAAAGTACGCAGCGCGCAACCTTTGCACTAAAAGAGGTCCGGACCGGCGGCAGAATCAAAGTCAGGAAGTCTCCGGGTAAGCTCTCGGTTACCTTGGCGTTGGTTACGGTCCTGGTGGGGACATCGGTTTGGGCCTGGAACACGTTGCGAGCACGCGCTTCTGCCCACATTACATCGCTGGCCGTGCTGCCGCTCGAGAACCTCTCGGGAGATTCTTCCCAGGAATTCTTCGCCGATGGAATGACCGACGAACTGATTACCGACTTGGCCTCTATCTCTAGTCTGCGCGTCATTTCCAGGACTTCGACCGCGCACTATAAGGGTACCAAGAAGACCATACCCGAGATTGCGCGGGAGCTGAACGTAGATGCTGTGGTGGAAGGCTCGGTGGGGCGGTCCGCGAACAAGGTGCGGATCAGAGCCCAGTTAGTCAGGGCGGCGCCGGAGGAGCACCTTTGGGCGGAGAGCTACGAACGCGACCTTCCCGACGTGCTGGCCTTGCAGCGCGATGTTGCCAGCGCCATTGCCAGCCAGATCAAAATCAAGATAACGCCAGAGGAAAGAGCCCGGCTGGCCCGCGTCGGGCCCGTCGATCCCGACGCGTACCGGCTGTACGTCCGCGGACGCCTCTCGTTCGAAAACTGGACGCCGGACGCGGTGTCGTTGGCCCGCAAGAATTTTCAGGAAGCGATTGCCAAGGACCCGAACTACGCTCTGGCCTACGCCGGGCTGGCCGATACTTACGTTTTCGGGAACCCCAACTTGGACCCAAAAGTCGCTATTCCACTGGCTCGCGCCGCCGCCCTGAAGGCCCTGCAACTGGACGACACCTTGAGTGATGCCCATGCCGCACTGGCCCAGGTGAAGTTTCTGGGAGACTGGGACTGGTCCGGAGCGGAAAAAGAATTTCGGCGAGCCATTGACTTGAATCCAGGCGACACGCTCGCACACCACATGTACTCGCACTTTGTCCTGTACATGGGTCGGACCGAGGAGTCTCTGAAAGAGAGTGAACTCTATCTGCGGTTGGACCCTCTCTCGGTCGCCGCCAACAATCATCTCGGATACTATTACCTGGCCACCGGCCAGTATGACTTGGCCATCGAGCAGGAACACAAGACATTGCAAATTGACCCCAACTACCACGACGCTATTCACTTCCTGGCCGAGGCCTATCGCCACAAGGGAATGCCGCAGGAGGCTTTGGCCCAGTACGAGAAAAGGATGGCACTCGAGGGAACCAACCCGGACTGGATCAGATCGCTGCGCAGAGCCCATCAGGCAGATGGATGGAGAGGCTACTTTCGTAAGATATTGGCTCGGGATCTGGAACGCGCAAAGCGGGAATACGTTGTTCCTTCCGACATCGCCGATGCCTACGCGCTGGTGGGTGATAAGGAACAAGCCTTTCGCTATTTGGACAAAGCGTACGCCGAGCGCGACATTTGGATAACGTGGATAAAAGTGGAGCATGACTATGACGTCCTCCACTCCGACCCGCGCTACGCCGACCTGCTGCGGCGAATGGGCCTGCCGAAATAGCGTGCGGATGCCCTCGATAAATAAGACCATGCGTAAAGCATCCGCGCGGCTTAAGGCCCTATTTTCCAATGGGCTATTCTGAAACGGATTGCGCTGCCCCATTTCGGCGGTACGGATGCGTCAGGTAAGGTCAACGTATTTCTTGCCGACTTGAACGATTTCGAGGCCATGAACGAGGTTTACCGCGAGTTCTTTAAGGACAACCTTCCGGCGCGCACCACCGCTCAAGCCGTGTTACTGACAAAGCGGAAGGTTGTGCTCGACTGCATCGCCAGGGTGAATCCGTAGCAAAGGTTTGCACCATCACTAAAAATGGCGCTAACGGTTGGTGGCGGCTTTTTGGTCGCTGGCGAAGTATCCGCTGCGCGTGCGCACCTGCAGCTCTTTGTAGCCGGGCGCGTGGGCCACCACCCTTACAGCGCGGTAGCCACCGTTCGCTCGCGGATTGCTTGGCTTGTAGGTAATGCTGTACTGGTTCCGGATATCACGCGCCACGGCTTGGCTCATTTCGTCGACTTCCTCGAGATTCTTGGGGAAGAACGCCACTCCGCCGGTTTGCAGCGAAAGGGCCTCGAGGGCGCGTTTGAATCTCTTGGTATTGCCTTCTTCGCCGAGGATGCCGATGGTGTAGATGGTAGGCCCATTATCGTTCTGAACGGCGCGAATGGCCTGTTCGAGAGATTCGCGGCTCTCGTTGTCATCTCCATCGGTGATTACCAACAGTACTTTCTTCTCACGCTGGGCGCCCTTGGCCAGGTGCTCGGCTGAGGCGACTACTGCATCGTAAAGGGCCGTGCCGCTGCGTGAATCTACCCGATCCAAGGCTTCGCGCATCGAACTCACATTGTTGGTAAAGTCTTGATCGAGATAGGGCTCGTCATTGAAGTTGACGATGAAAACTTCGTCCTTAGGATTGCTGGCCTGCACCAAGTTCAGCACTGCCTTAGTTACGGCGTTGCGTTTGGTGCGCATGGAGCCGGAATTGTCCACCACAATGCCGATCGAAACCGGAATATCCTCGCGGCGAAAAGATGTGATCTGTTGTTGCTGGTTATCTTCGTAAACCGTGAAGCTGTCCTTGTTCAGCGTCGTGATCAGGTGGCTTCTGGGATCGACGACCGTCGCTTGCAGGGTAACTTCATCCGATCGGACGCGCAGAACAAAGCCGCCGCTGCTGCTCTTGGTGACCTCCCCGACGGTTCCTTCCGGTGCCGGCTGGGGTTGCTTATTGATGGGATTCTCAGCGGGGTTCGCGCCAGGCTTCGGAGTCGATGTAGCCGCAACCGGACGCGCATTCGCCGGACGTAGCCACACCGGCAGGGCGGGATCTGAGGGATCAACGTCTTTGGGCAGCGGTGTGGGCTGGACCTTCTCGGCGTTTTGAGCTGCAAGACCCTGCCCCAAAGCAACAATCACGCCTGCCAGCAAGAAACTTGAGAGAATCCCAACAACCACTTTACCGCGAAGGTGCATAGTATCCCGTTTTGGCGTAGACATTCAGATGAGGCAGCCCTTTGGGTGGAAGGAGCTTCACCTTGATCTTGCGCCAGTGACCGTCTTTGGTCTTGTTGCTTGGACGGTACCCCAGCACATATTGGTTGCGCAGCTCGATGCCAATCTTAGTGGCGACATCGGCCAATTCGTTGGGATTGTTGATAGTGAACAAGCGGCCGCCGGTAACGTCACTGATCTCGGTCAGCAGCGCAGGCCCTGCGATTTCTTCCGGCTGAACGGCCCCTGCCGTAAAAATGCCGATCGAGTAGATCTGAACGTCCGCCTCTTTGACCATCGACTTGATTTCGCGTTCTGTGTAGCGACTGTGGTTATCGCCGCCGTCAGAGATGATGAGGAGAGCCTTTTTCGAATTGCGCGCGTCCTTCATCTTAGAAACGCCCATATAGATGGCATCCAGGAGGGCCGTGCGTCCTCCCGGTACGGTATAGACCAGCTTGCCCTGAACTTCTTCCACGGACTTGGTGAAGTCAGCCCGAAGCTCGGGCCGGTCGCTGAACGTGATCATGAAGAACTCGTCCTGCGGGTTTGCCGTCTTCATGAACTCGATTACGGCTTCGCGCGCCTTGGTGATCTTGTCAGACATGCTGCCGCTCATGTCAAAGATCACGCCCAGCGACAGCGGGGCGTCTTCGCTGGAAAAATGTCTCACCTGCTGCAGCTCGTTGCCTTCGACAACGGTGAAATTCTCTTTATCCAGGCCCGTCACTATGCGATTCCAGTCGTCGGTTACTGTCACATTAACGAGAACCAGGTCGACATCCACCTGGATGGGCTTACCGTGGTTCAATTTGAGGCCAGGATCGGTTGCGACACCAGGCGTGTTTTCGGTTGGGTCCACCGGTGTGACGCGACTCGCGTCCGGAGTTGGCTTTGGGTTGATCTCGACGTTCACATCCTGGGCCCTGGCTAAACCGACGAGACCCAGGAGAATAACAAAGGCCAGCGCTTTCTTGCTTGCCCAGAGCGGGCGTAGCGGCGACCAACCAAAAGGACGTAAGGTACAGGGGACACTCCACCCGCACCGTGCACAGCGGGCCATATGGGACCTCATTTTGGCTGATGTTATCACAGCAACCCGGATGTTTTTCAAGACCTGAAAGTGCTACGGCTGCTCGCTCCAATCGCACCTGAAAGTTGGATGGTTTGCATCGGGACTCAGGTTATCTATTCCTCTTGGTAAAATGCCATAGGCCCATTCCCGCGATGGCAGAAATCTTCCCTTTTAAAGCGCTTCGCTATGACCCTCACCAGGTAAAACCGGGTGACGTGGTTACTCAACCATATGACAAGATTACCGAATCGATGCAGGCTCGATATTACGAGCTGAGCCCGCACAACCTGGTGCGAATCATTCTGGGAAAACGACAGGAGACCGACAGTGCCAGGTTCAACGTGTATACGCGAGCCGCTGAATATCTACACGACTGGCGCTCCGGCGGCATCTTGAAGCAGGATCCGGAACCCTCCATCTACTTGTATTCACAGACTTTCAACGTGCCGGGAAGACGCGAATTGGCCGAACGTCACGGCTTGATCGCTCTGGGCCGACTCCACGAATACTCCGACGGTGTAGTCTTTCCTCACGAACGCACGCTGTCCAAGCCGCGCGAAGACCGGCTCAACTTGCTGCGCGCCACCAAAGCACACTTCGGCCAGATTTTCATGCTGTACAGCGATCCCAAGGCAGAAATAGAGGAGTTGCTTAAGAAAAACGGCGAAGACGAGCCGGACATCGCTGTACTCGATGAGTACGAAGTTCTGCATCGCATCTGGAAAATCTCCGATCCGCTGCTGAATGGTGCAGTGCAGGACAAGTTTCGCGATAAGAGCCTGCTGATCGCCGACGGCCACCATCGTTATGAAACCGCGCTCGCCTATCGCAACGAACGCCGGGCGGCGGCAGCAACGTCAACGGATACTTCCCCATATGACTTCGTCATGATGACGTTTGTGCGCATGGAAAGCCGTGGGTTGGTGATCCTGCCCACGCATCGGGTTGTCCAGGGCCTGCCCACCTACGACCGGGAAAAAATGCTGGAGAGCGCGAAGGCTTTCTTCAACATCGCTCGCATCGATCTGCGTTCGGAGAGCCGTAGCGCTACCACCCTGCTGGAGGAGGCGGGAGAGGACGGCACGGCATTCGTCGCGGTCACGCGTCAAGGCCCCTATCTGTTGCGCGCCAAGAGGCGCCCCATGCAGGATGCGCTGGGTGAAGTTTCCACCCGGCAACGCGGCCTCGACGTTGTGCAGCTGCACAAAATTTTGCTGGAACGTGTTCTCGGCGTCTCCGAAGAGGCGATACGCAATCAAGATCACGTGGTTTATGAACGCGACGCGTTTGAAGCAATCTCGCGAGTACGCCAGGGCGCCAATGTGGCGTTCCTGATGAACCCGGCTCGGATCGAACAAGTGACCGAGATTGCTTTTGCCGGTGAGGTCCTGCCGCAGAAATCCACCGACTTTTACCCTAAACTGTTAAGCGGCCTCACGATTTATGCACTGGAATAAGCGCGCTGAAATTCTGCCCGCAGCCCTGCTCTTGTGCCTGGGAGTGGTGCTCCCATGGAGCAAATATTCTTCCGCCGGAGCGATCGCGGCTGCGGCGAGCTCCGCGGCACACGGGGGCCCCCGGCACGCGCGGTTTTCGCGTGCTGGGGTGGAGGAGCAACCTAGGTCGAGCCCCTCGCCGACGCCACCCTTGCTTTCAGCGGAAGCTCCAAAGCGAGCGTTGCCAGAGTTCTTCGTGATGATCGATCCCGGCCACGGCGGGAACGACAAAGGCGCCCTACTTGCAGGCGCCATTGCTGAGAAAGATGTGACTCTGGCCTGGGCGCGCGACCTAAGGAGACAGCTGGAGGAACGCGGGGTTCCTGCGCGTCTCCTGCGTGATTCAGATCAGACTTTAAGTCTTGACCGGCGTGCCGAGATAACGAACGAAGCGCGTCCTTCGGTTTACGTTGCCCTTCACGCTGCGCCTCCGGCAGGGGGCGTTAGGGTCTATGCGGCAGCGCTTCCCTTTGCCACAGAGACGACAAAGGGCCGGCTTGTTTCCTGGGAGAATGCGCAAACAGTGTCGCTGGAGCGAAGCAGATCGGTGGCCCGAGCCGTGGCCAATGAAATTCGCAGGCAAGACCGCAGGGTGAGCTGGTTTGCCGCTCCGTTGCGTCCACTCAACAACTTAGTCATTCCGGCCATCGCTGTTGAGTTTGCATCGGTCTCCAGGCAATCAGAGAATCAAAAGATGGAGACTGCTTTGGCGTCTGCCATCGCGGCGGGGATTGCGCAGGTTCGCGGCCAGCTTGGAGCGCGGCCATGATCCCCAGGCATTTTCAAATCGCCATCGGTCTTTTGCTGCTCTCGATCCTGCTCATCGGCATTTCCCTGACCCGAATGCCGGAACAGTCCCCGGCATCAACCCAACTAGGCCCGGCTGCGCCACCGGTGGCGGGCAAGCAAGAGCAAGTACGCGTTCTGGTGGCATATGATTACGACCAGGCATTGCGCTGGCGGGACGCAGAGGCGTTCATGCCCGAGGATCGCGGCCTTCGCGCGGGAGAAGCGGTTCGTTCGATACTCTCGCAATATCTGCAGAGCCCGTCGCCGCACCCGTTAGGCAAAGGGGCGGACGTCAAAGATGTCTACTGGATCGGCAATGACACCTTGGTCGTCGACATGACTCCGCAATTCGCCGACGGCCATCCTTCCGGTGTCTTGGTCGAACAACTGACCCTGGTCTCGTTGATCGAGACTCTCAACGCAAACGTCCCCGGGATCAGCAAAGTGAAGTTCTTGGTGAACGGTCAAGAGCGAGAAACGCTGGCAGGCCACGCGGATCTGATGTCGTTTTATCAGACCGCCGCTATCCACGACTTAGCGAAGGAGTTCGAATAAAATGGCGCCCGTGATTGGCGTGTTCGATTCCGGGTTCGGCGGACTGACCGTTCTTCGCGAGCTGCGCCAGGCGCTCCCTGGGGCGGACTATCTATATTTTGGCGACACTGCTCATCTGCCTTACGGGGCAAAGTCAGTGCGCACCGTCGCCAAATACGCGATCGCCAGCGCGCACTTTCTCGAACAGCACGGCATCGACATGCTGGTGATTGCCTGCAATACGGCCACAGCTCTCGCCTTCGAGGAGATTCGCCGGGCCGTGAGCGTTCCGGTGGTCGGAGTGGTAGAGCCCGGCTCCGAACGGGCTGCCCGTATCTCCAGAACCAAGAAAGCGGCGGTCATCGCCACCGAGGCGACCGTCGCCAGCCATGCCTACCAGAAGGCTTTGCACCGTCAAGGCCTCGAAGCCACTGAGAGGGCTTGTCCGCTCTTGGTTCCTCTGATCGAAGAAGGCTGGATAGACCATCCTGTAACCGAGCAGGTCGCACATATCTACATGGACGAGATCTTCCGCGACGGAGCGCACGACGCCGACGTGCTGGTCCTGGGCTGCACGCACTATCCCCTCATCCGGCCGCTGCTGCGGCGCATTGTTCCACCGCGAGTGGAGATCGTGGATTCCGCCGAATCCACGGCGGCGAAAGTTGCTGAGCTGCTGGGAAAAGACTGCGGCCGAACCGGATCCGGCAGCCTGCGTTGCTACGCCACTGATTCAGTGGAAAAATTCCGCCGGCTGGGCGGACCGTTCCTGGGATATCCGATTGAAAGCATCGAGTTGGTCGACATTGAAAAATAACAAAGAGATGGTTTTTCGCTCTGACCACCGCGCACCCGATCAGATGCGCCCGGTAAACATCACGCCGGATTTCGTCTCCACGGCCGAAGGTTCCGCGCTGATTGAGGTCGGCAATACCCGGGTCATTTGTACGGCTTCCATCGATGAATCCGTGCCCTCGTTCACGAAGGGTTCCGGTAAAGGCTGGATCACCGCCGAATACAGCATGCTTCCCCGCTCGACGCTGACCCGTACGCCGCGCGAGGCTGCACGCGGCCGCCAGAGTGGACGTACGCACGAGATTCAGCGGCTGATCGGACGCGCGCTAAGAGCAGTGGTCGACCTCAAGCAACTGGGCGAACGCACTATCACCCTCGATTGTGACGTGATCCAGGCCGATGGCGGTACCCGCACCGCCTCCATCACCGGCGCCTTCGTGGCATTAGGGCTGGCTATAGAAAAACTTGTGGACGCGGGAACGCTCTCCGCCGCGCCGATTCGCGACTTTGTGGCCGCAATCAGCGTAGGCGTGGTCGAGGGCGCAATCCTGCTCGATCTGTGCTACGAAGAGGACTCACAAGCCGAGGTCGATCTCAACTTTGTGATGACCGGCGCGCGTAAAATCGTGGAGGTCCAAGCAACGGCCGAACAACATCCCTTCGACGAAGCTCAGCTCAAGAAGATGATGGACTTTGCCGCGAAGGGCGTCGAATCGCTGATCGCAAAACAAAGGGGCGTGCTGCAGAGATTGCCCTTGAGGCAGTAGGAGTTGACATCACAGGTGAGAGATGTGGCAGCCGAGTTATGCTGCTTCCAGGTTCGCGAGACGTATCAGGGCACGACTTGAGCGCTTAGCTCCGAGTGATCCCGCGAAGTGTTCCATGGGCCTTCGGCCCACCCAAGAAGATGAAAATCCGCCCGATGAGTCTGACTGATTCTAAAAGGTTTACAACGGAGTTTCGACAGAGCGGGAGAACGAGGGCTGGGAAGTCGTGCCGTAAAGGGCAAAAAGGATTCGGCTTTTAGCCGCTGAGTTTTTCGCTCTACTCGTCCAGGCGTTCGGAAGTTTCGAAATAAGCGCGTCAATTTTTTCGCGCTGTTCTCAAATCAGGCCCAGTGCCGACGCGCAGCTTTTCTGGGGCTAAAGAGCGTGTGTGAGAACTGCCTGACACATCCAAAAAGCGTCATCCCGTCTATAACAATGACGGCTTTGTCAAGACGGTTTGGGTTCCTGCACAATATTCATAGCCGGTGAAGTGGAGGCGGGCTCTGCTGGAGAGCAACCCACCAAGGAATAACCGGTTGAAACTCATCGCGAC